>Ga0080007_1051469_pt1 | contig 11265 bp, 13 predicted proteins | sample OctOCTMetagenome_FD_69210 | JGI IMG/M metagenome (GOLD analysis project Ga0080007, IMG submission 69210) | Hot spring and microbial mat streamer communities from Octopus Spring Streamers, Yellowstone National Park, USA - OCT_B (SPADES... | ecosystem: Environmental > Aquatic > Thermal springs >...
AGGTGGTCTTCGCCAAGTGGCAGACAAAAAACGACATCGAAGCCGCAGTTCAGAGCATCCAAACACCAGACGACCTCTGCAAGGTTTTCCAACAGTACAAGATATTCCCATTGGGCGCAACAGGCAAGCTGTGGGCGAGGCGTTGCGGAGCTAAGGTGGAGAAGCCGCCTAAGAACTTCGCCAAGCTCCTGGAGGCGCTCTACGCCACGTACCCCTACTTCTACGCCTATGTCGATAAGGCGGAATAGGAAGGGGAAGTTCGCACTCGCGCCGGACTCCCCCTCCAGGTACCGCAGGCTGTACATAGACGTCTTCTCCATAGCGGCCTCCCTCAGCCAGCCGGATGAGCTCTTTGCATCAGCCGCAGAGGCGGGCATAAACGCCGTCTTCGTCATCGACGCGTGGCACGAAAACCACCTGCCCCTCGCCAGGAGGTACATTGAGCTGTGCCAAAAACACGGCCTGGACTGCCGCCTCTCCGAGCAGAAGCCGGCGGAGATATACGCCGCAGAGCTCTGCGACGCCGAATGCGGCGAGGGGTGCGCAGTTGCGACGCGGGACTACGACGCCGTCAAGGCCGCGGAAAAGTGCGCAGTGCTGATATTCCAGAAGGGGAAGTTTTGGCGGGCCCAACAGGCATAAAAACCAAGCTTTTTTCCTCCAACGGCGGCCCCCCCATCTACGACAACTCCATCTACAGGGATAACTAACAGGGATTTCCCTACAGGTATAATTATCCCTGTCAAGACATCCCTGTTAAACATCCTCTTGTCATTCTTAGACATCTGCTCTGCGTCTCTGCGCCGGCGCCGGGCCACGCGGGGCGAGGAAGACGCCGCAGAGGTAAAAACCCACGCCGATCCCCTCCCAACGCTACATGTAGGACGCGGAGACGTCGGCGCCGGAGATGCCCCGGAGCGGCTTCCTCTTCACGGAGTTCACATCTGCAGTGTTAACATACACACCTCCCTCGGTTGGGATTACGGCCTTCCTCACCTCTCTGCCATCTATCATCGCCGTGTTTCTCTATGCCTTTCGGAAGACCTGCAAGCGCCAACCCTCCGACTACAGATTCTGCGTATGCCGCACGGGCACCACGCTCGCATCCGCGGAGTTCGCCATGTTGGCTTTGCTCGCGCCCGTAGGACTTAGCATATTTATGACCAGACTCGCAGTTGCGGTGGGGTTCTCCGCCGCCCTCGACGGTACGATAAAGAAGCTGGACGCGCAAAGCCGCCGCCAACTCGCTACCGCCTTTTCAGTATTGCAACTTCGTACCCTGGCTGAAAGACGATTCTACATGCGGATGGGGGCACATATTAACATGGAACTGAGCATCGAAAAAATAAGATACTACGCCGTGCCTTACTTGGCCGCGTTTAGGGGAACCCGCTGGTTCTTCCACCTGCTCTACCCTAATACGTACGATCTGTCCTTCGCCATAGCTGAGGACTACGTTGGGCGGCCGTGGTACATCGTCCCCCATGCGACGCGGTACGGCATTTTTGCCTTCGAGGTGGATTTCGACGGAGAGTACTTCATAGTCACAGTATGTCCGCAACTGGTCGCCGAGCCGCTGCTCAAGGGAATCATGCCAGAAAGCGTGATATTTGTCCTCAAAACACGGCCGGCCGTCGTCATCGAGGTTCACAAGGAGGGAGTCGAGTTCTTCTGCGGGTGGCTTTCTACCGTAAAGAAGAACCCGAGACCATTTTTCGAAGCCGCCGAGCAGTTCTACCAATGCAACCACCTGGTGCCGCTCTAATCCGTCCGCTTTTTTACACTCCACACGGGGCTCAGACCACCAACCTTCTGACGTACGGCGCCGGTGCGGCCATGGAAACATGTACGCCTTCCTAAAAAACAGGAGATTTCTCATCAACCGGTCAGCGACAATCTATACAGCGTCTGCGAAGACGAAAGGGAAGACTACGAAGAGCATGAATAACACGTTCTGTACAAATCAAAAAAGAGAGAAGGATCAGCCGGGTTCTCAGCCCATCGGCCTACTAAGGGCCTGGAGGCCCCAGCGGCGACGGTCGTCACCATGTGGGCAGAAGATGTATCCCAATTTGATGATTTACATGGGAAGAAAAAAGAGGTCGGTTAGCGCAGTTCCTTCAGCAACAATTCGATCTTCTGTTTCATTTCGTTCATTCTCTTTTCATACTCCTGGAGCCGCTTCTCGACTTCCGTGTGTGGAAGGAACCATTCGATCTTCGGCTCGCCGAATACTAACTTGTTTCCTTCCACGGTAGCTTCTACTGTGATGCGCACGAGATTGAGCTTTCCGACGCCCATGGTTGTCAGCTTTTCGAAGATCTTCCTGTTCAGCTCCGCCGTGGTGCGTACGATCTCCTCTTTGGGCAGTACGCGGCCGAAGACAGCAAAGGCAGTGCGCCTCAGCTTGTCAGCAAACCTGGCCGCGACGACCACGCCAGTCCTGAGCTCGTACCTGTTGGGCGCCTTAAGCACGTGGCCACCGTAGAGCTCCACATGTTCATGTGCCTTTTCTATGTCGCGTTCGAGGTTTTCCTCTAATTTCCACGCCATATCTTGGACATTATCAGCAGTTTAAAAAGCTTAAGACTCTACGAAAACTCACACAACCCGAGTCCTGCCGCGAGAACCTTCTTCAGGGAGGAAAAATGGGCGTTCAATCGAGACATCTGATTCAGGATGCAACCACATAAAGAGGCAATGAACTAACATCTTTATTACCACCATGGGACGTTGAAACAGGCGAAGAAAATCTATCGAGACAAGGAAGAGAAATGTAGAAAAAATGGGGAAATTAGAACGCGAGAAGTTCCTGCAATCGTGTCCATGGAAACGGTGCTTCCCTGTAGACTCTAGGCACCGGTATCCTATAATGGTACAAATACGCCCAGATATCTGTTGCAGTCCAGTGAATGATCGGGTTTAATAACATCATCGTATTATATCTTTCTACAGTCCAATGTGGGCCGTTTTCTTTTCTTCTAAGACCTGATATAATGGTGTTAAACTTGTACTTTTTTGCAATTGTCTTAAACAAACCTGCGTGCACATTCCATTTCTCTTCATATAGTATTATGTTGTTTGTGAACTTTTTTGCTATTTTTACTAGTTCCTCGATTGTTTCGGTTGGGATTTTCCTGTCTATGAAATATGTGCTTATAACTGCTACAACGCCTTCTTTGACCGCGGTTGTCAAACTGAGCACAACTAAGCTGTCCTTACCACTGACTGCAACGCCCACTTCGCCGGTAGCATTTTCTCTAATCAGCTCTTTTGCTTTTTCTTCCTTCTGCCGCGTTTTAACTATGTAGACAGCTTCCAGGTACTCGCCCCTGTAGAACTTTGGGTAATTTAGTTCCGGTTCCATGAGTAAATAATTTTCAGTTAATTTGACGAACTGCCGTGTCTTTGAGGAGTTGATATCGCAGACACCGGATTTGCTGTAGGCTTGCAAGCATCCGTCTACAGGGATGACCTTACAGGGATAATTATCCCTGTCAAGAAATCCCTGTTAGGTAATCCCTGTAGGCGGGCGGCAAAAAGCTACATGTTTTTAAAGCTACGTCTTTGTACAGACATGTCGGAGTACTTCAAAAGGATGAAGTATTTTGACTACTTTCTTGAGCACCTGATAGAGGGCAGTGCATGCACGGAGGGCCCCAGGGGTCTTAAGTACTACGACATGCTCTACCGTGCCGTTTGCCTTGGAGAGACGCAGGGCCTAGACGCCGACCCCGGCCCCTACTACCCGTTTGTGCTGGTTGCCCACTACTTCTGGCGCCGCGGCGATATCTGCAAGGCATGCGTCTTCCTCGAAAAAGCCCGCGGCAGGCGGCCGCTCCACTACGACAAAGATGAAAAAACCGCCGCGGCGCTCCTAGAGGTCGCCATAAGGGAGGGCGTCGAGGGAGTGAGGCGCATCAAGACAGAGGACACTCACTGTTCCTGGGCTTCTCTGTTTAGAGATATCCTTATAGCCGAGCTGGATCCCGCTACAAGGGCCGAGGCGCTTCGGCGGATAAGGCAGGCGCTGAAGCTGGTAGAAGAGGAGACGGCCGACTTAACCGAGGAGATAATCGAGGGTTACAACATAATCCTGCCGCCCAGGGCACCGTACATCTACATACACTACGCAGTTGAGGAGCTCGAAAAACAGAAAGCGCCTAGACGCAACGTAGGAAATGTTGTAAGAAACATCATATCGCGCATCGCTGTGCGGTGAAAAAAATCAGGCCCAGCCCGGGTAGTTCACCTGTATGTACTCCTTCAGAGTGTTCACATTCCATTCAATGAATAGCTCTATTTCGGCATACGGATACTTGATCTTGACATCATCCATTGGGAAGCTCTCTACTACCGTCTTCCCCTTTTCGGAGAGGCGGTAGGTGCCCTCGTGCTCTTCGACAAGCCCCTGCGCCACGAGCCTCTTCAGTGCGCCAACGACGTCTTCGCTCCACGGGCCGGGGGCAAAACAGACCTTAATGAGGCCATTGGGGCCTCCGTACACCCTCTCCAGAAGAAACGTAATGGCCATGACCTTGTCGATTCCAACCAACCCGCCGGCCTTCAAGATGAGCAGAATCCAAACCTCAAGCCAATTTAAATCCGGCACCTCTCTCCTTTTTCTCAGCCACTTCATGGAGGTCTGCACATCTGCATTAATAAAGAACAAAAGCGGATACTTTTTTGAGCCGACTAAAAGCCGCATATGCCCGAGAAAAAACAGCAAACCCTTGAAAAGGCGCGAGAGGTGAGGGAGAAGCTGAGAACCAGGGCCGGCGCACTGTCCCCCTCTGCTGAGCTGATCAGAGAAGACAGAGATTATAGACGCTGACATGTCGGCAGAAGAGAGGAAGGAGGCCTGGCAAGCAACTTATAGACCCCCCTCAAGAGCCGTTTTTGACCCTTAAGGACGCGGCGCCAACAACGTGACTAGGAATTCAATCAGAAACTAGGCGATGAATCGACGCGGCGGCCTACGGCCGCATCTAAAATGTCAAAAAGGCAAGATTAGGTCTATCAATATTGATGGCTTGGCAACGCCGGGGTCGCTGTAGACGTACACGATGAAGTGTTTGTCGGAAATTTTCTCAACAAGCCTTTGAATCTTCCCCATGTTCCCTAAAGAGTCTTAAGAAACGCTGAACCAGCCACCGCATCTGACGCAAAACACACTACACAGCCTACGTCCAACTCCAGACTCCGTGTCGATGGCAGATCTCCACCTCCTCAACCCCCTCCCTAGACCCCCACCAAGGGTTAAAATCCTCAATCATGTATACTTACACTCCACAACACCTTAAAAACTTTGTAGACCCAAACTCCACAAAGTCTTATAAACCCCGGCGTAGAGGGAGAGGGGGCCAGATGCCCCAACCGGCCGGCGCCCCGGCTTCGGGGAGGCGGCTTCCGGTGGGAAACAGAACGGAGACGTCCGCGGGAATTGGTGAATACCCAACAGCAAAGAGGCCACCCGGCGGCGCAACAACGAGGCTTTCCATGGTGATGTGTGTGAGGGTGGGCTGCAACACGCAGAAGGAAGATTTGGAAAGGTAAGTTGAGTCGCTGAAGCTTTGGGTTGCCCATAGCTTTTCCAACACCGAACGCGCAGTAGCAGTTGATATAGCTAGGAGCTCGTTGGGGACTTCGTGGAGCTCGTGACGTCGCTCGCGGCTAGAATATGCAACACGAAGTGAAAATACAAAAAAGTGAGTTTGTGCATGAGGCATGCCATCCAAGACTCTGACTAGAACCGTCGCGGTTAACTGCTTCGGGGGCAGTTTGACGCGCCGGATTCTGAGGAGCGTCGAGGACGCATATAAGAGGATGGTTGAGGAGATTGCGGAATACGCCGTTAGGCACAACTCATCTCAGGCAACGCTCCACAAGGTCTTCTATGCAAAGTTCCGGACTGAGTACCCTTGGCTACCGACGAGGCTCATAAAGGGCGCCTACCGCGACGCCGCAAGGAGGGCCAAATCGTTTAGGGCCGCTAAGAAGCGGGGCAAGGCGTATACCGAAGCGCCGGTGGTCAGGCATGCTACTCTCACGTTTTCAGACTCTCATGACTGGAGGCTTGAGGGCGGGGCGCTCAAGCTGAGGATCGGCGGAAGGTGGGCAGAGCTCCACTGCTCCAATCACAAACAACTTCATAGATATCTCTACGGCGGGTGGAGGCTGGCGGAAGAGCTTAGACTGAAGAGGGTGGGGAAGCGTTGGATTGCCTACCTGACCTTCAAGAGGAACTTCGACGTGGATCCAGACCCGCGGAACGTCGTGGCGGTTGACATAAACGAGAACAACTTGACCGCGGCGGTGTTCGTCGGCGGAGTGCTTAGGGAAGTGTGGCGGCTGGAAACCGGGCTAGGCCGCATGGTTATTGCATACGCAGAGAGGAGGAAGAAAATTGCCAAAGGGCACCATCCGTCCGACCGCGAGGTAAGGACTAAGTTGAAGAAGCTCCGCGAGAGGAGCAGGAAACTAGATGTTGCGAGGAAAGCGGCCAAATTCATCGAGCGGCTTGCAGAAGAGCACAACGCCGTAGTGGTCGTCGGCAGAATCACGCAGAGGGCCAAAGAGAAGATGGGAAAGGATAAGGGCAGGAAGCTGAGGCACCGCATACACCAGTGGAGCGTGAGGACTCTGGTGAGGTTGCTTGAGGAGAAGCCGATGCAGGTCGTCGGGGTACCAGAGGCGGGAACCTCCTCCCGCACCCCCTCAGGGGCCCGCATAACATTCAGCCCCTTTGTGATCCGCGCTGCGGTGAGGGGGGCGTCTGGGCGCGTCCGCCCCGTGAAAATACGCCTGAGGGTGGGGAGGGCCGGGGGCGAGGTGTGGGAGCGGGACGTCTTAGGGGCCGTAAACATCGGCCTCAGGTACCTCCAGATGGGGGGCTTTGTGGCGTCGGTCCCGACGGGGGCCCATGCAGCGCGGGCGACGCTGGTGAACCCGCGCCTAGGCCCAACCCCGCTGGCGGAAATACAATTAGAAGCCGCTGGCGGGGAAACGCTAAAAACAAGGATAAATACGACCGGGTCGGCGGCGTCGCTTTCGTGCGCAACGACAACGACGGCAGGTCCTACTTCCCCACACCTGAAAACGTGGCCATGGGCGCCGCCGCCGGCCTTGAGAGGTACACGAGGAAGTACGGGGCAAAGCCCGCGCCCGACGCCGACTGGAATCCCGTGTCCATAGAGTTCACAAACCCGCCGCGGGGCTATCCCATAATGTCCTTTGTATACGTCTTCTTGTGGAAGGACTACGCGTCTGAGGGCTACGGCGACGCCGCCACCAAGGCGGCGCTCCTAAAGGAGTTCTTCAAATGGGTGCTCACCGAGGGCCAGAAGCCGGAGAACGTAGTAGAGGGCTACATCCCGTTGCCCAGCGAGGTCGCGAAGATAGGCCTGGAGGCGCTTAACCTCGTAAAATAAAAATAACCCGTATTTTTCCCCATGCTTGGGTTTCTCCTCGTCGTGCTTCTAATCCCTTACCTAATCGCCGCATATGGGCTTCTTTTTGTGAAGCTGAGGTGGGGCCTGAGGCTGTTCGGCGCGTTTATCGTAGCAACTATCGCCCTGTTGACCGCCATGTTTCTCGTGGAGGCCTACCCAATAATTGCGCGCGACGGCATCGCAGTATTCCTCGAAGCCCGCTGGGACCCCGTAAGGGAGAGCTACGGAGTGCTCCAAGCTCTTGTGGGCACGGTCTTGACGTCCGCCGTGGCCATGGCGCTGGCCATGCCGATGGCCATAGGAGTCGCGGTGACCATAAACGAGATTCTGCCCGCCAGGTTGAGAGGCATATTCGGCTCCTTAGTAGACCTCACGGCGACGATGCCCACGGTTATCTTTGGTCTCTGGGGCCTTTTCGTGCTGGGGCCTTTCCTCAAAGATGCGGTCAACTCTGTGTCCAAGTCCCTGGTTGGCGACGAGGTGATGACTTCTCCATATACGCTCTTTACGGCCGGGGTGTTGCTGGCCATAATGATCACCCCCTACGCCGCCGCGGTGATCAGAGAAGGCTACGCCCTAGTTCCCAAGCCTGTCGAGGAGGCGATATATGCAGTGGGGGCCACAAAGTTCGAGGCGGCGCTCATCAAGCTGAGGTACGTCCGGAACTACATACTTGGCGGCTTCTTCCTCGCCCTTGGCAGAGCCATGGGGGAGACGGTTGCGGTGGCCATGGTGGTGGGTGGCAACTTCTCCAGATTCACCACAAACATCTTCGAGAGCGGCATAACCATCTCCTCGCTAATAGCGCTTCAGTTCCCCAACGCCGCCGCGTATCAGTACATGGTGCCTGCGTTGTTTGCAGGCGCTTTGCTCCTCACCTTGTTCGGCCTAGCCATCAACGCAGTTGCGATATATATAATCCAGAGGGGGCAGATATGACCGCCGAACGGAAAGCGGAAGATATAACCGCCGTGCGGATGGTGATTAACTGGCTCGGGCTGGGGCTCTTCGCCCTCCTCGGCGTGGCTGCCGTCGTGCCGCTTTTCTTCATAATAGGCGACGTCTACATCAAGGGCATAGACGCCATCAACAGCCTCGGCGGCCTCCGGCACTTCCTCATTGAACTTCCGCCTACCCCCTACGATGAGAGCGGCGGCATAGGGCCCATGCTGGTGGGCACGTTGTACATGACCGCGCTGGGCGCCCTCCTCGGCATCGCCGTGGGATTTCCGCTGGGCGTCTACATCGGCGAGATGCGCAAAGAGAAATTCGCCAACGTCGCAAGGGCAGGAGTAAACGTTCTCGTGGAATTCCCCACCATAGTGATCGGCCTCTTCGTCTATGCCGTGATGAGCCTCGCAAAGGAGGACCTCAACCAATACCTGTTGGGTCCGCTCTCCAACGCCATCTCGCCGCTGGGCGAATGGATCACTTGGTTCATAGGTCCGCTAGACGGTTTCAACGCCTACGCGGGCGCCGCGGCTCTTGCACTTATAATGATTCCATATGTGGCTTTGATCACGGCAAGCGCCTACGCCTCCATAGAGCAGCCGCTACGCGAGGCGGCTTACGCCACAGCAGGCCGGGAGTTCAACGCGTTGTTTGTAGTTCTGCGTAAGGCAGTCTCCAGGGCTGTCCTCACCGCGGCGTTGCTGGGGACGGCGAAGATCGCGGGGGAGACGGCGCCGCTTCTCTTCACAGCCCTAGGCAACCTCTACTACGCTCCCTTCACCGGCCCCACAGCCGCGGTGCCGCTTTGGGTCTGGTACGCGGCGCAGACTCCATATGAAGTCCAGATAGCATCTGCCTACGGCGCAGCCGCCGTCTTGCTTACAATCATATTAATAATATTTATAGTTGCCCGCATTAGGGGTTGACCATGGCCAAGGTCGAGTTCAAGGACCTGCGCGTCTCCTTCGGCGCGCTCCCTGTCATAACGGGGGTTAACCTCTCTATACCTGATCGGAGCATAACGGCGCTCATGGGGCCCTCTGGAAGCGGCAAATCCACCATCTTGAGGGTCCTCAACAGGCTAATAGAGCTCTACCCTGAGGCCAGGGTCAGCGGCGAGGTGTATCTCGACGGGCAGAACATCTTCGACATGAACGTGTTGGAGCTGAGGAGGAAGGTCCAGATGATCTTCCAGATCCCCAACCCCATCCCCAACCTGTCCATCTTTGAAAACGTGGCTCTCGGCCTCAAGCTCAACCGCCTGGTCAGGGGCAGGGGGGAGCTCTTTGAGCGGGTCAAATCTGCGCTTGAGAGGGCCCAGCTCTGGGACGAGGTGAAGGACAGGCTGAGTGCGCCGGCCGGCAAGCTGTCCGGCGGCCAGCAGCAGAGGCTCTGCGTCGCGAGGGCCCTCGCCTTCGAGCCGGAGGTTCTGCTCGCCGATGAGCCCACCGCCAACCTGGACCCTGAAAACACGGCGAAGGTGGAGGCGCTTTTCCTGGAGCTGAAAAAGGAGATGACCATTGTGCTGGTCACCCACTACCCGCCGCAGGCGGCGCGGATAAGCGACTACGCGGCCTTCCTGTACAAAGGTCAAATCGTCGAGTGGGGGCCGACAAAGGACGTATTTACAAAGCCAACACACGAACTTACGGAAAAATACGTAACTGGAAGACTATATTAACCCATAGAAACAACCAAAAATTAAATAATAATATTCAAAATCTTAAATCTACAGCGGCAAAGATATTTCGCAACCTGCATCTCGTCTTGTAGTAGTCTATAATTATATATAATGATGGATTATGTTTAAATAATTAAACAACTCCTACGCTATGGCTGGTTCAAAAACTCTCTGGGGTGTGATTGCGGCTGTAGTTGTGATTGTGTTGGGTGTGGTTGCTTGGATGGCGACTCAACCCCCCGCCGGCGCTCCCACCACGACATCGCCCGCACAGACCACGTCTCCATCGCCGACCTCTCCAGCTCAGACGCCTACCGCGGCCCAGACTCCTCAGACTCCTCCGCCGGCCACCCCCACCGCAACCCCGCCACCCGCAACAACCCCGCCACATGCGGGTAAGTGTCCCGACGAGATTGTGATCGGCACGCCCATGCCCATTTCCGGCAGATACGCCGCCGAGGCCCAGTACTCGCTATGGGGCGCCCTTGCCGTAGTTAACTGGGTCAACGACAAAGGCGGCGTAGACTGCGGAGGGAAGAAGGTGAAGGTGAAGTTGCTGTATAGAGACAGCGAGTCCAAACTAGAGCTCGCCCAAAGCCTCACGGAGTCTCTCATCACGAGGGATAAGGTGCACTTCCTCCTGAGCCCCTACGGCTCTGACCTCGCGTTGGGCGTGTCGCCTATTGCGGAGAAATACGGCGTCTTGATGGCGGTTGTGGGCGCCGCGTCTGACAGGATCTTCAAGCAGGGGTTCAAATACGTCGTCGGCGTGGCGGCTGTGGCTAGCCAGTACATGGTGCCGGTGTTGGACATGGCGGTGAAGACGGACCCCACGATTAAGAGGGTCGCCATTCTTTACAGAGACAGCGAGTTCAACATCATGGTGGCCGAGGGGGCCAAGAAACACGCGGAGAAGCTGGGCCTGCAGGTAGTGGTGTATGAGAAGTACCCGGCGTCTCCCCAAGACCTGACGCCGCAGATCTTAAAGGTTAAGCAGGCCAGCCCCGACATAATAATCGTGGCCAGCCACTTCGCAGATGGGCAGCTGGCCGTGAGGCAGCTGGCGGAGCAGAAGGTAGACGCCAAGCTCGTCGCGCTGTCTGTGGCTCCTCTGGTGCCCGACTTCTACAAGGCTTTGCAGACCAAGGCGGAGTGCGTCGTCGGACCCTCGCACTGGGAGCC
>Ga0080007_1089229_pt1 | contig 11265 bp, 10 predicted proteins | sample OctOCTMetagenome_FD_69210 | JGI IMG/M metagenome (GOLD analysis project Ga0080007, IMG submission 69210) | Hot spring and microbial mat streamer communities from Octopus Spring Streamers, Yellowstone National Park, USA - OCT_B (SPADES... | ecosystem: Environmental > Aquatic > Thermal springs >...
CACCACTTGCAACAGATTGAGGAAAAAGTTCATAGGATACTTTGATTTGCTGATTTGAGGTTTGTTGATTTGAGCAACCAGAAACAAAAGAGAGTGGGAAGAAACGAGAGAGCCAAATTGCACCTGTTGTTTTTACAAGAAAAATGAGAAGATCCCTCTTGTTTCGGTCCAGGGGTAAATTCTTTTTATTCATCAGAATTAAAGATAGTTGATTTTAGCTTGATTTTCTTTTAATCAACTTTTTATTTCAAGGTTTTTGTAATTTAGAAAGGTATGTTTATTCTCCTATGCAATCAATAAATTATTTTTTTCTTTTTACCCTCAACATATACAGGGGGACCGCCCTTTACTGTTTCTTCTGTTATTATAACTTCTTTTACAGATGGTATATCTGGGATTTCAAACATGATATCAAGCATAATTTGTTCTATTATAGAGCGTAGCCCTCTTGCTCCTACTTTCTTGATGTCAACTTTTTTTGCAATTTCTTTCAGGGCACCATTTGTAAAAACAAGATTTATTCCCTCAACCTCAAATAGTTTCATATATTGCTTTATTATAGAGTTTTTAGGTTCAACGAGGATTTTCTCTATGTCCTCTGCTGTAAGCGGATGGAATGGAACTATTACAGGAAATCTCCCAACGAATTCTGGTATCATACCATATTTTATAAGGTCATCGTGTTTTATTTGGTATATAATTTCGTCTCTTTCTTGATTATCTGATGATTTTTCTTTTATTCTTGACTTTTCGTTTGATTTCTCGTTTTTGTTGTTGCCATCTAATTCCTTAAATCCTATTTTCCTTTTCCCAAGCCTTGCTCTTATTATATCTTGTATTCCAGAGAAAGCTCCCCCGGCTATAAAAAGGATGTTCGTTGTATCAATAAAGAGAGTTTCAGATACTCCTCTTTTTCCCCTTATTGGAACGCTTATTCCGCTACCCTCAACTATTTTCAGTAAAGCGTGTTGAACTCCCTCTCCGGAGACATCTCTGGTTGAGGAACCAGCTTCTCCTGATTTTCTTGCTATTTTATCTATCTCATCTATATAGACTATTCCCATCTGAGTTTTTTGTATATCATATCCTGAATTTACGTAAAGATAATACAAGATGTTTTCTACATCATCTCCGACATATCCTGCTTCAGTAAAGCTTGTTGCATCAACTATAACCATAGGGACATCGAGGATTTTCGCTATTGTTTTTGCGACAAGGGTTTTTCCGGTTCCAGTAGGTCCGACAAACATAAGATTGCTTTTTTCTATACTTGAATCTTTAAGGATTATTCTCTTGTAGTGGTTGTAAATTGCAACAGAAACATATTTTTTTGCGACATCTTGACCGATAATATACTGGTCAAGGAATTCTTTTATTCTTCTTGGGGTTAATCCCTGCAGTTTGGCTATATTTTCTTCTGGAAATATGTCTTCTTTTTGTTCTTCAAAAGAATGGCTTTCAACCATATCGTAACATATTCTCACACAGTCAAAGCATATATATGCTCCGTTCATTCCCCCAATTAGTCTTTTTACCTCTCTTTTTGACTTGCCGCAAAAAGAACAACTTTCTCCTTCTGAGACTTTTGCCATATAAAAAAATAATAGTTCTAAAATGAGTTTTTATCCTTGTTTTTCTGATTTTTTTATTTCTGATTTTGCAATACTTTGATTTTGCAAAATGCTAATTTCTTATCCCCCGCACTCTCTATTTTAACCTTGATTTTTGCTCGTTCAAATAAATCATGCGGAACTTTCTCAGAAATAACAAGAATATCAATATCGCTATCTGGTTTTCTTTTACCTGATATTGCCGAACCAAAAATTATCACCTCAACATCTGGCAGAATATCTTGAAGTAAACGCTTGATTTTCCTTCGTAATATAAAGGATTTCTAACAGCCCATTGTTAAAAAACAATGGATTTGGAGAAGGTTTTTCTGCTATGAGCTTTTTTCCTCATGCAAACCTTACTTCTCCTATCGCCTGCCCCCGCATCTACCCGTAAATCAGGAGGATATTTGGCACAGAAAGATATTTTTTGAGTTTGAGGAAATCCACCTCTCTTGGAATTATTTTCTCATTTTTAGATTTCTCTTCTATTTCTTCTCTCTGGCTTATTATTACTTTTTTTAATTCTTGTATTTTCACTCATTTATAACTACAAACTTTTAAAAAAAGTTTGTGATTTTAAAATTGGTTCCCTACAAAAAGAAAGGATTTCTCCTCATGAGAATTTTACCATACAAAAAATATATAGGTAGTTGCTCTAAAATGTCTTTTTATATTTGTTTCTCTGATTTTCTATTCTCTCCGCAAACTCAAATTGATTTATTACTTATTTTTGAAAATTTTCTTCTGAAAACTTGATTTTTATAGAAATTGCAATTTTGAGCGAAGAAAATAATAAAATCTCTTTGATATGGGAAAAGAGAATTCAAAAGAAAAAGAAACACAGAGCGGATGGAACGATTCAAATTCAGACTACAAACTTTATAACTACAAAATTTTTTATACGCCGGATGATTTGGGAGATATAAATCGGTATTATAAAGAAAAACTCGGAGATCCCGGAGAGTTTCCTTTCACAAGAGGTCCATACAGAACTATGTATAAAGATAAAGTTTGGACGATGAGACAATATGCAGGATTTGGAACGGCAAAAGAAACAAATGAAAGATTTAAATTTCTTCTGAAACAGGGAAATACTGGGCTTTCAGTAGCGTTTGATCTTCCAACACAGATGGGCTACGATTCAGATGAAGAGGTTGCACTACCAGAAGTTGGAAAAGTAGGAGTTGCAGTAGATACGGTAGAAGATATGATGGAGATTTTTGATGGAATTCCGATAGACAAAATTTCTGTTTCATTTACAATAAACGGAACTGCTCCGCAGATTATGGCTCTTTATCTTATAGTTGCAAAAAAGAGAGGAATACCTTTTGAGAAACTTACGGGCACATTGCAGAACGATATACTCAAAGAAATAATAGCTCGCGGCACATGGATATATCCGGTAGAGCCTTCCGTAAAACTTGCTTGTGATGTTATTGAATTCTGCGCAAAGTATGTTCCAAAATTTAATCCGATATCAGTTTGTGGATATCACATAAGGGAAGCAGGGGCAACAGCTTATCAGGAGGTAGCATTTGCATTTGAGAACGCAAAAGTCTATGTAAATGAAGTTCTATCACGAGGTCACGACCCTGATTCATTTATAAAAAGAGTCACTTTCTTCTTCTGCACATACCACAATCTTTTTGAAGAGGTAGCAAAATATAGAGCTGCAAGGAGGCTGTGGGCTCATATCACAAAAGAGCTCGGAGTAAAAGATGAAAAGAATATGGCTATGAAATTTGCAGTCGCATGTGGAGGAGCATCGTTAACACGAGCAGAACCTTTGCTAAATATTTCACGAGTCACATTAGGAGCTCTCGCAACTGTTTTGGGAGGAGGGCAATCTATATTCACAGAAGCTTATGATGAAGCTTACTCAATACCAACTGAACACTCCGCAAAAATAGCTTTGAGAATCCAGCAGATATTAGCTTTTGAGACAGATATACCAGAAGTAGCAGATCCACTCGGAGGTTCATTCTTCATAGAAAAACTAACAGATGAGATGGAGGAAAAAATAAAAGCGGAGATGAAAAGAATTCAAGATTATGGAGGTATGGTGAAGGCAATAAAAGATGGATTCATTCAATCAATCATACTTTCAGAAGCTTATAAACAGCAAGTTCTTATTGAGCAAGGAAAGAAAAAGATAATTGGAGTTAATATATTCAGAGAAGATGGAGATACAGCAGAGCAAAAGTTTGAGATATTCAGACCTCGTGAGGCAACAGAAAAAGCAAAAAGGCTCCAAGAATTCAAATCTAAAAGAGATATGAGAAAAATCCAAAAACTGCTTGATGATATTTCAAGAGCAGCAGAGAAAGGTGAAAATGTAATGCCTTACTTGATTGAAGCACTTGAAAATGGAGCAACTATTGGAGAAACAACAAAAGCTCTGAAAAAAGTATATGGAGAGTTCAAAGAACCAATAGTGATATAAAAATAAAAGCTAAAAATAATGGAATAATGGGCAAAAAGAAATATAAAAATCCGCCAATAAATGAAAATTCTGTATCTATCAAAAAAATAAGTGAAATTAGCCAATTGGAAGCGATATATTCCTTTCATAATCCGGATGAAATAAAAAAGATTCCTTTCATCTCATGATTTCATCATTGCGTATCTCTTTGAAGCACATGATCAAATCAGAAGATTCTTCGGTGAGCATATAATTGAAATTCTTTTGGAATATGATAAAGATCCGAATGAAAATTTTGAGGGGCTTTTTGTAGTTATAAAGACCAACTTATCACCAGCGGAATCCCTTGACCTGTTAGAAAAATTTGATGAAGAATGGTGGCTAGGAGTTGATTTTAAAATCAGATCTTTAATAACCATAATGGTAAGAGCAATATGAGTTTTGACTGGAAATTATATGTCCAATTAGCAGAGGAATTAATAGATTTCTATCGGAGTGAAGCTCTGAAAGAGGCTTACTTCCGTTCAGCAATAAGCCGTGCATATTATGGTGTATTTTGTATCGGAAGAAATTTCCTTAAAAGCAAGGGCAAAACTATACCACCAATAGATACCCATAAATTCGTTAGAGAACAATTTAAGAGATCCTCGGATATAATAGAAAGGAAAATAGGGGAAAACTTGGCACGACTATGGAAAGAGAGGAAGGATTCTGATTATGAAGATACCGCAGATATTAACAGAGAAAGAGCAAAAACTGCATGCGAATTAGCTAAAAGGTTATTGCAAGAATTGAAAAAAATAGGAGCTATAAACTGAAACCTTACAAAATCTTCAAGGATATGCTTAATAAAACCTCTCGTAAAAGTTTTCAAAGATATACTTCTATCACTTCATTAAAACCAGAAAATAACATTAAAAAAAGACAAATTCTTAAAATCAAAAAACCTAATAAGAATAGAAAATGGAGGAAAAGCAAGAACTTTTCTTTGAGGTATTATCGTGCAATATAGATTGGGAGATAGACTATGAAAGTATGATTTTTGGTTGCAAGGCAAAAATAAAGGTGAAAATAGATAACAAGATAAAACTTGGATATTCAACATCAAAAGATGGGCAGATTTACGCATTTGATATGGCTCTCAAAAATATTTTGCAAGAGTTCTATCCAGAAATATTAAAAATAAAACTTACTGACTACAAAGCTGAAATTATAGAAAAAGAAAAAAGGAAAGGCACAGCTTCCTACATCAAAGTAAAAATAGAAGTTGAGATAGAAGATACAGGAGAAAAAATAGTTACAGAATCGGTCGGAGCAGATCTTGTTGCTTCATCAATAGAAGCTCTATCACAAGCTTACAATCTTTCCCTACAAAAAATTTTCAGCAGATCTGAAACAGTAATTGTATAATGGTATATGAAAGAGAATTGTCTAAAAATAACAAAAAAATCAAACGAAGCGTAAAAAATTAAACAGAGAAAAAATCAAAAAATATATCAAATAAACTGGGAATAAATAAAAATTTTCCTTATGGGGATATCTGTGTTTAAAGCTATAAGATCTCCTGTTGCAAAGGCTATATATTTTATTCTTGCAGTGGCTTTTTTCATAGGTTTCGGAATACTCTCCTCTATATCTCCAAAAAACGGAATGAATTCAATAAAGGTAGATGGTAAGAAAGTATTTCAAGATGAGTTTTTCCTTATGCTGAGAGAAGTTGAAGGTACGAAAGAAGGTTTTGAAAGTCCAGAAGCTCTTCAAAGACAAGCATTTGAACTTATGCTCGCAAGGAAATCAATAAGCTCAGAAGTAGAAAAATGGGGATTTTCAGTGAAAGCAGAAGATATTATAGGGCTTATCGGAAATACTGCGGGAATAAGAACAAGAAGAGATTATCTTAATTTCCTCAGACAAACGGGAGCAACAGAAAGTTCATTTGAAAACTACTTAAAAGATTCCTATTTTTTCTCCAAATTTCAAGACTTAATAGTTAGAACAGAAACCGCAGGTGATTTCAGAGATTTTCAAGATTTCATTTCAAATATGGCAGGAATAAGGACACTGAAAATAGCAGAAATTGATAGATCAAAATTCATAGTCAGCGTAGATCAGAAAGAAATAGAAAGGTACTACATAATAAATAGGAATGAATTTAAAATAGGAGAAAAGAGAGAGTTTTGGATAGCAAAATTTCCCTCTGAAAATACTGCTCAATCTTTCTTTTCTAAATATTCCCAGGCGCAATTTAGAACATTTGAAGAGTTTGAATCAAAAGCAAACGAAGAAGGAGGAAAAGCTACATCAGTAATTTTAGGTAAAGAAGTTGGTACATCTAATCCTGCTTTTGCTCCTTTCTTTTCTGAAAAAGCAACCGAAGGTTCCCCAATAGCTCCCCCAATAAATATAGGAAATGAATGGTGGATAGTAAGAATAAATAAGATATTCCCGGAAAAATTTGCGGAGCTAAAAGAGGTTGAAGGTTTGATAAGGGAAAGATTAATAGGTAAAAAAGTTGGAGATGAAGTAATGAAAATATTAGAACAAAATAAAGGTATAACATCGGAAGAAGATTTTGAGAAAGCTTTCTCAAAGTATTCAGTACAAATAAAAAGTGATTCTTATCCGTTATATCTTGATATTTTCCCAGGATTAGAATATCAGCCTGAGCTCGGTTTAGCTATATCAGACACAAAGAGGGAAAATTTCGTATTTGAAAAACCAATTGAAGTAAAAGGAAGAGTTTTTGTTGTATTTATTGGAAAGATACTTCCATTACCTGAAAAGTCAACTGATTTTGTGTACTATGATGTAGAGAGAGTTATAAAAGGACTTATAGCAAAAAAAATGGCAGATTTGAAAATAGAGCCTGCATCACGCAAAGAGGCAATAGAAATCCTTACAGGAGCAAGATAAAGTAAGAAAGTAAGAACAGAAACAAAATAAGAACGGAAAATGATTATCAAATGTGGGAGAAATCATAAGGGTATCTAAAAATACCTTTTTCAGTCACTATTGCAGAAATAAGGTTAGGAGGTGTTATATCAAATGCGAAATTAAAAACTGGGACATCATCTGGTAAAACTCTGACACCAAAAAATTCTCTTACCTCTCTTGGATTTCTTTCTTCTATTGGGATTTTTTCTGACACATTATCTATTGTTGTTGAAGGTGCAAGGACATAAAATGGCACATCAAAATATTTTGATGAGATAGCAAGTGTGAATGTTCCTATTTTGTTTGCAGTTGTTCCGTCTCTGAGAATTCTATCTGCACCTGCAACACAACATATATCCTTGCCCTTTGCCTTCATCTGTGAAATAGAAAATGCTGATGACGAATCAACTATGATATGGAAAGGGATTTTGTTTTGCATAAGTTCCCATGCTGTAAGTCTGCTTCCTTGTAGAAAAGGTCTGGTTTCAAGAGCTATAACTTCTATTTTCTTACCTATCTTGCTTGCAAACCTTATAGCAGAAAAAGCAGTGCCCCACCCTCCCGTTGCAAGCGAACCGGTATTGCATATTGTGAATACAACGCTGCCATCTTTAATAAGTTCGGCTCCGAATTTACCTATGAGATAGCAGTACACAAAATCGTGGAACCAGATCTTTATAGCTCTATTAGTAAGCCTTTGCAAAAGCTCATCTTGGTTATCAAGAGAGGAATTTAATATGAAATTGTGATATTCCTGCTCCATATCTAAAAGTGCATTCTTTAAATTAAAGGCGGTTGGTCTTGTTCTTTCAAGTTCCGTCGTTATGTCAGAAAAAATATCAGGTGTAATTTTAACTTTATTTTTCAACCTTTTCTTTACACCATAAACTACTCCAAAGGCAGCAGATATACCGATTGCAGGAGCACCTCTTACCACCATTTCCCTTATTGCATAAGCTACTTCTTTCTCATCTTTACATTTTATCCAATTTTCTTTCGCAGGTAGAAACCTTTGGTCTAAAAACTCAATATGATCATCAAAGAGACGAAACCACGTATGTTTTTTACCGCCATCAGTTTCGGCTTCAAATATAGAAATAATTTCATTCAAATTCACAATTTCGTTATTTAATTCGGCAAAAAAATTTGTATCTTTTTTTATAGACTCAAAATTTATTTCCCAAGACATAAAAGTAAAAATAGTGTCATATGAAATAAAGGAAAAGAAGAGGAAAAATTTATCTTAAAGCTGCGATTCCGGGGAGTTCCTTACCTTCAAGGATCTCTAAAAATGCTCCTCCACCCGTAGATATATATGATATTCTGTACTGCTCTCCTGCCTTTGAAATTGCTACATCAGTATCACCACCGCCAACGACAGTAAAAGCCGTAGAATTAGCGAGAATAGAAACCATAGAAAATGTCCCCTTTGAGAACTGCTCCTTTTCAAAAACTCCCATCGGTCCGTTCCAAACTATTGTTCTTGCATCGGAAAGAGCTTCTGCAAAGAGAGTTATAGTAGCAGGTCCTATATCAAATGCAGCATAGTCATCTGGGATTTCATAAACTGGGATAATTCTTATATCTGTATCATCTAATGACCTCGCAACTACACAATCAACAGGTAAATAAACTTTTACTCCTACTTTCTTTGCTTCGTCCAATATCTCGTTTGCAACTCCAAGATATGCTTTCTCTACAAGTGATTTTCCTGTTCTTATGCCTTGGGATTCAAGAAATGTAAAAGCCATAGCCCCGCCTATTATAAGTTTATCTGCAATAGATAGAATATTTTTTAGAGCTCCTATTTTATCTGATACCTTTGCTCCACCTACGACTGCTGCAAATGGTTTTTTAGGATTAAGGAGAAGCCTTTGAAAAGATATTAATTCTTTCTTCATCAGTATTCCCGCAAATTTCTTTTCTCTTTGGAAAAACAAAGGTAGAGCATAAACAGAAGCATGTTTTCTGTGTGATACAGCAAAGGCATCATTTACATAAATATCTGGCTGAACCGAATCTAAAAGTTGTCTTGCGAAGTTATCATCATTATTAGTTTCCCCTTCATAAAAACGCAGATTTTCAAGTAAGATAACATCGGCTTTTGAGTTTACAGCACTTTTGACCTTTTCTCCTATTGCTTCATCAACGAACAATACATCCTTTTCCAAAAGTCGTGAAAGTCTCCTTGCAGCTGGAGCTAAGGAGAGCCTTTCTATTCTTTTTCCTTTTGGTCTTCCCATATGAGAGATAAGAACAATTTGGCACTTTTCATCAAGAAGAAAGTTTATAGTTGGGAGAACCGCTCTTATTCTTCTATCGTCTAATATCTGACCGACTTCATCAACGGGTACATTGAAATCTACTCTCATCAGAACACGAGCACCGTGAATATTGTTTTCATCTACGAATCTTATACCTTCTATTATTTTTAAGTTCTCGTAGACACCAGCCATCAAGTTCTCCTCCTTTCTTCCTCCTTTTGTTGCTTCTATCCTTTTATATTCACTTCTTTTCTTCTTTAATTTTTCCTTACTTTTTCAATTTTTCTTTAATTTATCACCTTTTGAATTTTTTTAGATTTCTCAGAAATTTAAGGTCTTTTTCTGTATCTACCGGAAAAAGTTTCTTCTTTCCGACAAGAACCTTTATTTTCATTCCATTATCAATAGCTCTAAGTTGTTCAAGTTTCTCTAAAGCTTCATTTTTAGATTGTGGTAGAGATGAAAATTTCAAAAGTTTATCTTTTCTAAAAGCGTATATCCCGGTATGTATTATGAAGTTTTTAGCTCCATAAGGTATAGGGGACCTTGAAAAATATATTGCATCACCATTTTGGGATACAACAATTTTTACCCTGTTTGGATTCCTAAATTCGTGCAGGTCTTTGGATAAAAATCCGTATGTAGATATACTCGCTTGTGTATCATCTGCTAGTGCCTTTGCAACTTTGTTTATTATTTCCGGAGAAATGAGAGGTTCATCACCTTGGACATTCACAACAATTTCTGGGACTTTTTCCCCTTCTTCTTCTAATATCCTTATAAGATGAGCTACCCTATCTGTTCCGGTCTTTATACTCCTTTCCTTGACTATCCTTATTGATATTTTATTCTTTTGGTACTGTGAGAGTTTTTTAGATCTTAAAATAGAAGATTCAATCTTTTCTTTTATCTTCTCTGAATCTGTTGCTAAAAATACTTTCTGGGCGTAAGATTTTGCACACGAACATATCACATGAAAAACAACTGGCTCTCCCCACAGATCCTCAATAAGCTTCCCCGGGAATCTGGTTGAACCTTCCCTTGCGGGGATAACACATATGAAATTCATCATTTTGTTAAAATTAGTTAATCATAGAATATTTTGATATACGCAGAATAAAATTCCTTATCAGCAAATCCAGACCGGAAAAACGAAGAGCCAAAAAAGAAAAGAATAAATAAACAGAAGTAGATACAGAATGTTTGGTTGAAAGAAACGATTGAATAAAGAGAAAAATCATTATCACTTTTGAATCTTTTGAGACAGCTGAAATTTTAAAATCTAAATAAATAATGCAGAGCAAATCAAAATGAAGAAAATAAAAAAGCAGAAACAGAGAAAGAAAGTAAAATATAGGCTCAAAAAAGAGCTAAAAAGGTTTGATCTTGTATTAAAAGAAATTTTCTCACGAGCAGTAGGAAAAATTATCTTCATAGCAACAGGTGAGAAAATAAAGGAAAAGCTTGAAGATATAAATCGGGAGGTAAAGCTCCTCAAATCTCTCAGACCTGATATGCTCTTTAAAGCCGGCGAGAAAATTTTCCATATTGAAATCCAAGCTCAACAAGATAAAACTTTACCTAAAAGAATGTTATTGTATTCTGTTGGGATTGAAGAAAAATTTGGTAAAGAACCTGTGCAAATAGTCTTATTTGTGGGAAAAGGGAATCCTCCTCCTTCTTATTTCAAGTCAGAATTCAAATTTCTCAAATTCAAAGTTGTTGATTTGAAAAAAATTAAACCTGATGAGTTTTTAAGAAGTGATAAGCCAGAGGAAGTTGTTCTGGGAGTTTTAGCTGGAAAATACAAAGAGAAACCAGAAGTATTCAAAAAAGTGATAAGAAAGATCTCAAAATTGTCAAAAACGAAAAACAACTTTTAAAATATATAGAAGATATAAGTTTTTTAGGTGGTTTATTTGATGTTGAGATAAAAATAGAGCCTATGCCAATACAAATAGATATAAGAAAAACACTTTTTTATAAATGGGGGGAAAGAGAGGGAGAAAAAAGAGGAATCGCAAAAGGTCTG
>Ga0080007_1067898_pt1 | contig 11260 bp, 8 predicted proteins | sample OctOCTMetagenome_FD_69210 | JGI IMG/M metagenome (GOLD analysis project Ga0080007, IMG submission 69210) | Hot spring and microbial mat streamer communities from Octopus Spring Streamers, Yellowstone National Park, USA - OCT_B (SPADES... | ecosystem: Environmental > Aquatic > Thermal springs >...
ATGACATAACAACATATCCATGCAGGGTTCTTTGGGAAAAAATTCTCCAAGATTATGCTGCGGGCAAAAACAAAAATTGCATAAATGATTTTTTCCAGCAAAATTTTGAGTTTGAAGATATGTCTTGTTATAAGATTTATTCATCTTACCTACCAGAGGTAAGGGTAAAAACAAAAGCATATGCTTACGATGGCACAGAATTAGATGTAGCAAACTCAAAATTTCCATCCTGTCGTGATATGGATTTAGCTCGTCTCGAAGTCAATAAAAACATCTCACAATTCAATTTAAGTAAGGCTGACAAATTCAATGTTGGAGATAGAGTCTTTGCTGTTGGGCAACCTCTTGGACTTGGTTGGACTATATCATCAGGTATAGTTTCTGCAAAAAGAAAGGTAAGAGACTTATATAAGATTTTCCTCCCCCCTATATATTATGAAATATTTGAACCAACATGCGATTATAATATTGTACAAACCGATACTCAAATAAATCCAGGGAATTCAGGTGGGGGTTTATTTGATACAAAAGGAAACCTCATAGGGATTAACACATGGAAAATAGCAGGAAGTGAAGGGATAAGCTTTGCGATAGATTTTTCAGAAGTAGAAAATAATCTATTCAAGTAAGGGAATAAATCCACACTCAAATGATTATCTATGGGAATAGATTCCAAAATATTACTGGCTGCGCTACAAGAGATTTTTGAATCAGACATAAAAGGTAAAGAGAAAAAAGCGGAATCACTGGTATCAGAAAATCCAGTAGTATTAAAGTATATAGAAAACAAAAAGAAAATAGATAAGTTAATTTCTTGGGCAACGGGAAAAAACATAAAAATAATTCCACCAATAGAAAGAGATGTTCTGAGAGTTCTGGTAGCAGAAAGCTTGCTCGGAGTAGATGAGAAAACTTTGATTTCTCATGCTGTAAAACTCTCAAAAAAATACCTCTCAACAAATTCTCACAAATTCGTAGTCGCTATATTATACAAAATTTTAGAGAAAATCAAAGATTTAGAACAAGAAGAAAAAAAGAAAAAAGATTAGTTGTGTTGCTTTCTTACCTCTCTTTCTTTCAAGATGAAAAATATCGCTGGATAGACTATAAGTTCTAAAATAAAGCTTGTTATAAGTCCTCCTACCATAGGAGCCGCAATTTTTTTTGCAACATCAGCTCCAGGACCCGTACCCAACATAATTGGTAAAAGTCCGACTATATTTGTAAGAACAGTCATAGCTTTCGGTCTCAACCTTTTTACAGCACCATAAATTACAGCTTCTTTCAGATCATCTAAATTCATCAGTGGTCCTTTTTCTTTTTTCCATTTTTCGTAAGCCATATCAAGATAGAGCAACATAACGACTCCTGTTTCTGCATCAATACCTAAAAGGGCTATCATGCCAACCCAAACCGCAACAGACAAATTATACCCGAGAATGTGAAGCAAAAGCAGAGCTCCAACGAGTGAAAAAGGAACAGCCAAAAACACAATCAAAACTTTCACAACAGATCTCAAATTTATGTAAAGAAGCATAAAGATTATCATAATTGTAAGGGGAATTATCAGCTTCAATTTTTCCTTAACTCTTACCATGTATTCGTACTGACCAGACCACTCCCAAAAATATCCTTGTGGAACTTTGATTTTCTCCTCTAAAATCTTTTGAGCTTTTGCAACATAAGTTCCTAAATCTATTCCCTGAACATCTATATAAACCCAACCTGTGCGATAACCTTTCTCTGTTTTTATAGAAGACGGACCTCTCACAAGTTTTATCTCTGCAACTTGCTCAATAGGTATATTTCCATACTTTGTTGGTATCAGAACTCTTTTGAGTTGAGATATATCTTCTCTGAAATCTCTCGCATACCTTACCTGAATTGGATATCTTGCCCTACCCTCTATCGCATAGTCTATGACTTTACCTCCTATTGCGGTTTCTATTATAGTCTGTATATCTTCTACTTTGAGTCCATACCGTGCAGCGATATCTTTTTTTATTTCAAACTCAACATAATAGCCATCTATAACTCTCTCTGCATAGACTGAACGAGTCCAAGGCAACTCTTTAAGAGCAGCTTCAATTTCTTCTCCTATTTTTTCTATCACTTTTAAGTCTTGACCGAAAATTTTTATACCAAGCGGAGTTCTTATACCGGTAGTTACCATATCTATTCTATTTTTTATTGGCATAGTCCATGCATTTACGACTCCGGCAAACTGCAAAGCTGAGTCCATAGCATTTATGAGCTCATCGTATGTCCATCTTCTGCAATGACCAAAAATTTTTTTCAAAAATGGTTCCAAAAATTCAGGGTTATATTTTTTTTCTACTCTACAAGGCCAATCTTTTTCTGGTTTCAAGATTATCGTGGTTTCAACCATAGAAAGCGGAGCTGGATCAAGCGGAGTGTCTGCTCTTCCGACCTTTCCAAAAACCGTGAGCACTTCGGGAAAAGATTTTATTATCTTATCCTGTATTTGAAGCAAACGAGAAGCTTCGCCGATTGAAATTCCCGGTAAAGTTGTGGGCATATAAAGAATTGTTCCCTCGTTCAAAGTTGGCATAAATTCTGTTCCGAGTTTGAAAAATAATGGAACAGAAGATAAAGTTATAAGAAAAGCAACTGCAACAACAAAGTATCTTAACTTCAAAGAAAAACTCAAAATCGGCTCGTATATTTTGTGTAATGTTTTAGAGATAGGATTTTTATCTTCTGGTAAAACTTTTCTGGGTGCAAAAATGACCAAAAAAGCAGGAGTGAAAGTTATTGCAACAAAAGCTCCCGCAAGCATTGAAAGAGTTTTTGTTATGGCAAGAGGTTTAAATAATCTCCCCTCCTGAGCTTCAAGAGCCAAAACCGGCAAAAACGAAACCGTAATAACAAGCAAAGTAAAAAATAGAGGTCTTCCAACAGATTTCGTTGCCTCCAAAATCAAATCAAGTCTATCTTTACCACTGATATTCCCTCTTTTCTCACTTTCCTCTTCAATTTTTTTATTTACATTTTCAACTATGATTATCATAGCGTCTATCAGAGTTCCTATCGCAATAGCTATGCCAGCAAGAGACATGATGTTTTGTGTTATTTTTATGTAATACATCGCAATAAAAGATAAAATCACAGCAACCGGAAGCATTACAACTATAATAAAAGCAGACCTTAAATTAAAAAGGAATATGGCACAGACGATTATAACTAAGAGGCATTCTTCAACAATTTTCTGCAAAAGATTTTTCACCGACCTCTCTATTAAATCTGACCTATCATAAGTCGTTATTATTTCAACTCCATCTGGCAAAGTGTTTTTGATCTCAGCTATCTTCTTTTTTACATCTTGAACAACTTTGTAGAGATTTTCACCGAACCTTACTGTAACTATTCCTCCCACAACTTCACCTTCGCCGTCAAGCTCAGCTACTCCTCTTCTTATTTCTGGTCCCAAAGAAACAAAAGCAATGTCTTTTATGAAAATAGGAACTCCGTCTCTTACATCAACTGGTATATTTTCTATATCTTCTTTTGACGATATAAGTCCTTTTCCTCTTATGAAATACTCAACACCACTCATTTCAATTAGTCTTCCGCCAACTTCATTGTTAGATGACCTTATTGCATGAATTACTTGCTCCAAAGTTATGTTATATGATATAAGTTTTACAGGATCAACAATAACCTGATATTGTTTTACAAAACCACCAACAGAATCAACATCTGCAACTCCGGGAACAGACCTTATTACATATTTTATGTACCAGTCGTTAAGTGTTCTGAGACATGAAAGATCACAATTTCCGGATTTATCTCGGAGAGCATACTGGAATCCCCATCCAACTCCTGTTGCATCTGGACCTATTTTCCACCTGACACCCTCTGGCAGTTCTATACCTTGCAGAAACTCAAGAACACGAGAGCGAGCCCAGTAAATATCTACACCATCCTCAAATATAACAAAAACAAGACCAAATCCAAAAAATGACATACCCCTTACAGTTTTTACACGAGGAGAAGAAATCAGAAAAGAAACAATAGGATATGTTGCTTGAAGCTCTATTGTTTCGGGAGATCTTCCTTCCCACTCAACATAAATCATAACCTGAGTATCTGAAAGGTCAGGAATAGCATCAAGAGGGATTTTTGGAATAGTTCTTATTCCCCAAAACACCACAAAAAAGAAAACTATAAGAACAAAAACTCTGTTTTTTGCGCACCAAGATATTATCGCTTCTATCATCTTCTTTTTTCACCTCCTTTATACTTTTTTCTCAACATATCTGCCTTTTCAAGTACTAATGCAAATGGTGGTGATCTTCTTTTTGGTGCTCATCCTCCGTTTTTTTGAACTTTTCAATAGCGGATTTGAGTTTTACTTCTGAGTCAATAAAGAATGTTCCAGAAGCTACTATTTCCTCATTTCCAGATAATCCATATTCCACAACATATCCATCTTTTACTTTTTCTCCTAAAACAATTTCACGAGGAATAATTTTTTCTCCTTCTCCTTTTACGAAAACATAATATTTTTCTCCGGACCAAAGAACAGAATCCTCTGGAACCACTATTTTTTTACCAAGCGGAATATGAATGTAAACAGAAACATACATCCCAGGTTTTAAAATCAAGTTTTTGTTTTCAACATCAATTCTTACTTTCAGAGTTCTTTTTTGTGGGTCAATATAAGGGAAGACATAAGATATTTTTCCTTGGGTTTCAAATCCTAAAATATCGCTTTTTATTATTGCTTTGTATCCGTTTTTTATAATTTTGATATCGTTTTCGTAAAATTCTGCGATAACCCAAACATAAGATAAGTCTGCAATTCGGAAGAGCTCAGCATCAGGAGAGACAAACTGACCTCTAAAAGCATTCTTTTTTATTATAAAACCGCTTACAGGAGATCTTACAACGATATACGGAGAAAGCTTTTGTCCTTTTTCATCTGATTTTTCAATAAAATCTGCAATATCTTTTTCTGATATTCCGTAAATTTGAAGTTTTCTTTTTGCAGATTCTAAAAGTGATTGATAAAAATTATGTTGTGGATGGTCTTCTGAAATTTTCTCATAAGCTTTTGAAGTTATTATGTAATCTTGCAAAGATGCAGCAAGGTCTGGGGAGTATATTTTCAAAAGAGGCTCACCCTTTGATATAAGTTTCCATTCATAGTCCGCATACAATTCTTCAATCCACCCAGAGTATTTCAAATATATAGATTTTATTCTTCTTTCATCAAACTCAACTACTCCTGCTCCTCTTATCTCTTTTGATACATCTTTGATCTGAATTTTCACAAATTTCAAACCAACTGGAATGCGAGTTATCTCAAACCCATCAGTGGAACTTTCTTTTTCGCTTTCATGATCGGGATGATAATGATACTCTTCTTTTTTGCGCAGAGGTTCCTTTTCAAGCTTTTCCTGTTCTTTGTGCTTCTCTTTTTCTTTCAGTTCTTCTTTTTTTATAGGTACAAGCTTCATTCCGCATATAGGACAATTTCCTGGTTTTTCTGATACATAGTCAGGATGCATCGGGCAATGATATAAAGTTTTTTCACGAGATGGTTCTGACTTTGGTTCTTTTTTTGAAGGTTCTTTTTTAACCGGGACCAATCTCATTCCACATATAGGACAATCTCCCGGTTTATCTGATACATAATTTGGATGCATTGGACAATGATAAAGTTGAGCTTTACTCTCTGCTTCTGACCTGATTTTCTTTTCACGAGAACATGATTGAGAAAAAGAAATGAAAAATCCGAAAAATAAAATCAAGATAACCACACGTAATGCAAAAAGTTTTTTATTTTTCTCTGATCTCATAGTTTATCACCTCCTTTTCATCTAAACCCAAAAGTTTTTCAATGTTTGCGTTGTATTTTCTGTTTAGAAAAACATACCTTTTTTCTTCTATTTTGTAGGAAAGAAGTAGCGTTAATGAATCAATTACTGTGAGGAAATCAACTTTTCCGACTTCCCAGTTTGCTCGTGCGGCGGAAAAATTCAGTTCCGCCTGTGGTATAAGCACATCTTTATATAATTTCCATAGCTCAAACGATGAATCAGAAAGTTCTTTGAAAGATTTGAGAAGGCTCAAAACTCTATTTTTTTCTGCTTCAAACCTTGCATAAGATGAAAGAAGAAGCTCCTGAGATTCCATTATTTTCTTTGCTTCTTTTTTTCCAAAAAAAGCTGGTATTTCAAAGCTTATCATAGCTCTCATCATTCCTCCCATGGTATCAAACATGAAACCAAAATCTGGATAAGGTTCAGTCTTTGATACAAAAAGTTCCGATTTGCTTAATTCAATTTCGGCTTGCAAAACCTGCAAATGAGGAGAATGAGAAAGAGCAATGTCTTTTAGCTGTGAGTAAGGCAAATCAAATTTAGATGGAAAAATCTCATTTTCTGGAACAATATCAGAGTCAGGTATTTCTCCTACAAGCTCGCTTATCTTTGAAGACAAGACTGAAATATCTGCAGATAAATTTATAATTTTCTCTTGGATTTTAGATATCTCAATTTGAACGCGTATGATAGAGCCAATAGGTTCTTGACCAAGCCTATATCTTGCTTGAACAGCCTCCGCAAGATCAGAGATTAACATCTTCATATTTTCAAGGATTTTTTTTTGGGAGTAGAGAAACCAGAGTTCAAAGTAATACTCTTTGATCTGTGTTTTTATCTCCCACTTTGTAAGTTCAAGTTTTTTGAGTTCAAGAGAAGATAATGAATCTGCTCTCTTACCAAGAGCTTTTAATTTTGAAGGGAAAGGAATTTTTTGAGATATAGAGAACTCAAATCGTGGTGTCAAAAATGAAGCACCAAGACCAATTTCTGGGTTCGGTAGCCACCACCTCAAATACTCTCTTTGATACAAAGTTGAACTATAAATCCTTTGCGCAGATAAAATTTCTGGATTATTTTTCATCGCTTTATCTAAAAGTTCCTCCAAACTAATTTGAACCAAAAAAATAGACAACAAAAATAAAGCCATGTTTTTTCACCTCCTTTTCTTTTTTATATTTACTTACTTTGTGATTTACTCCTTCTTTTGTGCTGATATATCTACTTTCTACAAAGTTTAAAATAGACAGAAGACAACTTACAATTGACGAGGGGGTTGAAACTTATCTTTTATAGATAAAATTTCTTTACTTATTTCTGAAACCAAACCTAAACTTTCAGAATGCAAATCTTGAAAAAATTCTTTTTGATGTAAAGTGCAAGATGAAGAGAAGTTAAGGCAACAGGTTTTGTTGTAAGAACAACAATCAGAATGTGCCGAAGAATGAGAGACAAAATAATCAAAAAAAAGTGAGTTTTGTTTTTTATTATTATTTTTTTCATTTTTATCTTTGCAACACTTGTGAGAGAGCTTATATTCATTTCCATTTTTATAACTTACAAAATTTTTACCTTCCGATAACTTTTTTATATGGCATATAGGAGATTTTATATTATAAAGATTATGGATCATGAAAGACAGAAGAAGAAAAGATGAAGCTAAAATTTTCAGCTTACTCATTATTAATAAGTTAAACTCAAACTGAAAAATTTTCTTGTTTTCTTAAAAGCTTCTAGGTTTCCGTGAGATTTTAGAGATTAAAACTACATAACTCATAACCGAAAGAAAACAAAATAATAATACGGGGATTGTAAGAAGTTCATGGGGAGTTCTTATCCCAGTAGCTTTTTCTGCCATAAAAAGAATAATAAATGTGAATTGAAGCACAACGGCAGCTTTACCAAACTTTGTCGGAGAAAAATTAAGTTCTGCTCCTTTCAATTTTCCAACTAAAATAACCAACGGAATAATTATATCTTTCCCAAGAACGATAATTCCGAACCATTCAGGAATCATATCCTTTACAAGAAGAACAAAAAATAAAGATATAAGAACTATTTTGTCCACAGTTGGGTCAAATTTCCTACCAAAATCTGATGTCATTTTCAGCTTTCTTGCAACTGTGCCATCCGCAAAATCTGAAATTATTGCTACACTTCCTATCACAGCAGATAATTTCCATTTTTCTTCCAAAACAAAATAAATGAGCGGAAAAGTTAAAACGAGCCTCAAAAAAGTTATTATGTTCGGAAGCAAAAATATCTCTTCTCTTTTCATTGCCCATTAGAAGATTTTTCTATTTTGAAAGTAAAAATTTGATTTATCAGGAGAATTTTCAGAATTCTATTAGGGGAATTAGCTTTGCCAACTCTGGAGAACTCCGTAAGGAATCCATTAGAACATCTCGCCTATTACTATACAATACAATCTACCTCATATTCTTCTGGAAATTCTTTCAGAACATCATCTTTTTCAGATGGTCTATAACCTATCCAAATTCTACTTGTCTTTTTCTTTTTTATCCTTTTTTCTCATCGGGAAAGTATGATGGAACTTTTTGTAGAACATCTATGAATTTTCTTATAAAAGCCATATACTGCATAAGTATTCCTATGTTTCCATCAACTTTTATTGCTCCTCGAAGGAATGCCTGAATTGGGTCCAACTCTCCTTTTACTATTCCTTTCCATACAGAGTATTTTGCTCTTATTGTGAATGCAGGATTATATTGTTTTTCATCTTCTATGATCTTTGCCTCTTTTACAACCCCTCTATCTATTGAAAAGAAATCTTTCCATGTTTCGTTGAGGTTTTCATCCGGTTCCATCACAGTTATGATTCCACCATATGTCCAGCTTTTTCCTATTTCTACGAGCTCTGGAATTGATGTAGCTATTTTTACAAGTTCATCTACCCACTCTTGTGAAGGAAACCTATATAATTTTTTCTCCTCCATTTTCTTTTTTCCACCTCCTTTCTTTTTGTTTTTAAGCAATCATTTAAAATCTTTTTTCTCCATCGGGTATGTGGTAGGGGGATGGTATGAACCAATCGGGTTTTTCTATCGCGCCATCGTCTATGAGTATGTGCATAAGATTGTAGGGAACTGCGAGAAGACAAAGTCCCCCCGGATATGATGTTTGATGGCAAGGATAAAGTTTGTGAATTGGAGTTCTGTATCTTGCAAGTTCAGGAATGGGTCTGAAACTCCACCACTGATCCTCGCATTCTCTTATCGCATACCAATTTCCCCCTATGAATCCCGTGTTTCTGAATTCGCTATCTTGTGGAGTATTTATGAACTTTGCAACTATATTTTTTTCAGTCATGTTCGGAGCAAATTTTCTCAAAAGCTCAATCATTCTTTCTGCTATCTCCCATTTTGCTTTATTTACTGCATCAGGACCATCTCTGTGATACTCAGGTGGTGGAACCTGAATGTATATTGGAGATAGAACATGATATCCTGGGGGACATCTTGTTTCATCATAAATATCGTGGCAGCAAACCATAATGTGCATGCTTTCCTCTCTTTGCGGATGAGTTCTGAAAGAGAATATATCTTGAGCCTGGTTCAGAATAAAGCTGCGTGAGTCTCCCGGCAAGCAGACAACGGTTGGATAATTTCCATCTTTAAAAAACAGCTCCTCTGCGTCTCCTTTATATTTTGGGAGATCTTTAACTATTAAGTGAAGAACGAATAAGCTTCCACCGTGTAAATTTATATCTTTTATCTTTTCAAGCAGAGGTTTTGGTATATATTTTCCTTTGAGGAGTTTGAGGAAAGTTTGCTTGACATCTATTGCAGATATCACGAGCCTTTCGGCGCGTATTACTTTTCCGGGATAAAAAGATTCATCCGCCAAAACAACTCGTTTTGCTTCACCATTTTCAACCAATATTTCTCCTACTTTTGCATTAGTGTATATTTTCACTCCATAATGTAAGCAACATCTTATGAGTGCATGCATGTAAGAACGCATACCACCTTGCGGAGAAGATGAGGAGTAAGCCATAAGGAGTCCAGTTGCTATCCCGAAGATTCCCATACCTCGCCATGCGGGAAAAGGTCTGTTATACCATGCTCCCTGACCTGCGACAACTTTCAGAGGTTCAAACTCATATTGCGTGTCAAGAAGCTCGTAAGTTGAAAATTCCATGACAACTTCTGGCAGAAAAAGAGCTAAAAGTCCGGGAGCTTTTTCCTTCATGAACTTAAACCATGGAAGGTCATAAGGGTCTGACCACATTTCGGGGGTATAAGGTGGTGTCCAAAATATTGACCGCAGGAAATCTTTTGTGTATGGTTCAAAAGTTTCATACATGATTTTGGTGAATTCCGCATCTTTTTTTGAGTATTTTGCAATAGATTCTATTGTATTTTTTATGTTGAACCTACCTGATATTATAGCTTTCCCGTCTGATGTTACTGTTCCTGCAAGGGTTTTGAAATATTTTAGTCTGAAACCAAATTTCCAGAGTTCAAAAATTTCTATTGTCGGTAAGGCTCCTACGTAAAAGTAGGTCGCGTGCGGATCTATTCTGAAACCTGGGATGGGTTCTACATTTTCTGCTCCACCTCCGCATTGGAGCCTTTCCTCCAAAACACATACTTTGAGACCAGCTTTTCCCAAAAGAGCAGCTATTCCGAGTCCATTCGGACCACCTCCTATTACAACCACATCGTATCTTTCCGATGGATAAGCTTTTTTATTTCTTTTTCTACCCTCATAGTTTCAATCCTTACAATAAAAATAATTTAATAACAAAATAATCTACCTACCATAAGTTAGACAATTTTTATTTTAAAAAATTTTTTTAGAGTTTTGTTTTTTTGATAAAACTCAAAGTAAATCTAATGCAATATCCCTCCCCACTTGCTCAAAACATATTTTAAAGAACTTACCTCTTTATGGGAATAAATTCTTTATGGAGTAAATGTTTTCCGAAATAGGGTTTGTATAATAGTATTATAATAAGATAGAAATTTGTATAATAGATAAAGGACTATTTTTTAAAAAAGATTTCTTTTAAGGGTTTATGGCTCAATTTCAGATTGAAGAAGAGAGGCAATTGTGTTGTCTAACTTCTGGGCGAAATTCAAGTTTTTGCATGACCTATGTCGTAAAAGACAAAAACGGAAAATTATACTGGGATAGGAAAAATGAATTTCATGTAAGTTATGATGATAAAGAGATAGAAAATCAAACAGGAGGTAATTTTTTAGCTATTTCACCTGAGTATTCTTATGTTCCGCTTATAAGTAAAACATTTCCTGTTGCTTGGACGGATTGGAATTTGAATGTTCCTTTGGTTCTTTCAAATATAAAAAAATTTAGCGTGGTTTTTATAGACAGAGCAGGATATGAAACTCTGGGAAAATACAGTATCCCAGCTAATTTTTATCCAG
>Ga0080007_1062104_pt1 | contig 11226 bp, 11 predicted proteins | sample OctOCTMetagenome_FD_69210 | JGI IMG/M metagenome (GOLD analysis project Ga0080007, IMG submission 69210) | Hot spring and microbial mat streamer communities from Octopus Spring Streamers, Yellowstone National Park, USA - OCT_B (SPADES... | ecosystem: Environmental > Aquatic > Thermal springs >...
CATCTCTAGACATGCTTGAAGCCTACTCTCCCGAAACTGATACGTTTCTAAAGAACATAGTAGATAAAATATCAGCACTTTACATGTCTCCTCAAATCAGAATTATTTTATTTAGGTGACCCCAAAGGTGATTTGAAAAATGAGGAGTACGCATATTAGTGGACCTGGAGATTCTGTTAGATATACTACATACAGTACGAAATTCAATGATGAGGAACATAAAATAGCCATAGTAGTGCCTGGATCAATAGGAGGAGTTAAACAAACTATTAAAAAACTTATAAAAGGACTTAAATTAGAAGGTTTTTATGTAAAGCCGATAGAACTACATGGTTGGTATCTTATAGATAAAACTATTTCTGATTTAAAGAATATTAATATCTTGAGAAGATTTGATGATGTTATTTACATGGGATCTATACCTTGGCCCAGTCATCTATTTATCCATAATCATGTAAAGGTTATTCTATTTGTTCACGGATTTGTAAAAGACGAGTTTCTTAATGCAATTAAATATGGAAAATTACGTGCAAAAATAGGAGCTGTTTACGCGCTTGGTCTTTGGGATTTTTTCCGAGCCTTGGATAGGATTGATGCGTTTATATGTCGTTGTCTTACATCGTGTGAAGTAAATAGAATAGAGAAGAATTATATTCTGTTGCCGGAGTTTATTTTATCTGATGAAAGAGAGATCTTTGAGGAGTTTATTAGAAAACATGATGAAAAGCATAGGAATAGTCACTCATATTCAACAGTGAGGTTGATAACATACACTTCATATGCTGAATCACCCAGATTACTAAAAACACAGCATCTCGAATACCTTGTTAAACTTGTTAGTAGGCACGTGAATAGAAGAATAGAATTATCCGTTATTGATCCAAGAAGAGAAAGAGACATTGTGAGGCTTGGAGAAAATCTCGTAATTAGATATATTAAGCCTATACCTAAAGAAGAATTCTATAAACTCGTTATAAACTCTGATCTATTTATAGAGTTATGCATCGACGAAGAGCTTAGAAATACCAGTATAGAAGTAGCATTACTCGAAATACCAGTAGCAAAGCTAACTCATCCAAAATATATAGATAGACAAGATTATGATAGGGATGATCTTATTCAAGAGTATTCGTTCAAGAAACTTGCTGAAAGACTTGTCGATTACTTAAATAATATTGAACATTATAAACCATACTATGCAAAAAAGCTCAAAACATTTATCCTAAAGCATAGAACATGGGATGTAGTTAAAAAAACTTTAATAAAGCTTATTAAGGATGCTTAATGAAATATATACATGCATGCAACGCTAGTAGAAGGTGAGATTTAATGAATGAGATATATGAGAGATATCTAGAATCACATTTTATAAGAGCTAATATTCCTTCGAAAGAAGCTTTTGAAAATGCGGCCCGATGATACCTTAATTGGTATGACCCCTATCTTCCAAAGAATAAAGATGCAAGAATTCTCGATTTTGGATGCGGCATGGGGCATTTTCTATATTTTCTGAATAAGATGGGTTATAGTAATTTCATTGGCATCGATATAAGTCCCCAGCAAGTTGCTTTTGTAAGAAAGTATATTACTAATAACGTTATTTTAGCCGACGGTTTTGATTTTCTAAAGGAGGCTATAAGAAGGAGAGAGCACTTCGACATAATAGTCTTAAACGATGTAATAGAGCATATTCCTAAGGTAAAAATACTTGAGCTCCTTAAATTAATACTTAACACTCTAAAACCTGGTGGTAAGGTATTTATTAAGACAGGCAATATGTGGAACCCATTTAATCTAGGGATTAGATATATCGATTTCACCCATGAGACTGGATTTACGGAGGACAGTCTTTACCAAAGTTCTTTACACGGCTGGATTTAGGAAAATCCATGTATTCGGAGCTAGAGAACCTTGTGGAAGAGGAATCAAAGCAGGAATCGTGAGGTTAATCAACAGCTCTTTTCACAATATTATGAGATCAATATTTCGCATTCTCTTAATTCCTCCACCGAAAATTCTAGATAAAAATATTATAGCCATAGGCGAGAAGCCCAGTGAATAATATGAGTTGTTGCAATGAAGAAAAGAGCGAATGGTGCACGAGGAATTATTGAGTATCCCAAAATTTAAAGATAAATACCTATTAATTAATTTAATCAATCATTTATTAATTTATAGATAAGAAGAGGTATAAATTCAATAAGGGTTACGAAGTATAAAAGGAAGCATCAACCGAGCGATATCAATGGTTTTCCCTTTCTTAGATTTGACGATATATGTCCTACTATGAATTGGAGAATATGGCTTGAAGTAGATGGATTACTTTTAGAACGAAATATCAAGCCCATAATAGCTGTGATACCTAATAATAAAGAACAGGCTTTCTTCATAGAGAATGAGAAGGAGGACTTCTGGAATTACGTAAGGGAAAGGAAGAAAACCGGCTGGATTATCAGGGTTCACAGATATCAGCATCTATGCGTTACTAGAAATGGAGGTATATTAGGCATTAACTCCTGTAGCGAGTTCGCTGGTCTCGAAGAGGAGGAACAGGAAGAAAGGGTAATTAGAGCACTTGAGATCTTTAGAGCCAACAATGTTACGCCAGACCTGTTTATCGCGCCATGGCATTCATTCGATTATACGACCCTGCGTGTATTGAGAAAACACTGTATAAATGTGATCTCTGATGGGTTCTCTCTTTATCCCTTTGTTCACCATGGTGTCTTTTGGATTCCACAGCAATTATGGTGGTTCCCCAAAGTAGTGCCACCTATAGGGGTGTGGACGATATTGTTCCACCATAATTTCTGGGGAGAGAGCGAACTAAGGAGATTTGGGATTGATCTAGATAGATTTCGCAAAAAATCGCAGATCCTGCGAAGATTATTGCACACTACAGAGATAGAAGAAGGCCTTTAATTGAAGAAATATTCGATTATACTTGGAAAAGAATGCTGATACTACTAAGGTATATCAAGTATAGAGGTTGACAGATTGCGGATTGTTATTCTTGTTTATTTGTTTCCTCCAAAATGGTTGGCCGGCACAGAGATAGCTACATATAATACCGCGAAGTATCTGGCTAGAAGGGGACATGAGGTGCACGTAATAACTTCATGGGATGAAGGACTACCTAAGGAGAGCTTCGAGGAAGGATTTTATGTACACTATATACATATTCCTAGGCTGAAAATCGGAGGTTATACTTTATATGTGTTGAAAGAATTACTGTTAATAAAACAGTTAAATCCCGATATTGTGCATGCACAAGGTATACCGAGAGGAGTAGCCTGTGTTTTAGCTAAGAAATTACTCAACATACCCTGCGTTGTTGGGGGCCAAGGCTCTGATGTATATCAACCTTGGAAATATAAGAAGGTCATATCTAAATTCGTGTTAGGAAACGCTGATGCCTTAATTGCTTTAACAGATCATATGAAGCAAAAGATGATTGAGATACTTGCGTAGAGAAAGAGACGATATATTCGTTATACCGAACGGCATAGACCACGAGTTCTTTAGTAGCTACTTGAGAAAACAAGGTCATGCAACCTTAGAACCGGTGAACAACAAGGAAAAAGTAATATTATATGTTGGTAGGTTGAAGCCAATGTAGATTAGCTTTGAACATCCTAAGAACGCTGTAGACATATGTATCTCATAGAAGTTAAGGGTTGCTGATTTGACTAATGTGTACTTGGAGGAGACTTAAAAAATCCATACTTTGATCAAAGCCTTTACCTCTACGTTTGTAATCATCAGCACGATATTGAGGAGAAGTTGGATTAAGAAGGCTTAGTAAGAGACATAAAATACTGTGGAAACGCTTGAGTCGAATATAGACTTATAAGCAAGCAAATGCTTAAATAGTATTTGGTGCTAAATTTGTCTCTTGTGGGGATTGTCGGTGGTAGCGGATATATAGGTGGTGCTATAGCAAGAGAGTTATCAAAGAAGCACGTTGTAAAGGTTATTGATATTAGAGAACCTATCTGGAATATAAAGGATTACAATATATCTTTCTTTAGGTGTGATATCAGGACATTTGAATGTGTTCAAGAGTGTTTACAAGATGTTGATATCGTGATACATACTGCTATTATTCAGATTCCTAGGATTAATGAGGAGAAGAGGCTTGGTTTTGAGATAAACTATATTGGTACTATTAATGTTTGTGAGGCTGTTTATAGGAGTCCTAGGGTTAAGGGGCTTGTCTTAACTGGTTCTTGGCATGTCTTTGGAGAGTCTGGCCTTACTGGTGATGTTGATGAGTACTTTGGCTACAGACCTGATAAAGTTGAAGATAGAGCCAAGCTTTACGTGTTTTCGAAGATTGCACAGGAGGTTATTACACGATATTATGATGGAATGAGCGAGAAAATATATGGGGTTATAAGGCTCGGAACTGTCCTAGGAGAGGGTATGCCAGAGAAAACCGCTGCAAATATTTTCATTGAGAGAGGATTGAAGGGCGAGCCTTTAACACCATATAAGCATAGCATGTATAGGCCGATGCTCTATGTCGATGTGAGGGATGTGGTGAAGGCCTTCGATATATATGTGAATAAAATACTGAATGGCGAAGTCGAGAAGCGCAGCAGTAGTCTGAATAGAGTTCTCAACATCATATACCCAGAACCAATAACAATACTTGAGCTCGCTGAAATAGTTAGAGATACCATTGCTAAGCTTACAAATGGCAAAATAGTTCCAAAGATAGAAATAGTGGATCAAGGCCTACAACCACTTTTCACAGAGGATTCTAAATATAAATTCAAAGTAGATATATCAAAAACCATGAAGCTCTTAGGCATAGAAAAGCTCATAGAGCCGAGGAAAAGCATAGAGGATCTCGTGATGATCAGGCTTCGGCGTAGAAGCAACGTTCTAGGTACATCCGCTACTTAAAAGAACAATTGAATTCCTCTCGAGGTGTTAGCAATGGGTGGCATATTTGGGTGCTTTGGTAATAAATGCATTGATATTTATCCAGAACTTGAAGCATCATTAGATAAAAGTAGAGGCAGTATATTACATGTAATGCAGGGACAAAACTATGCTATGGGTATTCAAGAGCACAGTTTTATTGATGCTGATATTAGAGGTTATAATAGTGATAAAGTTGCAATAACATTTTTCAGCAACACGGCAAAACCGGATTTACAGTCAATAGAGAGTTACTATTTAAATAACGGATTTAAAGGATTGACTCTCATACTGAATCAATTAGCGAATGCAGACTACTCTTTAACACTATTTGATCTTGGAAAGAAAAGAGCTTTTTTAATCTGCGATCCTATTGGTATTAGGAAATTATACTATACTGTAATAAATAATGTTCTTATTTATTCATCATCACTAAAACACTTAGTTAGTCTCCATAAAAAATATGGTTTATTTAAAGATATAGATAGCTACATTAATACCCAAGCACTTAGAGTATACTTGGCTTATGGGGTATTACCGATAGATCTAACTCTAATTAAATTTGTATACAAGCTGCAAATGGATAAGGTTGTTTCTTTTGATGTAGTTAACTCCAAACTCAGGGAGCTTGCAGTAGATACGTATGCTCAAGGCTCTTCTGAATTTAAGGAAGAAGAACTAATTAAGAGAACGTATGAGCTTCTTCAAACCTCGATAAAAGAGAGGATGGAGGGTTCTAATGGAATACTTCTTAGTGGGGGTATAGATTCAGGATTGATTGCTTCTATTCTTACAAGTGCATGTCCTCATTGCCAAAATGTTGCTGTAAACGTATACTATGGCTCCTATAGTGAGCTTGAAAAAGCACGAAAAATCTCGCAATATCTAGGGATAAAGTTAATTGAAAAAGAGGCTTCCTTAGATTCATCAGAGCTATCTAAGTTGCTTGACGAAGCTGTAAAATTTCTAGATGAGCCTAATGCAAGGGGTAATTTCATCGGACGTTATTATGCTCTACAAGAACTTCAAAGATATTCGCACACGGTATTCTTGGGTGAAGGAGGTGATGAATTATTCTTAGGTTATTGGCCTAATTATTGGTACTGGTATCGTCAGCCTATCACAATTCTAGCATCTTTTCCTTTTGTAGAGACGTTAGCTAAAATCATCGGTAATAGTGTTATCGGAAAAGTAAACATAAATACATTAAATAGAATTATTAGTATTATGGAGAGTTCGGGAAGCATTGATCTATTACTAATGACATATTTTATGAATACTAACTATTTTACCCTCAAATCCCTTTTTCCTCATAGTGATCCGAAAGATTTCATTGATCGGAGGGTGTTTTTAAAGGTAAAGTTGTACCCTGATGTAATTTCGAGAACTAGTTTCTTTCTATTTATTCTTCTTACGCAATCAGATGTAAGTGTTGATGAGAATGTGTGCTCAAGACTAGGGCTGAAATTGAAGCTACCGTACTTGGATCTAAGGCTTGCGAGATTTGTGTTTTCTATAGACCCTAGATGTAAGCTTAAAGGTAATACTACAAAGTATTTATTGAGAAAGGTTGCAGAAAAGTATAAGCTCCTACCACCAGAGATTATTCAACAAAAGAAGGAAGGGTTTACTAGTCCAATTTTTACTAAGGGTTTCGATAAGGGGTTGCTTCTGCAAGAGTTAAGAGAATGCGTACGTAACACCCATAATATCTTTTTGAGAAAAATTCTTTATTACTCAGGTGGATCTAATGACTTATCCTTAATGATAAAAGCAATCGTATTGTGTAAATGGTATGAAAATTTAAAGGGTGAATTCTAGATGCCCCCAGATATTTCAGAGGAAGAAGTATACGACTTTCAGGCTAAGCAACAAATAGAAAGTGGAGGAGAGACATGGTTAGGTAATAGATACAAGATTTTATATGTCTTTAAACGGGCAAAGAAGTATTTGAAACCTAAAATGCATGTTTGCGAAATAGGTTTTGGTGAAGGCTATTTACTTTTATTGTTGAAGTCTTCAGGGCTGAACTTAAAGATCGTTGGTATTGACATCTCTGAGTACTTGGTTATGAAACTTTCGCGTTTCAAATCGTATGGGATCGATTTGATTAAGCACGACATATCTAAACCTGTTAATGAAGACTTGATACAAAGATTTGATATAGTGTTTGCTCTTGATGTACTTGAACATATAAAGGACTTGGACAAAGCTATTGAAAACATACATAAACTTTTAAAACCCCATGGACTTCTTATAGCGACAGTACCTTGGAAAGAGAACCTCGCTGATAACATGATCGTATGTCCTTTCTGCCACCATGTATTCCATAGATGGGGCCACTACCATTCCTTCCATTCTATGGACGATGTTCATAGGATGCTTGGGAAATATTTCAAGGTCATTGAGTATGACTTCCCATCCTTGACACTAGAAGAGAATTTAAAACACTTTTAAAGAAAACAATATTTAGAAGAAAGTATTATAAGGATGGGCTCCCCAACTTCCAGGCTACATTATTTTTCGTTGCACAGAAAATATGAAACAAAATAAATATTAACACTTCACAATTACGCTTTTAACCTACCTTCTAAGTTCAAATATTACTGCTCCTCCACAATATAAGGTTTTCCTGGATCTGGGCATTGAACATAATCAACATCATATTGCTCACCTATACCAAGAACCTTTGCTGATACCCCTTTGAGGAAAGGTGATGAAAGTGTCAGCATCGAGCTTAAAGCATGTATACATATACTTTTATCCCACCTTAGATACGTAGAACCTCTTTACTGTAAGGCAGTTACCTGGTTTATAGTTCATAGTTCATAACACGGTTCCCCAACCTCCCTAACACACTCCAACCCTGCATGTAGAACCTGGAGACCTCTCTCTTCTTCGATAGCTCTCCGAACCCACTCTATTTTCAACAACACAACCGTTTTTAAACATTTACTTTATACTGCGATCTAGTACGACCATAGGTGGTGTTGTAATGACTAAGAATTTTGTGATATTTGTTTGTAGGATATTTTATAGATTGTCGAAGTTATATGCAACAGGGATTTAGGAGTACTTCGAGCATGTATCCGTAGATCTGGATGTACTTATAGGGGGTAGATGATTTCCCTAAGGCTGTTAAGCTGTTGATTCGCAGAGGCTTCAAAATAGCTGTTTCTGAGCCTTTCACCATCACTCCTGCTAAGAGCGGGTTCATAGCTGATCTCTACACAAACTCTTCATTCGTATGGATCATATATTCAGATGGCGAGAAACTACTTAAAGAATATTCTGAGGAGACCATGATAAATAATGTCAGGGCGAGAGCACTGACTATAGAGGCTGAGGCAGCTGTATCAGCGGCCCATGCAATATATAAGGAACATATGATTCTTTTGATAGATTGTTTAACAATATGGAGATGGATGAACAAAAAGGTGTGGGACATAGCATATGAGCTTGGAATAGATAAGTCAGTTGAGAAAACAATAGAGATATGCAACCTAGTGAGAAGAGGATTAGCAGAGACGCCATACAGACTTGATATCACAACAATATTAGACGCATACATAGATAAGATCTTTAGAGACCCGCTATTCAGATCAACAGTATTAAACATTTTGAAATACCTTATGAAACAAGAGAACATTGGAACAATAATATTAAACAGAATAAAAAGAAAAGCTATTAAAACCTTCCAAAGACTGTACATAGCGACAATATACAAAAGATCTTTGCAAACATAAAAACATTCGAGGCGATGTTTCTTAACAAACAAAATATTCTTTCTATCAATAACCTGTTTATACACTTTTTATTTTTCTCTTATTCTCACATCTTTATCTTTCATTAAGACATTTTTAGATAACTAATTCTTCTTGAAACTTTATTAATAAAGATCAGAGGATGAGAAGTTTTGATCAGAAAGATAATTATCTTTATTTATTTCAGAGGCTGAGGTTTAATGGTATTATGTATTAAATGGTATTATGGTAAGTGTCTATAGATGTTGTAAAAAGATTTTGTAAGCTTCTTATTGCTTTTTTATCGCAACTTTATAGGGGTATGAATTTGTTTATGTATCTTTTTATTACCATATTATCATTTTAATATGATATCTTTTTCCCCGAGACCGAATGTTCTCTTTTTTATGGTATCATATTTTTGTCTTCAGCTTAAATATTTATATCTTTCTCGGGTATAATATGATATTGAGAGGTATTGAGAGGTAGTGTATGAGTACATCGTATAATTTTGATTCTCTTGTCTCGAAGATAAGGATCTTTTTAAAAAGCCTAGACAAAGAAGAGATCAAAAGTCTGTCACGTGAGAGCTTTGCGAAAGCCATAGGGATCAATCCATTATATATTCGTTCTGAGCATAAGAAATTTCTCGTCAGAATTCTTTATCAAGAGTTCGGAGTCACATATGAGAAGATTGCTGAGCTTTTAGCGATGAGCATGTGTGACATTCATAAGGCTGTCAGGGAAGAAACTGATAGAAAGATTGTTGAAGAAGCTGGGAGAGAGGTTGTCTCCATCAAGATCCAGGCTAAAGCTATTGAGCTGATAAGATCCGGGGAGACCAAGAATCCTGATGATCTTGTTTTGAAACTAGGCGTTTCGTTAGATGTTGCAGAAAATCTTTTCGAAAGGATCCTTAGTAATGAGAAGATTGTAGCTTCTTCTGTAACAAAAGTTGTTGATAAACTTAAGAGATTGTTAGATGATGCTAGAGAATATTCAGAATATCTAGAGAAAAATGCTTCAGAAATTGCTAAACCTGTGATCTAGTTATGGTTATGACTGCTATTATGGTAGTGAAGTTCTATGCTAGTTCACTAAGATTTTTGAGTGTTTCTTTGTTGCGGTAAAGTCCTAGGGGCTCCCTGAGGCTCTTTGTCGCTGGTTTCCATAAGGCTTAACGAGGCCATAGAGCAATCCACAAATAATTGTCTAATTGTTTTTAAGGCATTGATTTGTAAAACATTTTTCAAGAAGTGTTGAGGCTCTGCATAGCCCGGACCACACGTAATGTTTGGGATGCTCACTCATAAAGTGCTATAAAAATGCTATACGACCCGCTCCTTCGTGGCACATTATCCAACCACCTAAGTACTCGGCTGAGAGGGATTTGGGTTTAAGGATCTCGGCTAAGTTAATTGGGAGGAGCTGCTGAAAAAGTCACTGTTAACATGGACTTAGGGCTCAATAACTATAGCACGTCTATGGATGGTGGTGCTTCTATCTATGGTGGTGGTAGGTTTAAGGTTAGGATTAAGTCTATGAAGCTGTCTACGCTGATCAAAGAGGTTACCAGTATAGGGTTAAACTTAGCAAGTTTAGGGTTAGGTTTGAAGACGGATTGTAAGGATGCGAATATATGTTACCCAGAGAAAGTGAGATCGAGCAGAGTACGCATTAAAAGGTTTGAGTTTGTAGACGGTGAAGGTGTAAGAAAGAGGAAGCCTTAGATTACGAGGGTGAGCTGTGATTGAATGGTAATGTAATATTGAGAAATATGAGAAGGGTAAAGATAGCCTTAGTTAGTCGTTATGTTTTTGACAACTGGTGCTCGTTGCTGATTGAGTACTTGTTGGCTAAATATATCTTAGCTAAGTTTGGTTTCAATGTTAAACTTAAGATGGTAATCAGCGGTCGCGCAATCGAAGTAAGTCTAGAGGTGTTTGAGCGTTTAACCGGGCAAATCCTCCCCCGCTATGTACACGGTTGGAGGTATGATATCTTCTGTGGTTGTTGGGTTAAGGATGGCGTTAAGTTTAGATATTGGCATAACAGTATCCTCGATGTTTTTGACTACGGTCACTGGGACGGGTTGAAGGTTGAGGATAAAGTTGTTGTTGACATTGGTGCTTTCATTGGCGATTCATCTATCTATTTTGCATTAAGGGGTGCTAGTAGGGTTATTGCTGTTGAGCCTCATCCTGAGGCTTATAAGGTGATGGTTGAGAATATCAGGCTTAACGGTCTTGAAGATGTGATAACTCCAATTAATGCTGGTCTCTCCAGTAGACCGGGTGTGATATGTATTAAGAATGTTAATGTTGAAGGAACGCATGGAACATACCATGGGCTTGGTGGATGCGACACGGCCGTACCTGCAATAACCTTAGCTGATTTAATCGATAAATATGACGTTAGTCGTGACGTTGTCTTGAAGATGGATTGTGAGGGTTGTGAGTACGATGTGATACTTAATGACTATGAGCATGTTAAACTATTCAATGAGATAGCTTTTGAATACCATGGAGGAGTTGCTGGTAAACTCTTAAAGGCA
>Ga0080007_1058555_pt1 | contig 11184 bp, 14 predicted proteins | sample OctOCTMetagenome_FD_69210 | JGI IMG/M metagenome (GOLD analysis project Ga0080007, IMG submission 69210) | Hot spring and microbial mat streamer communities from Octopus Spring Streamers, Yellowstone National Park, USA - OCT_B (SPADES... | ecosystem: Environmental > Aquatic > Thermal springs >...
ACAGCCCCGCCGGCTGGTACCAGTTAGCCACCGCCAGCGCCTGCCTAGCCGCGTCGAGCACATGTTGCGGAGGTGGGATGGGCACCTCGTTTTGGTCAAGCTTAAGCACCCCCGCAGGCGGCGGGAGCATGCCACCACAAAAACCCCGCTATAAAAACACAACCCCAGCGAAGAGCTACCCCAGCGCCTTGCACATGTAGTGGCCGCACCTCCCGCAGCCCAGCCTTCTGAAATACAGCCTGGCACCCACGCCACTTATCACAGCCACACTCGACGCTGAGAACTCCCTACCCGCCTCCTCGGCCCTCCCCATGAGGGCCCTCCCTAGACCGACGTGATGCCACCACAACCCCCTCTCCCCCACGGGGACCTCGGGGCCGTAGATGTGTAGCTCCCTCACAAGCGCCGTCCTCCCCGCAGGCTCAGACCTGTGTGGGGCATGCGGCATCCTCAGCCGCAGGACCCCGAAGAGCGTGTCGTCGGGCCCCACCGCCTCGAAAAACAGCTCCACGCCGCGCGACGCCTCGCACTCCAGCCGCCTGATCTCTATTGGCCCCGGCTCCACCGACATCCTGTTGGCAAGCCTCACGCCCACCTACCTGCACCGGATCTCCACGCACTTCAGCCCAAGCCTCTCCATGTGTATAAGCACCACCTGCCTCATGTTACCCCACCTCGGCCCATCCACCACGTGGTGAAGCGGAATGTCCCGACCCAGCCTCATAACCCAAGCCCACCTCGGCACTGAGGCGTACATCCTGGCCAGGTGGTCAAGCCACGTCTCCTCGTCGTAGCTCCGGTACGCCCCCCGCCGCCACTCCTCAAAAAGCCCCGTCCCCGGCACCACATACGTCGGGTAGATCTTCACGCAGTCCGGCATGAAGTCCGGGTTGCTAAACACCTCACGCATCATCTCCAGATCCCGCTCCGGGCCGCTCCCCGGCAGGCCAGGCATGAGGTGGTAACAGACTTTATACGCCGAGTCCTTCAGCAACGCCGTCGCCCGCACCACCTCGGCCGCGCCGTGGCCCCTACCCACCCTCGCCAACACGTCGTCGTAGATAGACTGCACCCCCAGCTCCAACCTGGTCACGCCCAGCCTAAGGAGGAAGTCGACCTCCCCCTCGTCTATGTAGTCCGGGCGGGTCTCCACCGTAAGCGCCACCAGCCGAACAGCCGCCTCCTCGTTACGCAGGTGCTCCCTCTCCAGACCCGGCGAGGGGTCCGCCCCCGGCCTCCACTCCGGGAAGTCGTTCAGCGCCTTGAAGACGTTGGCCACAAACCACTCCCGGTACCGACGCGGCAGAGAAGGCGCCCCCCCATAACCACCACCTCCACCTTAGACGGCACATGCCCGTTCTCCAGATACACCTTTATGCGCCCCGCAACCTGCATGTAGGGGTCGAACCCGCTCCTCCCCGCCCTAAGCACCACCGGGCTGTCCGGCAGGTAGGACTTCGGCGCCCCCCGCGCCTCCGGGCACAAGTTGCATCTGCCGGGGCATGGAAGCGGGTGTGTCATCACGGCGACCACATGTGCGCCGCTCGCCACCTGATGAAACGCAGGTGCTTCTTCACGGCGGGAAACAGCTATAAGATAAAATAATGTAATACGCCGTGTGGCACCTGCTCGCCCTCATAGCGGTGACGGGCGCCGTTATATACATAACGCTGAAGCTTTTCAAGCCAGTAAAGACCCCCGCGAGGCGTGAGGCCGAGGTCGAGGCGGCGGTCCTAGCCGAGCTGATAAGGGGAGGCCCCCTCGCCCCGGCTCAAATAGCCGAGAGAACCGGGCTGGACATAGGCGAGGTGGCGGCGGCCCTCCAGAGGCTGAGGAGGGAGGGGCTAGTCGACACGGCGGAGAAAGACGGCGGAGTCCTCTACCTATGGACTGGGCGAAGATGGCGCGCGACGCCTACTTAGCCGTCGGGCGCGAGTTCGGGGTCATCCGGCGGAGGCCGATGCCGACGGCCGACTTCGCAGACTTCGGCTCCAGGGTCCTCGACGTGGGCGCGGACTCCGGGGCGCAACCGGCATATCTAGAGCATGAGCACCCCTATGTGGTGCACTGCGACCTCGACGGGTGGTTCATGCCCCCCGGCGACTCCGTGGAGTGCGAAGCCACCATGTTGCCATTCAGAGACGGCGCCTTTGACGTGGCGTATCTCATCGCCGTCATACATCACATGCCGCCCCCCGCCACCGCCAGGACCCTCTCCGAGGCCAAACGCGTAGCCAGGCGGGCAGTCGCCGCCGCCCGGCAACCAGACAGAGGACGCGAGGTAGCCCCCGGCGCGTACGAGGCGCCTTGGGGCACCCGGATAATGCGCCTCTATTACCGGTACGGCGTCCACGAGATGCTTCAACTCGCCCCCACAAAACCCCTCTCCGTAGGCATTATACGCAGAGGAAAACAACTTAACCACTACGTCGTACTCTAACTCGTCCGCGCCGGAGCCGACGTCGATAATGCCCAAGCTTCTCGTCTGGCCACAATCCCCAAATTCTACCTAACTAAGCGCGCTACAACAGCTATTCGCAATGTACACCTCTCCGCCCTCTACACCTACGAGACACGGCGCCGCGCTAGCTAACCACAAACCTCAGATACCTTGTGGACTGCGGACTGGGCGTCGCCCACACGACGTAACACCCGCTGTGCGTGAGATCCACCCAGCCGTCTACGACGCAGACTCCCTCTTCTCCGGCCTGCGCGTATATCCTCACCACGCCCTCCGGTTTCCTTAAGTCCGTCACGTTGTACACAGCCCTAGAAAGAGAGACGTAAGCCGAGGCAGAGCCTCTATACGCCGTCATATTCACCTGGACGTACAACACCCCATCCACGTTGCGGAGCGTGATGCGGTAGTGAAACGCGTCGAAGGGCGGGGCGTAGCTAGGGAGCGATACCCGCTGTTCAAAGCCGTACACCCCAGGCAAGAGGGCAGTGGAGGCGCCGACACTGACCTGGTTGACCACGGAGTCCAGAAGGGCTTGGGCGGCGGCCCCCACCTCAGACTCGAACACCTGCTGAGCCTGCGTGTCGACGACCCACGCAATTACCACGGACAAAAGCCCGGCGAAGACCATCGCCACGGCGGCCTGCAGGGCATTCATCGCAACTCCAGCCTAACCGGGATCACAACCACGTCGTCTACATCCGCCACGTCAAGACCGGGGAACGTACACTGAGATACGTCATACGTCACGGGCGCCCGCACCTCGTAGTACATGCCGACCCCAGTCGCGCCGGGGGCCGCCGTGTATGTCACGTTGAGCACAACAACGACACTTCCGTGTTTCACAAGCCGGGGCACAAGCGAGGCGGAGGTGCCCCAGCCGTATACGGCGAGAGGCGGCTCCGGGGCCTCCACAAGGGGCGCCCACCGCGTCCCCCTAAACTGCCCAAAGAGCGAAAGATACTGCGACCTGTAGATCAACGTTGTGTTGTATACAGGTTCGTCGCCGCAACTGCCGACCACCCGCGTGGAGAAGTCCAGCCCCCCGAAGCGGAGAGTGGGCAGGTTCAAGACCTTCTGGGCGTAGGCCGCCCCCATGTCGCTCTCCAGGCCGTCGGCCAGCGCGTTCAGAAAGGCAAGCGCCGCTTGCGCCTCCGCCAAGGCTTGGTATTGATAAATCTGCTGAAGCACCACCGGAACTGCGGCAAAGATGGCAACGAGGGCGAAGCTCGTTATTATGAGGAACTCCAGGGAGGTCGCGCCCCGCAGGCGTCTACGTGCGGTCATGGGTAAACCCACCAGAGGCCGTTGTTCCTCAGCGCCGCCTTGACGTCTGGCGCGTTGCAGAAGTTTAGGGTGAAGTTGAGGTAGCCGTTTCTGTGAATTACGTAGTACGTTGCCAGCATGTTGCCGACTTGGTATGTGGCCTTGGTCACGTTTCTGTACGCGGATGGCGCGTAAAGTATGCTCACAGCTGTGGTGTTCGCCAGCACTATAGGCGTGTTTCCTACGTTCACAACGGCGGAGTAGCCGCCCGACTGTTGACAGGCCCACTCCGCGCGCCCGCCGCTGAGGTACATAGGCACGTCGGCCACGTAGAGCTTCACGACAGGCTCGACGAGGCGGCCGTCGGGTGTTATCCTGTACACGGCGCTGTACGCCGTGTAGTTCACTAGCGAGACCTCCCTCAACCTGGCCAGAGCATATGTGACGTTGAGAGGATAGCCCGAGACAGTTCTGTTCAGCACAAACACTTCCGCCGTCCATATATAAGGCCTGCGGGTCGTTATGTTGACGCATATACTCCCCGCGGGGCAGTTCCCGTCCACAGCATGAAGCGCCCATGCAGAAATCCAAAATTCTTTTGTGACATTTAGCCCCATGAGAGCTAGGAGTGATACATTCATGACCATGGATAACCTGTAGCACACATAGGCAGAGGCCCGGGGAAGCACCAGATCCAGCTCGGCGACTGGATTGGTGAGTCCTGCGTCGAAGTTCGTTGCGCTAACTGGCCGCGCTTTAAGCGTCCCGTTGGGCGCGGGGCTGAGCACGAAGGCTACGCGCGACAGCCCGCCGGCGCTGGTGAACTGTAGCGTGTTGCACTGAGCCGTGGGGTTGTGTCGTGGGAGCTCGACGGAGAGGCCCAGCGGCGCCCTGTTGGCCACAAAGAAGAACATAGAGACGTTGAACATCGAAATGGTGTTGTTCATGTGGCGCCAGCTACAGTAGACATCCCCGTAGCCGTACATGAGGCCGTATACAGATGCCGGCAGGGCGTACGATGCCGTGTTCTCGGTAAAGTTTATCAACAAGACCGCGCCCACGTAGTCTAGATACGACGTTACCGCCTCCACAGCCTTCGACACGTCGCGGGAGAACACCCCATACGCGGCGCGGACCCCGCCGAAGCCCGGCGCAGACGTCGCCGCAGACTGCAGAATCAACACGGCAGACACCGCCACGGCGATCATCAAAGCCGTCAAGAGGATAACCTGCCCCCTCATGCCCGCACCACCACGCATACGGTCGTGCCGTTGGGAAGCACCGTAGCCAGCGAGATGGAGAAGCGCGGAGCAGACGGCGACGGACACGCGCCCCCCGCCGGACGCGTCACGTTCACAGACGCGAGAGGATCCATAGACTTGACCTCGGCGTTGGCCTGCCTCACCGCGCCGTCGGGGTCCTGCCAGAGGCGGAAGAGGAACTCCGGACTTGAGGCTAGCCTCACGGCGAAGAGGGAGAGCTCGGCGAAGCGCCCCCTCTCCCCCGCCTGCACCGCGAGGGAGCCAGGCGCCGTGTAGTTATACAACGCGAGCACAAGCACCAAGATGAAGGAGGACACCGCCAGCTCCACCACCCACCTCATGGATACCTAAACACCCAGAGGTCCACCACATACGTAATCTCACCTGCGTCCGCCACCGCCGATGCGTGAGACGCCGCCAATGCCTCCGGTCTGCTACTCACCCACCTCCTCCAGGTGGCGAAATGGACCTCATACAGGAGCGGGAGGCCGCCGGCCAGCGGCATCACAATTACGTCGTTCTGCGGCACCCCGCCGCAGTGCGGCGGCTGGCCTAGGCTGTCCCTAGACACCGCCGCTATGAGGAACTTGGCGCGGCCAAACCTGTTCCACGGAATAAGGCAGCCACCGACGTCTTCACCGCCAACACACACGTTGTTGAGATCGAGACTGACACCCGGGTTGACAGTGAGGTCGTTGTACAGCGGTGCGGATTGGCCGCCTAGAAACACGCCCAAGTACCTCAAGCCCACCGCAGAGACGCCAGGGTCGTCGCACCCACACAGGAAGCCGCCACCTCCAGCGTCTTGTATAAACCTAGAGTGGACCACGTAGACTCCTGCGTCAGGCTTCGCAACGAGCCCGATCAGCGAGACCGTCCCACTGCCCGCGTAGGTGTAGTTGACGCCCTTCAGCATCACGCCCCTCACGTATGCATACGCAAATAAGCTCAAGCCGCTGACCGACGCACTGCCTCTGCCGTCCTCCCCCGTCTGGCCAGACGCACAGGCGCTTATCGGCGTGGTCACGTCAGGCGCGTAGCAACCCTGAAAGGCACCGAGGGGCTTCACGAACGTAACTGGTGCCTGCGCGGTGTAAGTCCCCGTGGCGTTTGTGAAGGTGACCTGCGCATAGCAAGTGGCAAAGTCACACGGGTTATAATTGGAAGTGCCCAGTGTCGGCCAGGCAAACGACGTCTTGCAGTAAGAACCCAACGGCTGGGAGCCTGAGAATATTACCACATTTCCCACCTGTACATTAGTTACCACGGCAGGGCTACCCGTGTTCTCCACGTCTACTCTGGCGTAGTAGTACCCGCCCTGCGTCCAGACGTAGGCGCCGCGTATGTATACGCCAGGCGGCTCCGGATTGGCTGGCGTGTTCCCTGGCCACGCCACGTAGCAGACATTTATGTCGTAAACGCCAGGCGGATCCACCCTCACAAATACCTGAGAGCCAGCTGGCGTCACGGCTACCTTAAGAGCTGGCCTTATCCTCAGCTCTATGTCGTACTTGCTCCAGCCGTCGCCGAAGAGACTGCGCAGAATCCGCTCGTAGACAGAGGGGTCTAGGCTTGTCGGCGTAGGGGCGCCCCAGACGTAGATGCCATAGCCGACCTTCGTCACCGGATAGTCCCCATGCGCCGCGCTTACCGTGCATGACGATTCCGCATTCACGCCGCCTGCAACCGCCAGCGCCATGAGTTTTTTCGGGTCGAGCATGCCCGGTAGCTCTGGATCCGCCAACCCAAGCGAGTTCACCTGGTTCATGTCGCTCCAACCCGAGGGATCGCCTGGCGACTGGAGGATCTTTTTGAGTATCTCCTGGGCGTCTAGCTTAGAGGCCGCCGCGGCCTCTGTCTGCTTGGACACGTCGGCAAAGTAGTAGGACAGAACATATACCCCCAGCATGAAGAGAGCCACAAGGCCCAACGCGATCAACATGTCTATCGATTCCAAGCCTCTCACAGAGAGGTCGGGCCTTGAAAATAAATATTTTATTGTGCCGGCTCCGAGAAGCAATGCGCCTTTACTCGGCGACTTCGGCAATGAGGCGCTGGAGGCGCCTCCTCCTCAAGAACCGTATCAAGAAGACGGCGCCGGCCGCGGCGCCTCCAATCGCCGCAAGCGGCAGAGGATCCAGGCTCCACACCGCCTCGTAGGTGGCGGGGCCCGTCACCACGGGCATTTCGGGGTAGCTGTACACCACGCCGGTCGCCGCGTCGCGCCAGCCCGCGAAAACCCAGCGCAACGGAGGCGGAGACCACACGTCTGTGGGCGTCGGCACCGCGTCGGCCGTCGCCCCCTCGTCAACCCACATCGAGGGCGGCGCCGAGCCGTATCTCGACGTAAACACCACTAGATACTGCCGCTTTGTGGTAAACGTGATGTTGAGAGGCTTAGTTACTCTGACGACGACCGTGGGGCCTGTAAGAGACGCGTTCACGACTCCGTTTATCGCCCATCTGTCCACCACGACGTGCGTGTTGCCAGCCGACTCAATAACCGGCGGGGCGGCCACCCGAACAACGGAGCCCCTCTCAGCCCAGGTGGCGTTAGGGGGCTCGGCCACGTAGGCAGGCGGCTTGACCCAGACTCTGTACTCCACCGCGTATACGGGGGTGAGGGAGATGGGCCGATCAGCCGTCAGAACCACCACCCGAGACCTCTCGTGAAGCTCCTTCCACAGCCTAAAGGCGAGGCGGGTCCCGTTGGGGAAGACGTAGTCGGAGGCGTTGAAAACAACCTTGCTCCCCAGGTCAGCCCAGAGGACTTGAGACCCGTTTACCGTCGCGGGCCACGCCGTGGACACCTTGACCTGCCTCACGTAGCTACCAAGCAGAGTCGCCGGGTAGACAGACACCACCGGCGCAACCCCAGAAGCCACCGGGTTCCCAAAAGCGTCAAACACGACAACGTTGTTGAGCCTCAGCCTGTTGCCGTCGTCAATCGGCACGGCGGGCGGTAGCTCGGCTCTGTAGAGCGCGGACACCTCCACAGGCCCAGACACGTTGACGGTGATCGTGGGCACCGGCAGATTTATCAAGCGCCCGTCCACCCGCCACCCCGCCAACACGAGCTTGCCCCTCGACACGGGTCCCACGGCGGGGACCTCCACAGTGGGCTCTGCGTAGAAGGTGACAGGGCCAGCCGCCCACTGCGGGCCCCTCGTCACGTTGGAAGGCGACAGGCTGACCCGGTACTCGAGCACGTACCGCACCGCCACGGGCTCCTCCAAGTCGCCTCTGACGTCTAAGGTGACGTTCTGAAGCGGGCGGCACCTGACGTCGCCCATGTATTTATACCCGGGCTCAAGCGACACCTTCCCCACCGGCAACAAAACCACGCCGGAGCCCGCCAGCTGGTAGCGGTAAAGCGATTCGCCCACCCGCACCCCCACCTCCACGGGGAGACACATCTTAGGGGCATCCACCGCCACGCGGCCAAAGGCAAGTCTGAGGCCGGAGGCGGAGTCCCACCTCCCCACCACGACAGCCCTCCCGTCTACAGACACCGCCACGGAGGTCACGAACCTGTCCCCGAGAAACCTCGCCACCTCCCTCCCGTTCCAGAGGAGGAGGACGTCGCCGCCCAGGGTGCCCACCGCCACTATGGAACCGTTGCCCGACGCGGCTACGGCCGTCGGAGTGGAGGGGGCCTTAACCCGCCACACAACGCGGCCGCCGGAGAGGGCCACCACCTCGCCGAAAGTCGCCACCACAAAGACGCGGCCGTCTTGGCTGAGGGCGGCGGGGACCCGCGGCGTGTCTATGCCGTAGGTCACAAGGACGGCAGGCTCCAGCCTCACCCCGCTGGGGTAGTGCTCCACCGCCGGCCGCTCCCCCTTCTGGAAGCACACAGCCGCCGGGCTCCCGTCCGGCGCCGCCGCCAACGCGTACACAGAGCCGCCGCATGCGCCCACCTGCGCCAGAGAGCCGGCCGAGTACCGCCAAATCCTCCCGTCGGCAGTCCCCACGTAGAAGACGCCCTCGGCCCTGCCATAAGCGGCGGCCGTCACCGGCGACCCCACGCTCCTGACCTCAACCACCTTCCCATCCCGGAGCAGGTACAGCTCCCCCGCCACGGTGCCCACCAACACGCTCCGGCAGTCCGTGGCGACTGCGGTGGCGTTGACCTTGGGGCCTATGTTCACAGCCCACAGCGGGTAGCCATACGGCGTGTGGAGCGAAGCCACCGAAGCCTTATACACGTTGGCAAGTATCAAAGGCGGAAGCGGCAGAGTGAAGTTAAGCACAATGCCCACCCTCGGCGGCAGAGAAATCCCAGACCGCCTCAAAGACTCCAACAAGTCAGGCGAAAGCTCAGCCGTAGTGGGGACAGAGACCTGCAGGGTAATCGGCTGAATCTGCAGATTGTAGAGATAAGGCCTGTTCACAACCGCGAAGCACCGCCCCGCCGCGTCGGTGGCCACCAGGGGATAAACCGCGTCCCCCCGCCACAGCTCGGCCCCGTCCAACCCCTTAACCACAACCGCGCCCGGAGTAGCCCAGAAATACACATCAAGAGACTCCGTCGGAACCACATACGCAAACACCACCCAAGCAAGAAGCAGAACCAACACCAGACGCATAGCCCCTGCCACACGGCAATATATATTCATTACGGTAGGCACCCCCATCCGCAACTCACCGAACTCACGTCAGGCACAACCACCAGGTCGAATACATAAATACTGCCACCCCCCGTCGTCAAAATCAACGCCGGCGACGCGCCAGGCGTGTAAGACTCCCCCAAAGACCCCCACACCCCCACCACCCTCCCCACCGGCACGTTAAGAGAAACCTCCACACTACACCCAGACTTCAAAGAAACAACCCACCTCCCATAAAAGTCATGAGGACCCGCATTCAAAACACAAATCAAGAATTGCCATTCGAATCCAAGTAGGCCAACACGGGATAAACACTGGCAAACACCTGCTTAGACGCAAGAAAAGTAGAGGCAAGCCACCACCCAACCCCCAAAGCCACCACGACGATAACCCCAAGAAGAAAAGCCACCTCAAGAAGACAAAGGAAAAAAGGGGTTATTGAACGGGAAGCTCTGACCACCACTCAAAATCACCCTACGTCCAGCTCCCCTTAACCGGAGCGTTGAACGGGAAGCTCTGACCACCACTCAAAATCACCCTACCAGGCAACATCGTGCCAGGCACTGCCGTAATGCTACTTGATACATAGCCAGTGCATCTAGCTTTACCGCCTACACCAAGGTCAGTTCCGCTACCAGGGCCTTCTATGACAGTGCAAGCCATAGAGCTAATAGGGTATCCAGCTACCTCAATGCTATTGATCCGCACATTGACGGGGCCTGGGTTGAATACTACGATTGTTAGAGTGGTCGCGGCACCGGCGGTTATCTCTGCTGAGATTATGTTTAGTCTTGGCTCGGCGGTGGCGGAGGCTATGAATGTGGTGTATAGGTACCAGCCCACCGCCACCGCTATTATCAGCACTATTGCTACTAGTATCGCGATCTCGAGGCTTGTCATTCCCTTTAGTCTGGTTGGCATAAGTAGGTTGACACCTCTTCTTTAAATATTTTTTGGTGTCCCCGACGTACAGCAATGTGAACCTTACGCCTTTAATCTTATTGCGCAACTACGAAAGCCACCACCCAACCCCCAAAGCCACCACGACGATAACCCCAAGAAGAAAAGCCACCTCAAGAAGACAAAGGAAAAAAGGGGTTTACTTCACCGACTTCACTTGCAACTTAACCGGAGCGTTGAACGGGAAGCTCTGACCACCACTCAATAGAGTGGCTTAACCGGAGCGTTGAACGGGAAGCTCTGACCACCACTCAAAATCACCCTACCAGGCAACATCGTGCCAGGCACTGGCGTAATGCTGCTTGATACAGGGCCAGTGCATCTAGCTTTACCGCCTACACCAATGTTTCCTGCGACACCAGGACCTTCTATGACATCGCAAGTCATAGAGCTAAGAGGGTGTCCAGCTACCTCAATGCTATTGATCCGCACATTGACGGGGCCTGGGTTGAATACTACGATTGTTAGAGTGGCCGCGCTACCGTATACGGTTATCTCTGCTGAGACTATGTTTAGTCTTGGCTCGGCGGTGGCGGAGGCTATGAATGTGGTGTATAGGTACCAGCCCACCGCCACCGCTATTATCAGCACTATTGCTACTAGTATCGCGATCTCGAGGCTTGTCATT
>Ga0080007_1114897_pt1 | contig 11167 bp, 9 predicted proteins | sample OctOCTMetagenome_FD_69210 | JGI IMG/M metagenome (GOLD analysis project Ga0080007, IMG submission 69210) | Hot spring and microbial mat streamer communities from Octopus Spring Streamers, Yellowstone National Park, USA - OCT_B (SPADES... | ecosystem: Environmental > Aquatic > Thermal springs >...
AAGCTAAACTTTTTGGGCAACGCAGAAGGTAGAGACATATACGCGGGCACCTTTGATGTGATCGTGTGTGATGGTTTTGTGGGCAATGTGGTGCTAAAGGCGAGCGAAAGCCTCGGTTTTGCAGTTCTCCAAATGATAAAGGAGGAGGTTCAAAAGAGCCTTCTGGCAAGGCTTGGTGCCCTGTTGATGCTGCCTGCTTTGAACAACTTTAAGAAAAAGGCGGACTTTGCGGAGTATGGGGGCATACCCCTCTTGGGTGCAAAAAAGCCCGTCATAATAACCCACGGCAGGGCAAACGCCAAGGCTATAAAGAACGCCATAAGGGTAGCCAACGAATTTCTAACCCATCACTTTAACGAAAAACTAAAGGATAATTTAATAAAATTGGCTCCCGAAGGAGTAAAAATCTGATGGGCATTACACTGCAAGGGTTGGGCTACTATGTGCCGGAGGATGTGCTCACCAACTTTGATTTAGAGAAGATGGTGGATACATCTGATGAATGGATCGTAACGCGCACGGGTATTAAGGAGAGAAGGATCGCAAAAAAGGAAAGCCTTTTGGACATGGCAGAAAGGGCAAGCAGGATGGCGTTGGATATGGCAAAGGTCTCTCCCCAAGACATAGATGCCATAGTCCTTGCTACCCTCACGCCAGAGCTTGGTTTTCCTGCTTCCGCTTGCTTACTGCAGGGTAAACTTGAGTGCAAAAGAGGCTTTGCCTTTGATATATCTGCTGCGTGCAGTGGCTTTTTGTATGGTTTGGAAATTGCTAGAGGTCTCATACAAGGAAATGGACTAAAAAAGGTTCTCTTGGTGGGTGCAGAAAAGCTTTCAAGCATTGTTAATTGGCAGGACAGGAGCACCTGTGTGCTCTTTGGAGATGGTGCGGGTGCGGTGGTGGTTTCTGACGAGGGAGAGGGTGAGATTTTGGCTTCCGTTATGAGGTCCGATGGAAATGCATGGGAGATCCTATACGCAGAAAAGTGCAGTTATATAAACATGAAAGGGAGGGAGCTTTTTAAGCTGGCAGTTAAGAGTATGGAGGAGGTCTGCCTTGAGGTTTTGCAGAGGGCAGGGCTAAGCGTGGAGCAGATAGACCTTTTTGTGCCCCATCAGGCGAACATAAGGATCATGGAAGCCCTTGCGGAAAGGCTAAACCTAAGCATGGAGAAGGTCTATTCAAACATTCACAAATACGGAAACACAAGCGCCGCATCCATACCCATAGCCCTAACAGAGGCGTACTTGGAGGGAAGACTGAAGCGGGGAGATTTGGTGCTCATGACCGCCATGGGCGGAGGGCTAACCTGGGGTGCAATGCTGATTAGATTTTAAGATTATGCGAATAGTCATAAACAGTAAAGAAGTCCAGGAGGGGGACCTTTTTGTAGCTTTAAAGGGTTCAAGGCACGACGGACACGATTTTGTGGAGGAAGCCTTCCAAAGGGGTGCGGTGGGGGTGGTGGTAGAAAGGGAGGTTAAGGTGCCGAAAGGAAAGTTTGCTTTAGTGGTAAAGGACAGCCTTGAGTTTTTGAGGGACTTGGCAAGAAAGAGGAGGGAGGGCTTTAAAGGAAAGGTCATAGCCATTGCGGGTTCTGCGGGAAAAACCACCACTAAAGAGATGGTTTCCTTCTTGCTTTCAAAGGTCGCAAAAACCTGCAAGACACCAAGAAACTATAACTCCCAAATAGGAGTGCCCCTTTCAGTGGCAAACTTTGACGAAGATTGTCAGTTTTGGGTGGTGGAGGTGGGTGCAAGCCAAAAGGGAGATGTGGCAAGGCTCGTGGAGCTGATAAAGCCTCACGTAAGAGTAATAACCGCCATAGGGGAGGAACACCTGGAGACCTTTGGCTGTTTGGACGATGTGGTGGTGGGAAACGGAGAGGTCTTCAAGGACATGAAAGAAGAGGATGTGGGCGTTTGCCCCCATGAGGTTTCCCATTGCTACCTTTTGCCCAAAAAGATCACCTTTGGTGAAGGCTCCCAGCTATCCGCAAAGGAGATAGACCTTAGCACAGAAGGAGTACGCTTTAAGGTTTTGGATGTGGAGGTTTTTATTCCCATTCCCAGCCTTGGGGTAGTGGAGAATGCCCTCTGCACTTTTGCAGTTTTACAAGCCCTTGGCTTTGATTGGATGGACTTTGTGGATTATCTAAGGGATTTTAAGGCGGTGGAAGGAAGATTTAAAACCTACCAAATGGATAACTGGTTTGTGATAGATGATGCTTACAACGCCAACCCTCCTTCTGTGCGGAAAGCTTTGCAGACCCTTTGTAGGTTTAAAGGTTTTAAGATAGCAGTGCTTGGAGATATGTTAGAACTGGGCAGGGAGTCTGAGAGATTTCATAGGGAGGTGGGACAGCTCTGTGCGGAGCTTGGTCTAGACCTATGCCTGTTTTACGGTCCAAGTATGAGGTATGCGTGGGAGGAGTGCGTAAGACACGGTGGAAAAGCAGAGCACTTTGAGGACAAAGAGACCCTTACAAGCTTTTTATTGGGACTTTTGAACAAGCCCGCGGTGGTTCTCTTTAAGGGCTCAAGGGGTATGCGTCTTGAGGAGGTTCTCCATGGGTTGCAAAATAAGGAAATTAGAATATATTAATATTCTTATAATGAAGACCTTGTGGGCTTTTGCCTTTACTGTTGGCTTTGGGTGGGCAGTGGAGCTAAGTGTATCGGACGTGCTCCAAAAGGCTCTGGAAAACAACAGGGAAATAAAGGCTATGCAAAGGGAAATCTCCGCAGGTGAGCTGGAGCTAAAGTCAGCAAGGGGAGCTTACTACCCTCGCATAAAGCTTGAGGAGAACTTTACCAAAACGGACATACCCGCCTATGCCTTTATGAGTCGGCTTAACCAGGGGCGTATGACAATTCTGGATTTTGATCCAAACAAGCTCAACAACCCAAGTGCCATAAACAACTTTGAAACAAAGATAGGCTTGGAAATTCCCATATGGCTTGGGGGCAAAATTCAAGCGGGCGAAAGGCTGGCAAAGCTGAACCTCTCCATACTACAAAGGGAAAACATAAGAAAGAAAGAGGATGTAGCCCTGAAGGTATATGAAGCCTACGGAGATGCAGTTCTTGCCAAGATGGCTGTTGATGTTTCCAAGCAGGCTTTAGAAAGTGCCCAGGAACATCAAAGGCTCGCAGAGGAAACTTATAAAGTAGGAACCGCATTGCTTTCGGATGTGTTCAGGGCAAAGGTGTATGTGGAAAAGGCAAGGGAGAGGCTATTTGCGTCTCAAAAGGACTACGAAACCGCCAAGAGGGCTTTAGAGTTGGTGGTGGGAACTTCCCTCGGAGACTTTGATGTGGCAAATATAAAGGAGTGTCCGGCAGTAGAACTAAATGGACTCAAAGAAACAGCCCTCCAAAGGAGGGAAGACCTAAAGGCTATGTATGAGAGGGCTAAGCTCTTTGATGAATACTACACCCTTGAACTTTCCAACAACCTGCCTCAGGTTTATGCTGGTGCCTTTTACTCTCTGAACTCAAAGGACTTTCCCTTTGGTGCGGACGGAAAGGGCTATATGCTCATGCTTGGTATATCTTGGAGCTTTGACACGGGGCTTAGCACCTTAAACAAAGCTAGGGCGCACTTGGAGAGAAAAAGGGCACTGGAAGAAAGGATAAAGGGCATGGAGGAACTCATCGCCTTTGAGGTGGATCGGGCAAAGGCAGATTACGAAAAAGCCCTCAGTGCCCTTAACTCCGCAAGGGAGAGGATAAAGGCAAGCGAGGAAGTTTTAAGGATCATGCAGGTCAGATACAAAAACGGTTTAGCAAGGATAGTAGATATTCTGGATGCCCAAACGGAGTTGGATATGGCAAAGTTGGAGGAGGTGAAGGCTCTGGTGGATTGCTGGAAGGCTCACGCAAGGCTAAAGTACAGTGTGGGAACCATCCTTGAGGAGGTGCAAAGATGAAGGAATACATCAAGTATATAGCCTTTTTTGTGGTTATCCTTTTGAGCATCCTTTGGCTTGGTGGCTTTTTCTCTAAGAAGATTCCCACAAAAGAAGTTGCCAAAGAGAGTAAGGTGGTGCATGGGATAACGGTGGGCACAGTGGAAAAACTAGACTATGTGGAAACTCCCTACATAGGGCAGGTGGTGGCAGACCAGAGGGCTGAGGTCTCTACCCATATTATGGGCAGGGTGTTGGAAGTGTATGTTAAAGAGGGAGAGTGTGTGAGGGCAGGAAGGCTTTTGGTTAGCGTGGATGCATCCGATGTGCAGGCACAGGTCAATGCCATTGAACAGCAAAAGAGACAGGCAGAAAAGGCATACGAGTCTGCCCTCGCCCAGTATGAAGCTGTAAAGAAAACCTACGAAAGATACTCTGCCCTTTTAAATCAGTCCGCCATCACCCAGCAGGAGTTTGACCAGGTTAAAGCCCAGTTTGAATCTGCAAAGGCTCAGGTGGAGCAGGCAAAGGCAGGCATAGAAGCCTTAAATGCCCAAAAGTCAGCGGTTGCGTCCAACTTGACCTACGCAAACCTTACCGCACCCTTTGATGGCTGTGTGGTCCAAAAGAACGTTGATGTGGGAGACTTGGCGATGCCCGGACATCCCCTGTTGATTTTAGAAAAGACACCCTACAGGGTGGAGGTCTATCTTCCCGAGAGGTTTTTGGGTAAAGTTAAAGTGGGAAGTTCCCTAAAGGTGGAGATAGATGGAAAAGTGCTTGAAGGAAAAGTGGTAGAAAGTGGTATCTCTGTGGACCCAACCACCAGAACCTTTAGGGTCAAGCTCTCGGTTCCATCCAACGGGCTCTTCAGCGGTAAGCTGGCAAGGGTGTTAGTCCCAGAGGATCAAAGCACTCTGGTAGTTCCTCAATCTGCCATCGTTAGACGCTTTGACTTCACCGGCGTTTGGGTGGTAAAAGAGGACAACACCCTTGAGCTTAGATTTGTAAGGCTTGGAGATACCATAGGAGACAAAGTTCAGGTGCTCAGTGGGCTAAAGGAAGGCGAGAGGGTGGTGATCCAAGGCCCAGAGAAAGCCTGCGAAGGTTGTAAGGTAGGAGGCTAAAAATGTACGGACTCGCCGGTAGATTGGCAAACTATTTCATAGACTCTAAGCTCACCCCCATCCTCATACTGGTATCCTTAGCCCTTGGACTCTTTGCCATAGCAACCACACCAAAGGAAGAGGAGCCCCAAATAGTGGTGCCCATGATCGACATAATGCTCTCCTACCCGGGAGCAAGTCCGGAGGAGGTGGAAAGAAGAGTAGTTGTTCCCTTGGAGAAGAAGCTTTGGGAGCTTAAAGAGATTGAATACATATACTCCTACGCGGTAGAGGGAATGGCAGTAGTTACCGCCCGGTTCTATGTGGGCACTGACCCGGTTAATGCTCTGGTGGACCTAAACACCAAGATGATGTCCGCCATGGATTTGGCACCGCCGGGTGTAGTCCTTCCTCCACTTATAAAGCCCAAGTCCATAGACGATGTGCCCATCCTTACCCTTACCCTTTGGGGCAAAAACTACGATTGGTATGAGTTAAGAAGGCTCGCCGCAAGCATAGAAAACGAAATAAAAAAGATCCAGAACGTATCGGATGTGTTCCTTGTGGGAGGAAGACCAAGGGAGGTGAGGATTATCCTGGACCCACAAAGGTTGGAACACTACAGAATCTCACCCCTCTATGTGGCGCAGGTGCTAAGGTCTGCCAATATGCAAATGCAAAGCGGTACCCTTTTGGGTCAAAACTACGAATACAAGGTTAGAACTGGTACTTTCTTTGAGTCAAAGAAAGACGTGGAAAACCTATTGTTGGGCGTCTTTGGTGGAAGGCCCGTCTATTTGAAAGATGTGGCGGATGTGGTGGATGGCCCCTCTGAGGTGAAGGACTATGTGCTAATAGGCTTTGGACCAGCAGCTAAAGATCAAGATGTAAGGCCAGGAGAGCTTTATCCGGCTGTAACTATCGCAGTTGCCAAAAGGAAGGGCACAAACGCCATAGATGTGGCTAACGAAGTTATAAAGTTGGTTGAACACCTAAAGGGCAAGCATCTTCCCAAGGACCTAAACATAACCATCACAAGAAACTACGGAAAGACTGCAAAAGAAAAGTCCGACGAACTACTTAAAAAGCTATTCATTGCAACCGCTTCGGTGATCCTTCTGATAGCTGTCGCCCTCGGCATCAAAGAAGCTGTAGTGGTGGGTATTGCGGTGCCCGTTACCCTCTCTATCGCCCTCTTTATAAGCGAAGCCCTTGGTTTTACCCTAAACAGGGTTACTCTATTTGCCCTCATCTTTGCCATAGGTATTTTGGTAGATGACGCTATAGTGGTAGTGGAGAACATACACCGATGGTTTGAGCTAAAGCTTGCCAAGAACCCAAGGGAGGCAATAGTTAGGGCAACGGATGAGGTAGGAAACCCAACCATACTGGCAACCTTTACGGTCATTGCGGCGCTTATGCCCATGGCTTTTGTCAGTGGTTTAATGGGTCCTTACATGAGACCCATACCCATAAACGCCTCCGTTGCCATGTTCTTTTCCCTTTTAGTTGCCTTCATAATCACCCCCTGGGCAGCGTACATCTTTTTAAAGGATCAGTTTGATAAAAAAGAACATCACGAGACAGACATTAAGCAAACCAAGTTCTGGAAGTTCTACGCACGCATTATGGCACCCTTGCTGGTTAGCAAGTCAAAAAGATACATGTTCTATGGCTTTACCTTAGGTCTAATGGCACTATCTGTGGGGCTTCTGATCACCAAGGTGGTAGTAGTTAAGATGCTACCTTATGACAACAAGAGCGAACTGCAGATAGTTATAGACATGCCCGAAGGAACTCCAAAGGAAAAGACCTTAGAAACCGCCAAGGCAATAGCGGACTATATAGCCAAGCAGAGCATAGTTAAAGACTATCAGATCTATGTAGGAACATCCTCTCCCTTCAACTTCAACGGCCTTGTAAGACACTACTACTTAAGGCAAGGTTCCAACATGGCAGACATTCAGGTGAATTTAGTGGATAAGAAGGAAAGAAAGGACCAGTCCCACGATTTTGCCAAAAAGATAAGACCCGCAGTCCATGAAATTGCCAAAAAATACGGTGCCAAGTACGTAGCTGTGGTGGAAGTGCCACCGGGTCCTCCTGTGCTCTCCCCTATAGTGGCCGAGGTCTATGGTCCTGACCTAAAGAGCCAAGAGGAATTTGCCCTGAAGGTCTTGGATGTATTCAAAAAATCTCCCTCCATAACCGACGAGGGTATATACCTTGAAAGCCACCACAAAATGCTTGTCCTGAAGGCAAAGGATGATGTGCTAAAGTTGGTGGGCATGTCTAAAGAGGAGTTCGTGCATGCTTTAACCGCATTGCTTGGTGGCTACCGAGTAGGATTGCTTCAAAACACAGACACAGAGCATACACCCCTAATAGTTCAACTGAAGGAAAACTACAGGAGCTTAGAGCTTTTGAAGACCCTCAAAATTCCCACCAAAGATGGCAAGCTTGTTCCTGTGTCGGAGCTTGTGGAAATCATAGAACAGGATGCACCCAAAAATATATACCGCAAGAACCTAAGGCGGGTGGTTTATGTGATAGGAGATGTGGCAGGGAGGGAGGAGGCTCCCTTCTATGGCATTCTTAACGTTAGAAAGGATGTGCTTTCTATTCCTACACCTTACGGTCCGCCTAAGGAACTCTGGATGAGCCTGCCTCTCATAGAGGACGGTATATACGTAAAGTGGGATGGTGAGATGCACATAACCCTTGAAGTATTCAGAGACCTTGGGCTTGCCTTTGGCGTTGCCCTTTTTGTAATGTACGTGTTGATCCTGGGTTGGTTCAAAGACTTTAAAATCCCAGGCATAATCATGGCACCCATACCCTTAACCTTGGTGGGTATAATCCCCGGACACCTCTTGATGGGTGCCTTCTTTACAGCTACATCTATGATAGGCTTTATTGCCCTGGCGGGTATAATAGTCAGAAACTCCATCCTGTTGGTGGATTTTGCGGAGGAAAAGATAAAGGAAGGTGTGCCCCTCCACAGGGCAGTGGTTGAAGCGGGAGTTATAAGAACAAGACCCATAATCCTCACCGCGGTGGCAATAATAGTAGGTTCCTTTGTGATCATCTTTGACCCTATCTTCAACGGACTTGCTATCTCTCTGATCTTTGGCACAATAGGTTCCACCACTCTAACTCTGGTCCTCATACCCCTTATGTATTACGCTTCCAAGTTGAAAACGCTAAAAGAAAAACCTTCAAAGGAGGAAGTTTATAGGGAACTATTCTAAAAATTTTGGGTTATACTCTTAATATGCATGTTTTAAGGAAGCAGGCAATCTATGACAAGAAGGGAGATGTAGCCTTTTGGGAAGTTTTTGTTCAGGATGCCACTACCGGTAAATATCCAGAAGACATTGACCCTCTAAAAGCTACTACCATAGCAGTAGATGTGCTTGTAGAGTTGGGTGCCTACAGGGTTGGTGAAGGGAAGGTTGTCTTTGTTAATGTCCCAGCTATATTTTTAGAGGCTTCTATGTTTGACCTTCTCTCTCCAGAATATGTAGGCATAGAGCTTGTGGAAAACAAAAACATTACTACCCAAACCTACAATGCCATAGAACTTTTACTAAAAAGAGGTTTCAAATTCTGCATAGATGACTTTGGCTTTGAGAGGATAGATTATCTACCCTTGCTAAGCAAAGCCCACTTTGTAAAAATAGATATTAAAAACAGTCCTTACAATTGGTATGAGCTAAAGGAGGTTATGGTTGTATTAAAGAGCTTGAAAAAAAGCGTAATAGCAAAGAACATAGAAACAGAGGAAGATTATAAAAGGGCGAAGGAGTATGGCTTTGACTATTTTCAAGGTTTCTATCTTTCGCCACCCACTCTCGTAAAGGATACACGAACAATTTCTTACCTTAAAAGCACACTATTGGAGCTTTACCAAGCCCTAACAAAGAGCGATATGAAACGGATAGTGAGCGTTCTTGAAAGGGATGTGGGTGCAGCGTATAAACTCTTGAAGTTTGCTAACTCTGTAAGGAAGAAAAAGATAAACAGTTTGGAAAAGGCTGTTGCCTATCTGGGTTTTGATAACATAGTTAAGTTTGCCATAGTGCTTGCCCTTTCTGAGATGTTTGCAAAGGGGGACGAAAGAAAGTATTGGGAAAGGGCCCTTTACAGGGCTTGTTTGGCGGAAAAGTTAGCAGAAATATACTCCCCCAATTTAAAAGCAAAAGCTCATACTGCAGGGCTCTTTTCTCTCTCCCAAGAGATCTTTGGTCAAAGGCCAGAGAATTTAGCTCTTGAGCTGGGTTTGGACAAAGATATTGTAGAAGCCTTTGAGAAAAAGCCAAATGGGTTGAGTTTTATCTTATCTTTGGTAGAACTATTGGAGGACACCCAAAATCCTGAGGTCTTGGAAAAGGTTGCAAGGATATTAAAAACAAGCCCCGATAGGGTCAAATCCGTTATAGAAAGTGCAAAAAAGGAATCAATGACAATTAGCCAAGAGCTGGCTTAATCGGTGGCGTAGCTGTGAAGCCCAGGGAAGAATAGATTAATGGCAAAGAAGCATATCAGAACGGTTATAAACCCAAAAACAAGCATCCACGCGGTTTTTGTGCCCTTCCAACCCAGCATTTGTCTTGCATGAAGGTATGCTCCAAAGAAGAGCCATACGATCAGAGACCAAACCTCCTTTGGGTCCCAGCTCCAGTATCCACCCCACGCTTCGTTAGCCCACGCAGCTCCCAGAATTATAGACGCTGTCCATATAGGGAAAACCACCACCACAGACTTATAGGAGAGCTCGTCCAAAACTTCCAAAGATGGTAAAAAGCTAAGGTTGTATTTAGCCTTCAAAAGATAAAGGACTGCACCCCCAAAGGCTACGGTAAAACCCGCGTAGCCCACAAAGGCAGTTATAACATGGATGTATAGCCAATAGCTTCTTAACGCTGGCATTAAGGGCGTTATTTCCGCATTTGCCTTTGTTATAGCAAAGAGGGAAAGACCAAAGATAATTGGAGTTATAAGAGCTCCCAAAAGCTTTACACCGTATCTTCTTTCCAGTAGCAGGTATATCACTCCCACAACAAAGCTCCAAAAGGTGAGGGCTTCAAAGAGGTTAGACCATGGTGGATGAAAGGCACCCATCTCGTAGGTTTGCCAACCTCTTCGGATCATGCCGGTTAGATTTAGCAAAAGACCCAAAAAGAGTATGCTGGTAGCCACACTACCAATAAGGCGCTCTCTTAGGAAAAAAAAGGCAAGGTAAGAAATGGCTGAAAGCCCGTAGGCTAGCGTGGCGGATTTATACCAAAAGACATTATCGTATGGCAGCGATGCTAAAATCACAGAAAGCAAAAGCCCAAGGCTTGGAATTAGCCAGCCCTGAAGGGTAAAAGACCTACTACTTTTTAAAGAAACTTCTTTCATAGCCTTAATAAATATAACACCTACTCTTGAGGTTGCACGTCCACTTTTATCTGAACTTCCACCTCGGGATGTAGCTTTATGGACACTGTATGTATGCCCACATCCCTTATAGGTTTGGCAAGGACTATCTTCTTCCTGTCTACTTCAATTCCCTTTTCTGCCAAAGCTTTGGCGATCTCCGTACTGGTAACTGAGCCATAAAGTTTTCCTTTTTCGCCCACCTGATGTTTGATCTCCAGCACCAAGCCTTCCAACTTCTTTGCCAATTCAAGGGCTTTTTCTTTTTCCTTCTGTAGCTTCCTTTGCTTTTGAGAGAGTATGCTTTGAACGTGCCTTAGGTTGGATTCGGTGGCAGGTAGGGCTATACCCCTCGGTATAAGGTAGTTTCTGGCAAAGCCATCCTTTACTTCTATAACTGTACCCACAGTACCATAACCCTCAAAATCTTTAATAAGCACCACCTTCATAACTGCACCTCCTTAGATTATGAGATATGGTAGTAGTGCCAACTGTCTCGCCCTCTTTATCTCCCTTGACAGAATCCGTTGATGCTTGGCGCACACGCCCGTTTGCCTTCTGCCTATGATCTTACCTCTTTCAGATAAAAACTTTGCTAACTCTTCGTACTCCTTGTAAGAAGGATCTTTACCCTTCTCACAGAAATAACAGGTCTTTTTTGCACCTTTTTTTATCTCCATTTTTCAACCTCCTTAAAAGGGTAGTTCATCATCTTCTGAAGAGAAGG
>Ga0080007_1065132_pt1 | contig 11165 bp, 14 predicted proteins | sample OctOCTMetagenome_FD_69210 | JGI IMG/M metagenome (GOLD analysis project Ga0080007, IMG submission 69210) | Hot spring and microbial mat streamer communities from Octopus Spring Streamers, Yellowstone National Park, USA - OCT_B (SPADES... | ecosystem: Environmental > Aquatic > Thermal springs >...
AACTTTGAGGAACTTCTACCGCTGGTTAAGAAAAAGACAAAGGCTTGCCTTTTGATAGGAGAGGCAAAGGAGAAAATGGCAAAGGCTTGGAACGAGGCTTATCTCTGCAACGGACTTGAGGATGCGGTAGAAAAGGCCTTTGAGTTGGCAAAGGAAGGAGACATTATCCTCTTTTCGCCCGCCTGTGCATCCTTTGATATGTTTAAGGATTATAAAGAGAGGGGAGAAATCTTTAAAAGGCTCGTATTGAGCTATGTTGAGAAGTAGTTTATAATAAATACATTAAAATCACTTTGGAGAGGTGAAAGGATGAAGACTTACAGGGTAAGACCTGAGGATGTGGTTAGAAACTGGTGGCTGATAGATGCAGAAGGCAAAATTCTTGGAAGGCTTGCCAGCGAGGTGGCAAAGCTTTTGAGGGGCAAGCACAAGGTCTACTATCAGCCAGATGTTGATTGTGGAGATTTTGTGGTGATAATAAACGCAGAGAAAATAAGGGTTACTGGCAAAAAGCTGGAAAATAAGATCTACTATTTCCACACCAACTATCCGGGCGGACTCAAAGAGAGGACTCTACGGTGGATGTTGGAACACAAGCCAGAGGAAGTTATAAGGCTTGCGGTTAAGCGTATGCTCCCTAAAAACAAATTGGGGCACAGAATGCTAAAAAGGCTTAAGATAGTGGTAGGACCCAACCATCCCTATCAAGCCCAAAAACCACAGCCCTTGGAGGTTAAAGCATGATAAAGCAGTTAAGGGACTTCAAGATAGACCCTGACAATGCATTCTATGGTACAGGCAAAAGAAAGGAAAGCATAGCGCGGGTTTGGTTGGTCAAAGACACAAACAAACAAATAGTTAAGGCGAAGGACAGTGGCAAAGAGTTTGACCTGAGGGAGTATCTTCAGAGGGAGACCCTTTATAGAAAGGTAATGTTCCCTCTAAAGCTCACTGGTTTGGAAGGTAAGTTTGGCATATACGCCACCGTTGAGGGGGGAGGCATCTCCGGGCAAGCGGAAGCCATAATGTATGGAATCGCCAAAGCCCTTCTGCAATATAACCCAGAGCTCAGACAAACACTAAAGAAGGCGGGTCTGTTAACACGGGACGCAAGGGAGAAGGAGCGCAAGAAGTATGGCTTGATGAAGGCAAGGAAAGGCTACAGGTGGAGCAAGAGATAATTAAAGTTGCCATATACGGGGCTACCGGATACACTGGTGCAGAGCTTTTAAGACTGCTCCAAAACCATCCCAAGGTAAAGGTTTCCGCCCTAATCTCTCAATCCCACGCTGACAAAAGGCTAAGGGAGGTCTTCCCTTTCTTTTACGGAGAACTTGGAGACCTAACACTTACAGAGGAACCAAAAGAGGACTATGAAGTAGCCTTTCTGTGCTTGCCCCACGAAGGTTCCTTGGAGCTGGTGCCAAGACTTTTGGAAGAGGGTAAAAAGGTAATAGACCTCTCCGGTGCCTACAGGTTAAAGGAGCCCTCCCTTTATCCTTATTATTATTCCTTTGAGCACAGATATCCAGAGCTTTTGGAAAAGGCAGTCTATGGTCTGCCAGAGATATACAGGGAAAGGATAAAAGGTGCAAACTTGATCGCCAACCCAGGGTGTTATCCTACCTCCGTGCTTTTGGCAATTTATCCACTTCTAAAGGAGGGTATAAAGATAGAAAAAATTGTTATTACCTCCCTTTCGGGTGTGTCTGGTGCAGGAAGAAAACCAGCACAGCATTTTCACTTTCCTGAAATGTTTGGCGACTTTTTTGCTTACTCTTTGGAAAAACACAGGCATGTGCCAGAGATGGAGGGGGTTATCAAACACCTTTGCGGGATGAATGTACCGTTGAGGTTTTCACCGATAGTTTTGCCTACCTCAAGGGGAATGCTTTCAAGTGTAAGCGTATTCTGCGAGAAGATAGATCCAAGGGAACTTTATATGGAAACCTACAAAGAGGAACCCTTTGTGAAGGTTGTGTCTGAGCCACCCCACACGAAGTGGGTGGTTGGTACTAATCTTTGTTTTGTTTACCCTCTATGGGACCACCGAGTTGGTTGTTTGCAGGTGGTATCTGTTATTGATAACTTAGGCAAAGGTGCCTCCTCTCAGGCAATCCAGAACTTTAACCTAATGATGGGCTTTAAAGAGACTATGGGCTTGGACCTTAGCCCAAACTTTCCTTGATTAGCGTGTAAGATTAGCCCTGATAATCTCAAAGAGAGTAAGAAGTGCGTTTTTGACGCTTTCTTTGTCTATAGCGGAGACTGGAATAACAGGAATACCCTCCTCCTCATCTATATCAAGGGCTATTCGGACATCCTCAGGGCTCCAAGCGTTGGGTAAGTCTTGCTTGTTTGCACCAACCACAATGGGAACGGGGAACCTTGATTGGAAAAAGTTTATGATTTTTCTTGCCTCGTGGAAGGTTGTTGGGTCTGTGCTATCCACCAGTATGATAATTCCCAAAGCCCCCTCTCCCAAGATTTCCCACATGAAATCAAAACGGAACTGTCCGGGTGTGCCAAAAAGATACAGTTCGTGCTCATCATCTATGCGAATCTTTCCAAAGTCCATTGCGACGGTTGTATAATCTTTCACCTGCTTTTCGCCTGAATGCTGAATTCTCCTCTCAGTTTTAACAGTTTTAATCTCGCTAACTGTGTTTATAAACTGAGTTTTTCCTGCTGCAAATGGTCCCGCTATAACAACTTTGATCTTTTTTATCTGCTTCATAGCGACCTTATCCTCTCTATTATTTTTGCAAGAAGTTCAAGGGTTATGGATGCTTGTTTTTGTTTAACTTCCTTCTTCTTACGCCTAATCAAACCCAGGGCTAAAAGGGCATATAAGGCCCTATCCACAAGCAAGCTGTCCTGATTTACCATTTGTCTTATCTGGAGGACTGTCCTCTCGCCATCTACTAAGGAAAGAATATGCCCTTCCACTTGGTTTAGTTTTGCCTTCTGCAAGACTTCTTCCTTGCCGGGCACCCTTTCAAAAAGTAGCAATTCGTCGGATATCTTCCTTTCAACCTCCTCTGGAGTTAAATAGCGTGATGCAAGAACTATAAGCTCCTCTATTGGATACATCACCGGATATTCTCCTCCGTACTTTATGAACCCCGGCGTAAAGGAAAAAATGCCTTCTTTCATATTGAGGCGTGAAATTAGGAAGCGCTCTAATGTTTTTGGTAAGCTCTCGGCGCTCATACGCAATTTGCTAAGCAGAAGGTCAAAATCCTTATCCGCGTAAACCCTGTAAACCTTATCTATGGGCCTTGCAAAAATTATCTCTCCCTCTTTCACATAATAGGCACAGGTTAGGTCTTTCCACTCCACAAAGAGGATCCCGCTTTTCCGATCCCTCCCAATTACCTGGAAAACATCCACAAAGTTAAAACTTCTTAGATCCCCCGTCAGAGCCATAATACTTTAAATTCAAAAGAGTGCCCTAAGCCTTTCTTGAGCCTTCCTGATCTCCATAAGAAGAAGACCCAGCTTGGCATTGTTGTCTGCCAGAACCACCATCACCGCATCGGTTCCCACACCGGTCAGTATAACATAGCCGTCGTTACCCTTTATGGTGATCTGCTCTAAGGTCCCCTTAGCCAGCTCCTCAGCTACTCTTTCACCCAAGGACAAAATGGCGGCGCTCATAGCTGCTATTCTGTCTTCCTCCATACCGGGCTTAAGCACGGAGGATATAGGCAAGCCATCTGCGGACACCAAAGAAGCACCCTCAAGCCCTGTGTTCTTAATCAGTTCCTGAAGGATCTGTGAATACCTATCCATATTTCCCTCCTTATTTGTAAAATAGTGTATCATAGGCTAGCCCAGTTAGTATAGAAAATATAAACCATCCCACTGAGTATGCAAAAACCACCTTTTTGGGAAGAAAGGAAAAAAGGGCAAAGATAGTGGGCAGACAAACGCCACTACTACCAAGCATAAAGGTTATTGCCTGACCGGTGGTAAAACCCACATCCACCATTGCCCTTCCTAAAACCACATCCTCACCGGAGCATACATATATAGGCATTGCCACCAAAGAGATCAGAGGATAAGCCAAGGGCGTTCTGGAAAGGCTGGCAGTGAGCCACGCAGGAGTAAAGGTTTTTATCAGAGACGCTATTGCAATGCCAATGAGTAAATACTTTACCACCGGCAACTGCTCCCTTAAACCCTCCAAAAAGGCGGACCTTTTGGAAAAGTTCTCCCTCATTTTCATCTGAAGGGTAGGCGGTTTTTTAAAAAAGTATCCAACCGCAAAGGCTACCAGCAACGCGTAAGCCAAAGAACCCACAAGCCTATATATGGATACATCCAACCCAAAGAGTCCATAGGTCAATAGCAGAATCACAGGAGACAGGGTAGGTGCAGTTATCAAGAAAGCCAAAACAGGACCATAGCCTTTAGAGTAGCTGTTGATAAAGTTAGCAAAGGGTAGCATGGAACAGGAACACATAGGTGAAACTGCACCCAAAAGGGCTGTAAATATAGGTGCGGAATGCCTTTTGGAAAGGAACTTTAGGAAAAGGGAGGGTTTAACCATTGCCTTTAGGAACGCACTAACGAACATGGCTAGAACAAAGAAGGGAACAATTTCCACAAGATAGGAATAAAAGTTCTTGAAAAATTCCATAGTCCTAAATATTAATTTACCGCCTCAGGGAGTTTATGACCACGCTCAAGGAAGAGAGAGCCATAAGCAATCCCGCAAACTCCGGCTTTATAAACAGGTGAGGATAAAAAACCCCGCCCGCAATGGGTATAGCCAAAATATTGTAGCCAAAAGCCCACAGGAGGTTCTGCTTTATCCTTTTCCTTACCCACTGAGAGAGTTCAAAAAACTCCTTAAGTCCCACCAAGCCTGAGTTTAGGATCACGTCGGTGGAAAGCTTTGCCACATCGGTGCCAGAACCCATGGCAAAGGATAGGTCCGCCTTTGCGAGTACGGGTGCATCGTTTGTCCCGTCTCCAACCATTGCAACCTTATAACCCTTAGACTGCAACTCCTCCAAAATTTCCAGCTTTCCCTGGGGGTCCTTTTTGGCAAACCATTTTCCAATGTTTAACTGCTGTGCCACTCTCTTTACCCTCTCCTCCTCGTCCCCGCTTACCAAAATAACCTCAATCCCCATCCTTCTGAAGTATTCCAGCACCTCCTTGGCAGATGCTTTTATGGATTCCTCAAAGTAAAACTCTGCCAAGACTTTGCCATCCTGTGCCAACACCGTTTGACCGTTTTCGCCCTTTCCCAACATATAGCCCTCGCAAAAGACACCCACGCCCACCTCTTCTCTACAGTCTTTTAGTGAAAGCTGTTTTGCCCCAAGGCTTTGGCAGTATTCCCTTATGGCAACAGAATATGGATGGTTAGACTTTAGAGAAAGGCTGTAGGCAAGGTCCAAGTAATCTCCGTAGGAACGCACCTCTTTTACTTTGGGCTTTCCTTCCGTTAATGTACCTGTTTTGTCCATAAGCAGAATATCAACCTTCTTTTCAAAGGCTTCTGGGTTTTTAACAAGCACACCCCTTTGGTAAGCCCTTGTCAATCCCACCATTATGGCTAAGGGCACCGCTATGCCAAAGGCACAGGGACAGGATATTACCATAACAGCCAGAGAGAAGGTAATAGCTTTTTGGATGTCTCCCGTTTTGAAAAACCAAAGCAGGAAAACCAGAAAAGACAGGGCTATAACAAACTGCACAAAGTAGTGGGATACTCTGTCTGCAAGGCGTTGAACCTTTGGCTTTTTAACAAGGGCAGATTCCACTAACTTTACAAGCAAAGATACATAGCTTTTGGCAAAGGACTTTTCCACCTTGGCTATTCCGTACCCGCTCAGTACCACGCTTCCCGAAAGCAAAAGGTCCCCTTCCTTCTTAAGAACGGGCAAGCTTTCCCCCGTAAGCATGGACTCATCCACCACCACCCTTCCCTCCACAAGCCTGCAATCTAAAGGAACCATATCTCCAGTCCTAAGCACGATCTTGTCTCCTATGAAAACTTCATATACTCCCTTTTCTTCCTCTTTGCCTTCCTTTAAAACTTTTACCCTTAAACTCTGAAGACCGAACATCCTCCTCAGGCTCTCGGTTGCCTTTCTCTTTGCCCTCTCTTCCAAGAATTTGCCCGTTCTAACAAAGGTGATGAGGAAGAGGGAAGTTTCAAAAAGCGGTTCTTCAGGAATGAGCTTAAACAGTGCCAGGTAGCTGTAAAGCAGGGTAGAGGTGCTACCCAAAGCCACAAGAAGGTCCATATTCCCAGTGCGTGCTTTAAGGGAGTAATAGGCTGACCTGTAGAATTTAAAACCACCCACTAACTGCACAAGGGTTGCCAAAAGGGCTTGCAAATAAACACTCCAAGGGTTATGCCAAAACATAGAAAGCATAACAACTGCACCAGACAGCCAGCAAAAGGCTAGTATGTAAGGTTCATACTGTTTAACCTTCTCCATTTCTACTATGTAGCCCAAAGACTCTACAGTTTCCTTTATATTTTCCAAACTTAAAAGCTCCTCGTTAAATTCTACCCATACCCTTCCCAGCTCAAAGGACACCTTTACATCAGAAACTCCGTGAAGTTTTTTAAGGGTTAGTTCTATTGCCCTGGCGCAGTTGGCACAGGTCATACCAGATACTTTTAAGCTGACCTTCATAGGTTTGTATTCTAAGCGTGAGCTTGCGTTAATTCAATCCTTTAAATGTAATGATAAAATAAAGAAAAATGCTCAGCAAAGACAAAAAGGATAAAGAAGCAATCCTTAAGTATCTACCACTGGTAAAGTCTATAGCCTACAGAATACACAAACATCTGCCCGACGCGGTAGATTTAAACGACCTTATAGGTCATGGCATACTGGCGGTGGTGGAAGCCCTGCCAAAATTGGATGAAAGCAAAAATCCGGAGGCCTACCTTAGACTACGTATCAAAGGTGCTATGTATGATTATCTTCGAAGCCTTGACTTTGGTAGTAAGTCTTTAAGAAAAAGAGAGAAGGAAATAAAGGCAAAGCTTGAGGAACTTACAAATCAGTTGGGAAGGGAACCCACCGACGAAGAACTCATTACAGCCCTCGGCTACAAACCGGATGAATTTTACTCGGACCTCCAGAAAATCTCCGCTTCCTATCCTCTTTCCTTGGATGACCTTTTTAAAGAAGGAAGAAGCTACGAAAAGGTTTTTTTCTTCCTCGATGGAAGAGGGCCCGGAAGAGAAAGCAATAAAACAAGACCTGAGAGAAAAAATTCTCAAGGCCATAAAGGATTTAGACCACAGGGAAAAGTTGGTTCTACAGCTCATCTTTTATGAAGAGATCCCAGCCAAAGAAGTAGCAAAGCTACTTAAAGTTTCCACCGCAAGGGTCTCACAGATAAAGGAAAGTGCCCTGAGTAAGTTAAGAGAAAAGCTAAAAGATATGGTATAATAGTAGCACTATGGCTAAGGTGAAGATGAAATCAAACAGGTCTGCAAAGAAGAGGTTTAAGGTAACCGCCACTGGAAAGATAAAGAGGTGGAAGTCAGGCGGAGCCCACTACAACACTAAAAAGTCTAAAAAGAGAAAGAGGGCTTTGAGAAAGCCAGACCTTGTCCACCCGAGCTGGGAAGACAAGGTGAAGGGAATGTTGAAGGAGTTTTAAACTTTATCCGAACAGTTCCCTCCAGAGCCCCTTAGCCTATTCCTCATACCTTTTTGCGGTTATTTCTCTTTCCTCCTTTCCTTGAGAATAGACTGCATATCCACTCTTTGATAAATGGCCCTGGGCGGAATCTCTTGTAGCAAGCATATCAACCACTATTTAGTTAGCTATAGAAGGATACACCCTCATAACCGCCCAGAGCCAATTGCAACTCAGCCCTTTCTACTAACAGTGAATGACTTGTTTCACGTATTTACTCACCTCCATAACAACACATTTATCCACAAGCTCCTTTGCCTTTGCAATGCTACCGTAGGCTTCCCTTAACTCTCTTCTGTAAGTTTCAAAGAACCGATTGAACTGATCCACTCCCAAAATGCCAATGGCATAGAATTTGCCACCTTCCTCTTGTATAACCACCGATGCCAGAGGAACTTCCGGTGGCCCATCAACAACCCTTCCCCCTTCCTTTGGGTCGTAAAGTCCCAGGTGGGCACAGCATTGTATTACACCAGATTTCTTTGTAATCTCGGAAGGTTTGTCCGGAGGATAGTAGTTTATAAAGGAGTACTGCTTGGTGGGATAGCTCCATTGGTGGGAACAGATGGCGGAGTATGCCACTATGCTCTTTTTGCTTCCTACTCCACCTTGCCATTTGTAGGTTTTGCCATCCTTTAGCTTAACATCCACCGGTTTTACCTCTTCCCCAAGGTCTATCAAATAGCAAGGCGTGCTTGCGTAGGGATAAAAGAATATGTAGGCGTTGTGAGGCTTAAGGTCTTCCTCCCTTAGGGGAGAACCGTCCTCCCTTACAAGCAATGCCTTTTTGTATGCTTTGAACATTCCCTCCTGTGCGGAAAGCATATTGGAAAACACAGAAGGGTCTAGCACAGAGGCTATAGCTACCGTGCTACAAGCTTTTAAAAAATCTCTTCTGTCCATATCTAAAACCTCCCATGTGTATTGTAAACGCCCCCAGAGGGGGCTTTACCATATTATGCGAACATATCTCTGTACATAGACTTTGCCCACTCGTAGGTAGCGTCCCCCAGTGCCTTTGAACGCTCGTTGATGGTCCTTACTCTGGGCTCAATCTTCCCATCCTTTAGCTCGTATGTAGCACTTACAACTATTGCCTCCTGCGGATCGCCGTTTACCATAGAGTAGCACGTGTTGTCTGGAAGGGTGGGTTTGTATTCTTTGCCCTTGATCCTTGAAGCTATAATCTTGGCTACGATCTTACCCTGAGAGTTTGCCATGTGTCCGCTCTTGGGATAAGGAACGCCACCTATGACGTCTCCCACCAAGAATACATTGGGGTCCGCCTTTGCTTGGAAGGTGATGGGGTCTTGGTCTGCCCATCCGGTTGGCTTGCCGTCCTTGTCCTTTGCTATGAGGTCTGCCATCCATACTAAATCGCCAGCTTGATGGGGTGGAACCAGGTTAGCATCTGCAAACTTGAAGTCTCCTGCGGTGGTCTTGATGATTTTCTTTACGGGATCTACCTCTTTTATGACCGCATTTGGCACATACTCTACTATGCCAAGGTAGAGTTGCTCATAAGCTGCCCTAAAGCCCGGACCTTTGGGTGCTATGTCTCCCTTGGGATCAAGAATGATCACCCTTCCTTTTACCTTGTTCTTCTTAAAAACATACGCAATCATCGCAGCCCTTTCGTAGGGTGCTGGTGGGCATCTGTATAAACCTGGAGGAACTGTAATTACAAAGTCGCCCTCTTCAAACTCCCAGATTTTCCTCTTTAGTGCGAGATGCTCAGAACCGGGAATGAAGGCAGGTGGGTAATGCACCCTTGCAAACTCAGCCATCTGCTTGTCATCCTTGAACCAAGCGGAGTAGTTGTACCTTATACCTGGCGCCAATACTAAGTAGTTGTATTCAATGTAGCCCTGATTGGTATAAACTCTCTTCTTGTCTCTTTCTATTCCCAATACTGTTGCATTGACAAACTTGTAGCCATACTTGGCGGCTGGTTGGTTGTAGTCGTGGGATAAGAAATCAAGGGAAACCAAGTCTGCAAGCCATTCGTTAGATATGGGGCAGGAAAGGAAGTTGGGTCTCTTTTCAATGAGGACTACTTCAATGTTTGGGTCTTCCTTTTTGAGGTATTTGGCTACTGTTAAACCTGCCCATCCTCCACCACACACCACCACCCTGTTTCCTTTGGGTGGCGGAAGCATGGCTTCCATTTTACCCGCCCTTTCGGCAGCGGCAAAGGAAGACTTTGAAGGCATTGCGGATACAAGGGCACCTACACCCGCAAGCTTAAAAAGGTCCCTTCTGCTTACACCCATATTACTACCTCCTTTCGGTTATGTTTTTTAGTTTAGCTTTGAATTTTCAATCTTGCAATAATAAATACTTAAAAATCTATTAAGCTTTGTTATATAAGCCCTTTAAAATATTTGAATATTTTTATTTGCTACCACATACATAACAAACACCCTCTTGGGTTTTTGCCCAGTGGCGGGTGCCAGCCTTTACCTCCAGGCGGTCTCCCTCCTTCAGCTCAAAAATGCCTTCCTCCGTGCCGATCACGATGGAACCCTTATAAACCACCCTTATTTCATCCTCTGGGTGTGTGTGCCAGTCATAAAAAGTTCCCGGTGGGTCGCACCAGGTGTAGAGGTTTTTATAGCCTTCCTTTCTTAGCTCCTCCATTATAGCTTTTGGGTCCAGCATAGTTTAAATTTTAACCAATGAGAGGCAAGGATTTTTTAGCCCTTACTGTAGGCTTTAACATTGTGGGCGGTGTTTTGGCGGGTCTGCTGGTGGGTTATGCCTTTGACCTTTGGCTGATGGAAGGTCTTTTTGGAAAGAAAACCTTTCCCTTTGGGTTCTTTTTCTTTTTCTTTGTTGGTGTGATCGCTGGCTTTAGAAACGCCTTTAGAGACTTAAAAAGGTTGTAATAGACTTTGGGTATGTCGTAAAGCAGAACGTAAGATAAATGTTTTTCAAGAGGGATTATAATTTATTTGCTATGGATAGGTGGGAAAAATTTTTAATAGAGCTTTCAGATAGAGTTATTGAGGGCGAAAAACTGGGTAGAGAGGACGCCCTCGCTATTTTGCAAACGCCAGATGAATATATAGCCCTCCTGGTGTATCTTGCCCAAAAGGTCAAAAATCACTTTCATGAACCCAACAAGGTGGAGCTCTGCTCTATAATAAACGCCAAAAGTGGAGCCTGCTCGGAGGACTGTAAGTTCTGCGCCCAGTCTAAGTTTTATAAAACTCCCATAAATGTCTATCCTTTGGTGCCAAAGGATGAGATTGTGGAAGGTGCCTACAGAGCTGTGGAGTTCGGTGCAAACAGATACTGCGTAGTTTTGAGCGGAAGGTCTGCCACACCGGAGGAGGTGGAAAGGATTAAAGAAAGCGTGGAGGAAATAAAAAAGGTAGAAGGTTTGCCCATAAATGTGTGCGTGTCTGCGGGCACATTGGATGAGGAGTCCCTCTTAAAGCTAAAGTCAGCGGGTGTTAAAAGGATCAATCATAACT
>Ga0080007_1092453_pt1 | contig 11144 bp, 14 predicted proteins | sample OctOCTMetagenome_FD_69210 | JGI IMG/M metagenome (GOLD analysis project Ga0080007, IMG submission 69210) | Hot spring and microbial mat streamer communities from Octopus Spring Streamers, Yellowstone National Park, USA - OCT_B (SPADES... | ecosystem: Environmental > Aquatic > Thermal springs >...
GCTTTTCCACAAAAACCCTTTCCTTGTATCTCATGTCTCCAAAGTAAAGCCCAACTCCATGCTTTGCCGCAGATAAAAGAAATGTGTTTGTTATGTTCAGCCTTTTGGCAATCTCTTTTGCCCTCTCCCACTCTTCCCTTGTGGGAACCGCCTTTAAAGACCTAAACAGGTTCTTCAGCTTTTGAACAATCTCTTGTGCCAAAGACCTGCTAAAGACAAAAAGGATTGCTGGGAGATAGTCCAAAAGACTTTTAGTTAGTTGCAAGGGAGTATGCACAAACTCTATCTTCACAGGACGTTCCTTGACCTTGATAACATGCATTTCTCTGCCGCTTAAACTCTTCAAAATCTCTATGCCCTTGTCGGTAATGGTGGCAGACAAAAGCATCAAAGAAGAACTGGGATGGGTTCTGCGAATGCCTAAAGCATATGCCCGAGACCTTTCTGGGTCTTGAAACATGTAATGGACTTCATCTACAATTACCCTCTGGTCTGGAAGTTTGGCAAACTCCGAGGTGTATATCTCCTGCGTCATGCATAGAATTTTTGCCTTTTCGTTCAACCTAACATCACCAGTGAGTAGCCCTACATCAAGCCCTGCTCTTTTGAGTTCCAGCCATCTCTCATTAGAAAGAGACTTTGTGGGTGCGGTAAAGATTACCCTCTTGGCAGGCTTTTGCCCAGCCCAGATATAACTTGCTACGCTTTTGCCCGCACCTGTGGGAGCGGAGATGATGAGATTGTCATACTTTCCCGCTTCTATCTGCCACGGAAGAGGGTTTATCTCCTTTCCGTATAGGTTGGTAGGAACAAAGATAACTTCCCTTGTTTTCATTCATTCCAGTTAGTCTTCTCCTCTTTCTTCTCCTCTTTGGGTAGCTTTGGTCTTTCCACTATTTTGTCTCTGGCAAGTTCCTCCGCTAAAGCGTTTGCCACCTGAACCACCACATCCCTTGCTACCATATCAAGAGAAAGGTTTTTGCTTATACTCCAACCAGCACCACCAAAGGCACCAGCAGCGCCACCGCCAAACAGACTCCAAGAGGTCTTTTCTGAATTTGCTTCAAAAGACTTAGAATAAGCAACCTCCAATGTCTCGGGCTTCATCACATTCACATCTACCGCCAGCTTCGCCTTGTCCTTTTTGACGCTTATGGCACCCAGAAGTGGAACAACACCTCCTCCAAGGGGACCGCCACTCCTTTCAAGCTCCAAAGCGGTTATAGAACCGATTATCATGTAATCCACTCTGGGAGGCTGAACCTTTTGCCCAGTGGCTTCAAGAAGCTTTTTTATTCTCTCGTATTGCTCCAAATCCACTATCCTAAAGCAATTGGTGGCCTTTAGGGCGTTCGTTAGCATGGTAGCTACACCTTTACCCAGCCCTTGAACTCCACCTCCTGTGGTAAGAACCTCAAATATGGGAAGAAGCTTAGGGTTATTTGGCTGTTGGCAAGCGGATGCCTTGCAATCAAAGTCCATTACCATCACCGAGTATACTGGCTCAGAACACTTAACAACTGGTATCTGCCTCTCCTCCGTCTTGGTTTCCTTTGCTTGGGCTACAACACCCAAAACCAAAAGCATAGCCAAACTCTTTTTCATTTCTTCACCTCCTCAAGTCTTTATTTTAGCAAATACCATCGGTTAACTAATTCTCAATAGCCAGTTAAAAACTTAGTTAACCCAGTTGACTAATAAAGGAAATGCGGGCAAAAAAGCCCGCTACTCAGTCTTCACGAAAGTGAAGACCACAAGTGTCCTTCCCGTTACGGGGGAAGAACACTTTCCTGCGGCCTGAAAGCCGCAATGACTTAGCACGTGCTGGGAGGGAGTATTCCACTCCAGCACGGTTGCTAAGAAGACCTTGGCAGGAAGCTGTTTTATGGCCTCCCGCACAAGGAGTTTTGCGATGCCCCTTCCACGATGGGAGGGCATCACATAGAGGTGGCAAAGCTCAGCGTATAGCCAGCCAAGTCTTCGCCACCCTATACAGGCTACTACCTTGCCATCTTCTTCGTAGACAAGGTAGCCGTGGGCAGGAGAAGGGCTTCCCCCTATCCCCTGCTCTTCAAAGGAGGCGGACACCAGCCTCCTTACCTCATCCCACCCTGCGGTCCTTATCATTTTTTCTTCACCTCATACGGAACCGCAAGGGCGGTTTCATCAAGGACGTATAACACGTCCCCGTCCCTCAGGCCGATTGCTACCTGTTTGGGGCGTTTTCCGCCCACAGGGTAGGCAATCAGCCTGTAGTTGTCCAGACGGTAGAGAACACCGTCTGGGTCTAAAGCCCAGCGTGGCATGTATTTGTAGCTGGGCTTTATTTCATAGGACAGCCCGTCAAACACGAGGAACAGGCCGTCCTCTCTGGGAATGATTTCTCCCTCTGCGGAGGGGAACTCATTCCCAAAGTAGGGGTAGGCTACTCCGTCCTCCACCTTGAAGCGGAGGGCGCCTACCTCCACTATGATGTAGTCCTCTTTCAGACTACATCCGCACAGGAGGTCTTCCTTTTCCTCCCACTCATCCTCCCAGTAGAGGGAAGGATAGTAGGAGTAGAAAGACCTCCTACTTTTGGAAAGACCTGTGTAGGTCCTTCCAAAGCACCAGTAGGAGTTGGAGACCTTAAGGCCTCCTACCTCCTCCCACTGGCCCACTAAAAAGGGTTCCTCCTCGTCAGGGAGGCACACTGCAAACCGAGAGTGTGCCCTAACCCTTTCAAGGAGGCCACCCTCTCTAAGAAGCAGCTTAAGCTGCTTCTTATTTAGCCCGAGTTGGCTCAATTGATAAGCCAACTCGTAAGTATCCGAGGACCCTTGAGTAATTTTGATATCAAGGGTCCCGTTATGGAAGAGGTATGCGGTCCCCTCTTCCAATGCTATCTCAAAGGGATGGGTCTGCTCGGGACAGACCCTGCCCCTTGAGACAATGCGAAAGTGCACTACAAGGATTGAACCCTTTTTTGTGTAGGGTTCAATCTCTTGCCAAAGGGCTTCAAAACTCATGAAGCCCTTCTTCATCTTCCACGTGCGGGACTTTTCATCCCACACGCAGAAGCCAGCACCGTGGGAGTTTGCCTCCCACATGAGCATAGCGTCCTCATAAGAGAGGACGCTGTTTTTTGGTTTGAAGGCTATGACACACATGCCTACCTCCCGTCCCGCAAGCCTGCCCTTTGGCAGGAGGGAGAAGGCGCCGCCCTCAGGGCGGTCTTACCTCTGGTTGACCTTCTCCCTGCGGGACTAACAAAAGAGGGGCATAAAGCCCCCTCCTACTCAGCGACCTCTAGGGCCAAAAGGCCCACTCAGCGGGTAAGTTGCCCGCTAAGAGTCCCGAGGAGGAATGGACAGACTTCCCCATTCTTCCACCTTCTGGGGAAGTCCAAGAGATACCTTGCCTCCTCTTCAGTGAGGAAAGCAAGGTATTCCTTAAAGGGAGGGATGCCCTTTTTGCCTACATAGTAGGAGATTTCTCCCTCCCTAAGGAGTTTCTCTACAAGCGTATAAACGGGTAATAGAGTTTTAGGGTTTTCTCCATTTTCTTCCTCCCGCCCCTTGCTATCCCTCTTCAGGGACGGATGGGCTGGGGGTAATCCCCCGAGTAAGGCCCATCCACGCAGGGGCTAACAAAAAGCGGGGGCAAATGCCCCCTACTCAGTCCCCTTCGGGACTTATTAGTGCCTCTTCTAAAAGAGGCACTATGTATCTCCTCTCTTCTTCAGAGAGGAGTTTAGAAAAAGCGGAGATCAGTTTGTCTCCGCTTTCTTCAAGGGAAGGCACTTTGAACCTTCCCTCTATTATCGCCCAGAAGGCCCTCTGCATAAAAAGGGCCATGAGCAATATCTTGACTGGGTCGCCGTGTTTGGAGCAACCCAGCCTCACCTCCACGGTATATGGCAGGGACATAAAGTTCACCCACCAATACCGTAGAGGGACTGGCGCCCCTACCCTTGTGGCGTAGGGGTTCATCCCCCGCCCAAAGATAGAGGCGAGGTTAAACCTCCTCTGGAGGAGGAGGACAAACGGTAAGAGGAGTTCGGGGACCTCCTCAAACCGTTCTTTAAAGGGCCACATGTTTATATGAACATGTAGCCCTGAATACTGGGAACTGATAAAGAGACCTTTTACAAGGTCCCTTAAATCCTTGAGGAGTTGACCCTTTTTCAGGCACTCCTCAAGAGTAGCGGGGAATGGAGTTAACTTTATTTCCCCGCCTTCAACGGACGCATCCCTCTCATAGTGAGAGATGAGTCCGTTCTTCATCAGGACGGAGATTACCCTTAAAAGAAGGGTCATCTCCGCCCCTCTACCCTCTGGGATTTCAAACTCCACCCCCAGAAAGGGAGTGTCATACCCATCCCTGCGGCGGGTATAGTTTTCCCTCTCCGCAACAGGATGGGAAAACACTTCATAGAGGCCACCAAGGTCCTCTATGAACTTTGCCCTCTGGGAGACTTCTCTCATCTCCCAAAGAGGTAAGCAGAAGGGGAATTCCTCCACATCGGGAGAGAATTCCTCCTTCAGTTCTTGGTGCAAGGCTTTTATATGCTTGCACCAAGCACCTATCTTCCTTCTTCTGTAGAAGTAGTCCGGGCACGTGCACTCGGCGTGCCCGCCATCATAGATGCGGACAGTGTATGACTGTCCGCTGTCAAGACTTAGCAGTTCAATCCTATCAGGACTGAACTGCTTTATGGCCACTCGGGCAGTCCTTTCGGAACTGCCCTCAGGCACCTCCCTGAGGAGGAACGCCCTCAGCCTGTAGAACCGGGGCATATCCTTCCTCAGGAATTCAAGGACAGCCCTAGCAACTTGGGGGCTAAGTTCTTGGTTAGCCCCCAAGACAAGAAACTTTCCATAGAGTTGGGGGCGGAGTCTGATGTCCGCCCCATCTGGCCCTGCAAAGGCCAGTCCTAAATTGGCCCCATACGGGACCACATAAAGTGCCCCCTCCGTGGGAGAGGACACTTTTAGGAATTGAGGACGGACGGGTTGTTTCATCTCTTCCTCCCTTGCCCGCAAGCCTGCTTTTAAGCAGGAGGAAGGTGGCGGGTGCCTACGGCACCACTTACCGTAGATGGCCACCTTCCCGCGGGCTTGACAAATTTTTCTCGGGTTAACTAAGTCTTCATGTTTGCTTTAAGGGTTAGTTAACCTTTCCCAGCTAAAATAAACCTCATGAGTGTGTTAAGCCTTGCAATTGACAACTACGCCATCAACCTCATAAAGCGTGTAGGCTTTTCTAAGGCATACGAGATTTTTTATGAAAAGTGGAGAAACAATCCAATCCCTCACTACACAGCAATTGTTATGGCGCTTGCGGAGATAACAGGAAGAGAGAAAGTGGAAGGTCCTTACAAAGGTTATTGGGGCGTTTTTGCCAAGTTTTTGTATCTTCGCTGGAGAAGACTTGCCTATCAAGAGGGCAAGCAATATACTTCCGCAAGCTATTTGAGAGAAATCCTAAGCAACATCACAGAAGAGGAACCCATCTATCTGTCTGAGGTGTTTTTGATGGGAGTGATAATGAAGGAGAGATACCCTGCAAACTTTCAGTCTCTTGAAAGGCACCTTCTTACCAATGCTACAGTCCACACAGTCTATATGTTCAAACTCCTTCACTCCAACAGGTTTATTCTCCCTCCTGATGACCTGACCTCTAAGCTTATTGCATACTACCACGCTACTTTGCACCTTCTTCCAGAGAGGGAGTGGTTAAAAAGGGAACTTGGGATATAAATGCCCCTCAGACGGGGCAACTCAGCACAGCATTGCTGCTGTGCTTGGGTTCAGGCGGGACAGGGCTTTAGAAAGCACTAAAAGACTTTCTCTCCTTGTAGGAATTATCGGGTCAAAAATTAGGAAACCCTGTCCCGCCAAGGCTACGACCTCCCCGCCTGCTACCACTTGCACAACGGGAAGGCCGTCCGGAGTCTCCGCAGGGATAATAAAGCCTTCCCTCTGCGGAGAAAAAGGAACATCAAGGGTTTCTATTACCCTTATGTCCCTAACATAAAGTCTCCCGACGGGCACAAGCATTACATTCTCGCCCGTGGGAAACTCTTTAACCGATAGGGTTTCAAACCCTATCGCATAAGCAGGGGGCTCATAAAAAAGCCCCCACGCTACCTTTTGTATCCTGTGGAAGTTTCGGAAGAAATTAAACATGGCTTTCCACCTCCACAGGCACAAACTTTTCTCCTCCCCTGTATCTCTCAGGGAAGGACAGAAGCAGGTCTACCTCCTCCTCGGAGAGGAACCTCAAGTATTCCTCCCTCAGAGGCAGACCTCCTCCCAACCTGTAGGAGACTTCTCCCTCTTTCAGGAGGGTCTCCAACAGGCTTTTTGCCAGCCTGTAAACTACACGGAGAGTTTCCCTCTCCGTATAGATGCTGGCGAATACATCCTTAGCAGGGACTACCCTGCCATTCACCACCACCTCAAACTCGCCTTCTCCGCCCAGCCTGAGGTGGCCAGAAACCTCCACCCTTTCAAAACCCTCTCTTGCGAGAAGGCCAGAAAGGGTCTCAAAAACCTCAGGGTCTTTTAACGCCTGAGGTTCCACAAGCACGAGAGTCCTCTTAGGTTCAGACCCTCGGCCAATAACTGCAAGGACTTGCCCATTGGAGGCAAGCCCTATGCAGTCAAGAAGTCCCTTTTCAGAGACTTCCACTTGGATGGAGGATGAAAGCCTTTTTGAGGCCTTCACCTCCACAAACTCTACCCTGCGGGCAAGGACAGTCCCGCCAAAAAGATTGGGCAGGGCAATGTCCTTACCCTTTACAGGGTAGACCATAGGCCCGCAAGGGGCCTCAAACACCCTGTCCCCATCCCATATGGGGGAGGGGAGGGTAGGGAGTTTGATGGTGTGGTGTTTAATCATTTCCTTCCTCCTTGCTTGCCTTGTGGGTTCCCCTGTGGGCGGTGCCCTACGGGCACACTTACCTTGGATGACCCACAGGCACAAGGCAAGCTTGACAAATCGCCAACTGACTAACTCAGGGGGCATTGCTTACCACCTACATAGCGGGAGGCAAAGCCTCCGCCTCCCGCAACTGCCCAGCTTTGTCTTTGGCTGGGCAGTAAATTACGGCCCTCATAAAGAGGGCCGTCGTGAACTGGGTCCAGAAGGACCCAGTGGGGTTGCGGCCTTTAAGGCCGCCCAGGCTCAAGGGAGGAGTTGGATTTCTCCTCCCTTGGGGAGTTCTTTTGAAACTCCCCAGCCTGGTCCCCCAAAAGGAGACCAGACTGGGCCGAGGGGTGGTTTTAACCTCCCTTTTCTCCCCTTTTCCCTCCCTTTTTTACCACCCCTCGGTCCCCGCCCATTGCGGGCGGGGTTGACCAATTCACATATGAAAATCACATAAAACTAAAAAATGCGGGCAAGATGCCCGCCCTAACTCAGAGGGCTTTAAACCCTCTGTTTGTAAAAGAGGAGACGAAGCTCCTCTGAAAGGTGTATCGTCTCGCCCCTTGAAAGGGCAAAGACGATACCATCAGAGGGAATTCCTTTCTCCCCCTGACGAAGGACGAGGGCTATGCCCCCGTCCTTGAATACTTCCACGGACAGCTTTTTGAACTGTCCGTTATTGCTGTAGTGGAAGAACTCCACTACGGAAGCCCTTCCACCGCCATCTTTGGGAGTGGGCTTTACCACTCCCATTAAACAGAACTCAATCTCCCGTGAAAGGGAGATCAGTTCTGTGCGGCTTAAGGAGAAGACGATGCTTTTCACACCATCTTCTCTCTTTTCAGAGAGACGGAGGATTACTCCGCCCCTCTCGGAAACAGCAAGGACAAGTTTTTTGAACTTGCCCTCACCGGATTTATGAAAGAATTCAAGGACAGGTTTTTCCTGCCCTTGGGAAGCTTGAGGCCTCGTTTGAGGCCTCGTATGTTGTTGTTGCTGTTGCTGCTGCATTGCCTGTTGCCTCATAGCTTCCTCCTCCCTGCCCTGTCCCTTGCGGGACGGTGAGGCGGGTGCCTATGGCACCACTTACCGTGGATGACCTCACCCTCGGACAGGTTTGACTAATTGAAGAAAGCGGGGCATAAAGCCCCCACTCAGCGGTCAAAAAGACCGCCGAATACGGGAGAGGATTTTTTGAAGTTCCTCTCCCATCTCTTGCTGGAGGACTTGGAAAATCTCCTCATCCTCCAGAAGTTCAAGGACATACTGAGGGCCTAAAAGGCCCTCTTTGTATTCCTTGATGATAAGACGGGCCGCATAAAGCCCGTCTTCTCTATACTCTCGGTAGAGGAACTTGATAGCCTCCACCGAGATGTCCTTAAAATGCTTTACCACAAGAGAGTAAAGCGTGGGGATGCCTCCCGCTCGCCTTACTCTCTCTAAGTAGGAGTCTACATCCTCTCCCTCCTCAGGAGGGATATAGCCATTTCTTAACTCATTTATCATCCAAGAGGGAAGGTCTACCTTTCCCTCTTCTATTAGGTGGGAGACATAAGGCCAGTTCATTTCGTCTCCCACCACGATTATCTGATCACCCGCCCATCTTCCCACGAACGGGTGATCGTCCTCATCGTTGGGGATAGCCGTGGCTGCGAGGAGAACCCCCGCAACCCTCCTATCAAAGGCTATCTCCCAAAGTTTAGCGGGAGCACCCAACCTGTGCGGGTGGATATACTCCCGCTTGCTAAGGTTGGCTAACAGGTAATACTGACCCATCAGCCAACCTCCTCCAAGTCCACAGGGCAAAGTGCATCAAGCACCTGCCCTGTAATATCCCTATACTCCCTCAGCACGAGAGAGTATAGGTCTTTGTTATGGTGGGTTAGGACAACCACATGGTCTCCTACCCACCATCCACCAAAGAGCGGGCTTATTTCCCCGCCCCACAGCACGGCGAGGACACCCGCCCTCATAAGTCTGTGGACCCTTGACAGATCCACAAATTCTCTCTTTGTTAAGTTTGCAAGGAGCATGGCATCATGCCCCCTGAGACTGAACTTCCGTGGGAAGGATAACCTCCACACGGAAGAACTTGATCTTGCCCTCATTATAGAGGGCAAGCACCTCGTCGTCCCCGAGGACTTTACCCTCGGGGAGGCGAATTAGAAGCTGGAAGGAGACTATTACATCTCCTTCCTTTATAGAAATCTGTGCCCTATTGAAGGGCACATCGGTCCCGAGTAAAGAACTCAGGACCCTTGCGGTGGACTCATGGCCCACCGCAGACACAAAGCCCTCCTTTAAGAGGGCTTTTACCTCTCCCAAGCTTAGGGGAGAGGCCTTAATGATCACCCCTCCCTCAAGGAGGGAGGGGGAGATCATTGATAAAGTAAATGAATTGGTTAGGTATATCATGACTGCCTCCTACCTGTCCCTACCCTTTCGGGCGGTGCGGCGCCCCCCTATGGGAGGTCTTACCTCTGTATGACCGCACCTTTTGGGACAGGACTGACCAATTCAAAATTTCCGTGCATGCGTTTAAAAACTGAGAAATTCCGTTCTTTTTTACCAGTTGGTTGTTTCAAAAAAGGAGGGCACAGGCCCTCCAACTCAGGGTCATAATCTGACCCTTACCTCGGGGAGGTATTTACCTTCCCGCACCCAAAGGGCAAAGGGTCCCTCAACCGAAACCCGCTTGCCCTTTCTGAATACTTCTACGGAGCTGCTTTCTCCGTAGAAATAGGCAATCCCTTTATAAAGGATTACCTCTATACTCCCGTCTGGAAGCACTTTTGCAGAAGCACTCCCAAAACGGGAAAACCTAAGGAGACTAATATCAGCCTCCTTAGAGATAAAGATGGAGGCCCTTTTGCAGGTCATAAACTCCATATCTTCAGGATTCATCTCCTGAACCTCCCATAGGAGTGGAGTAATTTTTCTCCACTCCTCGCCCACCACGAAGTGCCTCTTCATACCTCGCACCTCCTCAAGGTAATACAGAGGCACTTCGTCAACCACCTCCTCTATTAACTCCTCATGGATAAAGATTTCAAGAGGAGGGGTTTCTATTCCCAGGGGTTGGTTCATGTTCTTTATTAAAGGGACACATGAATAAGCCCCTGGCCAAATTTCCAGCGGTTCTACAATGAGGAGGAAGAGGTCCTTCCCCCTCACCTTCACCACCTCTCCTCCCTTGAGAGGAGGGAGGTGGGGGATAACAAGGGAATTTAACCTCATCTTAACACAACCCTCGCCTCGGGGAGATCTTCATCTCCCCGCACGTAGAGGACGAGGTCTTCGTCCTCCCTAAGGAGGACTTCCTCGCCCTCCACGAAAGCCTTTACGGAAGGACCTTTTTTAACGATCCTTCCGTCCGGGAGGGTGTCATACCCTCCGTAGAAATAGGCAGCCCCTGCCTCAAGGGCTACCTCTAAGTTCCCGTCGGGAAGTTCCTTAACGGAAGCCTTCCCGAAGCGGGAGAACCTGAATCCGCTAAGGATTGCGGAATCAGCGATAAGGATGGTAGCCTTCCTACAGACCACCACCCTTTGCCACGGCTCAGTGAGGCATAATTCACTGCCCCACTGAACTGTAATTAATTCCCTGAGGAACTTGTCATCTTTGTCCCTCAGGAAGTCCAAGGGGCGCCTTTCCAGCGCCCTTGCTTGCTGCAGGAGGGATGGGAAATACCATCCCACCACCCCCTTTATAAAGTCCTCGTGGACGAGAACCTCCACGGGGACTGGCTCCCCCGTTGCTGTCAGGGGAACGCCTTTATAAGCGGATGGCTCATTGTCCATCCGCTCAAGGAGGAGAACATAAATGTCCCCCTCCACTTTCACCACCTCTCCTCCCTTGAGGGGAGGGAGGTATGGGAGAAAGTTTGCAAGAAGCAAGGCTCTTTCCATCTTACCCCCTGCCCCGCCTTTCCCACGAGGGCCGCCACGGCGCCCCCCTATGGGAGGTCTTACCGTGTATGACCGTGGCGGCAGACGGGGCTGACAAATCCTCTGTGTGTAGATAAACTCAGGGGGCAAAGTGCCCCCTCCAACCTGTGGAGTCCCTACCTCCACGGGAACTCCACATCTATCTTGGATGGTGGGTCTTCTTGCACCCCCACCACCCTGATCTTACGCCCTGCAATCTCTTGCAGGGCTTTAACCGTTTGTCCCCCTCTGCCTATGGCATGGGGGACCAACCACTGGGGCACCTCCAGAACAAGGATGCCCCCT
>Ga0080007_1060119_pt1 | contig 11138 bp, 5 predicted proteins | sample OctOCTMetagenome_FD_69210 | JGI IMG/M metagenome (GOLD analysis project Ga0080007, IMG submission 69210) | Hot spring and microbial mat streamer communities from Octopus Spring Streamers, Yellowstone National Park, USA - OCT_B (SPADES... | ecosystem: Environmental > Aquatic > Thermal springs >...
TGTTAGCCTTGGAGGGGCTCTCTCACAAGGTGGAGGAGGTTATAGTTCCCGCAGAGGAAAAGGTGGTCATAAAAACTATGGGAAAGGAAAAATACAGACTTTCCCTGCGTGGCAACAACAGAGATATAAGCGTGCTTGGAAAAAAGGGTGTTACCACCTTTAGGATAGAGAACGGAGAAGTCAGGGTTTTAGAGAGCGTAGAGGGAGACTTATGCGTAGAGGCACCCCCTATATCAAAGCCGGGACAAAAAATTGTGTGCAAAGAGAACAAGACGGAGGCAAAGATTATTTTGGAATCCAAAATGTTCCCTGGATATCTGCTTATAAAGGCAGACATGGATGATACACTCTTGAGGGCGATAGAAAAGACCCCACACGTCTATAGACCCGTTTTGGTGGGTGGAAGGGTGGCCTCTTTGGATGAAAAGGAGGTGGAAAGGATCATAGCCTTTGTGAAGAAGGGTGTAAGACCTATGAAAATCCTATTTGAAAAGGGCGACCAGGTTAGGGTCATAGAGGGACCCTTCATGAACTTTACTGGCATCGTGGAAGAGGTTCATCCCGAAAGGGAAAAACTAACGGTTCTAATTAGTATATTTGGTAGGCTAACACCTGTTGAGTTGGATTTTTCTCAGGTGGAAAGGTTATGATATAATGTTATATTCTCTTTCGGAGGTAGGTAATGGCTAAGAAGGTAACTGCGGTTGTGGAGCTGATGTTGCCCGCTCAGCAAGCTACCCCTGCACCTCCAGTTGGTCCAGCCCTCGGTCAGCACGGTGTGAACATAATGGAGTTTGTCAAGCAGTTCAACGCAGCAAGCAAGGAATTTGAGCCTGGCACCATAGTACCCGTTGTGATCACCATATACCAAGATAGAAGCTTCACGTTCGTTATGAAGACGCCCCCGGCTTCTTATCTGCTCAAAAAGGCGGCAAAAGTTCAGAAGGGTTCGGGAGACCCCAAGAGGCAAAAGGTGGGTAAAATCACTGTGGAACAGCTTAGAGAGATCGCCAAAATGAAGCTAAAGGATATGAACACCACAGACCTAAACGCCGCAATGAGAACCATTGCGGGCACTGCCAAAAGTATGGGTATAGAAATAGAAGGTTGGAAGGAGTGAGCTATGAGAAGGGGAAAGAGATATCTAAAGTGCCTTGAGCTTTATGACAGAAATAAGCTTTACTCAGTAGAGGAAGCCATTCAGATTTTAAAAAAACTCCACGCAGAGTGTGGTCCAAAGTTTGACCAAACGGTGGAGCTTGCCATGAGGCTCGGTGTAGACCCCAAGTACGCGGACCAGATGGTAAGGGGTTCTGTGGTCTTGCCCCATGGCTTGGGTAAAGAGCTAAAGGTTTTGGTCCTTGCGGAGGGTGAAGCCCAGAGGGTTGCAAAGGATGCGGGTGCAGACTATGTGGGTGGTGAGGACCTTATAAACAAGATCCTCAAAGAGGAGTGGATAGACTACGATGTGGTTATAGCGGTTCCTGAGATCATGCCAAAGGTGGCAAAGCTCGGAAAGCTCTTGGGTCCAAGGGGTCTGATGCCCAACCCCAAAACTGGCACCGTTACCACCAACGTAAAGCAGGCAATAGAAGAGGCAAAGAAGGGTAGGGTGGAGTTCAAGGTGGACAAAACTGGCAATGTGCACATGCCCATAGGGAAAATTTCCTTTGATGAGAAAAAGCTCATTGAGAACGCATACACTGCTATAGACGCGGTGGTGAAGGCAAAACCACCGGGTGCAAAGGGTCAGTATGTGAAGGGTATTACCCTGTCCGCTACCATGTCTCCGGGCGTCAAGGTGGACTCTGCCCTCACCCTCAGGAAGCTTCAGGAGGTGGCCGCATGAGGAAAAGTTGGCAGGTAAAGGCAGAACTAATCAACAGCTACAAGGATAGGCTACAGAGGGCGCAGTTGGTGATCTTCTTCAACTACTCGGGTATAGATGCGTACCCTCTCACACAGCTCAGGGCAGAGCTCAAAGCCATGAACGGTGAGCTTGTTGTGGGCAAAAACACCCTCTTTTACAGGGCTTTTATGGACACCGCGGTGGCAGACCATAGGGATGTGCTTGTTGGACCTACTGCCTTGGTCTTCGCTTACAGGGATCCAGTGGTTATTGCCAAAAAGATCTTTGAAGTTTCAAAGGAGATGAACAAAGAAAACCCCCTTGCCAAAATAAAGGGTGCCCTTATGGGGGGCAGGTTCTTAAAGCCACAGGAAGTACAGGCCCTTGCAGAGTTGCCCCCAAGGGAAGTATTGCTTTCCAAGCTTATGGGCACCTTGCAGGCTCCTTTGATGAACTTTATCTTAGCCCTCAAGGCTATGCCCCAAAAGCTTGTACTAACCCTAAAGGCAATAGAAGAAAAGAAAAAATCCCAATAAGGAGGTGTAAAGATGCCAGCACTTACCATTGACGAAATAGTAGAAGCTATAGGCAACATGACCCTTTTGGAAGTTGCCGAGCTCGTAAAGAAGTTGGAAGAGAAGTTTGGAGTATCTGCCGCCGCTGTGGTGGCAGCAGCGCCAGCAGCAGCAGTAGCCGGAGCTCCAGCGGGTCCCGCACCTGCCGCTGAAGAAAAGACAGAGTTCACCGTGATACTGAAGAGCGCGGGTGCCAACAAGATCAACGTGATCAAGGTAGTCAGAGAGATCACAGGACTTGGTCTCAAGGAGGCAAAGGACCTGGTGGACTCCGCACCCAAGCCGGTGAAGGAAGGCATACCAAAGGAGGAAGCGGAAAAAATAGCCAAGAAGCTCCAAGAGGCAGGAGCAGAAGTGGAGATAAAGTGAGAGTTTTTACTTCAGAGCTTTTTTGTAAGCTTGTGCCTCCTTTTATAAAGGGGGTATTTTGTTTTAAAACTACCAAAGGGGTAAAGGCATGAGAACAAACATAGCCCTTCCAAGGAAGTTTTTTGGCAAAAGGGAAGAACTCATCAATCCTCCCCACCTTCTTACTGTACCAAAGGAGTCCTTTGAGTCCTTCATCCAGTTTAAAAAGCCTCCTCACAAAAGGGAGCCAAAGGGATTGGAGTACGTCTTCAGAACATCCTTTCCTATGAAGGACCCCGATGAAAAGATCATCATTGAATATTTAGGATATGAAATTGGGGAGTGGGAATGCAACAGATGCGGTTACAAAGCATATTCAGACCCAACCTTTTTGGGAGGATATGATGTAGATTGTCCCAAGTGTGGTTCTAAGTTGGTTTATAAGGAAAAATTCAACGAGGAAGACTGTAAGGTAAGGGGCTTTACCTATTCTGCTCCTCTGAGGGTTTTGGTAAGGCTCAGAACAAAGACAAAAAAAGGGGAGAGAGTGGGCGAACCCAAAAAGGTATATTTCGGCGAGATCCCCCTCATGACTGATAAAGGCTCTTTTATTATAAACGGCACCGAAAGAATTTTAGTAAATCAGCTCATACGCTCTCCGGGTGTTTTCTTTGAAGAAAAGGAGGAAAGGCAAAAGGAAACAACCATAGTGCGTATGCTCTATAGGGCGAGCATAATCCCGGACAAGGGCTCTCGGATAGAGTTTGAGCTTTCCAGCACCTCCGATATACTAACAGTCAGAATAGACAAGAAAAAACTAAGCGGTGGCTCATACGTTTTCAGAGCCTTTGGTTTGGAAACTGCCTACCAAATTCTAAAAGCCTTCTACCCAGAAACGAAGGGATTTTTTGTTAGAAGTGGAAGTCTCTTTGAAGAGACAACTGGCGAAGAGTATAAACCCAGGGATTTAGAGAAAAATCACATCTTTGCTATACTCAGATACAAAGGTATCTTGGAAGGCAAAGGTGTAGAGGAAGAGTTCATAGAGGAAAGATACATAGAAAGCGTGGAAATCTTAGAAAGGCTCTTAAAAGACGACAGAATTCAGATAGACCATGTATGTGCAGTGCCCCGGGAGGACGTAATAAAGAGCCCCTATGAGAGATACATCATGGAAACGCTGATGGCGGAATGCCTGCCAAGGGACCAAGGAATGAGCCAGATAAGACTGCCCTCCAAGTTCAGGCTTTCAGATATAGCCTTGGTAGATATATACAAGAAACTGCGGGCGGTGGAGCCCATGGTTATGGAATTGGAGCATCTCATAAGTAGGGCAAGGACCCACTTTGAGCTCTACTTCAAAGACATCACCCGCTATGACCTGTCTAAGGTTGGTAGGGTAAAGCTCAACGCAAAGGTTCATAAGGTCCCCAAGGTTCTGAAACCCGCAGATTTGGAAAGGTTAAGCTCCCTTCCACCTTTGGCGGTAATTTTGGAAGACGGAAGGGAAGTTCTCGCTACCGAGGAGCTCCTTAAAGAACTCTTCAAAGAGAAGACGGAAGTTAGGGTAAAGGATTACACAGAGGGAGACGCGAGGTTCTTGAGCGCTTTAGACCTTATCAATGTGGTCAAATATCTAATAGACCTTAAACACCGAAGGCAGAAAAAGGATGATATTGCCTACCTTGGCAACAGAAGGGTGCGGGCGGTAGGAGAGCTCTTAGAAAACCAGTGCAGAATAGGAATTGCCCGTATGGAAAAGTACTTCAGGGACCGTTGCACGGTGGTAAGCCCAGAAGATCCAAACCTCAAGCCACAAGACCTTTTACAACCCAGGTATTTGAGCGCTGCCATTTATGACTTTCTGAAGGGTGGAACCCTATCCCAATACTTAGACAACACAAACCCCCTCTCTGCTACCACCCACAAAAGAAGGCTATCTGCGCTGGGTCCCGGTGGTCTTACCCGAGAGAGTGCCAAGTTTGAAATAAGGGACGTCCATCCCTCCCACTACGGAAGGATCTGTCCCATTGAAACACCCGAGGGTCAAAACATAGGCTTGGTGACCTCTTTGACCGTGTATGCCCAGCTCAACGAATATGGCTTTATCATCACCCCATACAGAAAGGTGGAGAACGGAAAGGTAACAGACAAAGTGGAATACTTGGCTGCTTACGAAGAGGAGAACTTTGTAATAGCCCAATACACTCCATACGCAGAGGATGGCACCCTCCTGACGGACAGAGTTTATGCGAGGTATAAAAACGACATTCAAATAGTTCGTCCGGAGCAGGTCCATTACATGGATGTCTCTCCAAGACAAGTAGTCTCTGTGTCTGCCTCCTTGATTCCTTTCCTTGAGCATGACGACGCAAACCGTGCCCTGATGGGCTCCAACATGCAAAGGCAGGCTGTGCCTTTGATATTCACTCAGGCACCCCTGGTGGGCACTGGTATGGAGAAGGTCGTAGCCCGGGACAGCGGTGCGGTGGTGCTTGCCAAAAGGGGTGGTGTGGTGGAAGAGGTGGATGGCAAGAGGATCGTCATAAGGGTAAATCCAGATGAAATTGACTTTAAAGACCCCACAGACATTGGCATAGACATATACGAGCTTGAAAAGTTCAAGAGGACCAATCAAAATACCTGTATAAATCAAAGACCTTTGGTAGTAAAGGGACAGAAGGTAAAGAAGGGAGATATTTTGGCGGATGGTCAATCTACCTACAAGGGAGAGTTAGCCCTTGGAAGGGACGTGCTCGTTGCCTTCATGCCGTGGAGAGGTTATAACTTTGAGGACGCCATCGTTATCTCCGAGCGTCTGGTAAGGGATGATGTATATACATCCATCCACATTGAAGAGTTGGAGGTGGAGGCAAGGGAAACCAAGCTGGGTTATGAAGAGATAACCCGTTCCATACCTGGAGTACCAGAGAGGGCTCTTGCCCACTTGGATGAGTTTGGCATAGTAAAGATCGGCACCTATGTCAAGCCCGGGGATATACTGGTTGGAAAGGTAACTCCCAAGGGCGAGAGCCAGCTTACCCCAGAGGAAAAGCTATTGCAGGCGATCTTTGGAGAGAAATCCCGGGACGTGAAGGATAGCTCTTTGAGATGTCCTCCCGGTGTTGAGGGTGTTGTGGTGGATGTTAAGGTCTTTGCCAGAAAGTTGGGAGAAAAGAGAAATTATCTGGCAGAACATGTGGAAAGGCAGGAAAGGGAAGAGCTTTTAGCGGACCTGGAGAGAAAGAAAAGGTTAATTGTGGAAGGGAGGAATGCCTTTGTTAAAAGCTTGGTACTCGGAAGGACCTTAGACAAGGAGATCGTCATAAAGAAAAAGACCTATCCCGCAGGCACCCTCATTGACGAGCAAACCTTCGATGTTCTCCTTAACTACATAATCACTAAGCCCGAGAACCTGTTTGACGACCCAGAACTATGCGAGAAGATAAGGGAAGTTAGAGATAGAACAAAGGCACAGGTGGATATGCTCACCAAGATTTACGAGGAAAAGCTTGAAGCCATAGGTAAAAAGAGCGAACTACCTCAGGGAGTTATCACCTTAGTTAAGGTGTATATAGCCCAAAAGAGAAAGATCAAAGTGGGCGATAAAATGGCAGGAAGGCACGGAAACAAGGGTGTGATCTCGGTGGTTCTGCCCGTGGAGGATATGCCCTTCCTAGAGGATGGTACTCCCGTGGATATAGTTCTAAACCCCCTGGGCGTTCCATCTCGTATGAACGTAGGTCAAATATTAGAAACCCATCTTGGCTGGGCTTGTAAGGAGCTTGGCAAAAAATTGGGAGAGCTCCTTGAAAACATGGCAGACAGGCAGGAGATAATCAACTTCCTAAAAGAGGTCTACAGCGTGGGAGACACACCCGACGGTCAAAACCAAAAGGCTATAGAAGAATTCCTGAACTCCCTCTCTGACGAGGAGTTTAGAGAGGTGATAAAGGAATATGCAAAGATGGGTATTCCTATGGCAACGCCCGTTTTTGAAGGGGCATCGGAGGAGCACATAAAACAGCTCCTAAGGATGGCTGGTTTGCCGGAGGATGGAAAGGCAGTTCTTTACGATGGCAGAACGGGAGAGCCCTTTGACATGAGGGTAACCGTTGGATACATGCACATGCTAAAGCTCATCCACATGGTGGACGATAAGATCCACGCAAGGAGCACGGGACCCTACTCCTTGGTTACACAACAGCCCCTCGGAGGAAGGGCACAGTTTGGTGGGCAAAGGCTTGGAGAGATGGAGGTTTGGGCTTTGGAAGCCCACGGTGCTGCATACACCCTGCAGGAAATGTTAACGGTCAAGTCCGACGACATTGAAGGAAGGACAAAGGTCTATGAATCCATAGTGAAGGGCAAATACATGTATTCTCCCGGAATACCAGAATCCTTTAGGGTGCTTGTAAGGGAGCTAAAAGCTTTAGGTCTTGATGTCCGCTGTGAAAACGGGGCAGAAATGCCCTGCGATAAGGTAGAAAGGACGGAGGAAGAGCAATGAGAAAGGGTCTTTTACCTTTTGAAAGAATAAAGCTCATGCTTGCCTCCCCAGAGGAGATCAGAAGCTGGAGTTATGGGGAGGTCAAAAAGCCTGAAACCATAAACTACAGAACCCATAAACCCGAGAAGGATGGACTTTTCTGCGCCAAGATCTTCGGACCCATAAAGGACTACGAATGTCTGTGTGGTAAATACAGAGGAAAAAGGTATGAGGGAACCATCTGTGATAGGTGCGGAGTGGAGGTCACTAAATCCTATGTGCGTAGACAGAGGTTCGGGCATATTGAACTTGCCGCTCCCGTTGCCCACATATGGTTCCTAAAGAGCACTCCCTCCAAGATTGGAACCCTTTTGGGTCTTTCCACCAGAGATGTGGAGCGGGTCATCTACTTTGAATCTTACTTGGTTATAGAATATCCGGGCGAAGGAGAACATGAAGCCTTTGAGCAAGCAGAGGATACCATTCCCATAAAGGACGACATGGGCAACACGGTTTTTGTCCGTCTGCATGTGGTGGATGAAGACACCTACCTTTCCCAGTATGCGGGCAACTTGGAACACAAGTATGAAGGTGGTATGGGTGCAGAAATGGTCAAAAGGGTGCTCTCCGCCTTGGACCTGGAGGCTTATGCCCAAAAGCTAAGGGAGGAGGTTAAGCCCTACGGTCTATCCTTTGAGGACATGGGTAAAGAATTGGAAGCCAAATACAAAAAGCTCTATCACAAGATGGTCAAAACGGTGGCGGACAACTTCCGGCTCTATGGTTTAAACCTTTCCCTGCCAGAGGGCATGACCTTAGAGCAAGCCCTACTTGGCATCTTTAACGAAGAGCTTTACCTGAACCCGCAAACGGGAGAGGTCTCTTCCCAAGACTGTGAAGGTTGCCTTAGTGGAAGGGATGCTATTCAAAGGTTCTACGAGGTGCAAAGGGAAAGGAAAAAAGATATACCCGTCTTTGAAAAGGTTAAGGAAGACATAAGAAGCTTGGTGGTGCGGGAGCTCTCTGAGAGCAAAATAAAGAAACAGCTGAGGGTTCTCAAACTCGTAGAGGGCTTTATAAAAAGCGGAAACAAGCCTGAGTGGATGATTTTGGAGGTCCTGCCCGTTTTACCCCCAGAGCTCAGACCTTTGGTAGCCTTGGACGGTGGAAGGTTTGCCTCCTCGGACCTAAACGACCTATACAGAAGGATCATAAACAGGAACAACAGGCTAAAGAGGCTCATAGAGCTTGACGCACCGGAGATCATAATAAGGAACGAAAAGAGGATGCTCCAAGAGGTGGTAAATGCCCTCATTGACAACGGAAAGGGTGGCAGAACAATCAGCCAAAACGGAAGGCCTTTAAAGTCTTTGGCGGATTATTTGAAGGGTAAGCAGGGCAGGTTCAGACAAAACCTCTTAGGAAAAAGGGTAGATTACTCAGGAAGGACTGTGATCGTGGTAGGTCCGGAGCTCAAGATGCATCAATGCGGACTGCCACGGATCATGGCTTTGGAGCTCTTTAAGCCCTTTGTGTACAGGCGTTTGGAGGAGAAGGGCTACGCCACCTCCATAAAAAGTGCCAAAAAGATGGTGGAAAACAAGACCCCCGAAGTTTGGGAATGCTTGGAGGAGGTGGTAAAGCAACATCCGGTGCTTTTGAACAGGGCACCCACCCTCCACAGAATGTCCATACAAGCCTTTGAGCCCGTTTTGGTGGATGGTAAAGCCATCCAACTGCATCCCTTGGTTTGTCCGCCCTTCAACGCGGACTTTGACGGGGACCAGATGGCGGTCCATGTCCCCCTTGGCATACATGCCCAGTTGGAAGCATACATCCTTATGCTTTCTACCCAGAACATCCTCTCCCCAGCCCACGGAAAACCCATAACCTTACCCTCTCAGGATGTGGTCTTGGGTGTGTATTACATTACTCAAGAGGTGAAGGGTGCCAAGGGCGAAGGAAAGCTTTTCTTTAACAGAAAGCAGGTGCTTTTGGCTTTGGAAAACGGTGTGGTTGACCTTCATGCACCCATAAAGCTCTTAGAAAAGGGCAAAGTGATAGAAACCACACCCGGTAGGGTCCTCTTAAACAGCATACTACCCGAGGACTTTCCCTTTGTCAACGAGGTAATTGATAAGAAGGGTATATCAAAGCTGGTTTCTAAGGTTTATGAGAAATACGGCGTGGAGAGGACTGCCCAATTCTTGGATGACCTAAAAGAGCTTGGCTTCAAGATGGCAACCAAAGGTGCCATATCCATCGGTATAGAGGACCTAAAGGTGCCCCAAGCCAAAAGGGAAATTGTAAAAGATGGTTTTAAAAGGACCGACGAGATCACAGAGCTACACAGGAGGGGTATAATAACCGCTAAAGAAAGATACAACAAGATCATTGATGTTTGGTCCGAGATAACAGACAGGGTCTCTCGGGCTATGTTTGAGGAGATAGAGAAGTCTCCAAGACAGGAGAGGGGCAAGGTCTATCCGGGAACCTTTAACCCCATATACATGATGGCAAACTCCGGTGCAAGGGGCAACAGAGACCAGATCAGACAGTTAGCCGCCATGAGAGGTTTGATGGCAAAGCACACGGGCGAGTTCATAGAGACTCCAATAACCGCCAACTTTAGAGAGGGTTTATCGGTTCTTGAGTACTTTATATCCACCTACGGTGCAAGAAAAGGTCTTGCGGACACTGCCCTTAAAACCGCCTTTGCGGGATATCTAACCAGAAGGTTGGTGGACGTAGCCCAAGACATCCTTATAACCCAAAAGGACTGTGGAACCACAAAGGGTATAGAGATGACCCCCATAGTGAGGGGTGGAGAGGAAAAGGTGCCCCTAAGGGATAGGATCATAGGCAGGACCCTGGCGGAGGATGTGATAGACCCATACACGGGAGAGGTTATAGCCCAAAGAAACACCATAATAGACCCAGAGTTGGCGGACAAAATAGTGCATAGAGGCATAGAAAAGGTTGTAGTTAGGTCTCCCCTCACCTGCGAGGCAGAGTTTGGCGTGTGTGCCATGTGCTACGGTTGGGACCTTTCACAGCGTAAGCTTGTGGATGTAGGCGAGGCAGTTGGCATAATTGCAGCCCAATCCATTGGTGAGCCGGGAACCCAGCTAACAATGAGGACCTTCCACATAGGTGGCGCCGCTATCGCAGAAAGGGCAAAGGGAGAACTCCTCAACGAAAAGGAGGGTTATGTTAAGTTTTACAACATCAAGCTAATTACCAACAGGGAAGGAAAGAGGATAAACATATCAAAGGACGCTGCCATAGGCATAGTAGATAAAGAGGGAAGGATGATAGAAAGGCACGCGGTGCCCTACTCGGCGGAGATAAAGGTAAATGAGGGAGATTTTGTAAAGGAAAATACCCTCCTGGCAGAGTGGGACCCATTCAACACATACATAATCTCAGAGGTGGCGGGTAAAGTGGAGCTAAAGGACATAGCCTTGGACATTACAGTCAAAGAAGAGAGGGACCAAATAACCGGAAAGACATCCACCGTTGTGGCCTTTACCAGACCCAAGGATGCCATGCTACACACTCCAAGGATAGTTGTCCTAACAGAGGATGGAAGGGAGGTAGTCTATGACCTGCCGGTTAACTCCATAATAAGCATACCTTCCGAAAATATAAGCACAGAGTGGCATCTGTGTCCTACATGTAGTGAATCGGAAGAGACGGAGATCCAACACAGGTTCTATGTGGTAAAGGATCTTTATGTTCAGCCCGGAGATGTATTGGCAAGGATCCCCAAAGAGATGGCAAAGGTGAGGGACATTGTGGGTGGTCTGCCCCGTGTGGAGGAGCTCTTTGAAGCAAGACGCCCCAAAAATCCAGCCATTTTGTCTGAAATAGATGG
>Ga0080007_1070168_pt1 | contig 11138 bp, 8 predicted proteins | sample OctOCTMetagenome_FD_69210 | JGI IMG/M metagenome (GOLD analysis project Ga0080007, IMG submission 69210) | Hot spring and microbial mat streamer communities from Octopus Spring Streamers, Yellowstone National Park, USA - OCT_B (SPADES... | ecosystem: Environmental > Aquatic > Thermal springs >...
AAAGAACTCTTCCTGTGAAAGGTATAGATAAAGCCGTTGCATAAAGTGGTGGAGCTTTTACTCCATCTTTTAAAAATACAGGATTGTTTTCACTTATACCTTCTATGTATTTTTTTATGCTCTCCTCCGTTACTTCCACAATTTCCTCTGGATATTCTTTTATTACATTTTCTGCCATTATACTAACCTCCTTATTATTTATTTTATTTTTTTTATTTTTAACCTTTTAATCTGCAAGTTATATTTTAGCTTTTTGCAAGATTTCAGGCTATTTCAAAAGATATTCAAGGAAAACGCAGAAAGTAAAAAAATTTCAATTTCATGGGTAAAGTCGCTACTGGTGAGTTAGCTTTACCACGAGGTTTCACATCAGAAACGACTCAAAATTTAGTAAAAGTTCTAAAAAACGGAAGAGAAAAATTTGATTGCTCAAAAGAAGACAATGAAATTCATATTTCTGAAAGACCTGATAAATTTGATGTATCTAAAATTGTAAATTTTCCGGGGTTGTTCATGCCCACCAGAATAACAGAAATTCCACTTCCTGATTTTGCGAAGATAGATGTTTGCAAATTTTTTGGAGCAGAAGGAACGCAACCAAAACCTATAAGAGATTTACTTTTTTCCGGTATATAGAGTTATAACATAGGTTCAGCAATAAGGTCATCGCCAGTTATTTATGTTTATGGTTCGCAGGTGACGGTGTTTGTGGGAGCAGATAACAACTATGTTTATGCGATAAGTGAAAATATAACGGGAACATCTGCGTCTTTACTATGGTCATATTCAACAGGAAGTGCAGTGAGGTCAACTAGTGCATTATCACAAAAGTCAGTATTTGCAGGTTCAGGTTCAACTTTATACTCAATAAGCATAGGAGGAGGGAGTTCAAGTTGTTCAGTAGCGGTTTTAGGTTCTATAACTGCGCCAGTGAAGATGAAAGGACAAATTGTATTTTTAGGGACAGGTGGAGGGAGGTTGTATGCTATATCATCTGTTGAACCGCAATCATCATACTCATGGGTTGATTTCGGAAACGGTAATGGTAGGGTATTAGATGCTCATCCATATAGGGGATTTGCGGTAGAGAAGAGTTCATGGCCTGTGAATGTTGGTGCGGAAATACTCGTATCACCAAAGCTATATGATTTTGACGGAGATGATAAGTTGGAGATAGTTGTGGCAACAGGAAGTGGTCAAGTTTATGTTCTGAACTCAGATGGCACAGTAAAAGCAGGTTGGCCAAAAAGTACAGGAAATGCAATCTTCGGCACCTCAGCAATAGGTGATATAGATGGAGATGGTTTGGCTGAGATAGTTGTTGCAAATGATGGAGGGCTGGTTTATGCATTTGATTCAGCTGGTAATGTAAAGACAGGATTCCCGATTTCTGTGACTTGCAAAGTAAGATTTATAACGCTTGCAAATATAGATTCTGATCCTGAAAACGAAATACTCTTTCCAACTTTTGAATCATGTAATAGGCTCTATGTATATGATGGAAAAGATAGTAATGGAGATGGTGTGGCTGACCTGAAATGGTATTATCAACTATCACAGAGGATAAGGTCACATCCGGTTGTAAATGGTTCTGGGGCATCGGCGGAGATTCTGATAGCAGATGTTGTTGGAAATGTGTACAAATTTGATTCATCGGGGAACATTATTTGGACAAAATATGTAGGATTATCACAGTGGATGTCATCACCATCCATAGGAGATATAGATGGGAATGGTGTTCAAGATTTTGTTGTTGGAGGAGGAGGGACAGGTCCAAATAAAATTTATGCTTACGATTTGAATGGAAATTCAAAGTGGTCATTAGTGCTTCCGGATGAGAGCGGAAATAATTTAAGTGAGTATTATCCGAGAAACATAGTTTTAGCAAATATTGATGGTGATTCAGGACTTGAAGTAATAGTTACAGCTATACCATACACTTTAGGCGATCCCGGTTATATATATGTTATAGATGATAATGGAGTTATGATATGGTTCAGGAAGTTTTCAAGTATGCCGAGCTTTGCACCTGCAGTAGGAGATTTTGACTATGATGGCTCCCAAGAGATAGTCCTTACGACAGATGGTGGTTGGCTTCACATTTTTGATGCTCTGAGTAGTGAATATGAATTCGGTAGCCCATACTTTTTAGGTAGTGGATTAAGAGGACCTTCTCCCGTCTTTGGAGATATAGATGGGAATGGTAGGTTAGAATTGGTATTTGGTGACCTATCAGGATATGTGAGGGTATTTGAGCTTGGGAAAGGAACAGTTAATGGTAGAAAGGAGTGGTATTTCAGGAAGAATGGGAGGAATAACGCAAATTACAACGAGTAGAACGATTAGTTTATTGGCAACTAAGCTATTTTTTCCGCTGAGTTCTGCAACTTGCGTACTCCAATAGCGCTTTGTCAAAAAATGATTGATTTTCTTTATATAAATCTTCCCTTATGAACACTGCAAAGTCTTTCCCTGCAAAAAGTTTTTTGTAGCCTTCAATCTCATCTTGAAGTTCAGACTTCACTTTATCACCTATTATAACAAGGAAAGAGAGTTTTATATCTGCTTTTTCCTTTTCCTCATCTTTTTTGCATAATATCCTGTTTTGAAGGTTTTCTCCATAAAAGAGTGCGTTACAGGTATCTATTTTTAACTCTGTTTTTTTCTCTTTTTTATATTTTTCTCCTAAGAATTCAAGGAAAGATGCGGGTTCTTCGTAGTTCGGATACCATAAAGGTTTTTGTGAATCAAGAATGTTTGAAATTGTGTTTGTACAGCTATTTGACTTTTCATTAAACAGGATAGGCCACTCTGCTTTTATCATCTTCCACGGAATAAAAGCAAAATTTGCAAGAAAAACCGCAAAAGAAAAATAAAGAAATTTTCTGTTGTTATAAAGCACAGGAAAGAAGGGGAGTGTGAAAAGTACGAACCATATGAGAAACCTTGCATTTACATGAATTGAAGGAACTATTCTCCATACAAGATATAAAAGAGGGATTAGTATTGTCCAGAAACTTAATTTCAAGTAGATCTTTTTTTTCAATACAAAAAGAGCAGAAGCAGGCAAGGATACAAGGTAAAATATGAAGGAAAATCCTTTATGGAATGATAATTCTAAGTTATCATATTTTAAGAAAGCCAGGGCTATTTTTATCCATATTTTGAGAGACTCAAAATTTAGCGGGAGCGGTTGTGGATAAATTCTTCTACCTTCGGGCGAGCCAGGAACTGGGTAAAACGGCATCCCAAATGATAAAATGTTATAAATATACGGGAATGAACCAGATATTGCTGTTCCAAGTGTAAATTTTAATATGTTTTTTCTTGCCATCAAAAATAAGAAAGGAAGAAGGAAGAAACCGGTATATTTTGTCCCAAGTAAAAATCCGGACATAATTCCTGCTGCTAGATATTCTTTTGTAAGGCAGAGAGCAACAGATGAGAGAAAAAATGCGGCAAAATTCAGATCAACATAGTTTGACCCCATCTGCCCTATTACACAAGGAATAGAGAAAACAAATAAAGCCGATATTATTGCTCCTCTTTTATTTTTAAATAGGCTGTAAGATACAGAATAAACTGATACTGATGAAAGTAAAGCGAAAAAAAAGTTTGTAAAATCAATGAATTTCAAATTATGAAAAGTAAGGACATAAGCCTGACTTAGAAACTGTGCTGAAATTGGGAAACCGAATCTTGGATCTAACTCAACAGGTAGTTTAACAAGTTTTTTATCAATAACATTTTCTACAATTTTAGGTATGTGATAGGCTATATCATCTATGCCTCTTGGAGGGAAAAGGTAGCTTGCCCGCAGTACGGACTGAAATACAGAACAAACTTGCAATTATTCCTGTTAAGATAAAAGTTGTTTCAAAACTGATTTTTATTCTTGATTTAGTTATTGATTGCAGGTTTATTTTAGCATGTTGGATAAAACTCTTTAATTCATTTCTTCTTTTGAGATAAATAAATATGCAAAGTAAGGTTATTATGAATACATTTACTAAAACAAAATACTTCCTTTCAAGTATTTCTATTAAACCTAAAATAATCTGGGTTAGAAAAATTTGGAGATAAAAGAATGCGAACGATTTTATTAAATTTGCAGAGATATCTTGATGATTCTTATAAAAGGATAGAAAGTAGATTCCCCACTTTATGAATAAAAACAAGGAGAACAAGATGATTTCCATCATAAAATTTATTTTTATTCATAAAATAAGTTTTTTAGCTGTAAATATTTTGGTAGAATCATAAATGTTTCAGTGGAAATGCCTTTTTGCCTATGAATTTTGCTTTTCCAGTTCCCTCTATATAGATTAGTCTGTTGTATTTTGCTACTCTTTCTGATCGAGAAAGAGAACCAGTTTTTATTTGTCCTGCATTTACGCCTACCGCAAGGTCTGAAATAAATGTATCTTCTGTATCTCCTGACCTGTGAGATATTACCGTTGAATACCCTGTTCTTTTTGCCATATTTATTACCTCAAATGTTTCTGTAAGCGTTCCTATTTGATTTACTTTTACCAAAATAGCATTTGCTATCTTTTCTTTTATTCCTTTTTCAAATATTTCTGGGTTTGTGACAAATATGTCATCTCCTACAACTTGTATTCCTTTTTGGGTAAGATATTGGGTTAATTTTTTCCAACCATCCCAATCATCCTCTGCAAGAGGGTCCTCAACCGAGATTATAGGATATTTTTCACATATTCTTATGATTTTTTCTGAAAGCTCGTCTGTGTTCATTTTTTTACCTTCTTTTTTTAAGATATAAAGTTTTTCTTTTTCGTCGTAAAAAGAAGAAGCAGCTAAATCAAGGGCAAAAAATACATTATCAGATGGTGTATAGCCGGCTTTTTCTGTTGCGAAAATCAGGGTTTCAAGTGCAGATTCGTTATCTTTGAGAGGCGGAGCAAATCCTCCCTCATCTCCAACTGCCGGAATTATTCCTTGCTCAGATAGAATTTTTTTTATGGTCTGAAAAATCTCGGAGGCACATCTTATTGCATCGTGAAAAGACGAAAATCCAGCGGGAACAATCATATATTCTTGGAAATCCACATTCCATCCAGCGTGTTCTCCTCCGTTTATCACATTGCAGAGTGGAACAGGTAAAGTTGAGCCGAAAACTCCACCTATATACTCAAAGACCTCTATTTTTAGTGTATTTGCGGCTGCTTTTGTACAAGCTATGGATACACCTAAAATTGCGTTTGCTCCAAGATTTGATTTGTTTTTCGTTCCATCTAAACTTATGAGGAGTTCATCTATTTCTCTTTGTTTGTCTGCTCTCATACCTAAAATTGCCTTGCGAATGGTTGTATTTACATTTTCTACTGCTTTTTTTACTCCTTTGCCAAAGAACCTTTTCGGGTCTCCATCTCTTAATTCAACGGCTTCTTTTTTGCCTTTTGACGCTCCTGATGGAACTATTGCTAATCCTTTCCCGCCTCCTTTTGTTTGAACTTCTACCGCTACCGTTGGATTTCCTCTTGAATCAAGAAACTCAAAAGCCCTGACATCTGATATTACTAATTCATCGTGGCTCATAAATCAAAAATTTTTTGAATTTTTCACAGAAAATATTTTTTTCGTCTTGTTTTTTTATTTTTTTGTAATGAAGAGGGAAGTATCAACTTTTTGTTTGATATTTTCTTACTTATCGTCTTTGGTATTTTTTCATTTGTTTTTTCCTATTTTTGATTTTAATTTTGTTTTAGCTGATGTTTCGTATCCTCGTGAGCTTTTCGTGATTGGAAAGAAAATCCCATCAGTTCGGCTTTACAATCAAGATGGAGAAATTGTGGATTTGGAAACTCTGGTTAAAAACAGTGGTAAAAAAGTTGTTATTTTAAGTCCGATTTATTCAAATTGTCCTCACGCCTGTAATCCAATAACTCAAAGTTTGAAAGATGTTGTAGATGAAATTACAAAAAGAGGTAGAAATGATTTTCTTGTTATATCTTTATCTTTCGATGAAAAAGATACAAAGGATGATGTTGAAAGATTTATAAAAAGGAATGGGATAGAAGATTTTGTTTCGTCAGGAACTTGGGTTATTCTTTTTGGACCTGAATTTCAAAAAATTTTAGATGCAATTGATTTCAAAATAGAAAGAAAAGGTGAGATAATAGATCATCCTAATCTTATAGTTTTTCTTACAAATGATCTTCGGATTTCGGGTTTTCTTTACGGCACATATTACTATGTTGATGATGTTGAGAGGAAATTAGATGAAGTAGGACGTACTACAATATTTTTTGTGTTGTTGAGAAATTTTTTCCCTATTCTTTTGGGTTTCGCTATTGTTTCCTTAATTTTGGTTTCTGTCTTTGTTTTCAAAATGTTTTTACCACAGCCAAGAAAAAGATGATTTGTCTTTAAAAAGGTAATTTATATTTTATTTTTCCAATCTGTTTTTATTCCAGTGGCACTTATGGAATGAAAGATAAGGCAGGAGATTTTGGGGTAATCTCTTATAATTTTCTTGCTTGTGATTTTACTTCTGAGACGATGTAAAATGCAGAAATCTATTATTTTTGTGATTTTGTATAAATTTAAAAATTGATTTTACTATTTGCTATTGCATGTCATCTTTGAGGAAATATTTACCAGATGAGAGAGAAAAATCAGAAATAAAATCTGAGGTTATATCTCGTGTCATGTCAGATGTATTCTCTTATATAAAGGAGGATGATTCTTATTTGAGGAAGATTCTTAATGAGACAGTTTATGCTGAAATAGAAAGATGGAAGTCTGAAAGAGATTTTCCTCTTGCGCAACCGTATTTGCAATTTTTCAAATCTTTGAGAAAAAAACTCCCACACCTTTATGATAACGAAAGAAAATACATTCTCAAAAAAATAATTTCTGTTTATATGGATGAGATTCAAGGGCACTTTTCTCCGCTTGTGTATTATCTTGCAACAAAGGTTGTTCCTCCTGGGCTTTCTTTTCTTTTGACAAGCTTTTCCATCTCAAGTATGTTTGCAAGGTCATTCCGTCTTCCATCTATTGATTCTCATCTTATTGTTCACGGTAATTTTGAAAAAATAAGAAAACTTGCTCAAAAAGGAACGATTATTCTATTACCAACTCATGTCAGTCATATGGATTCTCCAATCATAGGATATGTTGTTTATAAAATTGGATTGCCTCCTTTTCTTTACGGAGCAGGTCTGAATCTCTTTTCTAATCCAATATTGGGATTTTTTATGAAAAATCTTGGAGCTTACAAAGTAGATAGAAAAAGAAAGCACAAGCTTTACCTTGATGTCCTGAAAGAATATGTATGCACAACATTAGAAAGAGAGTATGATCATATATTTTTCCCGGAGGGAACGAGATCAAGAACCGGAGCAATCGCAAGAAAATTGAAAATGGGACTTTTAGGTTGTGGTATAAGGTCGTTCATAAGAAATATAAAGAACAAAAAACCAAGACCTAAAATATTTATAGTCCCTGCCACACTTACTTATCATATCACTCTTGAAGCAGAGAGCCTCATAAAACAATATCTTGAAGATGTCACTCGCGAAGATTGGGTTTCTTATGAAGACGAAGCTTTCATCATTTCCAGAGTTATTGAGTTTATAAAAAGAATAGTTGAGATGGATATGAAAGTTTTTGTCAAGTTTTCGGATGTTTTTGACCCATTTGGAAACTATGTTGATGACGAAGGAAATTCCCTTGATCCATATGGCAGACCAATAGATCCGGTAAGGTATGTCCTCAAAGATGGAGTTGTTTCAGAAGACTTTCAACGAGATGCAGAATACACAAAAGAGCTTGCGTCAAAAGTAGCTGAAACATATAGAAAAGATACCTTTGTTCTTTCAACTAACCTTTCTGCCTTCGTTGTTTTTGAGCTCGGTCTTAAAACCACAGAAGAAACTGACGAAATAAAAGCTATAACATTGATGGAAGGAATTGAACTTGATATTGGAGAAGTTCTAAAATTTATTGATATTGCAAAAGAAAAATTTATAAAACTTGAACAGCAGGGGAAAATTTGTGTCATAGATAGGGTCAAAGGTAAAACTTCTCGGAGTATATTAGATACTGCATCAAAGATATTTTCAAAGTATCACAGAAAACCTCCTTTTATCTTGGCAAAAAATAAGGTAAAAATTGAAAACTCCTCACTCCTTTACTATTATAGAAATAGATTAGTCGGATACACATCTTTATGGTGAATGTGGAAGATGTTCTGAATACTTTGAGTAAAATTGCAAGGAAACTTGGAGTCCAAGCCTTTATAGTCGGAGGGCTTCCAAGAGACTTGCTCACAAAAGATAAATTATCCCAAGACATAGATATTGTTGTCTTTGATGAAAATATTGGGATCTTTGAAGAGGTTGTTCTTCGGGAATTTGGAAACCCTCCTTTTATGAGACCAAGTAATCATAAGCTTACGAGAATTTTTCTCGGAGATATCACAATAGATATAACTCCTCCGAAAGGAAAAACCTTGGAGGAAGATCTTAGGGAAAGAGATTTCACAATAAATACCCTCGTAATCCCGCTCAAGAATTTAGGAAATATCAAAAATCAGATTCTTGATCCTCTGGGAATTGCCAGACAAGATATAATTTCTCGTACTCTCAGAACTCCATCGTCTCCGCGCAAAAATATAATTTCTGATCCAGCAAGAATCATAAGGATAGCAAGATTTATCTCCGATGGATTCACAGCATCTGAGGAGCTTTTTCTGGTGGCAAAGGAGAAGATAGGTTCTATATGTCAGGTCCCGAAGGAAAGGCAAGGTGAGGAGTTGAGAAAATTATTTTTAGCAGTTAAGCCTTCGCGAGGGCTAATTTTTCTCAGAGATATAAATTTTTTCCATTATTCTTTCCCGAAAATTGTTCCTGCTCTTTACAAAGATCAGAAGTCCCCTTACCATTTTGAAGGAGTTTTTGAACACTGTGTCAGAGTAGTTGATTTGGTCCCTCCTGATATTGTTTTGAGAGTTGCCGCATTTTTCCACGATATAGGGAAAGCATTTTCTGAAAAGATTTTACCTGATGGTAGAGTTGTATATTGGGGGCACGAAAATTTCTCAGCAGAAATTGCAAGTGATTTCCTCTCTACATTCAAATTCCCAGAACACGAAAGAAAAAAAATAATTTCAATAGTGAAAAATCACATGATATATTATTCTTCTGATTGGTCAGATGCAGCGGTAAGAAGGCTTATCAAAAGACTCGGGGAAGATAGAGATTTGGTCTTGAAGTTTGTAGAATACGATATAAAAGCTTTAAAGGACCCAAATCCACGCCTAAAATCTTTGGATGAGCTGAAAAGAAGGATTGCAGATCAAATAGTGAAACTTGGAAAATCAGAAATAAAGTGTCCTCTGAACGGCTACGAAATTCAAAAATTATTCGGATTACCACAAGGTAAGATTATAGGTGAGATAAAGAAAGCAGTAGAGGATGCAATAATAGAAGGGAAAATTAAGCCAGAAAAATCCGAAGCAATTTCTTTCATCAAAAAATATATTGAAGAAAAAGGAATTGGAAAAAAAGAGAAGGAAAAATAAAACTCTAATTTCTTCTACTTCAATTCCCTAATTTCAGTTTCTTAGTACATAATCTTCTCTTTTGAAGATTTGGCGAGAAAGAGGACTTTCACTTGAAATTAACTTTGTATTACGGGGTCTTCTACATAATGCAACCTTCAAGGGTCTTCTATTTAGCTTTTCTAATTTTAATGAATTAAAAACTTGACTTTTGCAAATGAAGGTATTAAATTAAATCTGTAAGACAGGGAAAAATTTTTCGGGGAGTTTACATGGAATTCTAATTGCTTCAACGAGGTAAACATCAACGGGGGGGAAAAAATTAAAGTTCAAGGGGGTAAATTTTTGGGAAATATAAAACGGGGATAAATCGGCATAGCACAACGGGGTAAAATCAGAAACGGGGGATTTCCACAATAGAACTATATAATAGAATGGGGAAATTATATAAACGGGGAAAGTGTATATAGGAAAAAGGAGGTAATATTGCTATGGAATTAAAAAAAATATTGTTGCTTTCTAATCTTCTTATCAGGAAAATCGGCATTCATCTTTTCGTGTTTGTTATTTTTGTAGTAGGATTAGTTTCTCCATTTTTCTTGTGCTTACTCGGGAAAGTCTTTGAGATATCTTTCTTTTCTCTTTTCTCAAAAAGTGCTTCTTTCGGTTTTATGTGTTCTTTTAGAAACTTTGTGCTTTCCTTTCATCCTATGTTAGGAGTTGTTTTTTTGTTTACTTTCGGAGGATTTATCTTCTTATTTGCTCTCTGGCTCTTGGAAGTCTTATACCCAAACCTTATATGGAGAAAAATCATTGATATGCTCTATGAAGAATATGTGATTCAAAAGCTCAAAGGAGATATTAATGCTGCTAAAAGATACAGTAAGAAAATATCGGAAGTACTACTTATGATTTCAAGGGCAAGAACGTAATAAAAAATAGGGTACAACACACTAAACGAAAAAGCTTTATAATTGATAAGTCTTTTATTCTATTGGTAGATTTCTAATACATAATTTTTACTTCTATCGGAATTCCAACGAGGTCAAATTCCTGAGCCGGAATTGATGAAGCTGATACACTCTTTAATTTGAATATTGTTTGTTTTTGAGGCTGCTGAGGTTGTATTTGTTGTTCCTGTGAAGGTGGGCGACCCATTGGAGATTTTCCAGCTTTGTTAGCACATGAAATCCATGATACGCTCACAAATAGAACAAAAAAGATTATAAGTAAAACATTAGAAACAAAATTTTCTCTTCTCCTCACTACCATCGCAAACGGAATTAAAGATATCAAAAGTAAAGAGATTGCTATCTTTTCTGATTTTGATAAACTCTTATTTTCTAATTTTGATATTTCAGGAGATGCTTTCCAAGTTGTTGTCGGAGAAAGATAAGCAACAAACAAAAATCTTTTCTCTTGTCCATTCTTTATTTGAATTGAGATATCGGAAAAAGATTGTCCCATCTCAAATTTTGTAATGATTTTTTCTCCGGGGTCATATTTTGAGTTACCATTTTCATCTTCTGCAAGTTCAACAAGATTTATTATTGTTGGATCATATTCTATTCCTATGGAGCTTATGAGAAAGTCTGTTCCGTTTGCTTTT
>Ga0080007_1090515_pt1 | contig 11117 bp, 12 predicted proteins | sample OctOCTMetagenome_FD_69210 | JGI IMG/M metagenome (GOLD analysis project Ga0080007, IMG submission 69210) | Hot spring and microbial mat streamer communities from Octopus Spring Streamers, Yellowstone National Park, USA - OCT_B (SPADES... | ecosystem: Environmental > Aquatic > Thermal springs >...
CAACAGGTGCTTGAGAAGCTCGGGCTGAGGCCCGCCCTCGCCGTGGTTGTGCCAAAGGAAAATTGGGAAGTTGAGGTGTGGATTGAAAAAACTACTTCTTGATCTTCAATATGTCGCCCACCAGCTTGGTGCTTGGGATAAGCACCTTGTTGCCCTCTGCGTCACTAATAACTGTGTACATAGCCGATATGTCCTCAACCACGCCCTCTTGACCGGCGCCCACTATCTTGCCGCCTATCTTGAAGGGCCTTGCAAGTAGCAGGTAGGTGCCGGCTATTGCCTGGCCCAGGACCTGTTGCGTGGCGAAGCTCATGACGAGGCCTATGAAGCCGCCGGGGTAGCCGCCGCGGGTCCGCCGGAGACAGCCCCCGCGAGCGCAGCCACCAACGCGCCTATGCCGAGTAGCTTCATGAGGTTCGACACAGCCTTCCCCGCCGCCTCGTCCTGCTTCTTGGCGACGGGCCACGCCAGGACGTCTGCAAACGCCTTTACTATCTGCCAACCAAAGAAGAGGGCGAGCAATATGTCCACGTAGTTTTTGTAGGCCATTATAGGGCGTGGATGCCCTGGATGAACTGGAACGCCGCTTCTGACCTCCTCCCCGCCCTAAAGGGTTTGGGCGGTTCATAGGCGCCCTCGGCCCCGCCTTAAGCGGCCCCTCGGGCGGGGGTCATGGAGCTACCCGGGCCAGCACCACGGGTCATCCGCCCCCGCAAGGGGGCCTAATTACACAGACATCAGTTTTTTAAACTTTTCCCATCCCTGCCCTAAATGGCGAGGCTTTCGACTATATTGTAATACTCTCCATCTGTCCTTGACCTTGGATACGCGCCGTAGCATAACGAAAACAAAGACGAACTACGCAACGAGACGACATGCCGCAGACGACCCACGCCGTGGAGACAGGCGCGCCCACCTGCCGGAGACGTCAGGAAGGGGCACCGCCTCGGGCTGAAAAAGATATTACTCCCCCACCCCGCCTATTTGTGGCTAATCCCAGATTAGCGGCTTACCTCTTGGCTGCAGCGCTGGCGGCTACCCTAGCCGCCGTAGAGCCCCCGCCCGACGCGGTGGCGGTGCTCGTAGAGGTGGATCTGGAAATCCCGCCCCTCGCATACTACGACGGGCGGGAGTTCAGGCCCGTGCACGTGGCTTACGTGGGGGAGTGGGACATGGCGTATTGGGTCGAGGCAAACGCCCCAGCCCACATACCCACGTGGAACTTCAAAAAAGCTGTGATATACCTCCCGCGGGAGGCGCTGAACGCAAAGACGCCCCCAGACGCCAAAGGCGGAATCCTACGCATCTACCTCAACCAGACAGCAGTAGAACTCGTCGAGGCGCCGCCAGAGGTAGTAGCCACATACAGCTACCACAAACCAGACGAAACCACAGCCCCCAAAACCAAAGCCCAATGGATAAAACCACCCACCAAAAAACCACTAGATAAAGAAGACCGCCAATCCTCCTCACACCAGCCGCTAGGTAAAGAAGGAGAATCCACATACCAGATCTCTACCCAGTCCACGACGGTGGCTTTCCCCAGCGGGGCTTTTATCTACCGGCAATACACCGGCTGGATAAATGCAGACGACGAAGTCTGCCTCAACGTGTTGATGCCAGATGACTATATCTTATTGAGGAATCCCTCTGTGGCTGCTGTGGGTTACAACGCTACGCGTGTGTGGAGGACTGCGTGGTATGTCTATACAAGCAGATACGGCCGCGGCGTCGTCGTGGGGCGGGGAGTTGTGAAGGCGTGGGCAGTGGACCCGGCATACTTAGACAAGAGGAGTCTGCTGGGGCAGTGGTTTGTGGATTTGAGAAATGGATACGTCACATACACAACCTCCATCCCTCTCAGCTGGCCCGAGTTTGTTGGGGTGGAGTTGTGTTTCGCGCCGTACTACAGCGCGTCTTACGTGGTAGGCGCCAACGCCACCCTAGGATTTAGAAAAAACGCAATACCCGCCGCAGGCGGCACCTACCTCCTAGGCACCACGCCAGCAAACAGATCACAAAACGTCGGCGGAGTCGTCCAGCACGTCTTAAATCCGCCTGTGAGGAATTTAGTGTTCGGCCCGTTTTCTTTGGCAGACGGCTACTACGGCGAGGAGCTAAGCATAGACATGACTGTGTACGTGCCTTGGAGCGCGCCTCCATGCCCCACCTTAACCGTCACAACCTACACGGGAGAGTTCGGCCACGTCCGCCTAGACTCCGCCTCCTTCTCCGCCTCCAGCTACAAAGACGGCTTGTGTAGATACGAGGTGCAGAGGTCGGCGACGTTAAGCCCAGACGCGGTAGGGCTTTGGTACGACGAAGCCAGAGCCAGAGATAAGGCTGTCGCGATAAAAGTCTCCTTCAGCCACCCAGCCTCCCAAGTGATGATATATAGAGCCGACATATCCGGCCGCAGATTCGCCGAAAACTACATAGACAAAAATGTAAATAAATGGCGGTCTCTTGTTTTAAGAGGTTTCTTCTCCCAGACTCTAAGAGCATGCACCACCGCTAGTTTGCCCCAGGTGAACTATACGGCAGCGTTGATAAACGTAGCGACTTACAGCGTAGATGGGGCCGATTTCCTCGCCGTGGAGTCTCCGAGTGATTACGGAATTAAGGGAGTGTGGTTTAGAGGTAAGCCTGCAAAGGTTGTATATGCTAAGGGAGATAAGTTTGAGGAGCTCCGGGTGTTGCGCGTCAACGTGTATATCAAGTGGGATAAATCTGTCGAGGGGGGTGAGGGGTTTCGGTGGTTGCCTATCAACGTCAGGAGAGATATATTTGAGGAGCCTTGGTGGATGACGTGGGCCTTCAAGCTGTCTCAAGCAGTGAAGACAGTGCTGGATTTTTTCGGCTTAATATCCGGCCCGCTGAGTTGGTTTATTGATAGGGTGTTTGATCTGCGGGACTTGTTGTATCCAGCCATGACGATGACAATCACCAAGGAGTACGTGGAGGTCTACTGGCGCTCCGGCATGAGGGTGGTTTTTTCTTTTCCTTTTCTTTTTCTTGTGTTGTCTCTTGTGGTTTTTTCTTTATCCGTATTTTGTGTATGGGTTTTTTGTGGGTTTGGATTTGTGGTGGGGGTTTAGGTTGTGGGTTGGGTTTATGGGTTTTGGACATTACATGTTTCTGCTGTTGCAGGTCGCCTACTACGCATGTAGGCTTCCGTCTGCCTACGTGGCGGCTGGGGGCGTGGTGTTTTTGTTGTTCTTTCTCTCCATGGCGGCGCCTGGGCTCGTGGTGTTGGCGCTGGTTGGGTTTTTCGTGGCTGTGGTCTTGGCTTTGTTCTTCGGGGTGCGGAGCGGCGTCTTCCACTACAGCTGGCTCGTGGCGGTTGTATGGATTTTCCTATGGAACTTAGTGGGCGGTCTTCTGTCTATACCCGCGCGGCTGGTCTTCGGGGCGGGCGAGATGTGGCTCTGGTGGGAACAACCCCCCGCACATCCCGCATACGCCCTGGCGGTGGGAGCCGCCGGAGCCGCAGCCACGTCAATACTCGGCAGATCGAAGACGTTAGTCAAGCGTATATGCCAAGCCGCCCCGCCGCGCCACAAGTAGGGGGGACGGGCGCTGGGCGGAGGAGGCAGGATCTCGCCGAGGTGGCGGCTGACCGCGTGGCCGGGGTATACGCGGTGGTCGTTGACGTCTGCGTCGTCGGGTTCTCACCTCCATACAAAACGACGTGGCGAGAAGCGGCGTGGGGTTTAGGAGGTCCGCCGGCGGAGCGTGGTTGAGAGGACGCGTCTCGAAGCTACGCGCCTCACATATCAAGACTGGCCGAAGTCTCCTTAGACAAGATGCGCATATCGCTGTACGCGCAATGCCGCGGCTTCCGACTGGGGGTTCATGAGTAGAACAAAGCTTGGGGAACTCCTTACGAGGTTGCCAACGGCGTCTCTCTCCCCGACGTAGCCGCAATAGGTGGCGTATTCCGTGCGGAGAACATTAGGCGCCTCAGAGGGAGTTGTCCATCGCCAGCTGGCGCGGAGGTAGTACAGCCGGTTGAAGTAAAAGCTAGAACTGCCGATAAGCGCCCGTTTATATTCATGTCAACGGCCAGTGGTGGACAGCCACAGCGCATCGGGCTCGTCGTGAATATAGGCTCTGTGTCGTCCAGCTATTCCCTGAACTTAAGCCGCGTCTAGAAATATGGCGATCTACACTACTATGGTGCCGGTCGCCTTGCAGAAGGCGTAGATGACCCTATCCGCGCCCAGCGCCTCGACCTCCGGCACCTCTTCCCCCTCCACTTTTATAAAGTCTAGCCTTCTCTTAGCGATTTCGCAAGGCGCTGCCAGCCGCTGGGATAGGGAGCTACAGTCGGCTGTTGACACGAGGTGTTTAACGCCGGCCGCCAGCCTCCGGGCGGAGGGCGGGAGCTTTTCGACAGGAGTTATGAGGATTAGATTAAGTACGTGTTCTAGAAAGGCGCCGCTCCGCAGAGCCTCTCTCGCAACCCTCTCGAGAAATGTAGGATCCCCCGTCTCGACGTATTTTACAATTAAGTCATACATACAAGTCTGTAAAAGGTTTCAAATTTATCTCAAACCCCAGCTCCGAAGCGACCTTCTTGGCCCTTTCCCAATCCACTCTGTCTTTCACCAGCCTAAGCCGCGTCTACGTCTCTAGGGCCGTCTGGCCTAGTGGCTTGGAGCACCGCGTATGCCTCTAGGCTAAGCGTCCAGTACTCGACACAGTCGCGTTTCACTAAGACCACCTCGTTAAAAAGAGGCGTTTCTGAAATCTTGCCTAGGTGAGTTCTCGACATAACCTCTACAGAGACAACGCCTGCCTCTACCGGGACGAAGAAATGGAAAACTACGTTGTCGCCTTTTCTAAAGACTTCGTACCTCTCCTCGCCGAGGCCAAGCGCCTCTGCAATTATGCGGGATAGAAACATCGGGTTGGATGCCTCTATGAATATGTCTATGTCTTTTGAGGGAAACGCTAAGCCGAGAGTTACGTAAAAAACTTGAGAACCTCCAACTACTGCGTTGTAATGCCTAGCCAAGGCGGGGTAGACCTTTTTCAACACTTCAACCCAGACCGGAACCACGAATATGCCCCACCACTTTTAAACATAAATGCGCGGAATGTCTTCCGCGTCTCTTGGACCGTTGCTGCGTATCGATAATAGTCAGAAGAGGGGCAAAAAGAATATGTGCACGAGGGCGGGCGCTTTGTGCGTGGCGTACGACGCCACTATATCGCGTTGAACGCCGTGTAATCGCCGGTTTTTATCCAGGACGTGTCCCACGCGGCGTCTCGACATTTCCCCGCGGCGAACTCCACCAGGTCGTCCGTACACGCCAGCAGCAACGGCCGCTCACCGTGGCTGATAACTAGACCCTCCGGCGGGTCACCGCATTGCACTCAGATAACACCCCACAGGTTTATTTGCCTAGGGAAACGTCGTATCTATTATATATCTAACGACACATCTAACGCCGGGTCTCCGGCAGGCCCGCGGGGAGTGCGGCCGGGGCCTCTTTCTCGGTTGGCGAATTTAAGATGCAACAGCGGCTCTGCGCTGTGGGCGAAGGCGGCGTCACGTCGTTGCTACTTTGAGAAGTAGCCCGAGGACCCGGGCGGCTTCCCCTATTACCTCGAAATCGCTGTCTCTCGTAGCCAGCACCTCGCCGCGGTTTATCGCCACGGCCGCTACTAGGAGGTCGGAAAACGCCTGCGGCTTGCCTAGGCCTATTAGTGCCGGCTGTAATCTGTGCGCCACTATGTAGTCCTCATAGACGGGGAAAACCACGCCTCCCGAGAAGTGTCTGTAGTAGATGATTTTGGGATATTCCACTAATGTCACTGCGGTTATGTCCTCAAAAATTGGCTTGCGGGCCCTTACCCTCTCAGTTACGGCGCTCGTATCTAGTATCACAGCGACAGCCTCTCCCTCTCCCGCACCTTGAGGGTCTCCACGTCTACCGCGTCTAAATCCTCGACTAGATCCTCAGGCCTTACGCCGAGTCTCCTCCTAAGCTCCTCCACTGAGACCCTCCCCTCCAGCCTCTTAACGAACATGTCCACAATCCTCCTAAACTCATCCTCGTCCACCCATGAGGGGATGCTAACCGTCACAGTTTTGCCCATAGCCAAACCTACCTGCTAGATTTAAAAATTTGATAAAATAGCACATTTAAAACCTCCGCCCTTGTCAAAAGAGCCGCGGGTCTAGACGCCCGGCAGATTGCCCACCGCCGACGCAGACGATATGCCAGCTCACGGCGCCCTTCTGGGCTGGAAGGAATATTTAGACGCGTCGTCGGGTAGGGCTACCCCGGCAAAGCCGACGCGGCGCCTCCCACCGCGACCCGATCGCGGCTAGCCACCCGCGGGCGATGGGGCGGTTGTGCTGTTTCTGGCCCTTCGACGGGCTTCTCAACTCGCCGAGGGGCGTCTAGCGCCTCGTGTGGGAGATTTTGGCACGTGCCAGCCTCCTGCTGAAGTCATTTTATCCAGAGTTTAGAGCGGCGTGCAGATTCAAGCCCTACGTCTCAACCTGCCTCGTTGACTCTTGGATCAGAAATCCGGCGGAGCGGCGAGGCCTTGGCTAGTTATGAGGCGCTTTAAAGATGGCGCGGTTGAGGCGGCTATGTGGCATGGCGCCCATGAGGTGTGGGAAAGGTTTTAATCTTTCTCCGCGGTTGTTGACGTGCTCTCTCTTTCAAAGCCTTGGGTGGATTTAGAGAAGTACCGTCGGGATCGCCTAAAGGAGGCTTTATACGAGGCGGAGCTCGCAGAGGAGTTTTTAAAAAACGGCGTTATTCGAAACGCCGCCGGCAAGGCGTTTCAAGCAGTCAAGGCCTATCTGGCGGCCGTGGCCGCGGCGCAGAGGGACAAGGTAGCCGCCGCCTTCCCGGGCAGGCGCAGGCTGAGCCCCACTAAAGTCGTAGAGAGGGGGGATTGGATTATCGCCGTGATGCCGACGTCTAAAATGCGGGAGGTGGCGGCCATAGTCGGCGACAAAGAGCTGCGGCTAATGGTCGAGCTGGCCTTGAACCTCCACGAGTTTCGATACAACGGCCTTGATGGAGATGCAGAGGTGTCTAGATACGCCAGCGAAGAAATGGTAAAGAGAGACATAGAAGACGTAGTGGCCTACATCAAAAGAGCTGTGTCTAGTCAGCAGTCTTAACGCTCGGCCCCGCGGCGCACTGAGCCGCTTCAGCTACAAACCGCCGCCGATGAGCCCTCCTCAGCGTAGACCCTCGACTCAGCAATCTACACCAGAGCCCTCAAGACGCCGCACAGAGGCAAGCCTCCTCACAAACCCTAGCCGCCCTCCTCGGCGGATATCCTGAGGTGGGAGGCCGCCACCCATCTACGACGGGGCACGCCTAGGCCGCCTCCCGGAAGAGGCCCGCGTCGGCCCCATAGACCTCTCCGCATGTGGACCAGCCGCCAACTTCGGCTCGAAGAACGCGTCGCCAACCTGGCCCCGGCGAGCCTCTCGGAGCGGGGGTCGTGTCAGAAGAGACGATACAATGTTGAGGACGTCGAAGAGACCCGCATCGGGAGGGGACTATGAAACCTCATCCAGCGGCACCAGCTCCCTTCGGCTCTCGATAAGCCGCTCGGCCTCAAGCGTGTCCAGAACCTCGGCGACCTCAAGCAACTACTTAAGCCTCTCCAGCACCTCCTTCAATAACAACGCCCAGCTCCGCAGAGCAAGGCCAACGCGCCTTCCACAACGCCGCCAAGTGACGTGAAGTTTTAAGCGTAGACGAAAAATCAAGCTTAAATAAAGAATCGAAATTTATAGGTGTGAAAAGGGCAATTAAGTTCTTTTTTGGTTTGGCTCTTTTTGTTCTAGGCTTTCAAGTCTCTACCTTGTTTTTTGTTTTGTTTGTTCTCGACTGGGAGGGATTTATGCGCGATGCAGATACCGTGTCTCTGGTGTGGGTTAAAAAGGCCGACTACGAGAGGTTAATTGCAGTTTTAGAGGAGCACGGCTACGGCTTCGAGCCCTTGCCCCCCAACACGGTGGCGGGCGACGTTATTGTATACGGCGACGTCAGGCCGCTGGCCCCGCTGATTGCGGAGGTGGGGGGCGGCCGCGTGTATGTGTACACCAAGCGGTTTGAGCCGTCGCCGCAGAGCTTCATTCCATATCTCTGGGGCGGCCCAATCACTGTGTTTAGCACCAGTGCGGCGTTGCTGGGCGCGCTTCTGTGGGCCGCGGCGCTTGTCGCAGTTGCGTGGTACGTGGCGTCGCGGAGACTTCTGAGCTTGTTTACCTCGCTCTTAATCGTCCTCGCGCTACCGCTCCTCTACCTCGCGGAGCTCGGCTACCTCGTTGCCGTCGGAGGCTCGGCGTGGCTTGCGCTGATGATAATCGCCTCCGCGCTAGCTTCGCCGGCCTTCCTGCTCCTAGGCTTCGCCATAGCCAAGGTAAGGCGGGCCTAGGTTCGGCACGCCCCACAAAGCATTGACATAACGCGCCATGCTCCACACGGATGCTGACGTCCTCCAGCAACTCCTCAGATGTGTTCCCCCAGCGGGAGGCGCCCTCGCCTCAACGGTGTGCGCGGCGCAGGCCAGCGCCGCGAGTCTCTCCGGATTCAAGCCGCATATGCGGCTAGGACAGGTAGATTCCTCATATTCAGAGCTCGGCACAATCCGGCGAGGCCCGTGCCGCAATACCGCATTTCGCGGAGGCTACGAGCCTCTCCAGCATCTAAACGCCGCTAGGCGATGCGGGCGGCGTCCTCTACGCCGTGGCAGGAGGCGGCGGCCTCCCTCCGCCAGTTAAAGGCTCTTCCGACACAACGGCGTAGGCGCCTGCCTCGATCCTCTCAAGCGGCCACCTCCTCACGACCTCCAGCCTCCGATCGCTGTAGCAACGCCCCGTGAGCGGGGAGTAGAAGCCGCAGTCCCTAGGAAGGAACTCGCCGATCACAGGCGGGCCCTCCACCGCCCTCGCGTCCCCCCTATACGGCGCAGTTATTTTGAGGTACCCCATCTCTCCCTTCTCGCCGCCGGTGTGTACAAAGACGCCTTCGTATAAGCCGTCGTCTCCCAGGAAAATCCACTTATCTCTCCAAACCCCCAGGATCAGGTTAAGCGCGTAGTCAACGCCGCGGGAGGACTTCAACAAGAGAAAATCGCCAACAAAAACCCCAAACTCCTCACCCACATGAACACCCCCACCAGGGATGTAGACAGGCTCGGCTATGTGCCCGCCGTCGAGACCGTACAGCCTAAGAACAGAACGCGTGTAGTAGGCAGGATACCCCTCCGGAAACTCCAAAACCCTCACCGCGCCCGTAGGCGTCAGCCCCACGCCGCCTCTCACCAGCCTAACGGGGCGCCGGCCCTCGGCAACCGCAGGAGGCCACAGATGCCTACATCTAAACGCGCCGGGCGCCTCCCCGACGAGGAAGCCTAGAAACTCCGGCCGCTCCACTAGAGAGCGGAGAGAGGCGGCAGGCGTGTAGACAACGCCGTCGGCCTCCACGGCGAGACACTCCGCCCTCGCCAGCGGCGCGGCCGCGTAGAGCGGGAGATCGCCGCCCCAGCTGTGCGCAGCCCAGATCGTGCACTCAGAAACCCCAACGGCAATTCTAGACGGCCTATCGAAAACCTGCCAGGCCCCCGGCCCCTCCAACACCGTGGAAAAAACGGCAAATTCCTCCCCCTCCGCCAACAAGCCTTCAAGCGCCCTCCTCATTTCGGCAAAGACAGTGCTTGTACATAGGCCTCCACCAGCTCCTGCAAATCCGCCGCCTTCTTAACCTTCTCCACAGAGCCGAAGGCGGCAACGGCATCGTCGAAAACTCTGCCGAGGAAGGACTTGTCGGCGAGCCTTCCCAGCGTGACTTCGGCGTCGTAGATCACGGCCCTCCCGCCGCGGAAAAGCACGACAGCAAACACCACCTTTGTGTCTTTGTTAGACAGCACCGGCATTGTAAACACCGGGCTGAAGACAAAGGCGCTCGACACGCCCCCGCCGCTGGCCCCAGCCCCCGCGAAGGCCGCCACGACAGAGGCAAGAGAGGCGGAGGCCCTAGAGGGGCCGACGTCCTTGATGAAGGCGAGGAGGCGTTGGGCCCGGTCGGCGATTGCCAGAAACTCCGACTTCAGAGCTAGATAGTCTAAGTCTCCTTCTGGCGGATACTTCGGTAGCCTGTCCAAGTTCTTCACCTCCACCCACAGAAGCCTCCCGTCGTGCAACACGCCGAGGAGATCAGGCCTGGGGCCAGTCCCCACGTATATCTGAAGCCCCCTGCTGTTGGGTCCCAGCCCAGCCAGCGCGCCGTAGGGGCCGGCGGTCACGTCCCTAAAGCCAGTCGGCAGCCCCACCTCAAAGCCGAGCATGCGCGGATCGGCGCCGAGGAGTCCTGAGATCACAGGACCCATGAGGTACTTCACCCCAGTCTCTCTCATATCCACAAGCCCATCGACCGCAGAGGAGTCAAAATCCATAACATGAGTTCTAAACGCCACGCCGCCAAGAGAGACATCGTTGCCCCTATATATGATCCCCTTAGAGGCGCGGCCCACAGCAGCCGCCACAAACGCATCGTTATACCCCACAACCACTGTCTTGCCCCTTGACGAAATCCTAGCGGCTAGCAAATGCTCCCCCTCCCTAGCGTCGTAAAGCCGCAACAGCTCCCACACGTTCTCTCCCACAGACACAGTTAAAGACTTTTCCACAGACAAAGCCGATCTCGAAAACATCCTCAATACTCCCCTCTCAGAGCCTATATAGTACAGCCTCAGCGAGCCGCCTTGATCAACACCAATTTTTCTCTTGCCCACAAATACGAACTGATAACTCCCACCGACGCGCTTAAGCAGATCCTCCGATGTAAATATCGGCCCAGGCGTCTTGTAGTCGAATGCTGCCAACGCCGCGAGTTGTCTATAGCCTAGCCAGTATTTGTTGTTTAGAAGCGACGCAACGTCGACAAAGGAGGAGGCTACGCCGACCCATCGGGCCGCCTCGACCTCCTGGGCGTACGTGGAGAAGGCCTGGAGGGCCCCCGTCACGAAGCAGTCGGCGTATTCGCCGTATTCAGAGGCCGCGGCGTAGAGCTCCTCTGCGAAAGAAGCCGACAAGTTCAGCGGCTCGCCGAGGTAGAGCATCACGGCGC
>Ga0080007_1062201_pt1 | contig 11099 bp, 13 predicted proteins | sample OctOCTMetagenome_FD_69210 | JGI IMG/M metagenome (GOLD analysis project Ga0080007, IMG submission 69210) | Hot spring and microbial mat streamer communities from Octopus Spring Streamers, Yellowstone National Park, USA - OCT_B (SPADES... | ecosystem: Environmental > Aquatic > Thermal springs >...
AACTTCTTTCTCCGTAGGGTATTTATCTAACCGATATCCAAGTCTATATGCCATCTCCTGCAGAGCCCTAAACGCCAGCTCTGGCATGTGCTCGTGGATAATGAGTAGCGTGTCCATCGCACAGCTCAGCGGGTCTCGCCTATGGAAGGGATTGTCCTCATCCATAGACCAAGCGTAAATCAGCTTTTCTGACCTCCCCAGACGGGAAGCCAGAGGATAAGGGCTTTTCTTCCGGAGGAATTCCCGGAAGACCCAGTTAAAGCTTGAGTGCCTCATGATACACCTCCTTTATTGGATTTTTGGATTTTTTCTACCTTTTTTGCTGGACGTAGGCTTGGTGGCCTTGTTTTCTACACGCCGTTGACTTAAAAACATCTCATACTGAGACGGGAGGTCAGGAAGATGAAGGGTCTCTGCAAGCCTTTTAATCAAAGGGCGGGAGATTTTCTTGCCGGACAACACACTAAACAAATAGACATGATTAACATTGAGAATGTTCGCCAGCTTGCTAAGACTTATTCCCTGCCTCCTTCCAGCCTCTTTTACAATATCCCTTATGAGGTTAGAACCCATGTGGATAAGTATATACACGATTTCGTGTCTTGTCAAGAGGTAAAAACACGAAAATGTGTAAAGGTGATGAGTGATATAGGGAAAAGGATAAGAGAGCTAAGAGAGGCCTTAGGACTTACGCAGAAGCAATTTGGGGAGAGAATAGGTAAATCATGGAGAACGGTTCAAGACTGGGAAGCTGGGAAGAGTAGCATCCCTGATCATACTTTGAGGTTCATCTCCTCCACCTTCGGCGTCTCCTATGAATGGCTTAAGGAAGGTAAGGGGGAGATGTGGGATAGGAAGGTGTTAGTAAAAGAATTGAAGGACAAAACAGAAGAAACCCTTGAATCGTTTACTCAAATCCCCGTAGTGCGGCGTTCGTGGACTGGCTTTACGATGGAAGTTGCTGGCTGGGGACTTGTAAGCAAGGAAACAATCCTAAAGGGTGGACAGCTTGCAGTGCAAGTGAAAGACGACAGCATGGAACCATCCTTACGGAATGGTGATCTGGTGGTGTTTAAGCTTTACACGGGCGACGGGTCTGATATTCCAAGCGGAAAGATAGTAATAGTGCGGGGTAGAAACGGAGAACTATTAGTCAGAAGGCTTGTGAGAATAGACGCTGTTATGATGCTGGTTTCGGATAATCCCAAATACCCACCCATCCTACCAGAACAGATTAAAGTGGAAGAGTGGCGAATCATAGGTGTAGCGGTAGAGGCTGTAAAAAGAATAGAACTCTAACCCATCCTCGCAAAATGCGAAAACAATAAAACTTCTTTTCCTTATCTTCTCAAAGCATGAGCACAAAGGTCTATACACTTGGCAGAGGAGTGTTGCTATTTAGGCCTGCGGGAGAAACAGGCTTTGAGGAATTTGGTAATGTGAAAGACTTCAGTCTTACAGTCAAAACTGAAAAGCTTGAACACTACTCAACTGCAAGCGGTATAAAGGTTAAAGATGCAGAGATAGTCAAATCGCAAGAATTCAATGTTAGCTTTGAGATTGACGAGTTGAGAATTGAAACACTTGAAAAGTTTGCCCTTGCAAGCAGAACAGATATAACAATCACCGCTGGCACTGTAGCGGATGAACCCATTAACAACGTCAAACAGGGACTTTGGTATAAGCTTGCCCATGAGAAAATCAAGAGAACTCCTGCACCCATAGTCACCGATGATGCAGCACCTCCTACCACATACACGGAAGGCACAGACTACATCATTGACTACGAAGCAGGGGCAATATACATAGTTCCGGGCGGGAACATCGCAGACGGCACAAATCTAAGAGTTGATTACTCTTACGATGCAATGGTGAAAACCACGCTTCAATCAGGACAAAAGTATCAGATAGTGGGCACATTGTGGTTCAAAGGTGACCCACCCAAGGGACAGGTGATAGATGTTATCGGTGATGTATCTCTAACTCCTTCCGGAGAACTAAAACTAATAGGCGATGACTGGCTTAGCGTGAAATTTGAAGGAACATTTACCACAAAACCGCAAATAATCAGCAGAGGAGTAAGATAATGGCTTTTGGGTTTTATCTTGATGAGAACCTCACGCAGCCTGTTAATCTGAATACACCAATCAACATCGTCCTAAACACCGCAGGGGGCGGGGCGTATGTAGATATACAACTCTGGTTTGGTTCTCCAGAAAGCACAAAGAAATGCCAAGCCGCATCCAACCCCGGTGTAGACCAAATCACGATAACAATAAACGATACAAATCCTACCATCCACCAGCCAAACGCAACCAACGGACCCTATTGGGTTCTCGCACTGAACAGGTCAGAACTGGACACCAATCCAAAGAACAACAGCATTAACATCGGCACGGAGGTGCTTGGGGGCGTGGCAAACGCCAAAAACTTTTGGCTACGGATATTTGAACCTGAACAAGCACCTGCCATTTGGGAGGATTGGATTCTCACAACTAATGCGATACTGGAGGTCAATCTATGAAGTATGAAACAGTGAAAACCGTTAGGCTTTCCGATGGCAGAGAAGTGCAAGTGAGAAGTTTGACTTTTAAAGACTTCATACGCTTTTCTGAACTCATATCTCAAGTTCTCAATGATATTCTCAAAGGGCACATAAACCCATCTGCATATTTGCAGTCCGCAGTCCCTTTTATGAGTGCGATGACTTCTCTATCTCAAAGAGAAATAGAAGAACTCAAGCCCTCCGATGCACTGAAAATTTTCAATGCTTGCATAGATGTGCTAAAGGAGGATACGGATTTTTTTACAGAACTGAAAACACTGCTTCAAAAAGCGAACGAACTCCTCTCGCAGAAGTCGTAGAAGAACTCATCAGTGCAAACCATCAGGTCTTTAACTACCCTCTCCCATTCCTACGTGAGATGCTGTCTGCTTACTACAAACGCAAGATGCGGGAGTGGAAGGAATTTGTCTATCTCGTCAAACTCGCGGTGTGGGGTTCAAAGGAAGACATAAACAGCGTGTTTGGAGAAGAAGAAAACTCTATAGAAGAACTTTTAGAGGAGTTTGGAGATGGCAATAAGTGAACAGCTTGTTCTTGAGATCAGGGCAGAGGTCGGACAGCTAAGGGTGCATCTGGAGGAACTCAGAAATAGACTGCAAGGGATAGATGTAGAATGGACTGCAAAATTGCAGGAAGGCATACAACAAAGCGCACAGTCTGCTAAAGAACTTGCAAGTCAGTTTGAAAACATAGTATCAACTATACGAACAATAGCATTGTCTTTACCCTTTGTGGGCTTTATCAAGGAAGGTATAGAGTTTAACAGACAGATTGAACAAGCAAAGATTGGCTTTGCGGGTATTCTCACATCAATTGCGCAGATAAGGGACGAACAAGGCAAACTGGTAGAAGGTGCAGAGAAATACGCAAACGCAGTCAAGCTTTCAAATCAACTTCTTAATGAGCTACGCATTGCAGGACTGCAGACTGTCCTAACCTTCCAAGACCTAGCTGAGATAGCCCAAGGCATACTGGCACCATTCCTGTCGGCGGGCGGTAATCTCAAAGAGTTTTCTCAGTTTGTAGTGCTACTCTCTAATGCGGTTGCCGCTATTGGACTACCAATGAACCAAGTAGTCCAAGAGACGAGAGACCTTTTAATGGGCACAATTGATATGAACTCTCAACTGGCGAGGGCGCTTGGAATAACAAATGAGATGGTCAATAGATGGAAGGAACAGGGAACGCTATTTCAGGAACTAACTGTAAGACTGCAAGGTTTCCAACTCGCATCTAAAGATATAGAAGGGAGCTTTACTGGCCTGCTTGCTAAAGCTAAAGAAGTTTTCCAAGTCTTTGCGGGCATGGCTACTGCAAAGGTGTTTGAGGCTATAAAAAAGGACTTGGACGAGTTTGTAGCAAGGTTTTTAGTAGTCAAGGACGGAAAGATAGAACTTTCCGTGGAAGGGCAAGAACTCGTAGAGAAAATTTCAGAGACTCTAACAAATCTGTATAACATCATTAGCACGCTTGTCAAAGTAGTAGGCAAACTTACAACAGAGTTCGGCGGGTTTATCACGAAGGCAATTGAAATCTATATAGTGGCAAAAGCTGTTTCTGCTTTGAAGTCTGCTATTGAAGCCTTAATCGGCAGTCTGAGAACCCTCGGTACGGTGGGCGGGACTGCTGTAGCGAGCTTGGGTGCTTTGTTCTCAAGGCTAAATGTAATAGTGGCTACCGCATTAATCGGCTGGAACTTGGGAGAGATGCTCCAGGAGTGGTTGGATGAACAAACGAGAGGAGCATTCACCAAGTGGCTAATCAAAATAGAAACGTTCATCGTAGATAGCATTAACAGACTGAGGGCACTAATTGGCAAAATTCCGGGCATTGGGCGCCTTCTCGGTATCTCGGAGGAAGAACTGCAGGAAAGCCTCAAAATCACCGCAAAGATGCGGGAACTGGCGGAAGAGGACGCTAAGAGATACAAAGAAGCACAGCAAAAAGCCGCAGAAGAGATAAGCCAAGCAGGGCAGATCACCGCACAGGCGATCAGAAAAGTCTCTAAACAGCAGATAGAAGAAATTTTGAAGTCTTTAAAAGATCAAGAACAGGTAATTGCAAAATTGCAGGAGATGAAGCAAAAGCTGAAAGACAGCCTGTCCCTTCAGGACATCATGAACGCACTCCAAGATGAGGCTAAAGCCTTTTCTCAAAAACTTGAACTATCCTTAGACACTTCAGATGTAGAAGATAGAATAGACATGCTAAAGAGAAAGCTTGAAGAACTGCGAAGCTTGCTCAAAGAGAACTTAGAAGACGAGGCACGCAAGCAAGTATTGAGAGAAATCTTGCAGACTGAACTTGAGATAGCACAGACGTCTGCGGAAGGCTACCGGAGAAGGAGGCAGGCACTTGAGGAATTTCTCAGGGACGCTTGGTCTAAAGAACAAGACTACGCACGCAAGGTAGTAGAACTCACAAGAGAAAGAAACAATCTACTCGCACAGCTTGAGAAAGAAAGACAAGACCTAATCAGCAAGTTTATTCCGAAAGAATTGCAAATCAAACTCGGCTTTACTACCCAACAAGAACCGATCACGCAGGTAGCTAACATCTTAAACCTTGTCCAACAGGCAAAAGACCTCGCAGGTCAAATACAGCAAGCAATCGCACAAGGCTTGGCGCCACAGCAGGTAGAAATACTCAAGATGCAGTATCAAGACTTAGTTCAGCAGATAAGAGAAAGTCTTAAACAGCTAACTCCCGAGGAAATCACGCAAGCCTTCCAAACCTTTCTCTCCATGCCTAAACAAGCACTTACAAGCATGTTCGCAAACATCACAGGTAGCTTTGAGAAAGCAAAAAACATGGTCTCTCAGCTTTCTGAAATTTTGCAGAGAACACCCACCGCAGAGGGTGTGGATTTTGGCAAGCTGTTTGGTGCTACTTTTGTTGATTCTGTGATGAGACAACTACAGCAAATTCAAGCAAGCGTAGCTGATAGCCTCATACAACAAGCGAGACAGCTGGAAGACTTCTACGCACAGCAGGTAAGCAAGATTTCTCAAATGATCATGCAACTTGAGAACTTGAGACCTCGCATAGAACTTGACCTGTCCGTTGCGGAAGCACAGATAGAAAGCCTAAACGGTAGAAGGATAGTGATTTATGCAGATATAGTAAATGCCCAAACAGGTGAAGCTTTGAGGGTGAGGTAGTAAAGATGGCGGTGCAAATTGGAACCATCACACTAAACGATGCGTGGATACGCAATAAGTGGGGCGGGCGGGCTTCTGCTTCTATCATCAAAAAACAAGCGACAACGCAAAAAATCAACTCCCTCATCCTCCCACCATGCGCAGCAAAAAGCAAAGAGGAAAAGAGGAATGTTCTCTACGCCATAGACGGCACAGAATACATATCAAACTGCAATTCTGCAGTAGGAGGCTCGCTACCAACGGGCTCTGTGTCCGTGTATAGTTCATCCCCGGGCGCCGCACAGGTGGGGGAAGTTATCTCTATCGTTGTTCACATGGAAGGCTTGCTTTTCAGGGCAATAGACATATACGGCAGACTATACAGACTCACAGAGTCAGACATCATCACAGTGAAAATCACAGATGAATACGATCGCTATGTGATGAAGTATGTCTTTTGCAAAGAGGATGGCACGGAGCACAGTAGAGGGCAGATTTCTCTTAATGTGCAAGTAGAGGAAGAAGGCAAAGACAGTTCAGAAAAAGAAGTCGTCATAAACACTTGCACAAGTTCGCAAGCACGGGCGTTAGGCCTTATGCTTGGGACAAAGACTGTGATAGCGGACGAGGATGTGTCTTTTTATGCACTGATCACGGAGGTAAATCTTGAGTATGTGGCGGGGGACATGGTAGATACTGCAACGAGGGTAAGGCAAGGCGTGGATATTTATAAAGGAACGGTGAGGTTTGTAGTGCTATGAGTAGGAGCTACTTCTTCCCTTGTTTGATAGACGGAGTTCCAAAGGACAAAACGATTTCTGTTGAAATACAAGCGAGGGAGAATAGCTATTTCAAATCTGCACAGATTGAGTTTATTAACTACACTCCACCCGAGGAAATCAGTCTTAGGTTTGCGGGGACGCATCTGTTCAGGGGTAAGCTTAAAAACGCACAGCAGAAGCCGTGCGGGAGGGTGAGTGCTTATTATGAGACTATTTTGAACTGTGCAGATATACAGCCCACAATCATCATCACAAGAGAAGCATTCAATACACTGGTAAATCCTACCTTCGGGCAAAGATTAGATGACTTCCTCGGTTTTTGGGCGCGGGACGTAGCGAAGAGTACAGGAGGAAGAGAGGCGCCGCAAGGGCACGCAGCAGAGGTTATAGCAACTCACCCATGGCGAGACCCGCCAAGCGTGCTTTACAGATATTACTTTGATTTTATGAGTCAGACATATAGAGCTTTCGCAATCTACCTTGACTGTTACGATATTGTTGCTAAAGCTGAATATTTTCAGTCCTCTTCCTTTACTCTCCCTTTCCCAAACACGCCGTGGAATCTTAACCTGATAGTAAGAAACACCGCCCTCCCCTACCCGCCCAATTCTCTCCTTGCGTTCAGAATTGCGAGAGTGTGGTATAGGGCACCGAACATCTTCCCATACGATAACTCTCCAGTTACTATCGGGTGGGTTTTTGTTTTTGAGAAGATAGTTGATGATGCGAGTGGCTACAGAGTGTTTTGGGCTGCACCATTTGGCGGACAGTGGCCACCATCCTATCCCGTCAGAGTTTTTGACGCGCTTGGCGCAATAGTGCAAACTCCCAGCACTGCAAAGTTCATCAAGCCCATAATCGTGAATAACTTCACAGATGTAATACAAGTTCTCCGCAAGTTTCCTCAAAACATCATTATCAAAATCAACGAGGACGGGATACCCGTGGGCACAGATGTGGAATACATTCAAAACACTTTTGAACTGACAGACTCTGTTGTATTTGATTACACATTACCAAAGCCCAAGCCCATTGCCATCACAATGAAAGCAGAGGGTGAGGGATGGCGGTATAAGGTAGAAGCAAAAGATGAAAACTCTTGCCCGCTTGCTACGATTGAGATTAACAACTCCGATGTGATACTTGAAAGTCAAGCAGATATAAATAGACTACTGAAACATTTCAAGCTAAATCTGCAAGAGAGAGGATATTTAAAGTGCGTGCTACTCCCAGAACTTGACCTTTACCACAAGATTAGGTTTAAAGGTAAGGAATTTAGAGTTGTGGGATACACGCACAGAATTACGAAAGATTATGCAGTGTCGGAAATAAATTTAGTTGAGGAGGTAAGTTAGATGAGTTGTATACCGTTTCTATACGGAGTTGGAGCAGGTGTGGCAATGAAAAGGGGGTATTGGCCTCCTCCACAGATACCTCCTGTCGCTTGCCCTCCACCCAGACCACAACGACCACCGCAACAACCTCTACCAAATCCACCGCCACCGCGAGCGAGTGTTGAGATAAGATATTTTCTGTCTTTCCCTTTGTTCGTCGGAGTTAATGTTAAAGTTTTTTCGTCAGAAATAAACGACTATATCCTCCCATCCTCAAAGCCGATTGCTTTGCAATGGCAGTATTACCCACAGCACGATGCCCGCCCACGCATTTTTGCGGAAACAGCAAACTCCCTGATTGCTACAAACATGAGACCACGTGAAGATGAATACGGTAGAATGTATGTTTTCCCTGACCTACCTGTCCCATATCCCCCACTCTACCTAAATGTTGCACAATTTCTCTTTCACCAACAAAGATGGATCGTTGTAATTCATGAAGTTTATTTTCCTCGCATGCCCGATCCGGAACGGGCTACCCCGCAGGACTACAGGCTTGCTATTAAAAATAGAACAGAAAAGCTTATAATGTTTTACGATTCAGCAATTCACGGGTTAGGTGATGTTGGGTATTTAGGCATATTCCTTACACCAGAAGTGGCATTAATAGATAGCCATCTTGTTCCACCGCCATACCACATACAACCCACCAGCAGCCCTGCTTATTGTATGCACATACGTCCACAACCATGCCCACGCCCTCCCTCAGGCGACTGGGATGACTGGGATGACTGGGATGAGGGAGATGACTTAGGAGGTGAGGATGAGTAGGATAAACCTCCCTTACTATATCACACAAATAAAAAGCTACTCACAACACATCGCTCCGAACTACGTATGGTATACCCCCAACGGACTTTTAATACGCCCCACTTACATCCAGCGGCACTCAACAGACGGTATTCTCTACTGCCCCACCTACGAGTGGTATTACTTCAGTCACGGAACCCCTACTCGGACATACCTTTTAGACATTTACACCTACGAAGTCATTGAATACTACTTTCCAACCGCCCCACTTAGCACTTTCAACTTCCCCTACCAAGCGGGCGCAAAACTCCGCATCTTTGTAAACAACACAAACTATGCATCCGCCCTCCTCCGCATACATACAGCTAACAGCATTAAAGCCAAACTGAGAATACAAACCAACAGCAAAATACAAGCAAAACTAAGAATACAGACCACCGGACCCGCACAAGCAAAGCTGTATATATTGACACTTCGTGCCTCTCCTCGCCCACAAGCCCGCCTCCGCATTATTGCAAACAACAGCAATTACGCATCCGCTTTACTTAGAATAGAAACCAGAAGATACGAACCCGCACAAGCTAAACTGAGAATTAAAACACGCACATACAACAGAAGAATCTCAATGCCAGACTACTACGCTTTTTATAACATCCACACATACGGCTTCCTCCCTTAAGCCACGCAAAATAGGAAAACTCACAAAGCCATTCCTTCTATATTCCATCACTATGCGTATAACGGCTAAGCGGGTATGTGAGTTTTTACGCAGAATGAAAGAACTGCAAAATTGCAGTTTTCGGACAGAGAGACTGTCTGAAAAGGAAAAGCTTGTCTTCCTCACAGTGCAAATTTCAGACCAAGCGTATGAAGGAGTAGGTATAAACGCCCGCTTGGCTTTTGAGGACTTGATGCAGAAGGTTTTGGAGGTAGATGAGTAATGGAACAGCTTTTAACACATCCCGCCATCCTCGTCTTTGCAGTCTCCTCGTTCGTAGCAATTGTAATCAATTACGCAATTATCAAGACCACGATGGCAAACATGATGAAGACGCTGGAACAACTCCAGAAGGACTTAGAAGAAGAAAAAGAGAAGAACACAGAGATTGAGAAGATGATGCTTAAAGAATATCTGAGAAAAGAGGACTTCCTCGCTTTTCAAAACAAAGTAGAAGCACGCATGGAGATGAGGTTAGAAAAGCTTGAAGAGAAGATAGAAAAGCTTATTAGCAAACTGGAGGCTAAGCAATGAGAAAGCAAGTCAACTATCTCATCTTGAAGTTTTTAGAACAAGTGTATCCCGATAGCCTAACAGTGAAAATGATTGAAGCACTTTTGGCAGACTGGAGGATATTCACAGACAGCAGAAAGCTACTTGAGGAGAACATCAAATATTTACTTGAGAAAGGCTACATAGAAGTGCTTGAAGTTGAACTGCCTGCCCATCAGACAAAAATCCAAAAACTCAGACTAACCGCCAAAGGCAAGGCTTTGATGGAAAAGGAACTTATTGATGAACAAGTGGAGGAAGTCTGATGCCCAGAAGACACTCTCTTGATAGATACCCAGAAGTGAAAGAATACGCAGTGAAAGAATACGAGAGAGGCAAGACCCTGCGGGAGTTAGAACAAGAGATAAAAATCAAATTCCCACAAGCCCAAGCCTCCAGATCTTCAATTCACAGACTAATCAGAAAGTTAAAACCTCTACTGGAACTCAAGAGAAGCGGATTGCTGTCTGATGAAGATCTTGATACATTTCAACAATCCCAAACCCTCGCAACAATTGCCACGGGCTTACTTTTAGAGGTTATAGCAGAGTGGCAGGAAAAGGGAGAGGTAGAAGATGCAAAGATAGACGCACTCATGAGGCTTGTGCATACCGCATCTAACCTCTCCCGTAGCAGTGCATACATAGAAAAGACAAAAACTCAGCTGATAGAACATACAGAGAAAGTCCTTGAGAAAGTAGCAAAGACTTTAGCAAAACACTTAGATGAAGAGTTAGCTAAGCGTATCATAGCGGAGTTAAAGCATGAGTTATAAGGAAAAGGCAGTTAGCAGGGTTTTAGAGAGAGTGCTTATCTCAGAAGCGGACAAAGACAGGAAAGAACGGGCAAGGAGCGACTTTGCTTTCTTTTGTCAAACATACCTCCCGCATATCTTCAGAAAACCGTTCGCACCATTTCAATTAGAAATCATCAGCTTTTTAGAGAACCCAGACATGAAACGGGTAGTTGTTGCGGCGCCACGGGAGCATGGGAAAACAAGCTTGATTTATTTAGGCTATGTTTTGTGGTCTATCCTCTACGGAAAGCACAAGTTCATCGTCTGCATCGGAGCATCGGAACAAAGGGCTAAAGAACAGTTGGAGGACATTAGGCTGGAGTTGGAGAACAATACTGCAATTTTGCAGGATTTTGGAGAGGTCATCAAACGGGCTACGGTGGAGAGGATAGATACAGTGC
>Ga0080007_1064721_pt1 | contig 11094 bp, 9 predicted proteins | sample OctOCTMetagenome_FD_69210 | JGI IMG/M metagenome (GOLD analysis project Ga0080007, IMG submission 69210) | Hot spring and microbial mat streamer communities from Octopus Spring Streamers, Yellowstone National Park, USA - OCT_B (SPADES... | ecosystem: Environmental > Aquatic > Thermal springs >...
TTGTTTTATAGTGGTTTTCTTGTTGTTGCTAGGGCTAGTAGTGTTGAGTATAGTGTTGCTGTTACCGGGTCTGTGTTGAATGTTACTGTGTCTAATTGTATTCCCTGTGTTCTCGCTAGTAGTAGTAGGTCTTTGTATGCGTGCTCTTCTGTTGTTGTTAGGAGTCCTAGGATTTTTGCTCCTCTTGGGAGCTCTGCTACCGCTTCTAGTGGTAGTGGTTCGTGGCATCCTGTTGCTCTGCAGTAGTAGTAGGCTCCCGGTCTTGTTGATGGTGTGTAGGCTGCTATCTCGTATCTCGCCCCGCTCTCCACAGTGTCCTTGTAGGTTTCATGGATCCATTTTAGTGCATCTCTTAGGTTTGAGATCTCTCCTCTAACCCTCCCCTCCCTGAACCCCATTAGCTTCGGTGTCCACCTTAGAGATGCTATCGTCATTGTTAGTAGTGGGTGCTTCGACGCTATCCCCACCACCTCTACATCGTGCATCCTAACCCTCTCCTCGTAGGCTTCGTGGAGTGGTGGTGTTACAAGGGTTACCTTTACGTTTAGTAGTGCAGCTGTTATAACTGTGTTTAGAGCCCTTGTATCCTTTGGGTTTAATGTGAATAGCACCATTCTATCCTGGTCCTTGTATGGTAGTAGGTGTACTGATGCCTCTGTAGCTGATGCAATACGTGTTTTAAGCCCTGCGTGTAGCGTTGCAATGTATAGTGTGTAGGCTGGAGGCTCCGCTCCACGAGAGAATGCTATGAGTGTTCCCTCACCTACGTGGATTTGAGGGAGCTCCTCCGCCTCCCTTAAAGCCTCTAAGTAGTACCTCTCAACATCATACAATTGCATACTCTAGCGCCTTACAACAACTACACCTACCTGGATCCGGCTCCCCCTCTAGTAGTGGTATTAGCTCGTAGAGTAGCTCCCTAGCCCTGGCTACATTCTCAGCCATAACCCTGGATACTTCCTCAGCTGTTACAGGCCTCTCAGCCCACACATCGTAGTCTGTAACCATGGCTATCGTGGCGTAGCACAGCTGAGCTTCACACGCTAGGTTAACCTCCGGCACCAACGTCATACCTATGATATCAGCTTTAAACACATCCTTCCAAACCCTACTCTCAGCCCTCGTAGAGAACCTAGGCCCCTCTATGCAAACATAGGTTCCACGAGGGTGTATTGTATGGCCTAGCTTAGACCCAACCTCTAATATCTTAGATCTAAGGTCTTCGCAGAAGGGGTCCGCCATGCTAACATGCACAGTAGCGGGGCCGTCGTAGAAGGTGTAGAACCTCCTATTCTTAGTCATGTCTATGAACTGATCTGGGACGACGAAGTCACCGGGCTTGTAATCCCACCTAAGGCTACCTACAGCTGAAACGCTAACAACCCATTTGACGCCTAGAGCTTTTAAGGCCCACATGTTAGCCCTATAGTTTATCATATGAGGCGGTATCCTATGACCCCTAGCATGCCTAGGAAGGAATGCAACCCTCACACCCCTAACATCACCTACTATAATGTAGTCTGAGGGGCTACCATAAGGCGTATCAACCTTAACCTCAACAGGCTTCTCAACAATACCCGGGTCGTAGAGCCCCGAGCCACCAATTATGCCCACATGAGCTCTAACACCCTCAGGCCTAATAATAGGCTGTAGCAACCCCACACCACCGGTTCCACCCGTAAACGTCATAGCTTAAAACTTTAACTAGCTAGACTAGAATCTAAGGATATTGATGTAGGGGGCTCAAGGGAGGTTGAACTTCAAACAAGCTATAGTGCTCAGGAGGGATATAGATATGGGTAGGGGTAAAGCGGCTGCCCAAGCAGCCCATGCTAGCGTAGATGCAGTCCTATCCATAGTGAATTCTAAGCGCGAAGACTGGGTTAGATGGCTTGATGAGTGGGTTAGAGGGGGGCAGATGAAGGTTGTACTCCGCGTTAACTCCGAGAAGGAGCTCCTGGAGATCTACGAGAACGCCTTAAAGCTCGGGCTACCAGCATCTATCATAAGGGATGCTGGTAGAACACAGCTCCCACCTGGGACTCTAACAGCTGTAGCTGTGGGGCCTGCCCCGGAGGATCTAGTTGATAGGGTGACGGGCCATCTTAAGCTGTACTAGTGCTGACATTAAGGCTTTAGAGCTCCTATGGGGTATCGAGGGTAGGCTTAGCAACCTAGAGGTTACCAGGGCTAGGGTTGAAGCACCCCATGGGTTTAGGATATTCGAGGTCCCCTCTAGGACGTGGTTTAGGAGGGGTGGGTGGCACTTATACCTTGTTAGGAAGGTTGGTGTAGCATCAACCATAGCATGTTGGAAGCTAGCTAGACACCTTGGGGCCCCTAGGTACTCTATTGCAGGCCTTAAGGATGCCAATGCCATAGCATACCAATACGTATCCCTAATCAGCCCAAGAGCTACCCCCGGCTACGTGGATTTAGGCGATGTACGGGCATGGTATCTAGGGCCTGGGTCTATGATCAAACCTGGATCCCATGATGGTAACATGTTCAGGGTGGAGGTCGTGGCTGAGGATCCGGAGCTCCTATGCAGGAACATCAGGTCGCTGGATAGGATCCCAGCCTACTATGGGCCTCAGAGGTTTGGTGTTAGGAGGCCTTCGAGCCACCTATACGGCTTAGCTCTAGCTCTAAGGGAGCCTAGGAGGCTTATCAGAGAGTACACCTACAGGTACCCATTAGAGGGGGATGTTAGGTTAAGCTACGAAGAAGAGTCCCTAGCTTTAGTCTCGAAGAGGAGGGATCCATGGGCTGTAATGGAGGGAGCTCCAGGCATAGCTCTTGAAGCACTACAAGCCTACATATTCAATAGAGCTCTTTCAGAGGCCATCAAGGGGGGCTATGTAGAGCGTGTTAGAGAGACTATCTTGAAGATCGGCTACTGCGGGTTAGCAACAACAATCCCAGCTGTAAGATTACCATCAAAAGAACTAGCTTCAGCAACAACAACATGGGCCCGTCTTGTTAGAAGTGTAGCAGAGCTTGAAGGTGTAAGGTTGGAGATGCTAGGAGAGCTTAAACCAAGCCCTAGACCACTATACTTCCCCTTCAAACTAGGGAGTTGCGTTACAAGAGGGGATAAGGCTATAGTAACACTATGCCTACCCCCCGCAGCCTACGTAACGGTGCTCCTGAGGGAGGTAGCTGAGGTAGATTGGTGCTCCCTAGCATTTGAGGAGGAGGCGAGATAATAGTAAGGTATTTAAGGTAGACTACAGATAAGACATTTAACCTAGTAGAGAGGGTGCGGGGTGGTTTTATGAGCTCCCTAGCACCTCTACTAATCACCTTGCTATTGGCAGCTCAGATCCTAGCACCAGCGCTTTACAACGAGAACCACTATAGTGTACAACAAGCGGGTTTAGATTCTACCCTCCCCTATTCAACTAGCACCCTAGACCCTAGGCCTGGGCTGTCTGTGGCTGGTTTCTGGAGTTGGCAGGATTACCTGTATAGCGTTCCCCCCGTGGAGCCCGTGGTTGTAGAGCTTGTTAGAAACTACACTGTATCATGGTTCACCGCCCCGGAGAGCTTCATAGTATCGCTTGACTGGGGTGAGCTTGGATATAGCTTCTCAAGGATCCTACTGAGAGCTGACGTGCGCCTTGTTAGCGTAGTCCCAGGTAGGCCTGCTGTACAGTACGATAGGCCCTTCTGGGTCTACATTAACGGCATACCCGCACTCTTCGGCTCCACTGTTCAGAGGTTCAACCAGACTGTCACAGTCGATGTAACCCACCTCTACAACGTCATAGTAGGTAGGCCTACCATCAACGTCACAGTAGCCTTAAGGAACTGGGCCGTACCAGCTCTAGGGCTAACCGGGGCTTTCAGCGTTTACCTCAAGCTACTACTATACCCAGGCCCTAAGCCTGAGGGGCTACCAGACGATGTAATACCCCTATTCGCCTACAGCTCTAGGACCGCGTGGCCGGGTGTATCGAATGTATGGCTTGATAGAGCTAACCCCATGGCATGGGAGGTCTTCGAGGTCCCCAGTGGTGTTAGTAGAGCCCTACTAATACTCTACACTGAGGGCTTCTCCTTCGACGAGTTCTGGTACTACAACATACCACCGGATAGGTTCATATGGGTGTACTCCGATGGGATCCCAGTGGTTGTAGCTCAACCACAGCCGTGGATCCATACTGGTGGCTTAAGCCCACTACTCTGGAGGCCTGTCCCGAACATTAAGACCCTGGGCTTTGAACCCCTAGTTATAGACGTTACAGGCCTCCTCCCACTACTCGTCGGAAAACACAATATAACGGTTACCGTGTCGAAACTCCAGAACTACTGGACCCTAGCGGGAGCTCTAGCCCTATACAGGGAGCCTAGGGCTATAGGCTACAACATGTTAAACTACAGAGTCATAGCGCCCCCGGCATTTGAGGAGGAGAGGGTTGTAGGGACACTCCCAGGGGGAGCTAGGGTTTTCAACTACACGATAGACTCCATGAGAGGCGTATCAGCTACATCGATCATAGCCACGACTGGCGGTAGCTTCATAGCATCAACGTACATGAGGGTTGGTATAAGGGCTACACAGTTGTACGATGAAACAGGGGTTTGGTCTAACCTAACATTCAAACTAACATGGGATTATAGGAGTGATACAGCTCCAGAGGATAGAGTGGGCGTGTTCAAACCCTACAGGTTCAGCCAGGAGTGGGTTAGAGATGTGAAGTACGGGTTCCTAGTGTTCCCAGAAGGTGATATATCAAAGGCTACAGTAGAAAACCCAGTACCAGCAAACTTCTCGCTAAGAGTAATGCTGGATAAGGAGATCCTAAGGATAACAGGGGATTACATGCTAACAGGCATAGAGAGATCCTACGAGGGATCAGTTAAAGCCTCAAGCGAGCTAGCTGGTAGGATGAACTTCATAAGCCCAACAGCCGGAATAATAACAATGCTAACAAAATCCCAGGGAGAGAATGTTAGAGAGGAGAAGGCTAGAGAGCTCAAGTACAGCCAGCTCTTCAAAACAAAGCTACCCCTATCAGACTTCTACAGGAAGATACACGGGTACAACGAGTGGCCAAGATGGACCTATAAAGCAGTAGAGCTAACAGTAAAACTAAACCCCAACAACATAGTAGCACCCTAAGCAGAAACACAAACCAAAACACAGCCACTCCATCCCCCTTTCTCTCATACAAAACTGATATCGAGTACACTAACTACCCTTAAGGACCCCTCACCTCCTTAAGTAGAGGGTTATGTAAACTAAGTGAAACTCCGAACATGTTCGGGGTTAGACATAAGTATTCCTATATAGAAAATATATACTAGGCTGGGTGGGGTAGATTGAAAGACACCATAAGACTCGGTCTTAACATCCCATTATTCGTAGCCTCCACGATAGCCATCGCCATAGGCACGTTCACCGGGATAGTTGGGATATGGGGGTATGCTGCTCAAAAGCTGGTGGTACCTGAGTGGATTAAGGTCAGCCATGCCCATGCCTCTTGGTGGGCTGTTCTGATCCTAATCGCTGCCACTGAGGGCTTGTAGTAAGCCTATTTAAGTAACCTTTCCTAGGTAACTTCTAATGGTGTTAGAAATGTACCCTGATGAGCGTAGGATACTTATGACCCCAGGTCCTGTTGTTTTTAGTGTTGATGTCCTCCGGGTTATGGCCTCTACGGTCTACGAGCATACGAGCCCTGATTTTGCTGTTCTACATGGTAGTGTTATTAGGGGGTTTAGGGTTGTTGTTGGAGCTCGTAGTAACTCCCCCGTCTTCGTAATACCTGGTAGTGGTACCCTGGCTATGGAGGTTGCTCTTTTGAACACAGTTGACCCTAGGTCTAGGGTTCTAGTTGTATCCCATGGTTTCTTCGGTGATAGGTGGGGTGAGATTGCTAGAGCTAATGGTTACGATGTAACAGTGCTCTCCAGCGAGCCTGGGGACGTTGTACCCTTAGATTCTATTGTCGAGGAGCTTTCCCGCAGTGGCTATGGTGCTATGCTTGTATCCCATGTTGAGACTAGTACTGGTGTTAGAGCTGATCTCGTGAAGCTCGCATCCATAGCTAGGAGGTTTGATGTCCTCCTGGTGGCTGATGGTGTATCAAGTGTTGCAGCCGAGCCTCTAAGCTGTAGTGATTGGGGTGTTGATGTTGTTGTTACAGCAAGCCAGAAGGCTCTTGAGACACCTCCAGGCCTAGGCTTGATAGCCTTGTGTACTGAGAGGGCTGTACAAGCCTTCAACGAGAACTCGGGCAGAGTGAGAGGCTACTATGCTAGGCTGAGCTCCTGGGCTAAGGTTATGGAGGCCTATGAGAGGGGCGAGGTAGCATACTACGCTACACCAGCAACACACCTAGTAGCAGCCCTAGCAAGGTCACTTGAAAAGATACAAGCTGAGGGGCTTGAGAGGAGGTTTAAGAGGCATAGGGCCCTGGCTAGAGCTCTAAGAGCAGGACTTAGAGCAATGGGGTTAGAGGTCGTAGCTAGAAGCGAGGAGATAGCAGCCAACACTGTAACAGCCGTATACCTACCAGAGGGTGTGAGCCCAGCCGAGGTTAGAAAGGCCATGATGGAGGGGAACATAGTAATAGCAATGCCAATACACCCAGCACTAAGAGGGAAGAGCATAAGGATAGGCCACATGGGCTCCGTAAACCACAACGATGTAATAGCAACAATAGCACTGCTAGAGAGGGTGCTCAAGAGGATGGGGGCAAACATAAAACTGGGAGCAGGGCTACAAGCAACACAGGAAACACTCTACGAGGAGCTACTCTAGATCACCCCAGTTGCCCGGCAAAGCTCCAACCACAGGCCACCCTACCCCATGTGCCTAGGCTATGTACCGAAGCCATAGCGGGGGTTACCATAGCCTACTATCGTACCTTCCACTACATGGAGTTCGAACTTTAGTATACCAAGGGGCCACATAGTTCACCCTCATACCCATGAGATCAGAGGGGGTATGTTAGGTAAGCGGATCTGTGGTGTTAGCATGGATCAAAGTCTGCGAAACCTTGTAGTATAGCCTCACCCTCTACAACATGCCTCCTACGAGCCCCGGCTCCCTCGGTCTTCCTAGCAGACCTCCCAGCGGGCATCCCAAGCCTCCAAAGACGTTAAAGCCAGCTACTTTAAACTTGACCCAGCCTATTACAACTCATCTTGAATCACACCAAGAGGTATTGGGAGGCTAGCACTATTACCCCAAGCGAGAACTCAGTAATATAGGCTAGAATGGATCACAGTTGACTTACATGGAAACAACAACCTCTTCGTGTTTCCTATGAACCCCAGACCTCCCTAACCTTTCATTAGACCTCATATTAAACCTTGAGTTAAAAGTTTATGATATTAGGTGATCTAAATACTACGTGATCTAACTTAGGAGGGACTCTCTACGAGAATCCATTAGAACCATAGAACCATACTGGAGAGCAACCATTATAAGGAATTAAAGAGGTTTAAATACATCCCAGCTTAATATATCATAAGGAGCTATGAGGTGTTCCTATGAGTAACTTAAGTAAAAACAAGGTTCTTCAAATTCAAGATAGGCTTCTTAGAGAGGCTAAGACAGCAACCGGGGTTTCGTTAAAGAGGGTTCTTGATAAAATTGTTAGACTTTTATACATAGAACCTGGCCAATTTATCCTAGAGTTTCTTCAGAATGCTGAGGATGCCTTAATGGAGGAGGAGAAGAAGAGAATTGAGGCCGAGAAGAAAATGAAGGCTGAGGGGGGAAAGGAAGCCGAGAAAATGGAGGCCAAGAAAACTGAGGTCAAGAAAATAGGGTACTTTAAAGTTGAACTTTACAAGGATAAGGTCATTATAAGCAATAATGGTAAACCTTTTGACAATGAGGATCTTGAAAATCTATGTGCGATTAAGAGCGGTAAGAAACCCGCTTCAGGGTACAAGGGTTTCATAGGGATTGGGTGGAAGTCCGTTTACAAGGTTTCTACACATATTGAAGTTTGCTCAGCCGGAATATGCTTTGAGTTCAACAAGGATTACTGGAGTAGACCTGAGGTTCTAGAGATACTTAGCAAATACAACCTTACACCAGATGATGTTCTATGGCAAATAACACCAATCCCAATACAACCCACTGAGGCCTTGACCGGAGATGAAACAAGATTTGTTATCCATTTACAGGACGAGCTTAAATATAATGAAATAGTCGAGACTGTAGAGAAGCTTGGACCTTCACTAGTTCTATTCCTGGACCACGTCAATAGAATCATAATCAATGATTGGGTTAGGAATAAGCATAAGCTAATAGAGTGGGCTACATTAGACCAAGGTGAATATGAGGGTGTGAAAGTAAAGCGTGTGTTAGTCGTTGTTCACGAGAACGGTTCCACTAAGGGTTACAAGTTTTTAGTCTTTAAGAAGGAGTTTGAAGTCCCTCAAGATGTTAAAATGGACCCTGTTACTGTGGATGCTGAGAGAAGTGATGTAAAGGAACGTGAGGTTGCTATCGCGTTTGCCCTAGATCCTGCAACGGAGGATCTTAAGCCTGTTGATGGCGAGTTCTGGATGATATACTCATTCCTACCATTACATGAGGTTAGAACAGGCCTCGGATTCCTCATCCAAGCAGACTTCATCGTTCACCCAGGTAGGAGGTATTTAAATGTTGAGGCAAAGTGGAACCACTGGTTGATGAAGTCTATAGCTGAGCTATTAAAAGTAGCAGTCAGGTATCTAAGTGAGATTTACAGAAGGTCCTACCTCCAAGTCTTCGATTGTAAGGAGATAGGTGATGAAGTCTGGAAGAAACTAATAGAACCATATGTGGTAAAGACAGTAAAGGAGGAGCTCAAGAACCCAGAGGTACTCTGCATTAACGGTGATGTCGTTAGGCTAGACCGGGCTGTGAAACCTTCTGATGAAATAGTTGAGTTTATGGAGAAGTATGGCAAATACGGATTGTTTGATGAAAGGGAATTAAAATACGTTTATGGTACAGAAAAACACATTCTAGATCCTAAGGTTAAGCTTCCTGAGAAGGGTGTCTGCTTTACTCCAGAAAAGCCTCCCCTCCTACTAACTATCGAAAGTTTATTGAATAAGGAACTCATCGAGGCTAAGATAGATAAGGATGTAAATGTTGCATTAGAGTTTTTGGAGGGACTCTACAGGATAGCGGATCAAAGACATGTCTTAGAACGTATACCTGAGGAGAAGAGGTTTATAATAACGTCCTCTGGGAGCGTAAAATTGGCGCGTGACGCGTACCTACCTATGTTTCCACCTCAAATTGAGGAATGGCGTAGAGAGTTCCCTGAAATTGATAGCTATCTGAGATCACTGGATTTCGTTCATGAGAGGTTGATCGAGCGAGTTGGCGTAGATGTTCTTAAACGGCTTGGAGTTAAAGTGGTTAATCTAAAGGAGATAGCTGAGAAAATGATATTAGAGCACCTTCGTGTAAGAGATCGGCCTCCAGAGAAAGAGAGGCTAGTAGCAGCTACGGTTCTAGTTAAACAAGCCGGTATATCTGTTACTGAGCCTATATGGGTTCTAACGAAAGACGGTGTTATCGAGAACTCCTATAATGTTTGGAACCCGGAGATTTTCAAAGATCTCGAGGATGCTGCAAAGCTGTTAGGCGTTAGGTTACTTGACATCCACAGTTACATTAAATACGATAACGACCCTGAAGGATGGAAGAAGTTCTTCTCAGAATCGGTGAGAGGATACAAGCTCCATGACGTCTATTACTACTATTGCTATAAACGCGACTATGTAAATGAGATCATTAATAAGGTTAAAGATGTCGTTGAAAAGGCTACTGTTGATGACAACCTAAAACTTATTAGGTTCTTGAAGAGGCTACATGAGTCTATGCCATCCTCGTGTTGGGGTAAGATAAAACTGAAGCTTGTTACAGACGATGGTAGTACTGGATACTCCGATCAACTACTATTACATGATAGCTATGATGATGAGGAGAAATGGTATAGGTGGAAGAAAGAGGGGTTTGACGCAGTAGGATCTTTTGTAAGCCCCAACTATCCTGAGAAACCAGAAGAGGTTTCCTCCTGGAAGAAGTTCTTAGTTGATGTCCTAGATGTTAAGAAGAGCGTTAGCGATGAAGTTATTGGACGCTTTGCTGAATGGTTTGTTAAAAGAAGGTTAGCCGAGAAAGGTTATGAGGTTAAGGGTGGAAGTGAGGGATGTGACTTTAATATCGTTGAAAAAGGGGAGCTCATTTGTGTTGAAGTTAAAGGTAGCAGGAAGAATCTTAGAGAGGTAGAGGAAGTAAGATTATCAGAAAAAGGGGCCAAGGTAGCATTCGAACAGAGGGAGAGGTTCTGGCTAGTTGTTATAGAGAGTATTCCTAATGATCCAAGAGCCCGGCTGGTAAGAAATCCCATAAGATTAATTGGTAGAATTGGAATCTCAGGGAAACAAATCGCTGAACACGGTGAGGATCTTTGATAGCTCATTGGGTAGAGTTAGAGCTTTGTCATAGGCGTTGGGGCAGTCCTTAAGAGTACCAGCCCTCCATCTTAAAGGTCCTCGAGTATGTTTGGATTCTAGTGTTACCGGTGACACTAGGATCCCTAAGAGGAGGCTTGGTGGAACACGTGGAATCCAAAGGCTAGGGGCACCTTTAAACTCCTACTAGCTACCACAGATTCCACCTATGACGAGCTTAACGTCAGCATTCCAAAAGAGTGTAGCTGAATCACTACCCCCACGGCCTCCACCAACCTCAATACCAGAGGTTGTGGGCCTCAGCAAGTGGGATTACTCTAAGCCATGTAATACCTGGGATCTCCTAAACCAAAGGTTGTAAGGGAGAGTAGGAAGCTCGGATTCTTAAACACAGTCACAGTATCGTAGGAGGGGTACTACTACCAAGTGATGTCGTAGGAGAACTTGGGATAAAAATGCTACCATCTAGAGCTGGAGTCTAACATAAGCTTCTGCCCACCAGCACCCCAGCCCCCAACCACTCATCAACTTTCACAAAACAGTTCCCAACGGCTTCTACAGAGGGTGTAGAGAAGCGTATCCCGATAAGTGCTTTAAACTATATCTCAAACATTGGTTACCCTAGGGTGCTATCGTATTGGAGTATGTGGC
>Ga0080007_1061130_pt1 | contig 11092 bp, 8 predicted proteins | sample OctOCTMetagenome_FD_69210 | JGI IMG/M metagenome (GOLD analysis project Ga0080007, IMG submission 69210) | Hot spring and microbial mat streamer communities from Octopus Spring Streamers, Yellowstone National Park, USA - OCT_B (SPADES... | ecosystem: Environmental > Aquatic > Thermal springs >...
TTATGGGAGGTGTAGCCATGAGGCAGCAGAAGGGTTTCACCCTAATTGAGTTGCTCGTCGTCATCGCCATCATAGCCATCTTGGCATCCTTGGCAATACCCCAGTATCTCAAGTATCAGAGAAAGGCTAAGGTAAGCTCCTACGCAGAGCCTATAGCAAGGGGTTGCTTGATGGACTTGGCGGCATACTGTATGGAAAATCCAAATGCTAACTTAAGCAACCCAGTTGGTAGCAGCTCACCCGGAGCAAACTGTAGGAGCACTTCCGTAAGCACAGCGGGCGGAAACGTTAACCTTAGTGCTTCAGGAACCGCAACTTGTGGATCCGATGGAACTCTGGAGTTTGGCACTGCCAGTAGTGGTGGGATAATCGCAGAGCTCAGCGGTGTAAATGACTTCCAAGCAAGGTGCTTTGCAGCAAACAGCTCCATCAGATGCACAGTAGAGGCACGATAACCTAACCCTCCAGCCCCCTCTTGGGGGCTTTTTGAAGATTATTATGGGAGATTGTTATGAGGAGGGGTTTTACCCTTGTGGAGCTTTTGGTGGTTATTGCCATTATTGCCATCCTCGTTAGCATTGCAGTTCCCCAGTATATAAACTACACAGAAAGGGCAAAGCTTGCCTCTTATGCCCTTCCAATTGCAAGGGCTTGTATGATGGATGTGGCTTCTTATTGTTCTACAAATTCTCCCTCAGCGGGAACGGAGACCTACTCAATAATCGGAAATTCTGCATTTCCCAACTGTGTGGCAAACCACACCACTTTGGGTGGGACTGTTTATTTTACTGTAGTTCAGGCTTTTGAATGCTCAAACACGGGACAGTTGGTTGCGGGAAAGCTACACGCTTACTTTTCTTCCCCAGGGCAGAAGGTGGTGTGTCAGGTGGATGTTAGACCCTTTAGGTGCTTTGTTGAATGAAAAATCTCTCCCTTGCCCTACTTCTTGCCTTTTTTGTGGCTTTAATTCCTCACATTGTAGAGATATACAACTACTTTAAACATCAGGATATTTACTTTTTAGACGGCAAGCCCTTTATTCAAAACCCCGATGGCTACTTTTTTGGAAGGCTTGCCAAAGACTTCAAAAGGGGAGAGGATTTTCTAAGAAACTTTCCAGAGGGTGGTGTAAAGTATGACTATCCGCCTTTGATAAGCTTTATGTATGGAATTCTTTCAAGGCTAACGGGCATAGACATAGAGTGGCTTGGCTTTCGGCTTTCGCCCATTTTTGGAAGCTTGTTTGTTATTCCTTTTGTTCTATTCTGGCACAGGCTTGGGAACCTCTGGGTGGGCTTTGCGGGTGCGGTCCTAACCGCCCTGTCTTCCGCTTACTATACCAGGGTTTTTGTCCTTGACTTGGACACAGACAACTTAAACCTCTTCTTTATCCTCAGCATTGCCCTTTTTTTACTGCTTGCCTATCAAAAGAAAGATAGCTGGCACGCTTATCTTTTTGTTGCCCTTGCTGTGCTTTTTAGTTTTCTGTTTTATTGGTGGTATGCCCATCCGGAGTTTTTTGTTTTGCAGTTTCTTGGATTTTTGCTTTTGGCACTACAAAACAGAAGGCTCTTTTATGCAGGGTTGACGGGGCTTTTGTTTTTATGGGTTTTAATCTCTTTTATAGCGGGCTATCCTTTAGGTGTGGACATCTTGGTCAGGTTTTCTCATTACTTTGGCATTCCCATCTCTCCGGTGGAAAGCAAGAGCGTGCCAGAGGTCTTAAAAACCATCGCCGAGCAGGGTAGGGTTTCTTTTTTGCATAGCTACTCTTTGTATTTTTCCTCCCAAATTCCCTTTTACATAGCCTTAGTCTTTCTACCTGTGTTGCTTTTTAGGTTTTTCAAAGGACAGCTATTGTTTTTGCCCCTTTATGCCCTTTTGGTTTTGAGTGTGGTAAAGGGAAGCATAAGGGTTTATATGTATTCCGCACCTGTGCTCGCAATGGGCTTTGCCTACGGCGTTTTTCTCATTTCAAGGCTTTCGGACTTTTTGGAAAAGAGAAGTTTAAGGCTCTTTGTGGGCGGGCTTTTCCCTCCTCTGATGCTCATGTCTGCCATAAACTGGGTTAGCTTGATAGACAGAATGCCCGGCTTTTTTATCAGTAAAGAAGTAGTCAAAGATCTTCAGAGGTTAAAGGACCTAACGCCCAAAGACGCAAAAATTCTCAGCTGGTGGGATTATGGTTATGCTATAGTCTATTACTCCCAGAGGGCTGTCTTTCACGATGGGGGAACCCAGTTTTCCATAAAGACGCCCCTCATAGCCTACGCCCTTTTACAAGAGGAAAAAACCGCCCACAAACTCTTTTTGTGCATTTCCGACCCTCTTTTCAATCATCGTGTTTGGGAAAAATATAAAACCCTTGGTCTTTATAGAGCCTTAGAGCAATCTGCCAAGGAGTGTGAAGGTAAGCCTTACGGAAAAATATACCTTTCAAACTTCCACCATGCGAAAGAGATTGTAAAACGGAGCTAAACAGAGACGCTGGTACATACACTCAAACTGTTGGCAAATTTTCCACCGAATACCCAGTTAAAGAAGTTTTTTGGATAGAGGAAGGGGGCAAAGTAAAAAAGGAGACCTTTAACAATCCCAAGGGCGGGACCCTTTACTTGGTGAAAAAAGGTGGAATAATCTACGGCTTTTTTGTTGGAGAAAAATTAAAAAATTCCGCCCTTTTGAGCCTATATACCATAAGAAAAGACAGAGAGGGCTTTAGGCTGGTTTATGATAACTTTCCTTACAACGTGCTTTATGAGGTTATCTCACCCAAACCGCCTCAACCCTTGACCTTGAGCCTTGAGGACCATCTGCATCTGAAATGATTAAGTATATGTACCCTCTTCCGCCCGGTTGAGGTCTAGAGTAGGCAACCCCAGTTGCAGTTTCTCCCGGTGGAGGAGCATAGCCTCTCAGGCAGATTGTTATTCTGTTTGTAAAGGTTTGTGTTGTTCTAGAAAGGCGGTAGTTTATGTTTGATGTGCAACAGTTTCCATCAGAAATCCAACCGGTAGGGCACCCAAGCTGGTCCATAGCATCAAATAGCCCGCTCTTTATCTGTAAAACTGCATAATTAACACCACCTACTGCAGCTTCTCTCGTGGATGTGTAGACCCTTGCCCTTTCCCCGGTTAGCATTGTGCGGGTGAGTATATAGTAAAGCCCGCCAATAACAAGGGCTATTATTATGCCCGTGACCAAAACGGATATGAGTGCCACACCCCTTACTTTCTTATATTTCTCAAAGGTATGTCCTCTTCCACAAGCTTCCATCTATACCACCTCCACTCAGGGTTTATTGTTATATCTCCACAATGCTCAAAACCATTGGGTGGGTCCATAGGTGTGTCCATCCTTCCCCCCACCTGCATCAAAAGGCAGAGCCTTATGGCACGCAGATTATCTATATCATCAATGTTTGTTATGTAGCTTTGACCGTCATAGTATCTAACCCTAAAAACCGCAATACAAGATGCGATGGGTTGTCCAACTGCATCACCGCTTACTTGCTTTAGTAGATTGAAGGTCCCTGGAGCACACTCCTTTGGCAGGTTTGTACTGCTTAGATAGTATCTGACTGCAAAGTCGTTGATTGATGTCCTATTTCCCATGGTAAATATCAGTGTGTTCGGTGAGTTGCAGTTTGCAACAGCTTTGCTTGCCATATCAAGACAGAGAAGATTTTCTCCCGTTGGTGGGCTACTTGGACAGCCCTCAAGGGTCCATCTACGCCCTTGAGTTGCTATGTTTCCAGACCCATCCCTTACCCACCAACAGCCAGAATTTCTAAAGCTTCTGGTAGCAAGGTTCAAAAAGTAAAGTTCATCACCTCCAGAGGGACAGTTAAAGGCAATACCCACAACAGAGTTGGAACCAGCAAAGGCGGTAAGTCCACCGCAAGCGGGAGTGTCTACGTTTAACCTATCCACAGGGACGCCAAAGCCTATGCCCTGAAGGTCTTTCCTAAGGCTTGTCAAAAGCACTTCCACATCCTGCTCGTTCTTTGCAAAAAGAGATTGTCTTATGGTTTCTCTAACCAAGCTTCTGTAGGCAAAGAAGATTCCGCCCGCAGATAGGGCAACTATGGCTATAACCACCAGAAGTTCCACAAGGGTTATCCCTTTTCTTCTCATCTTGTATCCCTCATGACCGGTAATGAAATGTACTTGTATCTCCCTTTGGTATCAAAATACCAAACTATCACACCAGCAACCCTTCCCACTTCTGAATTGGTAGCAGGGTTAATAAGCTTAGCCAAAGTGGTTCCAGCATATATGAACCTTCCTCTATACCTCTCACCGCACACCGCATTGTTAATTAGAGTGCCACTATCCGCATAACAACAACCACATCTACTCTCATCACAATTGCATAGTTTTATACGCAACCATCCTGCGGTATTGGTGGGAGTGTCTCTAAAGTTTCCGTTTTGTCCGTTGTAAGGGTCATAAAAGTCCGCTATTCCATCACCGTCCGAGTCTTGCACCTCAAAGGTGCAGTTTCCACCATCACACCGGGCAGATCCCCAGTCGTAGGGATAGGTGTATCCTACGTCGCAAAGAAAGGGATTTGTGCTGTTTGACAGGCAAGATGTGGCATTCGCATCTAACTTGGCAGTTTGTATTTGGGAGGACATCTTGAAGGCAATTTCGCTTGCCTTGTTTTTTAGCCCGTTGTTTATCTGATATTCCATGTAAAGCAGTATCCCCCTCAAAAAGCCCGTCATGAGGATAAAGAGGATCACAAAGGCAACCAAAAGCTCTATTATGGTAAAGCCTTTTTTATTCATACCTTATCCTCCCAACGCTATCTACGATCACAGTCCTACTTCCGTAGCTATTTCTTAGGGTAATGCTGACAGCCCCTATGCCACAGCTCCAGTTTAGAGGATAGCCTCTTCTGTCAAAGAGAACGTAAAAATCCGCCTCAGGAGAAACGCCGGGTGGAAGTGAAACCAATCTTTGCGTGGTTGCATCGTTTGTGCAAGATGGATTGGCGTCCCTTGGGCATCCACCACCGACAGTGGCAGGATCAACCGCAAAGATTTTGTATTGGCTTTGATTGGCACAGAACCTCACACCCCAGACCATGTTGGAGGACATAGACCTAAACTGAACCTCCTTTAGGTCGTTAGCAACCTGGGTCATGGCAGAATAAAGCCTCTCTCTTTGCACCAAGTTTCTCAAACCAAGTATGCTGGCACTGGCAAGTATGGCAATTATAGCCATGACCACCAGCACCTCCATTATGGTTATACCTCTTACTTTTCTATCCATAGTAGGAACCTCTCCTCTGGAGTTATAGCCTTTTGCTGTGTAATCCTAAGCACCACTCCAGTAGACACTTGGGCGAACTTCTCTATCTGTTGGCTTGCTTGGGAAGATTGCAAGGCTTGGAAGGGATTGCCTATGGGCGGAATACCTTGACCCACCGAGATCTTCTGTAGCAACTCAACCGACTGTCCTACTGCAATAGTCCCGCTCACCACGTTAGGAGAAAGCACAGAGGGTCTTGGGAAAGGCCGTCCTGTCTTGTAATAGACAGATATTAGGTTTGAACTGCCTTCCATCTGGCAGATGTCCTGCGGTGGCACATAGGTTAATGCATCCACTATACCGCCTATAACGAGAACTTGAGAGTAAATAGCCTCGCCCGTCAGTCTGTAATACCATCCTCTTGGTGGTTCGGGAGGCATGCTACTACTATACGCACTATAGACTACATTTTGCATTCCACAGCCACTGGCATCACACATACAGATCTGTTTTACCTCGGTTATTGTTATCGTGAGGGGCTGGTTTGTTACATCCGTAAGCTGGGCTCTTGTGTATGCGGTAGGACATGTGCCACTGTTCCAGTTTTCATCCTTGAAGCCTATGAGGTAGTTATTGTAAAATATAGCATTATCGGAGCTGTCCATTACATACCTACCCGTTCCAAGGAATACCCACAGCTTGCCGTTTTCGTCCTTTGTGAAGTTTGGAGCACCAAAGACGGGAGGAGTGTTGCCCCCTGTTGCAAAAGTGCTAAGGTCTATTGCGGTGCATATGTCGTTTGAGGTAAGAGCACTCACCGATTTGTATCCACTGCCAGACTTCAAGCTAAGCCTGTAGAAGTTGCCCCATACATTGCCCGTATTGGTCTTTCCATAAACTCCAAAGTAAATTACATCATCCTGATAATCATTATCCACATCCACCACCGCAATATCTCCCGCTGCAAAGCTTACGCCACTAGGTGCTGGAATGTTTACCTCCCTCACAATCCTACCATCCCTTAAGTCTATAAAGTATAGCTTGGGCTGACTTGTAAAGCTTGTTCCTTCAGGGTTTAACGGTCCGCTACCTATAACCACATACCACTCGCCGTTTTTGTTGGGGTCTCCAAGACGTATCAGCGCAGGGAAAGAAGTGGTTAGCGTTCCATCAGGAAGACGCACTTCCCACAGAAGGGCAGGTCTGGTGCTTGTTCCGTTTAGCCAATCGGTCAGGTCAAGGGCAAAGACAGAAGAAGAGAAGGTCCCTGCACTTGTTATTATAGACTTGCCACCAAAGCCCATTGTGCCGATCAAGATAGTTCTCCAACTGCTTACCGTTTTGTCTGCGTTAGCAGGACCACCTATTGACGCATCAAAGATTGCTGTTCTATAATCCACCGTTGGGACTCTGCAATAGCTTGGATTACCATACCATACCAAGTAGGGCAAAGCATTCCTTGGAATAAAAGCCCACTCTTCTCTGCCCACTAAATCATTGGACATAGTATTGTGGGCATTTACCACTCTTGTTGGCTTGTCTGGGTCTCCTGTCTGGACCAGTCTGCCTACCCTAAAGGCGTGGAGCATTCCATCGTTAGCACTTACAAACACAAAGGTCGTCCTGTTTTTGTATGCGTCCGTGCGTATGTATTGAAGGTAGGTAGTGTCGTTATAGCGTAGGTGGTAGATATTCACAGGCTCAGAACTAACCACCGAGGGGGTGGAGCTTATTATGTCTCCAATCCTCCAGGTCTTTACACCACTTGCACCTGGGCAGAAGTTGGCTATATCCACCTCCCTTGTTCTCTTTACATAGTCAGGGCATGAGGAGTCTGAGCTTAGGTTTTCACCCCTTAGATACCTTATGATACAGCTGGTGTTGGCGGGTTGGCAGGTTCCACCACCGCAATCTGCGTTGCTGGTGCAAAGTACCGCTGAGTTGTTAGAACAAACCTTCCATATGTTGCTAAGGTAGCTTGACTCTGAGGTGGTAAAGGAGGTAAGAGTTCCATCTTTGTTGTAGAGAATGGTTCTGGTTGATGGGTCTCTATTGGCAAGCTGACAGCCTACATCAAAGACGGGGATAACTTCATTTATGGATTTTGCCCTTTCCATCACACAAGAGGAGGTTGTATCTGAGCCTTGCAGTATAGCAACCTTCGTTTCATTTGCATTTGGATCAAAGAAGAACTGGAATATTTTGTCAAAAACCGTGCCCGCTATATTTAAAACTTTAGGTTCTGTAGTGTCTTCCCTCAGGTTTTGCATCGTATCTATCCAAAAAGACCTGAGAAAGCCAAGCCAAGAGACCTCCGTGCCATCCTGCCTTATGTATTGGGGATAATAGTAAGGCTGGACTATAAGGGAGGACACACTAGTTCTTGAGGTAAGGGTGGCAACGGTGGCACTAGAGGACGCACGGCGGAGGATGTCAGCAAAGACCCTATTTAACCCCTCTTCTATTTTAGTAGGGTCTGAGGCAAAGAAGTAAGCATCTGGAAAACCATCGCTATCCTTGTCCCATTCAGAAGTGAGGTCTGGTCTTCCATTTCCGTTTGTATCGTCAAAGTTTCCAAACTTTGCCGCAAGGTAAAGCATGTTGGTCCTTCCGACCAGCATGTTTGGGTTTGCCTCTTGGGTATCGATCACGTATGTTTTTAATGTTTGATTACCTGGCAAGTCAGGTCTAAGGTCGGTTTGATGGGCATAATAAGCTAGTCCAGCAATGTAATAAGAGTTTTCCTTAGGTGGAAATGGGCAGGCTCCGAAGGCTTTGGAAAGTTGGGTAACATATTTTGGCGTAGGGGTCCAATCACAAGTTCCACCAAGCACACAACCTACGCACAAAAAACCCGGAGTTAAACCTTCATAATTTCCAACAAGGTCTGTCCAGTAGCTAACGTTTATGCTTGTATCGGCATTTGAGGGGGCACCAAAATCACCAACACACTGTATGCATGGAGTGTCGGAAGTTTTAGCGGTTCCCGGGATTCTTTTATCAAGCCAAGGTTCAGCGTCGTTTATGGCAACCACAAAGCTCTTTTGGCAAGGATATATATAAGGGTCTCTCCATCCAAGCCTGTTTGTATAAGACCAAGGAGAATAATTACAGTAAACTGGCGCACCATCATCTATGGTCGGCAATCCAGTGCAATAATTGTCCGTAGAAGGTCCCAGCTTTTTAAAATAGCGAATGGTTTCATAATACATTTCACTTATTGGATCGTATTCCTTGTATCCATCATAATATCCAAATTTGTTTATATAGTTAATTACACCGCTATACCTTGCTCCCGGTATGTTATCAGGATTGGTTATAAATGTTCCGTCTGGGTTTATTTCAGCCTCTGGGTTTAGGCAACCACCTACATTATTGCAAACTACTAAGTCTCCGTTTGCATCATGATACTTCATCCCATAAGGGATTTTAGGAGAAATCCACTTCATGTTAGCCCTAATTACTCCACCATCCCTTCTGGGGTCTGGGTTTCCAAATAATGCATAAGATATCAGCCCAAATCTTATTTTGTCTGCGTATTTTTGGATTACTCCCTCTGGTTTGTTGTTAGAAGGATTACAGTTAGGTTCTAAACCTATAGATGGGTTGCACACTTCAATTTTTAGATTGAATGCTGCGACAGCTCCACTCACAGTTTGGCATGTTGCACCGCTTCCACAATCTGAATTTGTATTACAAGCTTTAAAAATATCGTTGCTACATCTTCTATTTGAGACTGTGGGGAAGAGATTTTCTCCACTCCCTGACTCACCTATTCCACAATCTGGCAAACCATCATTATTTGTGTCCCTGCAAACCACAAAACCGTTAGCGTATCTAATAAGATATATCGTTCCAGTATAAGGTGTATAGCGCTGGGCGTTATCAATCCTCTTTATGGGAAACCACCAGTTTCCAGACGGAGTTTGTCTTGCCCCTAAAAGTATGGTATAGCCAGGCAAGTCTACAGCCCTATTCCCGCCTGTCATAGCCTTTCTGAAAGCATCAACTGCCATGGTGGTTGCCCAGTTAAGAAAATTACCACTCCAGCTACCTGAACATTGATGGTTTGTGGCTAGTCCCACTGGTTCAAACCTCCCACCTACTCCACTCCCTACATACCTATAACATTTATTAGGGTCAAAGTATCCATAGTAAGTTTTATTATTGTCATAGCAGTTATCTACTCTCCTTCCACTGACAGTGTATGAACAAGATGCGAAGGTGCAGCTATAAGATGTTCTTGGGTCGCCAGTGCAGGTTATAGGAGGGTGGGCGGTGCCTTGCATGGGCGTTTCTATGGAAAGCATGATCATTACATTGGGAGGAACAGAAGCTGATATCGTGGGAGGAACGTAGCAATAGTCAGTCATGTTGGCACTGTAAGACCTTTGCCCTGTGAACGCTAGTAAAACAGTAAATATCAAGAGGAAGACCTTTCTTCTCATCTCCCTAGCCTCCTTCAATTTTTAGATTAACCCACCCTTTTGCCCTTTGCGTGAAGCTTCTGTGAAATACGCGGACTTATCCTTTGTCCTCTTTGTGAGGGATTTCTAAAACTCTGTAAAGAAGAACCTTGATCTCTGTGATCTCCTTTCTCATTTCCTTTAGTTCAGTCCTTATGTCCCTTATGTCTTGCTCAATCTTGTCTATCCTTCTATTAATATCCTCGAAGCGTTTATTTACATCTTCAAAGCGTTTGTTCATATCCTCAAAGCGTTTGTTGATTAAAAATACATACCCTCCTATGATGGCAGAGAGGGTGCCGATGATCGTAAAAGCCTGCTTCCAGTCCATGGCTTTAATGTTATTCCTCCTTCACCAAAAGCCCAGCTTGGACTTGGTGAGTATGGCAAAAAAGGACCAGATGTCCTTTGGGACGGTTATGCGTGGAATGGCGTAGGGGTCCGAATAGGGTTCTACCGTCATCTTTTCAGTGGTAAAACATGCCCTTAGGTATTCTATGCATTTTTTCTTCAATTCATCGCTGTAATCTCCAAAGGGATAAGCCCCGTGTTCTACACTTTCTCCCAGAAAGCTTTTGAGTAAGTACATGGATGTTTTAAAGTCCTCCTCTACTCTGTTTCTCATCTCCTCTTCCGTTTCAAAAGTAAGCAAGCTGTCAAAGTTCCTTTTGAGTAATTCCTTCAGTTCTTTTTTCCAAGACCTCTTTTCAAAAAAGCTATCTCCCAAGGATCGGATGAACTCTTTGACCTCTGGCTTTAGACTTCCTGCCCTTATGGCTAAGGAACCCTTCATAGGAAAGATGGGATAACCTTTTCTTAGATCGCCTTTGTATGCGTGCAAAAGGGACCAGTGTCCATCTCCATCGTAGAAGTCTATAACTTCGTTCCTTTCAAAGGCTTTTAGGTGCCAATGGGAATGCCAGCCAAAGGAAAAGACATCCCTCATGCTCTTTATTTCCTCCAAGGTCAAAAAGTCTGTGCTTTTGCCCTGCTTTACAAACTCTGCGTTTGCATCTTTCATGCTCTTTGGTCTATAAAGCTCTTCCCAAGACACTTTCCCCTCCCAATAATCAAGGAGGGTAGGTCTCTTTTTGTCCTCCAATAGCATCCGAGAGGTTGCCAAAAAGAGGGTCGCTTTTACTTTGTGCTTTTTCAGTATAGGATAGGCGTAAATGTAGTTGTCCGCATAGCCATCGTCAAAGGTTATTGCCACTGCGTTTTTGTGGCATTTTCCGTTTATCACGCAATCCAAAACTTCGTCCAAAGAGACTATTTTGTATGTGCTCTTTAGTATTTTTATTTGCAAATCAAAGGTTCTCCACCAAAGGTCAAAGCCGGGGTTTTTTATAACCTTGTGATACAAAAGCA
>Ga0080007_1062295_pt1 | contig 11078 bp, 2 predicted proteins | sample OctOCTMetagenome_FD_69210 | JGI IMG/M metagenome (GOLD analysis project Ga0080007, IMG submission 69210) | Hot spring and microbial mat streamer communities from Octopus Spring Streamers, Yellowstone National Park, USA - OCT_B (SPADES... | ecosystem: Environmental > Aquatic > Thermal springs >...
GGGAAAAAGGAGGTTTTTACTTCGGCGGGGCCAGTATCTGCATCAACCGCCTCCTCCTCCAGTTGTTGTACTCAATTATCAATATCGCCAATATGAGAATTATCACCAGCAACAATATGGCATACAGCACCAGCGTCGGTAGCGGTATTCTGGAGCCCAAGAAGTCAAGGCCGGCCGTGCCCGGCACAACTATCTGTATGTTCTTAGTCTCGCCAGGGTTCAGCGTCACAGAGGCCGGAGCCTCCTTGCCCAGAGCGACGACTTTAATGTTGTAGGTGCCGGCGAGCACCTCTTCATCCTTCGGCGGCTTGGAGCGCATCAAATTCAGCGGGCCGGTCAACTCCACCGAGGAGACGTAGTTGTCAATTGGCTTCTTGTCGTCGTCGACTGCAGTCACGCTGAGTTTCGCAGTGGGAACCTGCACCGTAGCGGTCACAGTCTGGCCGACCGGCACATTGACGGTCTGGCTTAACTCCTTGCCGAAGACCGAGGTCTTCACTGTATACTGCTGGCCGCCCAGCACCTCCACAGGCCCGACCGTGCCCTGGCCGCTGGAGACGCCAACTATCTGCACGCTCCAGTCGCCCCTCACCTTGCCGAAGCCGTCTACCACCTGCGCCACTATCTTGGCTGTGGGTATCTTCACGCGGATCACCATCTGCGGGCTCCTGGCGGTGAAGGTGGTGGTGTTGGTGAAGCCTAGGCCGGTAACCCTAGCCACGTACCGCTGGCCCTCAACAAGCTCAGTGGTGATCTGGCCCATGCCCGTCGCCACGTTTTCAATCACCACAAGCCAGTCGTTGCGGACTGCGCCGAAGCCGTCCACAGCCTGAAGAGTCACCTTGACGGTGGAGACCGGTATCTGGAGTGCAAGGGCCTTCTGGTTCAGCGTAAGCACCTGCTCCTTAACCAGGGCTTTGCCGTCGGGAGTGACAGCGTTAGTAATAACTTTGATCTTGTAGGCGTCGCCCAACACATCCGTCCTAGGCAACACCGCCTGTAGCTGGCCTTGGCCCTGAGCCGCAGTGATGTCGCCGTATAACACCTGGACGGTCCAGTCAGATCTCGGCGTGCCAGTGGCGTCGACGGCTTGAATCGTCACCAGGCCAGTTAGCCCAAGCTCTGCGAAGTCCAAACCGGACAGGAGGTCGGTCGTCTTGCCGCTGAACACCCGATACTGCCCGCCCTTCACCGGAACCTCCTGGCCACCAAGCGTCACATGAGTCACGTAAATCTCCACCGGATACTCCACAGACACCGGCACCCTACCACCAAGCATCATAACGCCTCCAGACACGGTAAACGGAATCCTCACATCTTTCCTGGTGCCGTCGAGGAACTCAACGCCCCTTACAAGTATGAAGCCGCGGGTGGCGCTGTTCTTCACAGGTATCTCCGTGACATATCTGACGGTGGCTAAGACGTTCCAGCCCGTCGCAGGCACCGAGGCGCCGCGTGTTAACTCGAACTTACCTGTGGCCACCAAGGCGCCAGACTCATCATAGACATAGTAGTAGTAGCTCGTGCCGGGAACCTGCGACAACACGCCGCTGGGATACTTAGATATCCTCAAGTCAACCACCTGCGCACCGCCGTCGGCGCCAGTCTTGTTGACAGCATTCACAAGCTGGCCAATAGTCGACGCGTCGACCACCTTCACAAACATGTTAATCAACGGCCTCCCGGCCTCGTCCTTCACCGTCATCGTCAGCGGATAGACGTAAGTCCTTATCTTGCTACTGGCCGAGGCGTTGCCCAGCTCGGTGACGTCTCTGGAGATCAGCTGGTCGTAGATCCATATGGTGAACTCAGGCCTGCCCCTCAGCAATTCCACCAAGTAGCCGTTGTACCAAGCCACCCTCACCACGTTGCTCTGGCCTATGGCAGATATGTCTGGCAACAGATGCACCAGCCTACCGCGGCTGTCGCTGTGCACTACAGCGTACGGCCTCCCGCTTCTGTCAAACAGCGCAATGGTCTGGTTGGCAAGCGGCCTGTCGTTCCAGTCACGTATCTCCCTCAGCGGCAGAGTCGGGAAGCTGAACACGTACTTGTAATCGGTGTCGTTGCTCCTCACGGTCAAGTCGCCCCACGTGCCTCTGGTGATCTCCGTGATCTTGCCGTTTAGTATCTTGAAGGTCCAGTCGGAGGTCTCGGCGTGGCTGGCGTACAGCACGTTCTGCACGAAGTACTTAGACTCAAGCGGTCTCAGGTACTTAGTCACATCAACCCTGCCTAGGCCGAAGTGCCTAGCGGCGTCGTCGAGACCGGCGTGGTACGCACCTACGTTGTACTCGTAGTTAGGTTGCACCAGCTTAAACGCCCACACGTCCGTGACGTTGAACATGTAGGTTCTGCCGAAGCCGTAGCCGTTGAGCAAAGCGGTGCCGATCTTGCCGGAGTCGACGCGCAACGGCGACATGGGTATGGAGTACTTGTCGTCGCGGTATTTGACAGTCAGCGAGCCAACCACGATCGGGAAGTCGGCAGTGTTCTGCACAGTCAAGGCGTCGAGAGCGACTGTCGGCAGTCTGAACACGCCGCCGGCGAGCCACATGGCGGTGGAGTTCCACATCTGCACCTTGGTGTAGTTGCTCAGCACCAGCGCACTGGTGCCGGAGGTGCCGAAGCCGAGACCGATGATTCTGCCGGAGCCGTCAAACTCGTCTAGGAACGTCTGCGTCGTCCAGCCAGCCGGGCAGACGTTAGGCACGAAGTTCACCACCAGGTACTTCTCGAACTTGTAAATGTTGATGCTCACCTTGTCATCCTTAACCGTCGACGCAGAGTACTTCGTGCCGAGAGCCGGGCCCTTGGATGGGACGTCGCTGGCCGCAATTATCCATATCCTGGCGATGCGGGAGCCAGCAACCGAAGTCTTGTGGTACCACGACGGCAGGAGCGCCACCTCGCCAGACTTCACCACGTAGGTAATCGGAGTGCCGAAGCCGCCGTAGGCGTCATAGGACCTGTCAAAGCCGTTTAGAATCGACGCAGACCTGTTAATTGCATACACAACTATCGTCGGGTCAATGCGCCCGGGCAGACCGGGGGCAGGCGGCAATCCGCATTCGTACATCGAAACGGTCGTATAGTTGGCGGCAAGAGGCACCAGCTTAGTGGCGCAGACGCTGATGGGACGTTCCTTCGGGTCGAACATCTGGAACTCGATCACGTACTTAATCGTCCACTTCTTTGTCACGATGTTGTAGGCGTTGGCAGCAATCTTGCCGAAGTTCAGCGGCAACGTGACAACAACCCTAGTGCCTCTTGAGCCAGCTAGTATGTCCGTGAGGTTGTAAACCTTGAAGTCTAGAAGCACGGCCTTACCGCTACTTGTTATATTGTATGCTGTTATGTTCACAATAGCCTTGCCGCTGCCTGCAGTCTTCCACGGCAGAACCACCTCCAACGTGCGGTAGTTAGTGACATTCACTCCACTCAGCGTGAGCTCGAAGGTGTACAGGTCATCCTCACCGGCTTGCATAACGGCTGTCGACCTGGCGCATATCGTCGTTGTGCCGTTGTGGCTCAGCACCCGTAGCACATCATTTCTCTCAACTATGTCCGTGGCGTGGTACAGCACGTTGAACCGTGCCAAGACCCAGTCATAAGGCACCAAGAACCACCTGTCGAAGCTAACAGCGTATTCACTACTCGGCGCAGAGGTTACAGCAATAGTGCCTTCGGTAAACGTTCTGTTTGTGGCAACAAAGCTGACAGTTGCTGGACAGATCCCAGCAGATACAAAGATTCTGACACCCGGCAAGCCAAAGGCTGGGGCTATGCCTATATCTCCGCACTTCGCGTTGATGGTCAAATCGATTAAATAGTTGGCATCAATCACGGCATTGTAATTCGTCTTTAACTCGTTGTTTATCACCACTACACTGCCCTCCAAGATTAGTTCCGGCTCCTGAACTGTTGCGTCCACCGTGCCGTTGTAGGCTGTGAGTTTCACATATGTTGCGTTGTTAGCCGGATCCGGCACAATCTGCGCACCTACAAGAGTGATAATCAAGAACGCGTTAGCTGGCACTTGTAGAGAGCCGCTGGCGCTGGTATCGCTAGGCGTTCTAAATGTCATGGTGGTTGTAGTGAAGTTGTTGAGGATTGTGAACTGGTACTTCGGAGTGGTGGCGTTGCGGAGGACAACTATGTTGGGCAGATACGCAAAGTCGCCGCCGAACTTAACAGGCTTGTAGAGACCATACAGCAACGTCTGTTGCGTAGTGCCGCCGACAATAGCATCAACCCGATCGTTGTACGGGTAGCCCGTGCTCTTGGCCAGCTCGTTATCCAGTAGATAAGCCAGCGAGTATGTGCCGTATACGGATGCGAACGGCGAGATCAACTGCGGCACCAGCGTCTTGTTGGCAAACATACCGTCGGTCTTGTTCAAGGCAAGGCCGACGTAGACGTCGGTCAGCGTGAAGCCGACGAAGGTGTCAACCGGCAACCTCAAACTCTTAGTGTGCGTAGTTACGTTAACCGGATACACATCAGCCTTGATGTCAACAAGCGGCCCGGCGATGGTCACGTAGTCGTCAAACACCTTCTGGCCCATGTACCACACCACGAACCTAAACCTCTGGCCCTTGATAAACAGCCTAGCAATCTCGGCAGCACCGGCTTCTGACGGCTTCATCTTGCATAGATCAATAATGTCCTTCGGCTGCTGCGAGTTTAACAGATATACTGCGGCGTATCTGTCCGTCGAGGCGTTAGCCACAAAGCCTGCCATGGCGGCAAGCGCATAGGAGTTGATAGCACGTGAGTAGTTGGCAGTTGTGTACTGCGGACAGCCAAGAGCATTCTTGGCGTCGTCAAGGTACTTCGTGGCGAGTCTGAGGTAGATGTTGCGCATGCCGGTTATGCCTATGGCGCGGAAGTCGGTCAAAATCTTGAAGTCTCCGACAGTGTAGTTTCTCCACATCGAGGCTCTGTCATACGGGCTGTAGTCATCCGCGAGCACCAGCGTCACGTTTAGCAAGAACGGCCTAGTTGCTTGCGGATAAGGCCCGAGGAACACCGGCTGGCTCCTCAGCAGATACTTGCCGGTCTTATCAAAGACCCTAACCACTAGGTCGTAGACCTCAACCGGCAGATTTATGACGTCCTTGGTGCAGATGTACTTGGTGGCGTTGGAGGCATCCAGCAACAGCCTGGAGTCGTACACCACCAGCCCGCTGTCTATGGCGCCACGGGTGCCCAAGGTGTAGACGTCATCAGAAGGCGAGAAGCCCAAGAATTTGGCATAAGAAGCGTAGTCGTTGCTCCTACTTATTTGCTCATAGGTGTAAGACCACCGCCGGTCAGAGCTTGGCACAATGGTCCTCACTTGTACTCTTATCGGAACGCCGATGGGCACGTTCGGCGCGTATGCGCGTCCGTCCTTGTTCGAGATGCTACGCGCAATCTCTGTGCCGCCAGTGCTGAGCACCCTAACCACAAAGCCGACCAACGGCTCCTTCAACGGGTCGTAGTCAGCAGACACCACCTGGCTCAAGACTCTGAAGTTCAGCGGCGCAATAGGCAGATACAGCACCGGCTTGCGCACTACGCCGAACTTAACCGGTATTCTGAACAACACCGGCGAGGAGGCCGGTATCTTTGTCAAGTTGTCTACCGGGTAGAGCGTATAGCCGAAGTAGTTAAGCACTGCGTATGCACTTATGGAATCGCCCCTTAGGTCAAGTTGCGGTTCACCCCACTCGTCGATGGGCACCATTATGTCCACGGGGACCTCACTACCCACAGGCAACCTGGCTATCGTAACGTTTCTGCCGCCGATGTCCATCACAAGCGAAATACTGGCGCCAGCAAGCCCAGCTCTGACGCCCACCACCGGGTTCCCACAAGCGTCCCTCATTAAGATGTTCTGAAACACCCTAGCAATCGCAATGTGAATCACATGCTCTCTATCATAGAACATAACCTCATTATCAAAGATCCTAATAACCGGCTTAACGACCTGAACCGCGTACATGTCGGTCTTTTTCTCATCTCTATATTCGGCCTGCAACGCGTCGCCAGCCTTGCTGTGGTACATCAACCCGCTGGAATTTATTACCGGGTAGTACGCCGCTACATTAGCGGTGCCGACCAGCGCGTCGCCGCTGTATATTCTGAACCTGTAGGAGTAGCTACCGACGAGCCCAATCGCGAACTGCTTGAAGAAGTTAGCATTGGCGGCGACGTCGGTGTAGTTGAAATACCGGATCTTCGTGAGGTCGCCGACTTTCGTAAGGTTAGCGACTAGAGGCGGCATCGGCAGATAGCCGCTGGCGTTAAATAGCGTCAATAAGGAGAGCCTGACGTTACCGACCACGCCGGGCACCGGCTGATACGGCGGCAGAGTCCAAACCACCTGGCCCAGCCAGGGGTCGTAGGAGATGGCGCCGTCGTAGGCCATCCTATTTACATACATAGCATCGCCCTCCACCACGAACCTCAACGAGGCCAAGTCGAGTGGATCTGTGTAGAAGTACTCCCTCGGATTGGCCACGGAGGGCGGCAGAGAGTAGTTGCTCCACCTCCAAAGCCTGATCTGAACAGGTAACACCGATACGTTCAAAACGCCTTGGAAGTTCGCCGGCTCCGCCAGAGCGACCTCAAGCACAATCGCCTTCACCGTATCCTGCCCAGCGGTGTAGGAGTACTCAACCACAAGCTTCGTTGTTATGTCGGCCACAGACACCTTTGCATCGTTGTTAGTCAGCTGGAGCTGTCCTCCGAGTCTTGCCAACCTAACTGTATCGTAAAATCTTAGCACCGCCCGCCTTAAAGCTGACTTCACGCTGAGATCTGATATGTTAATTCCTCTGAAGCAGTCCAGTAAGAGGGTGGGGTTGTCCACTAATTCGGAGAGAGAACCAAAATTACACAACGCCTTCAGAACGCCCCAGGCACCTAATGCCGCGCCCGCAACGCCCTCGGCGTCTAGTTTCCAGCTGCCCTGCGCCCTGTCGAGGGTGACCCAGTTGTCGCCCACTTTCATCTGGATCTTGAACCTGAAGTGCTCAGGATTGAAGATAGGGTTGCCCTTGAGGTCAAGCAGGCCGGTGATGGCCACCGTGTACATCGTCACGTTCCATATCACCAAGCCGCAAGACATCGGGCTCGAGACGCCAGTGCCCGGGCCAACCGTCTTGTTAAGCGTAACCGCTACATGCCTCAACCCGCCGCTGGCGACAAACCGGTCGTTTCTGCTCTGTATGACCACGCCTCTAGAGCCTTCAATTGTGATGTGGACAAAGTGGTCATAGCGGACTCTGGTGGGGTCCCACCTAAGGTCGGCCCTGCCGGCAGTGCCAAAAGACGTCACGAAGGTGGCGAGATATGTGAAGGGCCCGAACACGCTGGTTATCTCGCGGTCAAACCCCCTCACGTAGTCAGTGGGACCTCTGGCCGGGCCTACGTTGTCGTCGAGAGTTATGGTGGTTCCTCCGATTGTGACAGTTCTCGTGAACGTTAGGCTAAAGAGCTTGCCCAGCGTGTTTACGCCCACGTAGAAGGTGTGGATCACGCTGGAAGACAAGTTGCCAAATCTGCCAGCACCGTTTTTCACACGTATTACGCCCCAGGGACCTGTGTAGATGTTAATGCCAGTGAGCTCCGGCCTGCCGCTGAGGTTGCCGATGACGTCAATAAACCTGGCACCTGTGAAGGTCTTGTTGTAGATGAGGAAGTAGTAGCCCGGCCTTGGCCACTCAACCACAATGGCCACGTACCAGTCGGTCTGCTTAGTTACGTCCACACCAGCGGGGACGTTTATGTTGAAGGTGACGAAGCCCGTGGCGTTGGCCACAGCGGAGACCCTATAGTCCCGGAACTCGGACGGGTACTTGGGGCTAGACGCGGTCTCGCGGATAATCAACGTGAAGTTCTTGCCGGCGGCGAATTTATACGGCGGGAAGTTCCCCAGGCTCTTCTCCCATGGCGTGCATAAAGCGTATTCGGCTCCGAAGCCAGCCGCCGCCCTTGCGTCGTTTATCTGCATTATCACGTCGAAGGCGGAGGGCAAGGCTTGTCCAGGCCCGCGCTCGGATTGGGCGTAGGCCACCGCCGCTAGGGCGGTTAGTGCTAGGAGTGCTAGGATTGTTTTTGTATGGTTGTGCATAACTCGTTGGATGCGGGTCGTTTAAAAAGTTTTCTCTTCTATTGAGATATAATGATGGCGGCGGTTAGGGATCCCTCGATCCTTATCTCTCCTTCCCCGAGGTATACCCTGAGGGTGTTTCCCCCTCTGTCGACGGCCTCGACGTACTCCCCGTTCCAAGTGATGGACTGGGGCTTGTCGCTGTCTCCTCTGGCGAAGACGGAGAGGAGGCGGAAGACGTACTGCGTGGCTGGCTCGTCTGTGGCTGTAGGCTTCTCTCCGTAGAATATAGGCGGCACGAGCGCCGTGGGGACGTCGCAACTATACGGAGCGCCGTCAACAAGCACCCTTGTTACCTTCAGCGGCGAGGTGGTGAACTCCACGTATATGTTGTGTCCTGCCACGTTGAGAGACAGCGAGCCGCTCCCGCCTTCGATTCTTCCGCTGTAGTCGCCTGTGTTTGTGCCGAGCACCGACCTCACCGTTATCTGTCCCGACACGGCTCTGCCCGTAGGGGTGTAGGTAAGGGTGCCTGTCACCCTCAATATGTCGAGGGTGGCCTCTAATCCCCCGCACCTTAGCTTCAGGCCTAGTAGACTTCTGCTGTCTGTAAACTCGATTCTAGAGATGTCTTTTACCGTTAATCTGGGCGGCGTCAGCGTTAGGGAGACCTTCAGCTTGTATGTGGTTGAGTTGACTTTTATCTCCAGCGTCTTCTCCCCTGGGACCTGCACGGTCTCTGTGTAGTTCTTGGAGGCGGCGCCGCCCGGCGTCAGCTTGTAGTAGTCAACGCCGCCCGGGCCCTCGACGGCGAGCGCCACGGCCCTCCTGGTGGCGTTTGTAGTGATTACATAGCCCCACGTCAAAGCCGCTGTCTTGCTCACCGCCGAGAGCGATGTGGAATCTGTCCCGTTGGGAGGCGGCCAGCTCCGCCTGACCTCGGGGCTCCACAGCACGATCTCGACCTTGGGCGCCACCACCTTCACCCGTATGGCGTGGCGCAGAGTGGCGTTGAGGCTCCCCGCCACTCTGAACTCCACGTTATACGTGCCCGCGGCGCCCACCGTGATGGTCTTGGTCATGTTGAGCGCCTCGCCGGGGGCCAGCGCGAAGGCCCTGCCGTCTATGGATAGGCTGGCTGTGGCGTTCCCCGTGTTTTTTATCCAGAGCCACGCGGCGTAGGTCTCGCCGGGCAACGCCTCCACCTCAGAGGGGCCTCCCACCCTCCAGTCGAACGCCGCCGCGTAGTAGCGCACAGTAACTGGCACCTCCACGCCGCCCATCTCCACGACGTAGGAACCTGCCGCCACCACTGTAATTGTTGTGTCTATTGTCTTGGTCTCACCCGGCGCCACGGCCACCCCTCCCACCCACGCCGTTAGGTTGCCCAGGTTGCTGATCCTCACCGTCACGGTGAGGTTTGCCGGGAGCTTCGTCGCGTTTACATACACGGGCTCCGCCTGGAGGCGAGGCGCGTAGTAGTACACCCTGACCGCCTTCACGTGCCTAGTCCCGTTGACCGCGACCTCCACAGAATGTTCGCCAGCCCACCGAACTGTCTTGTTCGCGGCTATCCTCACCACCTGCCCGGGGGCGACCTCATACGGAACGCCCTCCACCACGGCCACGCCTGTGCCGTTGCCCGAGTTTTTAACGACAATAGTATAGTTTATGTAGATGGGAAGCCTCGTCGTGTTTATCACCCCGGGCGTCTCAACCGCTACCTCTATGGAGGGGGCGTACACCACGCGCGGCGGCTGAGCCGTAGACGTGGGCGTGGCGGTCTGCGTCTTTGTCTCTGGCTTCTCCGCTGTGGTGGTCGGCGGCTGGGAGGTGGCGGTGGCCGTGGTGGCCGTAGGAGTGGTAACGGGAGTGGTGTGAGTGGTCGCTACGCCGCCGGGGGGCGCGGGCGGCTGTTGCAGAGCCAGGTAGGCGACTATAAGGGCGATGCCCAGGGCTATCAACCCGATTGCCGTTTTGTTCATGACGATGTTTTGTAGCTCATATTTATATTTCTCGGGCCGTTGAGGGACGTGCGTTGGGTTTTGGTGCTGGTGCTCTTGGTGGTGGCCGTCTACGCCTTGGAGACTGAGCACTTCGTCGTGATGCCCGACGACCAGACCCTGGCTAAGTACCTGGAGGAGGCCTACAGCTTCTACGTAAGCAAGGGCCTCAAGCCCGCCCCTTCATGCCAGGAGGCTAAGTACCAAGTATTGATAGACTCCTCCAACGCCTATGCCGGACACACCGAGATTGGTGATAGGTGCATAGTAAGGATCGTGTTTAAGCCGCAGTATACGCCCAGGCTCGTGTACCACGAGGTGGGCCACGTCTTTTTTGAATACTATAAACACTATCTGCAGGACTTGTGGGTCGACGAGGCTGTGCCGGAGGCCATGGCGTCGGTGGCCACCGGGGTTTACTACTTCCCCCCGATGTATTTCCAAGAGAGACTGTATAGGGTAAATCCCTTTGCGCTTGGTAGTGAGCGGCTGTACGACTGGTATAAATACAGCGCCGTGGTTGCGTGGTATCTCGAGAGAAGTAGCAACTGGAGTAGCGTTTTGACGGTGTTTTCGACGCGTCAAGGCGCCGCGTCGCTTTATGTGAGGTTTTTGCTGGAGCTCGCCAAGGGCGTTTCGCTGGGCGGCGTGACGTATAGGCCGGAGGTAGAGGTGGTGGAGGTGGCGCCGGGCGCCGTCCGTAAGTACCCGGATCTGCCCGGCTACACGGCTGTTTACTACAACGTGTCTGTGCCGCGGGGCGGCGTGTTGAGGATCTCCGCAGAGGGGGCGGGCACGTGGCGCTTGGCGTCTAACATAGCGCTGGACAGAGACGTGGTGGTGACCAACAGCACCCTCCTCGTGGCCATTGTCAACAACTCCAGCCAGACCCTCCAGCCCACCCTCGTCTTCTACTTCAGCTCTCTCCAGGCCAGGGTGGTGGACGGCGTGTTTGAGGGAGGGGGCAGAATCTC
>Ga0080007_1068031_pt1 | contig 11067 bp, 4 predicted proteins | sample OctOCTMetagenome_FD_69210 | JGI IMG/M metagenome (GOLD analysis project Ga0080007, IMG submission 69210) | Hot spring and microbial mat streamer communities from Octopus Spring Streamers, Yellowstone National Park, USA - OCT_B (SPADES... | ecosystem: Environmental > Aquatic > Thermal springs >...
GGGGAAGCCGCTGTTGCGGTAGGACTCGGCGCCTTTGTGGAGGAATACTCGACGCAACGCGTCAACGAGCTCATCCAGCCGTACCGAAGGTTGCAGGGCTCAGACGGAGAATACTGCAGGAGGTTGAGGAGGAGGCGGGGAGGGACGTTGCGGAAATCGCCTCCAACATCGCCACAGCTATAAAGCGGTACGCGCCGGAGATAGAGGAGGCCCTGGCGGAGCTCAGGCGGCTAGGCGCAGACCCCGTGAAGGCCAGTCTCGAAAGCGCCGTGGAGGAGTACGCCGAGGTCCTGCGGCTAGACATACCGGTCGGCGGCGGCAAAACTCTTGAGGACCTCCTCTACGAGAGCCGAGACGAAGTCTTGGACAAACTCCACGAGATAATGATGGCGCTGTACATGGAATACGTAGAGATAAACGAGACATGCGACCGCGGGTGCCCGCCTGAGGCGGCACAGAAGCTGGAAAAACTAGCGACGCTGGAGCTAGCCACGTACATAATCTACAAGCTGTTCCAAAAACAGAAAATCGACAAGAAAACCGCCGTTGCAGCGCTTGAGGAAATAGTGAACGAAATCCTCTCTGGATGATTAATTCTAGATAGACGCCAAGCCGCCTGCTGTCCACTGCATATAAGTTGGCATGGGCTCGTCGTGAAGAGCCGCAATGATACGCAGGCCGAAACGCCGTGCTGGGGCCAGAGAAGGGGCTATACCCACGGCGCCGAGACCAAGCATTTTTGAGACACAGCCTCGGGGAAGGCCCAGCCGCGGGAGACGCCGCTAGAACTGGAGGTAGTACAGCTTCAACAGAGCCATCTTGCACCCCTCGCTGTTTAAGTCGCCGCAGTTCTCGTAGACGGCGCGGAAAAGCCGCCGAGGCGGAGACTCCTTAAGACCCGCGGGGCCCCGCAACCGAGTAGCACGACCGCGTCTGCTCTGCCCTCCACAGCTACCAGCAACATGAAGGCAAGCCGCGTCCGAGAGTCTCCAGGTGCCAAGACCTAGAGCTTCCCCATCCGCCCTATCCAGCAAGCGATGCGCCTTAGGCACTACTTTCCCTGTAATTGATCTCTTTCGCTTGATAGCCATCACTCACGACGGCATTCAGTCCCTTGGATAATTGCATGCTCCAACTTGTTTTTCTGCATGCGATGGCCGAGCAACCACAATGACCTCCCAGCCGTAGTTAACAGCCACCGCCACTCTTTCAACAACTCCACTGCCCCACCTGTCGCCAGAGGCCGCCAACCAGGCACTAGCTGAGTATGCCAAACGCCGCCACTAAATACTCAGCGATGGTTCAGTGTTCCTCCACCTCCCTCCACAGGCTCCGGAATCCCTCCGCCGTCCTGAGGAGCTCTTCTCACTTTGCGGCAAGGACGCCGGTCTAAGAGCAAAAATGCGGACGGTAAGTGTAGTTTTTCCACAGCTTCAGCTTTATGCATGCATCCACCACTTATTCGAACGCTTCTGCGACTCCTTCCTATCCTTCTTGTCTGACATACGTACCTCGCAGAGGGCGGGATACTGTTCGCAGAGGGTCAGCACAAGCTTCTTGATCCGTTCGATCAGTTTTACGGCGTCGTCTATGGAACCGAGGAGTTTTACCCACTCTGCTAAGTCCGCGTCGCTTTCCTTAATTCTTTCCAACTCCTCTGGATGGGCCACCGCCTCCAACAAGTTCCTCATGGCTTTGGCTTCCTTTATGAGGTCGCTGTGTAGTGTTGCAACCAGCACGTAAGCCCAAGCTATGGCGGCGGACAGACATTGCGCCGATAGGCCGCCCTCAGGCGCCGCCTCGCCGCAACGCCCTCTAATCTTGCTGTACAGTTGCCACATATCTTCAACCGCCTCCTCCCGGCGGTTCTCGAGGTGTGCTGAGTGTTTTCTCAGCAGGTTTGAGTAGGCGCGGATAGCCTCCACCAGAGGCCAGAGACGCTCCGCCTTAAGGCGGTCTTTGAGTTGTTGCAAGGCGTCGTAGATATACTCCACGGTTTCTGGATCCAGTCTCTCCAGCTCCGAGGCGGCGGCCAGCAGAGAGACGTATATATGCGGCGCCTTCTCGCCCAGAGGGCGCAACGCCGCCAAGATTAACCACACAACTGCCGGATGAGTCACCCGTTTAACCGCGGCAAGCGCCACTCGTAATAACAAGTCGACAGTCTCTTTGTCCACTTCACCAACAGCCGCCAACGCTGCAAGACCCAAGAAGTAAATGACCTCGGACAACTTGACGCCCCTCTTTCTCCACTTCGCCAACAGCCCCTCTGCCGTTTTCCTAGCGGCTTGTTGAGACCCGGCAATTATGATCACGGGGGATGCGAGGGGGGTAAGAACGCTAGACTTTTGCTTAATCCCCCGAGTCTGCGAAAGATCTCTGGCGTGCCGCGCCTCAATGCAACGTAGAAACAAAATTGCATATGTCAAAAGTCTCGGTATCTTGTTGTCTATCATCAAATACTTATCCGCGTCCCTCTTGAAAACGTCAGTAAGTTTCCTGCCGACATAGGCCAGCAGAGCCGCCCATCCCCGGTTCTTCTCGGGTACGCCGAGCTCGGCAAAGATTTTATTGCATACCTCTAATGTCTTCCTGGGGATGCCAAACTCGGTGAGGATTTTGTCGCCTTCGTTTAACACCTCGCCGCGGGCCCAGTCCAGCGCTTCTATCAAGTCGCGTAAGGCCTTTTCGTAGGGCTTCCTCGCCTCTTCGCCGTTTAGGCCGGCTAGGTCTCTCAGCGTCTCCTCCACGAGGTCTTCGTGCCGCTGGGCGAGCCATTTGGCTATGGGCTCCAGCGCCTCTTCCCTCAGAGACTCCAGGCTGGCGCCTTTCAGCTCCTCCGGCGTCAAAAGACGCCACACGCCCCCCTCATATACCGCCTTCGTGACGTACGTCACGCCGACCGGAACCGGGCCGAAGACGGCGTGGAGTAGGAGCGGCACAGCGGCCTTTCTAGCCAAGTTGCCGTCGCCGCGAAGCAACACGTGCCAGATGTAGTGGGCGAGAAAGAGTTTCGGCTTCTGCTTAGCCTCCTTCACAGCCCTCTCCACGTCACTTACATCACATCCGCGCTCCCTCAACCAGAGGCCGGCGTACTTGGCCACCAGCGTGTATCCGCCGTCGAACTGCGCTATCTTCTCTGCCAGCTTGCTGTAGTCACCCCCGCATCCGGAGTATCGCCTTACGACCTCGTGGAGGAACTCTACGTCGTTTAAAACAGCCTTTACAACGTATTTCTCCAAAGCTTCTTTCGCCTCAGGCGACAGGTCCCGGTACAGCTCATCAGGCAACACCACAAGCGCCTTGACGCCTCTCCCAGCCGCGCAGAGGGCCTCCTCCACCGCCCGCCTCACCCTTTCTTTTTCTTTCTCAGCCTCCTCCCCCACGGCGCGGGACTCGTAATACGCCGCGACAGGCACCGGGTCGTAGAGAAGTAGAAACCTCCTCCCCGTGTGCCTCTGCAGATTCTCCAGGGCGGAGACGAGGCCCGTCTTTACCTCCTCGGCTGAGACCACGGCGTCGGCCGCGCCGCGCCAAAGAGCAAGCCAAGCTACGTAGGCCGCCAGCGTAGACTTGCCAACGCCGTGCGGCCCAACCAAAACCACCAACCCATCCCTCTCCAGCCTCTCCAGAACCTCCCCCGCCAGCCTCCCAAAGACGCCCCCAGCCACCACATCCACAACCACATCGCCCTGCCTCCCGGCCGCGCGCGTCTTCACCCTAGGCGCCCCGCCCACCACCACGAAGTTGTGGTAGAGAAGCCCCGCCTCCACGTCGCCCACAAACGCCACCTTAACGTCAGTCAGCAAGCCCTTTACTTGGTCTCTGACCTTCTTAAGTCTCTTCTCCACCTCCGCCAGCTTGTTCTCCACCTCCCGCCTCACTACCTCCTCCAGCCTCTCTAGGTCCTGCCTGGCGGCTTTGTCTTTGGCTAAGGCGGCTAGGCTCTTCACCAAGGCCTTGAAGGTTTTGACGTCCATGCCCCACTCCAGCGCCACCTGATCTACAACCGCCTCGAGACGGTCGTCGTCTATGTACGGCTCGGCCTCGAGGGCCCTCCTCACGAGCTTGGCGAAGCTGGCGGCGACCTTATCCCGCGGCTCCCTCCTCCCGGCGAAAAGCTCCAGGAGGCGGGCGGCGAAGCCCTCCAGTTGCATCTTGCCCACACCCACAGCCACCCCTAACAACGTCGCGAGAGGCGCGGCGCCAGGGGCCACCGCTTGGAGGACCGCCAAGACGGCGAAAGCCGGGGAGAGCAACTCCGCCAGAAAGGCAGATGCAATCTTAAAGCGGAGACCTCCCAGAGCCTCCTTCGCCGCATCTCTAAACCCCACCGCGCCTGGGCTTAGGGCGAGGAGGGCGTCTCTGCCTTTCTTCAGCTCCTTGTCCCCCGGCCTTAGGAGCTTCGGCGAGATGCCCTCGCCGAGCCCCCTGTGCTCCACCTCAGCCGCCTCCAGGAGCTCCTTGCCGACGTCTTTGGCCGCCTCTTTGAAGTACTTGGGCAGGTAGATCAGCTCGGCCCTCTTCCCCAGCCTCTCCTTAAGCTCCACAGCCTGGAGGGAGCTCTCCACAGCCACGACGACACGCCCCTCGGCGGCTCTCTCCAGCTCCTCGGCGCTGGGCAGATCCCCCACGGCTAGGCCCCTGGCCCTCAGCTCCTCAGCAAGCCTCGGATAGGCGTAGGCCCTGTCCACAGCGCCCTCCCTCAAAAGCCTCTCCAATATGTACCCGCGGGAGGAGCCCGGCGGCGCCAGAAGAAAGACGCCGGGGCGGCCCACAAGCTTCTTCACCTGAGAATAAGCCGCCTCCACCATATGTTCATAAAGCCCAGACACAGACTAAAACACACATCAAATAAATATTATGAGATCGGCAGAACATTAGAACAAAAGCCTACAGCCACCACAGCTTGAGGAGGGCGAGCATGCACCCTTCCCTGTCGAGTTGTTGCATCTAGTGTACGCAGGCCTGCGGCGTTTTGAAAGCCGCGGGCCCTGGCGTGGGCGGGAGGAGGGGGGTGTACACCTTCAACCGGCTGTATTATGCGCAACAGTTTTATTAGGCCGCGCCGGTGGTTGTATGTTCCGGCTGGAGTTCCGCCTCTGCGGGCCGCTGGTCAAGTGCCTGGCTGAGATAGGCGCTGAGAGCCTCAGCGCCGTCACCAGCTTCGTAGACGCAGAGGCGCTGGAGGAGCTCGCCAAAGACCGCGGAGGCGGTGAGGGTCGTCGTGGGCGACTACGCGGTCCCCCGCGAGGTGTACAAGAGGCGACACGACGCCGCGCCCAGGCCGCTGGGTGACCTCTATATCTGCGTTAAGCAGTCTTCATAAGCAAAGTGTGTAAACAATTAAAGCAGGCAGGGCCCATAGTGGCAAATCTATTATTTGGATAACTCCTTAGGCTCCTTTGACCCAGTATGCATCGCCTGTTAACTCTTGGCGTCTTCTGAAGTTTGTCTTCGCTGAGCTGACTCCCCGGAATGCCGAGAGGAGACAATTAGTCGCAGAAGAATGTACGCCGTCAACAAGTCGCTACGCGCGGGTTTCCTTTTCCACTCGTAAAAAATCAAATGAGCGATGCGATTAAGCTCAGCGATGTCTTCTTCACTTAGCTCTTTCTTGCTCAGAATAGCCTTAGCCTTTTCGATATCCTGTAGGTGCTTGAACTTTGCCTTCCTAGCGACCTCCCCAGCACGCATAAGGGTCACCTCCTCATGTGGCTTCAGAAGCTTATCTAGGGCATCTCTGAACACTTCATATGGTATTATGTTCCTAGCTCTAAGTTCGGTTAAGAGTATAGACAGAACGAAAAATGTACTGTTGACGACCGAGGTTAATGTTTTTCTGACTCTTATTAATTCATACGCCACGATCAGCGATATAATTAACACTAGCCCGACAGGGCCGTATGTCGCGAGATCGGTCTTAGTAATTACTTCAATAAGAGTTTCAATCATGGGTTGTCTCTGGATCTCTCTTGTAGCAGAGCCGCTCCGCCCACTTCAATCGGTTTCCAGCCTTTCGCTAAGTATTTCTTAACTACGCAGTCGTCTACACGACTTACAAAAATGATTTCATTAGTAGGGTCGATGCCTACGACGCTTCTACACAAGCGAGTCACGCGGCCTCGCAATAAAAAGATGAGGACCGCGACGGTTGTCAAGACCAATAAGACTAATTCAATTAACATCGAATTCGAATTCACATGAGAATTTATAAATTTTAACCACAACTGATGTAGGTGCTAAACTCTTAAAACTGCGGGACTAAGGTAAAGCTGGAGGCAACGGCGAAACAAAGCGTATATTGATCCGTTGCACAGCCGCTTGGCTGGCCGAGGTTATCTGGCTGAAAAATATTTTCCATATTTTCTAAGCTCGACAAAGAGATGTTTACATGTATGAAAGTGCTTCTTCGGTTGCCTGCTTGGTGAAGTTAACGATTTCCTCAGCTTTGGGGTATTCCTGAGCCATCGCGGTAGTCAGCTTTTTAACGAGTTCAAATAAACTCTTCGACTCGGCCAACTCGCCGCCGTACCTCCTCCACAGCCTGGCGACGAATCCGTAGATCGGCTTCACGACTGGCGGCGGCGTCTGCGCAGTCGTGGCGTCCCATTTCAGCTCTATGCAGTTGCAGTCGACATCCTTAGGGGGTTCGGCGGCGAAGACAAGAGTCCCGCGTAGATTCTTGACCTTCTCGTACCTCTGACCGATGCGCACCTCCGTAACGCCGACCGGCGCCGACCGTAGCAGTTCTGCGTTGATCTTCAACGTCTTTTTTGTCTGCCTTGCAAGCACCAGCGGCAGGCGGTTCAGCGTTAGGAGGCGCTTTAGTAGCCGTCCGGCCTTGGCGGGGGCGCCGTATATGACTGTGCCGTATGCCTCTCTCGCCGGTTCGCCGCCCAGCATCTGCTCCAAGACGCGAACGACTGCAGCGGCGCCTTCTCCGTAGTTGTAAATGACATAATCAAAGAAGGGCTTTCTCTTGGCTTTGATGAGCGGCGCGACTAATTCGGCGACTATAGCCGCGGCGTTGAACCACGCCAGCTTTGCATCTCGTCCGGAGTACGCAGACTTGACCCACTTGTATATAGTCTTGAGAGGTTCTATTCCGTAGTCGGCTGTGTCTAGCACGCCAAGTGGGTCTGCCACTGCGCCGTCTTCGGTCAGTCCGGCGCTTATAGTCTTCTCCACATATGGGAGGAGACTCCGGATTGCAACTATTTGCCGCTTGAATCTGTAGACGTAGTACGGCCAGCGGTGCACCGCGTTTAAGAATTCGCGCAAGTCGTCCGACGCCGCTATGAGCCGCCCGCCCTCGTAAGCGACAAAATATGTGCCAAAGTAGGGATCCTCCACGACGTAGACCTCGCGCGGCAGGAGAGCCAATTCAGTCACCACCTCCTCGGCGCCGCCGCGCGCCCTCCTTACGTGTTCCACTAAAAGACCGCCTTCTGCGTTCCTGAGACGGATCGTCTCCAGGCACATTCCCGAGCCGCCGCTCACTTCGCATGTAAGACAGTATTCCCTCCTCTGCGGATCCGGCCCCACGCACGTGTCCTCTCTGACGTGCACAAAACATTCACTGCCACACGAAATTATAAACTTATGTCTTAAAATACGATAACTTATACACCTACCGCGACGCCGTGGAACAACAATCTCGGCGGTATTTGCCAAGCACCGGAGAGGAGCTTTCATAGTTTAGGAGACTCGTGGAGGAGGCCGTAAGGGCGCCGGGACTGGAGAGGCGGCTATGCCGTAGCAACGGAACGCTAGAGGACTTGGAGCCCGCCGCCTCGGGGAAGCCCAGCCGCGGGAGGCGCCGTTAATGGTGGAGGTAGTACAGCTTCAACAGAGCTATCTTACACTCTTCACTGTTTAGGTCGCCGCAGTTCTCGTAGACGGCGCGGAAAAGTGGTTTATTCACGTCGTTCCTATACTCTACAGAGCCCAGCAGGCCGTGTAGCCTAACCGCGTCGATCCTCCCCTCCACAGCCGCCAGCAACATGAAGGCGAGCTGTGCCGGAGAGTACTCAAGTGCCAGGGCTTCCACTAGGGTTTTTCCATCCACCTTACTCAACAAGAGATGCGCCTCCGGCAGTACTATATTTATAACTAATCTCAACATCTCGGCGGCGATTTGAACACCTGCGGCGGCCGCCACGGCGTCGACACAGACTTCGGTCTTGGATTTTATCGAGTGGGCGGCAATGTACAGCGCCACAAGCCACGGCGGGATAAATTTGGCACATCTTTCAAGGGCTTGGTCTTTCTGAAGCCGGCTTGCTAGCATCCATAAAGCTGGTCGATACTCCGGTGAAAGTTGATGCTCAAACGCATGTACTACTTCTTCCAGCTTCGCCCCTTCCCCCACGCCGAGGAGCCTAAGCATAAGCCGAGTAGCCACAGAGACCTCCCGGTCGTAGTCCAGCAACAGCCGCCGCTCTTTCAGCAACTCCTCCGCCCCCTTCCTCTCGCCGGAGGCCGCCAGATAGATCATATACTGGCCGAGTATGCGGGCCGCAGTGGCTAAATAGTCGGCAGTTGGTTCGAGGTGTTCCTCAGCTTCTCTCCACAGCCCTCGGAAGCCTTCAGCCGTCTTGAGGAACTCCTCCCAGCTTTTTGCGGCGAGGATACGGGCCCTAAGAGCCCAGACACAGCTGACGAGGTAGTTTCCCCACTGATTCAGCTCTTTGCGTATCTCCGCCGCTTTTTCGAACTCTTCTGCCACCTTTTCCAGCTTCTTCTCGTCTAGCTCACCCCTCTTGTTAAGGGCATGGCCCAGTTTGTAGCGGGCTAGCTCAGCCGTCAACCAAGCGTTTAAATCCTTGAGAACTATACCTGCATCATCTGTGGGGCGGTACGTTGCCACCCACTCTACGAAGTCTGCGTTGTTTTGTATAATTTTTCTCAGCCCTTCTGGGTGAGTTGCTATTTTTACCGCCTCTTCTAGCATGTTTCTCACCGCCTCAGCTTCTTTTTCGATATCGCGTTCGCCTAAGTCGCAGAAAATCTGTACGAGTTGCGCCAAGTCGTCTCTGTGTAACGCCACGGCAAGTACATATGTCTCTGCCGTTGTGGTGATGAGACGTTGCGCAGTGGGGCCGCGATCCGACGCCGCGGCTTCGCGTTTTTTAATCTCGTCATAGAGCATGCACATGTTGGCCACTGCGTCCTCCCGGCGATCCTCGATATGTATTAAGTGTTTTGTAAGTAGATTTGAGTAGACGACGACGAAATTCACCAGAGACCAGATGGGTTCCATCTCCAGGCGGCGACTTTTGAGTTGATGTAACACATTGTAGATATACCGTGCGGTTCTTCGATTCAGCGTAGTTAGGACTGAGGCGGCGGCCAGCACAGCGACGTACCTATGAGACGCTTTCTCACCCAGAGGACGCAACGCCGCTAAAATCGGCAACGTAGCTGCTGGATGGGCCACCCATTGTACCACGGAAAACACAGCATAAAGTAGCAAGTCTGCTGTCTCCCCATCCACCACACCCTCGGCGGCCAATGCTACTAAACCCAAGGCGTAGAAAAAATCGAGTAAATCAAGATTGCCGCTTCTCCGCTTCTCTGACAGCTTCTCCGCCGTTTTCCTTGCGGCTTTTATACCATTAGTGATTACGAAGGGGGTGAGGGCGCTTAGCCTTTCTCTAATCCTTCGAATCTGTAGAAGATCTCTGGCGTACTGCGCCTCAACAAAGTACGGAAACCAAACTACGTTTGCTGAAAGCCACGGTATTTCGCCGTCTATCGTTAAGTAGTCATCCACGGCGCAGGGCTTCAAGGCGTCACCCAAAACCTCTGCGGAGTCCTCCGGCGGCTTCGTCGTATGCAACTTGGGATATCCAGCCAGCGCATAGCCTGCGATTAGAGCCGCCCTATGCCAACAACGCTTGATCTCGCCGTTCTTGAAAACAGCGGCGAGCCTCCTGGCGACAAAGGCCAACAGAGCCGTCTCCAGTCCTCGGTGCTCCTCTGGGACGCCAAGCTCGGCGAGTATCTTGTCTCCTTCTTTCAACACCTCGTTGCGGGCCCAGCCCAGTCTCTCGATTAGGTCGCCTAAGGCCTCTTTGTATTCCTTCCTTGCTTCTTCGCCGTTTAGGCCGGCTAGGTCTCTCAGCGTCTCCTCCACGAGGTCTTCGTGTTTTTGGGCGAGCCATTTGGCTATGGGTTGGAGGTCTGCTCTCAGCAGGTCCCACTGGGGTTTGGTGAATTTCTCTATCTCTTCGGGCTGGTAGAAGACGACCCCGTCCTTGGCCTGCGTAATATACGTCACGCCCTCCGGCACCGGGCCGAAGACGGCATGGAGGAGGAGCGGAACGGCAACTCTATACATAAGCCTCACCCTCTCCTCCTCGCTACTGCGCCACAACAACACGTCGCGGATGTAGTGGGCGAAGAAGAGCTTTGGCTCCCTCCTCGCGGCCTCCACAGCCCTCTCCACGTCACTTACATCGCATCCGCGCTCCCTCAGCCAGAGGCCGGCGTATCTGGCGGCCAGCGTGTATCCGCCGTTGAACTGCGCTATCTTCTCCGCCAACTTGCTGTAGTCGCCCTCGCATGAGGAATATGTCTTGATCACCGAGTGTAGAAACTCCACGTTGTTCAGCTTAATCTCTAGCACCGCGTTTTTAAACGCCTCGGGCATCTTGTCCTTCACAACCTCGTAGAGGTCGGTTGGCAGAACCACCAACAGCCTAACCATGCCCCTTCCTTTCTTGAGGAAGTCTGCAAGCTCCTCCAAGGTCTCTATCACCTCCTCCGGCCTCTCTGTCTCCTCCATGTATTTATGCTTGTAGTACACCTCCAGCGGCGAGGGGTCGTACAGCACTACCGTCTTTCTCTTGACGAAATCTAACGTCCTTTTTAACGTGAGCTCCTTTGCCGACTTCTCCACGCGTATGACCGCCTCCACCCCGCCGCCGCCGAGCATCTTCCACACGACGTAGGCGGCTAGGGTGGATTTTCCAATCCCTTTCGGCCCCACCAAAACGGCCACCCCATCTCTCTCCAGCTTCTCCAGAATCCGCCTCGCCTCCTCCTCAAAGCGGCCCCCGG
>Ga0080007_1046862_pt1 | contig 11058 bp, 12 predicted proteins | sample OctOCTMetagenome_FD_69210 | JGI IMG/M metagenome (GOLD analysis project Ga0080007, IMG submission 69210) | Hot spring and microbial mat streamer communities from Octopus Spring Streamers, Yellowstone National Park, USA - OCT_B (SPADES... | ecosystem: Environmental > Aquatic > Thermal springs >...
CATGGCGACAAGCCCGAGGCATGGAAGCTACATGCATACGCATCAATAATGGTTGGATACGCACTGAGAAAAATGAAAGAAAAAGAAGAGAGGGAAAAAGAGGAGAAGAAAGATTAGATCTACTACCGGACTACTCTTACCAGAAGGTCATATCAACAGCTAGTCTCCTCTCGATAACTAAGCCAAACATATAGATCTCGACATTATAGCCTAGAACCTGTTCGATGGCTTCAGCAAATATTAGGAGACAGCTATGCCATTTTAAAAGCTCATTAAGTCTCATAGTCTGAATCTCTATGATGAGCCTCTCACGTAGTGAATACTTCATGCTTGATAGCCTTCAGCAGATTAGATAGCTTCTCAGCAACTCCTAGCGATTTCTCAGAATTAGGTATCCACGGAGCTAATGTTTATGTTCATGCTAGTGGGGATTTGGCACCCTAAACCCTAATGAAGGGTTGCTAATGTCGTTTAAAGCCTATAGGTATAAGTAACCGTTTCTCAGCAGGCGGTGGTTCATAGGGTTCATAGTCTTTTATGTTCGATGATTTCAAGACTCTCCACCATCTGCCTCTTAACGGTCTCCCCAAGCCCGCTCACCGCAGAGGCTCCCCACCAGTCGCCTGGCGGCTCATATCCCTACAGGTCTCGGAAGCTCGGGGGCATCGATAGATATATTAACAAACGAATATAAAAGCATATCCACTACCATGAAAAAAGATACAACCCCTATGGGGAGCTAGCTATACAGGTTGTTCGAGGGCTTTACAATGTACTCCTAAGTCTAATACATTATGATGAAAGCTATGCTAATGCATGTCTGGAAAGGCTATGAGATAGCAATAGCATTATGAGAATCAACATGGCATTGTACGAGATTTGTCCAACAGCTTCATGTGAAGATCGTATCACTCTGTGTGTGGCAGAGTCTCTGTGCTGTTGATAGGCGTTCTACTCACATACTCATTAACACTGGTGGGTATTTAAATGTTGTTGGGGATTAGATTGAGTGGGTGGGTATGGGCGTAGAGATACTTGAGAAGCCTTTGCCTAAGCCGACGAGTGAGGATTATATTAGCGCGAGGATGCTCGAGGCTCTCACCGAGGCTAACCTGGCTCTTGAGTTTCTCAGCAAAGGCCTTGTTAGAAACGCTGCTGGCAAGGCCTTCCAGGCTTGGAGGGCTTTTCTAGCCTCCCTCCTCAGGCTCGAGCTGGATAGGCTATTGAAGATCGTGAAATCTGATGAGGAGAGGAGGTGGTTGATGGATAGAGCCGTACCCAGGGTTCCAACAGGTAGGATGAAGGCATTATCCCAAATGCTCGAAATGGTTGGATATTCGGGTATTTCGTCTGCTACGGACAAAGCACTCAACCTACATGACTATCAATACAATGGTCCAGATCCCGACATGGCGGTGAGTAAGTATAGGAGTAGGGGGGAGGCAGCTGTTGATGTGAAGCTGCTCGTGAGAGAGCTTGTGAGGAGGGTTGAGGAGCTGAAGCCTAGAGTTAAATGGGGCGATGAGCTGGAGAACGCACTTAAAATGGTAAAGGAGGCGCTAAGCGGAAAACGATAAGCATGTGCCGCTGAAGATGAAAACCATGGAGCCTGGTAAAGAGCTAGACAATATGGCTAGATTGTAGCCTCAAGAAACTGTTTTGGGTTTCATAAATGTTTATAAGGGTTGATATATCATTTTATGGAGCGATTTTGCTGAAGATCCTTGAGCTTGTGAGGTCATATTCCGTGCCTATCAGGGGTGATAGGGTTAGGGGGCTGATAACATGGTATGTCAAGGCTCTACAGAAGGCTATAGATATGATCTGGGATAGTATCGAGTGAAGATATTGCTTCCAAGAGCTTGTTAGAAAAGGTAAAAAGCTAGTAGTGATCAGAGGTTTGAAGATGCATGTCCCAATAATTCCGAGGGATAGGGCTTTTAAGAAAAGGCTTAGAGAAGAGCTTATGAAGGATAACCCCTACACAGCACACTGGGTAGATTCTGCTATCAGGACAGCTTATTCGATCATGGAATCCTGGAGGAAGAGATATCTAAGGGGGAGGGCTAGAAAGATCAAGCCGAGGATTAGGAGGAGATTCGCTAGGTGTAAGACTACGCTTATGAAGATAGATTATGAGGGTAAGACTATAAGGATAACTCTAAAACAAGGAGAATACCTCTCAATATCCTGGAAATCAACGTGGTTTGAACACAGAGTTAGAGGCTGGGCTGTTGGTGAGGCTATAATCTTCGACGATAGAGTGGTTATCCCCTTCAAGAACTCTGAGGAGATCTATGTTAGAAGGGTTATTGGATGGGATATGGTTTGAACACAGAGTTAGAGGCTGGGCTGTTGGTGAGGCTATAATCTTCGACGATAGAGTGGTTATCCCCTTCAAGAACTCTGAGGAGATCTATGTTAGAAGGGTTATTGGATGGGATAGCAACTAGCTTTCACTAGACGGCTACGAGCCCAGTATAGGTTTTATACATGTAGATCTAAAGCCTCTTCAGAGCATGAAGATCCCTTATGAGAGAAAGAAAGCCATTGCACAGAGGAAGGGTATAAGAGATTTATATGAGAAGTACAAGGCTAAGAGGAAGAGGAACCATAGAACACCATGGAGGAGCATACGTAGAAGAATATCAGGGGTAGCACTAACAGCTTCTGTGGATCCTAGCAACACACCTAGGGAGTGCCCGGATGCGGTTTCTTGGCCAAGACCCAAGATGGGCAAATCTTCAAATGCCCTAAGTGTAAGTTGAAAATGAATAGGCATAAGGTTGCATCTATAAACATTAGGAGGAGATACCTGGAAAATAAGAAGAGGAAAGGAAAGAAGAGGAAAACCAGAATGCAGAGGTTCCCCCACGGCAATGAACTGATGAATCTATGAGGGTGGAGCTATGGGTCGGGGTCGCTTAAAGCGGATTGATGCAGATGATGCTACGGGGCAATGAAAGCCCTGCACGATTCAATGAAACCAAGGGAAGAGGACTTGATATCAAGCTATATCAAGCCCTATGAAACTCGAACCCCTCATCTGTAGCCTCTCTAGGCTTATTGATAATATCGCCGGCAAGTTTTTCACATCTATTTCATAGAAGGAAGGTTGTCCGGTCGGATGGATGCTATAGTCATTGCTGTAAAGATTGTTAATTAGGTAGTTTCCAGGAGCTATGGGAAGAGGTATGAGATTGTCGTTGACAAATATAGCTTAGCCTCAGAGGCTGACTACAGCCTTTTAAAAATCTTGTGGAGTTTTCTATAATAAGCCTAAGCCTTCATAAACATTGTTCTAGAGACTCACGGGTCTTCTCTAGCATATATAATCAATGCCAGCGATACAGTGATAACCAAGATGCATTTCAGAGGATCTAAAGAGCGTTATATCCTAATGTAGAACCTGCCAATGAAGGATATAGAGGAGAAAGCAATGGCGATAGGAATAGATAAGGTGCAAGCGTGGAAAATCATAAACGGGATCCGAGAGTATCAATCGTGATCAAGGATTATGGATTAGAGATGCTGTAGGAAGAAGATAATGGAGCCTTTGAAGGGTTTCTATAAGGATGCTGGAGAGATCTATGGAGATGCTGCGTAGGAAATGCTTGAAAAGGCTGTTAATAGCACAGGAAGCACTATAAAACGGCTTAAAGAGGTAATGCTAAAGAACAACATCATAATCTATACTGCACCAGCTATCCACATACCAGCCAGATCTACTTAGGGAGCCTCGGATCGGTAAGAGATATGCATATAGATCCCTGTCTATTACTATGCATTGAAGACAATTGCTAGAAAAAGATATAGATATAAAGCCAAGAGATGTATTAAGCAGCATATAGATCAGAAGATCGATCGGATACGTCTATTAACGCACCAGATGGAGAAATACAAGAAGAGTTTAAACTAGCGGATCCGAGACACTGCTCTATAGATCGTGCTAGAAGCGAGTAAATAGATGAGGATCTAATACTTACGATCTTGTTGTCTGAATATCCGTATGCAGCTAGAAAGCTATTCAAGAACTAGATCCCTCCTCAAATTCTTAAGACTATGGTGAAGCCTCTTCTATGCCTATAAAGACTCACCCACCGCCCTTAGCCAATGCTAGGGGGATAATTGAAAGCGGTGAAGCGGGATCACCATTTAAAGATGAAGAGATCCAACAATATAGGCTACTCCATATCTCGCTTAAGGGTTGTCTAGATTCAAAGGATTAGAGGCTATGGTGCGATAGCGCTTAGCCTCCACATGCAAAGGAAACTTTAGTAAAAATCAAGGGAAAAGCGAAATAGTGAGTAGATGCCTTCCCTAACTATTAATTATAAGCTAATAATAAAATATTTATGTCCATATATGTCTATACTTGTATGTTTCCATAGATGAGCTTATATACCTGGATAGCTAACATTTTAATGAAAGGGGGTAGGACATATGAGTGAACAAACAGGAGGGAAAGGAGGTAAGGTTGATAGTACACGTCGTATGATTATTGCAGCTATTGGCGGTCTAGCTGTGGGCGGTGCTTTGGGTTACTTTCTGACACCTAGAGGAGTTGAGGTTAAGGAGGTTCCAGTTACCGAGACTGTTACACGTACTGTCGCACGTACCGAGACCGTCACTGCGGCTCCGCCGCCTTCTCAACCTCCTATCTTAAGGTATCCTAGGGTTAGGCTTGCTAATGTGAGGGACCTTAGGCCCAGGGAGCCTTTAACGAGGCAGTATCTAAATTTTAGAGTGTGGGTTGTGAAGTTAGGGGAGAGAGCTGTTGGCGGGATCGGTCCTGATGGTGATGTCGTGGCCTTCGTTCCTATATGCACCCATATGGGTGGTGCTCTCGCATTTAATCGGAATAATAATTGTGCTGTTTGCCCGATCCACTATTCTCAGTTCGACTTAACACGAGGGGGAAAGATGGTGTCAGGTCATGGCACACAGTTCCTACCGCAGGTTATGTTGGAGTTTGATGAGAGGACAGGCGATATATATGCTGTAGGGATAAACCAGCTTGTGTATGGAAGGGTTAAGAATATTGAGGGTGTCTAGCTATGTCTTTCCGTCATTTAGGTAGGATAGTAATCCCGCCTCCTAATGCTGAGAGATACACGACAGTGTGCCAGTTCTGTAATGTTGGCTGTGGCTATGATGTCTATGTATGGCCTGCCGGTGAGGAGGGCGGTTTGAAGCCTGGAGAGCACGGTGTAGTCTACAAGATTAAGGACACTGTGTATGATAGGGAGCTTAAGCCAGAATCAACGGACTTCACACGTATAGAACCGCTCTCACACTATTTAGGGATACCGTGGATTTCGGAGTCAATGGTGGTGAGAACTATTAGACGTGACTGGTTTAGGGGTAGAGGGACTGGTGAATGGAGAGAGGTATATGTTGCCCAGATTCCATCACCGGAGTGCCCAATAAACAAGGGTAACCACTCTATAAGAGGTGGAACAAATGGAGAGAGAAACTGGTCCCCGTGGAACGTTGCTGGGGCAAGAAGACTTAAGTTCCCCATGGTGAGGTTCGGAGGCAGGCTTGAGGTAGTAACATGGGATTACGCTATAGACCTAGTAGCCAGAGTAGTTAAGGGGGTAATCGATAAGTGGGGTGTTGATAATCCAAAGTGGGGTAAGGAGGGTCATTCGATATTCGCTCATCGTATGGATCATGGAGGTGGCGGTGGGGGTGGCATGATAGAAAACGTTACAGCAGGTCTCTTCTTCTTCTACGGGGTTAGAACAGCTTTCGCAAGAATACATAACAGACCTTTCTTTGGACCAGAGAACCCGGCAATCGGGGATGCAGGCCCTGGGGCTATGAATAACTCTCTTCACGATCTTAGGTTGGCTGATGTTATTGTGTTCTGGGGTACTAACCCCTATACAACAGGTACTGTCATGTTCATTGAGCATGCGCTCTCTAACCTAAGGGGTGCAACTGCTGACGAGAAGGGGAGGTGGTTTGATGGAGAGCCTGTAGTTGACACCTACATGATAATAGTTGATCCGAGGAAAACGGAGACTGTAGAGGCTGCTAGAGCAGCTGCAAGAGATCGTGTCCTCCACTTAGCCCCAGAGCCTGGTACAGATATCGTTCTAGCTAACGCTATAGCCCGCGTTATATATGAAAAATATAGAGGTACTGTAGACAACATTCTCCAGGTGTATAGACAGGCTGCTCAGAGAGGCTTCGGTTGGGATGAGAATGCCTGGAGACTCTACATTGAGGAGGCTCTGGAGATTAACAGAAAGCCTCTAGACCAGTATCTCGCTGAGGCTGAGAGAATAACTGGTGTTCCAAGGAGGGATATAGAGAAGGCTGCAGAGATCCTAGGCGCCCCTAAGCCTGGTGGATATCCCAAAAGAGTGTGGCTCATGTACGAGAAAGGCATTATCTGGAACCAGAACTACAGATCTATCTACGCACTCGTTGACCTATGTATCATGACTGGTGCGCTTAGAGGTATAGCTGGAACAGGGTGCCAGAGACAAGGAGGACATCAGGAAGGTTATGCAGGGCCAGAGCCTCCTCCACCGCCATGGACTAATGAGAGATTACACATGAGCCCGTGGAATTTCGCAAAGCTAAATAGGATCGAACTTAAGACCTACGACGATTATAAAAGACTTTTCGCTGAATGGTACCGGGCAATTTATGCCGACGGGTATTACAGGACTAAATGGGCTATGGGGGATCGTTATATGCCTACGACAGACTTCAGGTTGGAGGGTGGCGAAGGTAGGGTTCTGTGGGTACATGATATGGATAACTATAGGCTAGCACCAGCAGCTCATAGGCTCAAGGCTGCTGTTAGTGAGAGGTCTTGGAGGGTGACACGCTATGTGTTTGCCCAGGATTTCGCTGGTATTACCGCGAAGGATAGTGTAGATCAGTATGACACCAGAGTGCTAGATATCTCGGTCATAACAAGACCTACATCAGAAGAGTATGCTAAACTCGTGCTGGAAGCCTTGGAGAAAACAGGCGGTCTCTTTGTAATCGTACAAGACATATACCCAATATTCATGATGGAGGATGCCCATGTAGTTTTACCAGTTGCGTTTAACAATGGAGAGGTTCCAGATGTCAGGATGTCTGTCCACGAAAGGAGGTTCAGGATATCTGATGCATGGCTAGATCCACCGGGTGAGGCAAAGCCGGATTGGTGGATATACGCTATGGTAGCCAGGAGGATCGTAGAGCTATATGAGGCTGAGGGTAGAGGAAACGACCCAGTAGCTCGTAGGTTCCGTAACGCTTTCCAGCCTATCTGGGACGCTATGGAGAGGAATGCTAGGGATCCGAGGGTGGAGGTTGAGAACGAGATATTTAAGACATACATAGCGAATGCTGATGAGACTTTTGGTAAGCTAGGCGTTGATTGGGAGGTACAATACTGGACACCAGCCTTTAAGAATCTAGATCTAAATATCCTCCGCAAATTCAGAACAGTTGGCGTCATCTTACCACTAACAGAGCTAAAGACAAACCCAGACGGCTCTGTGGAAGCTAGAGGGATCGTTAATATCATGGAGCCGGCTTTGAACTCACAGTATAGAGAGGAGGTCGTCATAGCTAGACCTGATGGAACCATAGAGAGGAGGATCGAGATTGTAAGCTCGGAGAAGGCTAAGGGATACGCTGTGAACAGACTAAGAGCCTGGCCATCCCTATGGCTAGGCTACCCACCATATGTAGCTGAGCTCATGAAGGACTATAAGTACTGGGTGTTAAACGGACGCTACAACGAGATTTGGCAAACAGGCTATGCAGATCCCAACTCAGAGGTGCTCATCAGAAGATGGCCCTACGCCTTCATACAGATCAACCCCGACGATGCCAGAAGAGAAGCTCTGCAGAACGGAGACATTGTTGTTGTATATAACCCGCATGGCTCAGTACCAGCCATAGTATGGATAAGCGAGGTAGTAAAGCCTGGCATGATATTCTTAATCATGGCCCACCCATATAGCGTAGGTGCAAATGCAGTCACAACGCCTAGTGTCGAGCCAGTAGCACAAAACCCAGATTACAAACTCACACGAGCAAACCTAAGGAAAATAGGCTCACTAAAGCCAGAAGTAAAGGCGATACTCACGTTCAAGGACATTAAGTTCTCATAACCTCAAGTCTTCCCACTTTTCTACAGGCTCAAAACCTTTTTAACATCGATTCTTAACACCTTAACAGGCACTCGTGCAGAAGTATTTCGTCAAATATCTTTACGGCACTTCTTCAGCTTCGCATCTTAATAAGAAGCCGTGAAGATGAGGTTGAATTAAAAAGATTTTCATGGTTCATAGCATTATTATAGATACCGCTAGCATGTGTAGCAGGCATCTCAATAAACACTTTATTTGCCTTAGACGAGGGCTTAGCTTGAGAGGATATCTATACAAACTACTTGACTAGAGACCTTAGGCTAAAAATTTTATTATAATAGGCGTTGTATGGGGTCTATTGCATTCATCGATGCTTTTATTAAATCATCATTATAATAAAATCTATAACACGATCCTGATGATATATTCTCTGAATTGTTTCTTGCACAAACGTTAGTGTTTACATACATTCTTCCCATCTTCGCAAACACAGCAGACAGCATATTGCCTGTAGCACCACTTTTTGGAACATTCCGATCGTGGCATCAGCAAGACCGGTATATCAAAGAGAGAATCCTCTAATAATCCAATTATTATCAGCGGGCCTACCGCTTCTTATCGTCTTCATATTAATGATAATAACTATAGTATTTCATAAGACATATTTGCGACTAGATATATCAAGATCCTTCATATTTCCTCACTGCTAAGCTCTATAGAGTTAATCGAGGCAGTAAATATCATGTAGGCACGTTCCTTCACCAGCGAGTATGACCCGTGAGATGTTTTCATCAGGCCTTTTGAGTCTTAAAAGAGTCTCATGAGCCGCTTATTCCCTGAGAGTGTTGATAATAACTCCAAAGATTGCTGGTATACGGGATCTCTTTTAATAAGGTGGCCAGACCACTATAATGATGAGATCCCATAGATCACCCCTCATAAGGGGATAACAGCCAGTCATAACCAGTATAGGGCCCGGGCTGCCGAAGCTAGCAACACCATCTATAAGCTCCATAGCCTCAGCAGTGCTCAGCTCACCGGGAAGGGGCTTCGGAATAACCTCAGCCCTGCAGTGCAGGCATGTGAGCATACAAGCCTCAGTGGATTCCCAGAAAACTATGAGGGGCTTCTCATTAAAGGGCCAGCCTATATGATGCCACCGTGTCCAGATGAAAGCACGGGATATAAATCATTGCTATCCCCCTTGTAACCAATGAAGGTTACAGCTGAAGCCTCGCCTTCAAAATTATAAGGAGATCAGCGATCTACATCTACAAACATAAATATCTCCACCTCACAGCCTCTATATACTCAGTGATTGCCATCAACAGCCAAAGCTGTAGCAAGGTATATCCCTTCTTCAAGGGCAAGGGTATAGGGATCCTCTATGATTTCAGCCGACTCTGAGCTCCTCTCCTCTCAATCTCCACTCCACCCGATGCTGCAGAAGGGCTTGCAGTCCTTATTATTAAATTGCCTTCAACCCTACCATCTATCGAGAGGCACATCGATCCTCATCTATTTTGGTTTATATCTGTTAATCTGTTAATTATATAACAATAAGGGGCCAGAGTCCCCCAGATACTCCTAGGATTTTCAAAGCCCTCTTCCTTATATTGAGCTTTCCAACGACATCCCTATTAGCTTCGAAGCTGGGTCAAGGGCATCTAGGCCTTCTATATCTACTTTCAATCGCCTCTGCATCGCACTATGGGCATTCAGGAGATGTTCCCCCAGGATCCACTATCGCTAGCGGTGCCTCGCGCTTCACACTCCACTAATCGATCTACTTTCTAAGCCTAGCATATTCTATTATTATAATGATCAGCTTTGTCCTATGATTCTTCAACAGCATTCCTCTATCATGATATTTTTAACTGGTTTTTACTGGTTTCGGTTCCATGGGAAGGATGAGTCCTCAGTATGGGATCATGACTTCGCCCAAGCCTTATGGAGCTTCTATTTGGGTTGTTTCTGTTTTTATAATCATTTGTAATGCTTATTTTCATTGATATGGGGTATGCTGATGCTTATAAACCCCAGAGATATATAATTGGTGCCCCCGAGCTCCCAAGACCCTAGGGGATGAGCCATCAGGCGACTGGTGGGGAGCTACTGCGGTGAGCGGGCTCGGAGAGACCGTTGAGAAGTAGATGGCAGGGATAAAAACAATGAACCACCATCTACCGAGAAACGGTTGGCTCTATACCCTATTGCAAAGCAGATCATTTGTATACCATATTCCTTTAGAATAATGCTAGCAAAGTATTTAAATGTATTGCTATATTAGGAAATAGCGTTTCCCCGCTAACGATACTTCTAAATACTTATGAATATCTTTAGTTCCGTTAGCGGGGTTGGCCCTAAGCTTGGGATCACCAGCTTCACCCAAGCTGCATGGGACCCTGTTGAGCCCAACGCCACTGGGCTCCCATCTGAGGATAGATATCTCAAACCAATATTGATAGCACCTATAACATCTCTATCCATGGTTAATCCGTTGCTCAGCCTTGCCAGCCTCATCTGTATCTTTATAACCCTCACCCTTCTACCCCCTCTCAACGCAATGCGAATCACAGAGGGGGTGTATCTCTTGATGGGCTTACCGCTAAACGGATCTCTTGATGATGAGTATGCCTCTGACTCCTCAACAACATATATAGGTTTATTATTCAATGTTTCAACTAGTTTTGAGGCGCACCACTGGTGGATCCTATGCCTAAGATTTTTCCTACTAGCTTTGCTGGCCATTCTACTCTTACCCTATGGGCATTCCCAACAACTAAAACCGCGTTATATCTCTTAGCGATCTCCTCGACTATCTTGGCTGTCTTGTATATTATATCCTCCTTCCTCTCCCCCTCACGAAGCTTTCTAAGAGCTTTCCTAGCAACCCTATCCCTAGCAGATCTATTCTCCGCTATCTTTCTCCTCCTCTCAGAATATG
>Ga0080007_1067309_pt1 | contig 11039 bp, 13 predicted proteins | sample OctOCTMetagenome_FD_69210 | JGI IMG/M metagenome (GOLD analysis project Ga0080007, IMG submission 69210) | Hot spring and microbial mat streamer communities from Octopus Spring Streamers, Yellowstone National Park, USA - OCT_B (SPADES... | ecosystem: Environmental > Aquatic > Thermal springs >...
ACCATCCCCGGCATCACCGCTGGGCATGAAGCCCTCTGCGGTGTTGGTGCAACGTATGCCAGAAGTGGGGGTGAGATTACTAAGAAGAAGCCGAGGAGCTCTTTGCGACTAGAGACGTCCTCTACGAGGAGTGGTAATTAATGACAACAGACATATCTGAGGTCGTTCCCCTAAAAAAGGCGAAGGAGACGAGATGAAGAGGGTAGCGCGTAGGCTGGAAGAAGCCGCGAATATGTGCCGTGGGCCGGCCATCTAGGACCATATCAAGGCCGCGGCCGCTGGGTGGACTCTGGCTTCCACGGCCAGAAGGGCGCTGGAGATTCTGGAAGAAAAGGCGTCTTCTAGTGGGCAAGAACCCGTGTGTGCGCGGCCGCCGCTATCTGGCTCGCGTCGTTTAGGAGACCAGTCATGCTATCCAAGCTGGCGAAGGCAACTGGCGTGACGATATGGGCGTAAGCGCCGCTTAAGTCTTTGAGCCGTCACAGAAGCTTGGAATGCTCCAACGCATAAAGTTTGAGCCGCCGCCAGTGAAGTGGCAACGCTGGTGTCGGGGAATTTCAATCAATAAGGCAACTTTAGGCATGGGCCACCCACACCACCTCCACAAGAGACGCGTCTGAGCCGGGACTGCTTCAGACTTACTCTTTATTCACTAAAATACAAACTGACTTATATAAACCCCACCCAAGATCCAGACATGAAGGTAGCGGTGATTATGGGCTCCATAAACGACTTGGAGGTCATGAAGGAGGCGTTGGAGGTGTTGGAGGCGTTGGGGATACCCTACGAGGCCAGGGTGGTCAGCGCCCATAGGACGCCGGACTTCATGGCGGAGTTCGCCAAGAGGGCTGAGGAGGAGGGGTTTGAGGTTGTCATCGCGGGGGCGGGCGGCACGGCGCATCTCCCGGGCATGACAGCCTCCCACACCTACCTGCCGGTGATAGGCGTGCCCATACCCACGCGGCACCTCGGCGGCTTCGACTCGCTTCTCTCCATAGTCCAGATGCCGAGGGGCACCCCCGTCGCCACCGTGGCCATAGGAGGCGCCGCCAACGCCGCCTACCTGGCCGCCAGGATACTAGGCGTCAAGTACCCCGAGGTGAGGGAAAAAGTGAGGAGACACATGGCGCAGATGCGAGACGACGTCCTCTCGAAAAGCTTCATAAAGTCTTTTAAGCCGTAGCTTAAAAACGAAAATAACCGCCACAGAATCTGAAAAGATTTTTTAAACATACGTTTTAAACGACATGCGTCTGCTCGTACTCGGCGGAGGTCAACTCGCCTTGATGATGTGCTGGGCCGCCGCGAGGATGCCGATGGAGTTCTTCGTGCATGAGCCCGACCCGCGGGCCCCGGCGTATAGATGCGCAAAGAAGGCAGAGGACCCCCTCCGCGCAGTCGACGAGGCGGACTACGTGACCTACGAGTTTGAAAACATAGACGAGGCGGCGGCCGACTACGCCCAGCGGCAGAGAAAGCTCAGACCCCACATAGACTACCTCAAGCTTAAGAAGAACAGGATCGCGGAGAGAGAGACACTGGGGGGCCTGGGCGTCCCGGTGCCCCGGTGGACCGTGGCGAGAAACCCTACCGAGGCTCTCGCAATAGCGGAGAAGTTTGGCAGAGCCGTGGCCAAATGGCCGGCGGGGGGCTACGACGGAAGGGGCCAGTACCTCCTCCCCCGGGAGACGCCGGAGGGAGGACCCCTCCTCGTAGAGGAGTACGTAGACCTCAGACGGGAGTTCTCCATAGTCGCCGCAAGGGGGGAGGACGGCGACGTCTACTTATACCCGCCCGCCGAGAACTACTACGTCGACGGCATTCTGGTCTGGAACTACGCGCCGACTGAGGCGCCCCCCGAGGCGTATAGATACGTCGAGAAGATCCTCGAGTGGCGTAAATACGTGGGGGTCCTCGCCGTCGAGTTCTTCGAAGATAGGGAGGGCCGCGTCCTCATGAACGAAATTGCGCCGCGTGTCCACAACACCGGCCACTGGACGTTGGAGACCGACGCCTCCCAGTTTGAAAACCACGTGAGGGCCGTCATGGGCCTGCCCATAAAAGGCCGCTGGCCATCGCGCCGACGGCTATGGTCAACATATTAGGCCTGGCGGCGCCGCCTATAAGAGAGCTGGAGCAATTCGGCAAAGTGTATTGGTACGGCAAGGCTGAGGCTAGACCACGGCAGAAGATGGGCCACATAACCATAACCGCCCCCTCCGCCGAGGAGGTCAAGGCGAGGGCCCATGCCGCGCTGAAGATCCTCCACGGCAGAGAATTCCCACGTCTCGTCATGAGACCCCGCGCCGCTGCCGGACTTCTGCCCTATTGAGGAATAATTTCGTCGGTCATTTGTTTAGCAATCTAACTAACCAAATCTGAGGCCGTAGAGAGTTGCGGCCTTGGGTCCGATAAGCCCATGAGGTCCGGCGATTGTGTAATTGCCAACGACATTAATGTACGCTTGGCCAAAGCCCGTAGGAGAGTTGCTGAACAGAATGCCGATAACCCGCATAACAAAATTTTCAAACGATCGGTAAGATCTGCCCCGTCTCGATAGCTTACAAATAATGGAAAGCCTTGCCCTTCAGCGCGGGAGTGGGCGGAATTTTTAAAAATAGGCGTTTCTGCAACTATTTCCAACGCCTCACCCCGGCCCGGCGGCCTCCCTTCCCCCGGCTCTGGCCAGAAGCTTAACCGCGATTTTTATGGGCCTCTTCCCAAGGGGCGAGAGGCACTTGGGGCAGTAGCCGCCCCATATCTTCATGACCGCCTCCACGGTCTTGGGCTCCGGGCCTCTGTAGAGCTCAAAGCCGTAGCTGATGCATTTGACCACATACGCCACGTATGGACCCGCCCGCGGTTAAGGTTTTCGACATATATCCAGTGCAATACCCCGCGCCAAGACGAGCGCGCCATCAACCTCCATCCCTACCGACGACTTGTCTCCTCAGGCCGTTTCTCTATAGCGTCAGCAAGCTCGGCGTAGAGAGCGAGGCCGTCGAGAATCCCCCGGCCGCATTCTATCGCTAACCTGCCGTCGCCTCTGCGATACACCCTTGGCTCCTTCTCCGTCAGGTCCTTTATGAGGGCGGAGAACTTCTTGGCGTCTGCCTGTCGGCAAGGGGGACGCCCATTTTCAGCCCGCCATTAAATATGCCAAGCCATAAAGAGCTTGTGATATAGAGAGTTTATATATCTTATTTTATCCGATAATATATACATTTTGATATACCTAATTTCCTACATATTTCTATATTATTCTTATTATCATCTATGAAGGCTATGCCGTATGTATTTTTATACATTTTTATAATAAATTTAAGTTCCTGCTCTTTGGAACCAAATGAGGGTCTACCTAATACATCTGCTATGTATTTTGCATATCCTGTGCGTTTTAGAAACCGCCATACAGCAAATTCGGATTGCATGGTGGCTATATATACCGGTTCTTTCGCATTTCTAATAATTGCGGCAATTTCTGGATTTATCGTTGCATGTTTGACCGCATCTAGCTCCGCCTCTTCGGCTATTACGTGTATTACGTAGTACTCTCGCTGTCGGTAATATCTACGGAGCGCCTCCAGAATGCTGTTAATTTCTCTGCCAAGAATCCCGGAAATCTTCTGTCTAAGCGCTCTCCAGTCTATATCGAGTGATGTTATTACTCCATCAAAGTCGAGAACTATCTTATCTAATTCTCCAAGTCTTTCCATCGGACTCTCTATACAAGATCACGCCAGTATCAAGCTGTCTTATCAAGTAGAGTCCTTCGGGATAGAGATCATATTTCGGCACATCTATATCAAGTGCGCCGGTAATGCCGAGGTGGAGATACAGGAGGGCAAGGTTCATTGTTTGGTCACCATACGCCAGCGAGACGGCCTCTCCCCATAGAGGGGCTGTAGTGTGCCACTTGCCGTCGACCTCAGTTACGTATATTTTTCCGTCAGCTCCCTCCTTAAGATCTACCGAGTAAAATCCGTGTGGACTTGGATCTAGTGCTAGGACGGCGGCGATTCCTACTCTGTTTATTTCTTCGTGATGTATAGTGCGTGCAACTGACGGCGTACCTGTGATTCCAGACAAAGAAATATGTCTAAGCGGATATTCAAGCCGCTCGCGGGCATAGGAGGTGATGAGTTTACCTCTGTACCACAATGAATCAAAGGCGAAATCGCGTCCAGGTAAGTAGGCGTGAAGCAAAAAGTCGCTCCATGTCGCTCTTCTCTGGAGCACATTTAGTCTAATCCATAGAATCGCCTCCTCAGGCGTATTTACCTTAAGTCCCAACCTCCCGCCGGCGCCGGCCCTCGCCCTTATCCAGAGGGGGCCTCCCAACTCGCGGAAGGCGTTCTCTACGTCTTCAGGTCCTTTGACAATTTTTGTAGGTGGTACAGGTACTCCGTTATCGTTTAATCTTTTTATTATATAGTCTTTTGATGGCGCAATGACGCTAGCATCAGGCAAATATAGAGATACGCCTTCTTCCTCAAACCTCTTTCTCATCTCTGAAACCACTTTTGCCTCGCTACTGGGATGGGGATGTATGAATTCAATTGTATGTTGTTTCGCCAGCGTAAGTAGGGTCGGGATGAATTCCGGGTCGCTGTGTCTCGGCGTTCTATGGCGTACGTTTACGTCTGGCGCCAAGATGTGATAGCGGTTGTAGTCGGTACCCACTATAAAAAGCTCTGCGGCGCCAGCCCTCTCAGCGGTTCTTAGCGCTGAAACGAAATTAAACCCGCCGGATCCCCCCACGCCTGTAACTAAGATCCTCGCCTTAATGCGCATAGTTACATGGGACGAACTCCGCGGCATAGATATCCCAAGGTCTTCCCACAGATCTATCCACAATACTAAAGTATAATATAGCCCTATCCTTCGCCAATACGAGCGATGGCGTATCTGCGCCGAGCACGGCATCCCTTCCCAAGAGCGCTGGTGACTGCGCAGATGCGTCTATCACGATCTGCTTAACTGCCCTATCCATATTGTAGAGCGAATCCATATAGAACCCAACTATGTAGCCACGGTATGGAGACCCCGTATAGTCATTAGACGCAGAAAGTAGCACGTAGTAATCATCAAACTTGTATAATGACGCATTGTGTAGGCTATGCCATGGACCTGGCAGACCTGGGCTTTGCCAGATCCTCCACGTATTGACAAAACCTCCATTCACGCTAATCCTCAATGCCCAAAGGTTCCTCGGATACGGCAGTATGTTGCTTACAATGACATCCACAAGAGGACCTCGTATATATACATTTGACCCAAGATCTATCTCAGTTGCGCCAAAAAGCTCCGGGGTAGCGACAGTTGCAAAGTCCTTGTAAGGCCCCTCTATGTCTCTCGAAACAGCAATTCTCACTTTATTTCCCCTCTTCCTATCTACATAGATCAAGTAAAACTTATCATCGAATATAAACGGTGCTGCAGTTAAACCATCGGAAAGCACCTCTCCGACTTCGTTAAATGTATAAAGGTTGGCTGAACGAAAGAGAGATACCCTACATATATGTGGATCTTCGCAAATAGAAACAAAGCCATATACTTGGTCTTGGTATAAAATAAACGATCCCCATGATGCATATCCACTCTTTCCTATCAGTACCGGCGCATATCTCCCAACTTTACAAAGCCAAAATCTCATAGGCGTTACGAGCCTTGGGCTATTTGAACTTTACACTACGACAACGAGATTCCTGAGACGGCTTGAGGTCAGAGTCCCAGATGGCGAAGCCACAGTAAGAGGATAAAATCAAGAACTGGCTTGCAACCGCTAAAGTCGCCGATCCCAAGGGCCCCGACTGTGAGGAGGGCCGGAGAGGGCAGATCCGCCCGCGGTTACGGTTTCCGGCATATTCCAGTGCAATACCCCGCGCCAAAACGAAGCTCTGGGCGTCTATCTCGTCCTCGGCCAGCCCGGGGTACTTCCGCCTCAGCCAGTAGCGGCCCCACCAGGCCTTGCTCTCGTCCACCAGCTTGACGCGGGGGAGTGCCGCAGAGTGCTTTCAACACGCCAAGTATCTCAGAGGAATCTACGTACGGGGAGAAGCCCACGGATATTTCGGAGACGCCCCTGACTCCGGACAGGATCCTCTTGAGGCCCTCGGCCGGGACCACCGCGTGGAGCAGGGGCTTGCCCCGCCAGACCATGACCACGCCGTTCCTCACCGTGCCGAGATCTACGCCGAGCATCACGCCGGCGAGCGCCGAGCTCAGACCCAGAAAGAGCTGGAGGGGAGGGCGCCGGAGCACACGAGGGCCACGCCCACGCCGCCCACGGCCGAGTCAACTATGGTGACGTACCTTGGCCCGTATGCTAACTCGAAGACGTACCTCCTGGCCTCCTCGAAGCACCGCCGGCGTCCTACGGGACGTTTATCCAGGCGTTTACGGTCAGGATGAAGTAGCCCGAGAGGGATCCCAAGGCCCAGGTGGTCAACGATGTCGACAGGGTATATCTAGCCCGCCACCTCCCGATAGCCAGGACGAAGAGACCTAGGGGCACCGCCTCGTCTATGAAGCTATCGTGGCCTCGTAGAACAGAGGGACGAGGATAGACGGCGAGAACAGCAATATGCTGGTAGGCCATATTTCCAGAAGGCCGAACTCGACCACCGTGCCTATCATGACGCCCAGCGCGAAGTTGACTGCCCAGACTGCGGTCAACATCATGGCGTATTTCAGATACAGCCTGTTTCCTGACCTGTACCATTTGACGAGCCACGCCAAGATGGCAAGAGGAAGGCCCAACGTCAACGAGACAAAAACCGCGTGTAGGTATATACCGAAGGACGAGACAGCCAAGGCGTTGTTGGCGCTCGCCGTATGCGAATACAAGACGTCTTGACCCAATCCGCCTCCGGTGGAGGGGGTCATGTGGAGGTTTACGTTATAACCTTTACCTTTAAAAATTAACTCATAGAACTGTAATAAATATATATTAAAATTGACTTAACTTATGCAACCTAAAGATGTCGTGAAGACTATATAGTTATATTGAAATTGAATCCAAAACTAGTTCATTAACCTAGTGATTCTGAGGCCGTAGAGAGTTGCGGCCTTGGGTCCGATAAGCCCATGAGGTCCGGCGATTGTGTAATTGCCAACGACATTAATGTACGCTTGGCCAAAGCCCGTAGGAGAGTTGCTGAACAGAATGCCGATAACCCGCATAACAAAATTTTCAAACGATCGGTAAGATCTGCCCCGTCTCGATTGCCTACGTGCGCCTAAGCTCCATCTGACGCATCTGCTACGCGGCCATGTACTTTCTCCATATATCGATGGCGTATCCCGGCGTCGGCCTTCCTCTCACCAGTCTGAACGTCCTTGTCCCGTCTTGCCGGACCTCGGGTACCAGCAACACCGCCTTCTCCCTGTAGCGGTCTAGGAATCTATTTAGGAAGTCCTGTAGAAAGGTCACATAGAAGACGTAGACGCCTGAATCCACTAGCGCGGCGACGATCTCTTCGGCGACTACAGACGCCTCGACTTGGTTTGTTGATGAGAACGTCTCGTCCATCAAGACGTAGTCGCCCCGCCTTAGGCCCTCGACTATGGCGCTGAGCCTCTTGACTTCCTCCTCGAATTTGCCGTATGAGAGCGTTCTATCCTCCTGACGCGGGAAGTGCGTATAGACCGCGCCTGTAGAGGGCAACGTGAATTCGTCCGCGGGGACGAACAGCCCAGCCCTCGCGAGGACTAGCGACTGGCCTACCGTCTTCAGGTAGGTGGTATTGCCTCCCTTGTTTGCGCCGGTCACCACCACGGCGAATCCTCCCCCACTCTCCATGTCTAGGTCGTAGGGCACGGGCCTAGACCCGGTGGAAATCGACAGCGATAGGCAGTACATGTTGCTGAACTTCAGCGCGCCCTTGGACAGCCGTGGGTAAGTCGCGGGCAGGCCCAGCTTCTCGAAATACCCGCTGAGGTTTACTGCGCCTACGTAAAACGCCAGTTGCCTCCGTAGGTACTGGAAGAAAGAGTCCAGATGCTTGAACGCCTTGAAGACCGTGGATGCGGCGTTCGCCAAGACCCACTTCCTTATGTCGTCAAGTATGTAGGCGCCCGCCTCATCTCTTGGGTCCAGCCGATATACATATTCGTCCCTCCTCAGCACCTTCGAGAGGATGTTGCCCTCTCCTTTCTTAGGCACCAGCAGGACGGGGTTTTCGAGAATATTTAGCTCGCCTATCTTGACCGAGAACTGGACTCCGTCCTCGAACCGCAGTATTTTGACGAGCTGTTGCGCCGAGGCTAGGAACTCGTCGTTTATGTTTTCCAAGACGGACTTGGACGTCTGCCTGAAGGCCTCCGAGGTGAATACGGCTGATTTCAAGACAGCCAGTACGTCGCGGAGAGACGCCACCATCACCTCCAGCCCGTTGACGGCCTCATACACCACCAGCACGGGGTCATGCGGTCTGAACAGAAAGACCCTCCTCCGAACCGCCTCAACCGTCTCGCTGGCGATCTTGTAGAGCCGCAACACGGCGTCTCTATTCCTCAAGGCGTCCCTGACGGCGTCCTGTCTGTAGCTGATGGAGTCGGGCGAGACATCGGCGAGGAGGAGGACCTCCCTCCAGACCTCGGCCACCAGCTCGTCGCCGCCCGACGCAACGGCCACTATCTTGTCCAGCTCGAGATCCTTCCGGAGGTCGTCCGCGCCGGCCGCTGGCCACGCGGCCCCCGTTCTGAGCAAGTTGAACTCTATCATTTGACCACCTCCCCTATCTTTTCGTAAGTGAGCCGGTACCGCTTAGCGATCCTGGCGGCCATGTACTCCGCCGGCGGCCGTCCCGGCGCTATCACGTACGAGGGCTTCTCGGGATCCTCCGGGGAGGGTTGCGCCACGAGGCTTATGACGCCGTCGAGGTCGGCGGCTCTGTGCAGAAATGTGACGAAAAGGCAGTACGAGTCTCTTTTTCTCAGCTCCTCGAAGAGGAGCTTCGTCAAGAGGAGCCCTTCGTCTGAGGTCGTGCTTGAAAACAGCTCGTTCGCTATGACCAGAGAGCGGCTGTCGGCCCTCTCTATAATCGCCTTAGCCCGCGCGACGTCCAGCTCGAGTCTGCTCAACCTCTCCTCCACGTCCTCCTCCACGGGGTAGGCCGTCATCATCGAGGAGAAGAACGGAATTTTTACCTCGACGGCGGGCACTGGGAGTCCCAGCTTGGTGAGAAAGGCAATCTGTCCGAAGGACGTGGCAAACGTCGTCTTGCCTCCGCTGTTCATCCCAGTTATGACGAAAATCCTCCTAGAGCCGTCGGTCTGTATCTCGTTCGGAACGCAAATCCTCTCTTCGCCAGAAGCAGATTGTAGAACTTCCGCCCATAGATGCCGCCGTCCGTGAACGACGGAATGGCGAATCTATATCCCATCTGCTCGAGGCTCCTCATATAGTTTACATATATTAAATAGAACTCGGCCTCTTTTGCGAAGTTGGCAATTCCATCATCTATAAAGCTTGGAAAGTCCTCCGAGAATCTTCTCAGTATGTCGTATTGGGTCCTATATATTTTAAAGGCCCCTCTGAGAATCGCCGCGTGTATGTGGAAAGTTTCGCCCGTGGTTTTTATGTACTTAACCTCGGCGCCCTCTCCATCCCCATTGAATCTGGAGAACAAGCTGTCCACCAGCGCCGAGAGGTCCTCGCCGTCTTCATACCTGGTGACTCTAATTCTATCGCCATCTATTCACACTCTGATCTTAATCTGGTCCCTGGCCTCGGCGGCCTCGCGGGCCTTTCGTCTCAGCTCGCGGAATTTCTCGCTCCCTGCAATCTCGCCTAGATATCTGGTGAAGCTCGCCAAGCCCTCGGACTCTATGGGAAGACCTCTGAGGCGGCTCCACGCGGTCTCCAACGCCTCGGTGTAGATCAAAGCCGCGTCCACATGCATCCCTATCTTGTGCTCCTCGTACACGTCCTTCTACATCGCAAGGATCCTCACGGCATTATTGACGCGCTCCACGAACTCGGCAACGGCATCGAGGACCTCGCCCTTCAACAAATCTCTGAATACGTTAAGCCTGAACACGGCAACCTCCTCGTTGTCCAGCGGCTTAAGGTAGAGACTCCTCAGAAAGTCGTCGTTGCGTTTGCCGAAGATATCGCCAAGAAGCTCGTGGATTCTGAGGTCATGCGCAACCTGCTCGTCGATACGTCTCCCCCTTTCGCCGAGAATACTAAGGTGCTCCACAGCCCAGCAATAGCTAAGGTTTAAACATTTATGTATCTAGCATGCGAACTAACGGTCTATCACGACAGGTCGTTGTGCTGGATGAGCCCAGAGACTTTTAACTCATGGCGAGCTCGTAGATTTTCTTACATTCGGAAAGGCCCTCAAGGTGGCGCTGGAAAGCTCCTGGGCAGGCTATACTACGTGGGCGGAGACTCCAAGCCACGGAAATCCCTGACGGCAGGACAAGAATCAGAGGATCCGACAAGCATATAGACTCCCTGGCCCGCTACGAAGAGCTGAAGGAGACGATAGAGAGACGGAGCCGCTGGTCATCATCTCTGAGCTTTATTAGGCGGTAAAAGATAAATAGGCCCAAGAACGGGGGAGACGGGGGGCCGTAGTCTAGCCTGGTAGGATGCGCGGTTCGGGTCCGCGTGACCCCGGGAGGGTAGTCCCCCGGGAATTCAAATCCCGGCGGCCCCACCATTGGGCTCTTTTGGTTGTCGTTAGCGCGATCCGACCAAACATTGACTGATTCCATACGTTGGCTGTGAGATGCGCCGATTCCGTGCGCTGGCTAATTTCGACGTGTTCGATTCGATACCCGCCCCAGCCGCCTCAGTTCACCTCTCTGTTCCACATCTACGCAGATCCCACGCCTGAGCTCCCGCGGCCCGTGGCTCTTAAGCTTGGGGTCGTAGAGAGATGCGGCAGGTGGAGGCCGTGAGAGCTGGTGCACCATGAGTTGCCGACGCGGTATATATCGCCGGATTTTACTCGTCTCTCCGCCGGAAAGATATACGCATAGGCGCGTGTAGATCTCACGTCGAGACGTCCTTCGGACCCGCC
>Ga0080007_1062257_pt1 | contig 11028 bp, 10 predicted proteins | sample OctOCTMetagenome_FD_69210 | JGI IMG/M metagenome (GOLD analysis project Ga0080007, IMG submission 69210) | Hot spring and microbial mat streamer communities from Octopus Spring Streamers, Yellowstone National Park, USA - OCT_B (SPADES... | ecosystem: Environmental > Aquatic > Thermal springs >...
GATTATTTATTAGAACCGCTCCTGAAAAAATTTCAAATTTGACAAATTCACTTATTGAAATATATCTTGAAATGATAGATACAGCTACTATTTTTATACCTTTGTCATTTTTAGCAGGCGTTTATGGTATGAATTTTGAATATTTTCCTGAACTTAAATGGAAATTTGGATATTTTTTGTTTTGGATTTATTTTAAGAAAAAAAGGTGGATTTAATTTTTAAATTGCTTTTCAGAATTATTAGGCAAAAAAGTTAAACAAATAACTTTAAAATTTCTTTATGCCTGAGATAAGAATAATAGGAAATTTTGATAGGTTTGAAATAGTAAAAAGGGTCGTTTTAGAGTTTATAGAATACGAAAAAAATTTACCTAACAGAAATCCACAAGATGGAATTATTTATTTGGTTGAGAGGTTTTCTGATAAAGGCTTAACTCCACTAAGAATTAAAAGACCAGGTTATAAGAAAAACTTTGATTTTGAGGTGTTAATAATTCCAGAGTATGGATTAGGAGAAGGAAGCCATGAAGAGTTAGTTAATGTATTCCTTTGGCTTTCTAAAACAAATCAAGATCTCATTGAAGCATTAAGAGAAGTCTATTGCTGTGAAAGAGATAACAATGTTGATAGTATAATTCGCAATTATAGTCTTGGTATTAGAGAGGAAATATTCTTAAAAGTTGTAAAATGGCTCTTTATTATGGAAGATATTATCTATTGGCATTATAAAGGTAGGGAGTTCTTGTTTAATTTGATGTTTTATAATTTGAATTTACATCTAAGAGGAGGTCAAGAGCCTAAAAATTTCAAAAAACCACAAAGTTTAGAAAAAGCTATGAAAAAGATTGATTTAACATGGCAGACTTGCTAATTTTTAAAATCTCACATAATATAAAATCCAAAGTTGAAAGTGAAATTTTAGCAAAACTTGAAATTGAAGGTTTATTAAATGAAGTGCCTAAACCTATTGAAAATTTCTATGATATAATGAAGTATTTAAAGGATTTTGAAGATTTTAGAATTTCAAATAGAATTTTTTGGGAAAATGCTTATGGGAAAGTTAAGGGTTATAACTTATTTTTAGATATAAATGAAAAATTGATTGAAAAACTTATAAAAAGATTAGCTTATTTTAGCGAAATTTACTTATTAACAAAAAAAGATTTAAACTTAACAATTTCTCCAAAGTTATATGAAAAATTTCAAAAAGAAGATAAAATTTTATATAGATTTATTACTTATTCCTATTTTCTTGAAAAGTCAGAATACATCTCAAAATTAAGTAGAAACGAAAAAGAAATTGATAGAAACATTGAGATTTTATTTAAACACCCATTTGAAAACATTTACTACATTCCCGCACCGCAGAATCTTAAAATGGGTAAAAAACTTGAAGATTATTTTTCAAATAGAGAGGAAAATTCACTTTATTTAACACACTACTTTTATCCATATAAAGGGAAATTTCATCCAAAAATGGTAAGAAGTTTGTTAAATTGGGCAAATCCAAGAGTCGTTTTAGATAATTTTGTAGGAAGTGGAACATTATTGGTTGAAGCAAGTTTGATGGAAATAGAAAGCTATGGAGTAGATATAAATCCTTTATGTGTCCTTATGTCAAAAGTGAAAACTTCCGCTTTATTTTATCAATATGAAAAAATTAACATTCCAATTTTTATAAACTTTCAAACGATCAAAAATTTTATTGAATCTATAAAAGATGAGCAAACAAGAGATTTCTATAAGCTTGTTTTAGCAGGGACAATAAGTGATATTTCAAGAAATAGAAAAAAGGATTTTAAATCTGCTTTTTTAGAAAGATTAAGAGATTTAGAATTAAGAATTTATCTTTTCAAGAAAATTAACGAAACATTGGGAATTAAACCAATGCCAGCTTTTGTTGAAAGAATGGACACAAGAAAGCTGAATTTAAATAAAAAATTTGATAGCATCATAACTTCCCCGCCTTACGCTATTGCTCTTGATTATATTAAGAATGATAAGGATATTTTGAAATTAGTTTTTGATTTAGATTTTAAATTATTAGAAGAAGATATGATAGGAAATCCACGAGAAAATAAAATTCAATTTGAAATACCTTCTTATCTTGAAAATAAACTTGAAAAATTCAAAAATAGACCACAGATTTTTAAATTTTACTCTGACATTTATTTAACTATTAAAAAAATGAAAGAACATTTAAAAGAAGGCTCAAAAAATGCCATTATAATTGGGAATAATAAATTAAAGGAAGGGTTGCTTAGGAATGATTCATTGATTTCTGATATTTTACAAATGGAAGGTTTTAAAATTATTGATGTTATAGAAAGGGATATAACTAAAAATGTTGAGGGGGCTATAAAAGATGAAAGCATTATTCTTTTTTATTTGTAAGGAATTTTATTATTTTATTAGCAATTTTTTCAGGTGTAAAACCAAAATAATCAAAAAGAACTTTATATGGTGCTGATTTTCCAAAAGTTTCCATACAAATTTTCAATCCATCCAATCCTACAAATTCTTCCCAACCAAAGCCACTTAATGCCTCAACGGAAACTCTTAAAACATTCTTTAAATCTTTTCTTAAAATAGAATTTTTATATTCTTCACTTTGTTTCCTAAATAACTCAAATGAAACAACATTAACCAATTTCACTTTTATGTTATTTTGTTTTAAAATTTCTGATGCTTTTAAACTTGGATAAACTTCTGAGCCACTTGCGAAAATAATAACATCAGGATTTTCCTCTTCAATAACGACATAAGCACCATAAATTAAATTATCAACATTTAAGTTTTCAATAACAGGAACATTTTGCCTTGTTAAAATTAGAGCAATTGGTCCTTCTTTATAATTTATAGCAAATTCAAATGCTTTAATTGTTTCATTAGCATCTGCAGGTCTTAAAATTATTAAATTTGGTATTGCTCTTAATCCTGCAAGTTGCTCAATTGGTTGATGTGTTGGTCCATCTTCACCAAGCCCTATTGAATCATGAGTAAAAATGTATATTATTGGAAGCTTCATAAAAGCAGAAAGTCTAATTGATGGTTTCATATAATCCGAAAAAATAAGAAATGTTCCACAAAAAGCTCTTAAATTATATAAACTTATTCCATTTACAATTGCTCCCATTCCATGTTCTCTAACACCAAAATGGATGTTTCTTCCAAGTGGATTTTCTGCTAAAAAATCTCCAAGTTTTGGAACATAAGTTTTATTAGAAGTGCTTAAATCAGCGGAGCCACCAATCATAAAATCTAAATCTTCCCATATTGTTTCAAGAGCTTTTCCGAAAGCATTTCTCGTAGCAATTTCACCCTTGAATTTTTCCATATTTCTTAATTTTTCTGTTATATGCTTAGGAATTTTTTTATCCACAAAAGCTTGAAATTTTTCTTTCATCTCTGGAAAGTTTTTAAAATAATCATTTAATAATTCATTCCAATTTGATTCCAATTTTTCACCTTCATCAATTTTTCTTCTTGTCCAATTTAAAACTTCTTCTGGAACTTCAAATGGCTCATATTTCCAATTAAAAAATTTTCTTGCATATTCAATCTCTTCAATTCCAAGTGGCTCTCCATGTGCCTTTTCACTTCCCATTTTATTTTTCGTTCCATATCCAATTATGCTTTTAACTTCAATAAATTTTGGTTTTTCCTTAACTTTTAAAGCCATTTTAATAGTTTCTTCTATTTCATTTAAATTATTTACATCATTTATTGTAAAAACTTCCCAGTCAAATGCCTTAAACCTCATCTTTACATCTTCGCTCCAAGTTAAATTAGTTCTTCCATCAATTGTAATTCCATTATTATCCCAAAAAACTATTAAATTATTCAGCTTGAAATGTCCTGCTAATGAGCAAACCTCATAACTAATACCTTCCATTAAATCTCCATCACTAACAATTACATATATATTATGGTCAAAAATTTTAAAATTTTCTCTATTAAAATAATTGCTTAAATACTTATAGGCAATAGCCATACCAACAGCATTTCCAATTCCTTGCCCAAGTGGTCCTGTTGTTGTTTCAATACCAATGCTTAAATCATATTCAGGGTGTCCTGGTGTTTTACTATTTAATTGCCTAAAATTTTTTATATCTTCAATATCTAATTCATAACCATATAGATAAAGCAGTGAATAAAGCAGTGCACTTGCATGACCGCAAGATAAAATAAATCTATCTCTATTTAACCATCTTGGATTTTTTGGATTAAATTTTAAAAATCTATCAAAAATTATATATCCAAGTGGAGCAAGAGCAAGTGGTGTTCCTGGATGACCACTTTGTGCTTTTTCAACAGCATATATAGATAAAAATCTAATTGTATTTATTGTTAATTCGTCTATATTTGTCATAAAGTTCTAAAATTTTAAATGATTGAGTGTTTTCAAACTGCTTTGTCTAATAATTCTGAAACTATTTATTTTTTCATTTTCCCACCCACCCTTAAACTAAGCCTTCGGCTTATGAACTTCGCCCCCTTAAATTCCCCCAAAAAATCTATAATTTTCTAAAATTTTCACAAGTTATTGATAACTAACTACTTAACATTATTTATTGGACAAAGCATTTTCAAACAGCAATTTCTGGTAATTTTGAGACTATTTATTTTTCTATTATTTAAATATTTAAAATCCTCCATAAAATCTATAAATTAACTTTTACCAAATGCTCATTGTTGAACTTTAAACTTTTAAAGATGCACAAAAGAATAATAGCTACTGATTGTGGAAGCACAACAACAAAAGCTATACTTATAGAAAAGAGAGAAGATGGATATAGGCTTGTGGCAAGAGGTGAAGCACCTACAACTGTTGAAAAACCTTTTGAAGATGTCACAATAGGTGTTAGAAATGCAATTAGTGAAATTGAAGAATTAACAAATAACAAGTTTTTAGAAAATGGTAAAATAGTAAATGTTGATGCTTATGTTTCAACTTCTTCTGCTGGTGGTGGTCTTCAAATGTTAGTAATGGGTGTTGTAAAAGAAATGACAGCTGAAAGTGCAGCAAGAGCAGCACTTGGTGCAGGTGCTATTGTAATGGAAACAATTGCTATAAATGATAATAGATTACCCCATCAAAGAATTGAATTAATTAGAAAATTGAGACCTGATATGATTTTATTAGCGGGTGGAACAGAAGGTGGAACAATTAAGCATGTCGTAGAATTAGCAGAGCTTATAGTAGCAGCAGAGCCTAAGCCAAGATTTGGCTCATCTTATAAAATGCCCTTAATTTATGCAGGTAATAGTCAAGCGGTAAAAGAAATTGAAAAAATTTTGAAAGAAAAAACTGCTTTATATGTAGTTGATAATATAAGACCTCAGCTTGAAATAGAAAATTTAGAGCCTTCAAGAGAAAAAATTCATGAATTATTTTTAGAGCATGTTATGCAGCAAGCGCCTGGTTATAATAAACTTATGGAGCTTGTAAGTGCTCCTATAATGCCTACACCTGGTGCAGTAGGTTTATTGATAGAAAAAGTAGCAAGAGAGCAAAATATAGAAGTTCTTGGAGTTGATATTGGTGGAGCGACAACAGATGTTTTTAGTGTTTTTAAGGGTAAATTTAATAGAACAGTTTCTGCCAATCTTGGAATGAGTTATTCAATTGCTAATGTTATGGTAGAAGCAGGTATTGAAAATATAAAAAGATGGATACCTTTTGAAATTGATGAATATGAATTAAGAAATAGAATTAGAAATAAAATGATAAGACCAACTACAATTCCTATGACATTAGATGATTTGATAATTGAGCAAGCTATTGCAAGAGAAGCATTAAGACTTGCTCTTGAACAACATAAATTATTTGCTACTGAATTAAAAGGTGTTCAAGTTAGAGGTGATATTACAAGAGCCTTACAACAACAAATTGAAAGGACACTTGTCAATATGATGACATTGAACTTGGTAATTGGTTCTGGCGGTGTTTTATCTCATGCTCCAAGAAGAAGCCAATCGTTTTTAATGATGATAGATGCTTTCCAAGTTGAAGGAATTACAAAATTAGCAGTTGATAGTATATTTATGATGCCTCATTTAGGAGTTTTATCTACAATAAATGAAAAAGCAGCATTTGAAGTATTTGAAAGAGATTGTTTAATAAAGCTTGGAACATGTATCGCTCCAAAAGGGATAGAAAAAGATGGCAAAGTCATCCTTAAAGCAGAAATTCATTATGGTAATAAAACTGAAAGTTTAGAGCTTAAATTTGGCGAATTGAAAGTTTTTCCATTACCTGTTAATATGAAAGCAAAAGTTGTTTTAATTCCTCAATCTGGATTTGATGTTGGTGAAGGTCCTAATAAGAAAGTTATACAAGAGGTTGAGGGTGGGGTAGTAGGGCTTGTATTTGATGGAAGAGGAAGACCATTAAAAATTAGTAGAGAAAAATTAATTGAGTGGTTTATTTCAATTAACGCTTATAATGAAGAAAAATTAAGGGAGCTTGTAAAATGATACCCATTTTAAAATCACTATTAATTCCTGGTTGGTCTCAATTTGATTTTGACAAAAGAAGTGCTTATATGATGATTTCCTCTGAAATTTTTTTAATTTCAACATATTTATTTAAAACGAAAGAGATAAATGTTCTTGAAAGTCAATATAAAATATGGGCTTATAATTATTCAAATTGTGATAATTTTTCTGATAGAAGAATTTATCAGATTATTGAGGATTTTTACAATAAAGAATTTTTTTTGATTTACCTTTATGATGAAGCAAGAAGGAAATATCCTGATGATTTACAGGCACAGCAAAATTATATAAATTTAAACAATATAAATGCGAATTGGCAATGGAAAGATATTGAAACTTATTTTTATTATCAAGATTTAAGGTCAAATTATAGAAGAGCAAAAGCATTTAGAGACATTATTGGTTTTACAATTATTTCTAATCACATTATTTCAGCTATTCATTCATTTTTATTTTATCCAGGGAAAGATATTGAAATAAATTTTCTTCCAACTTATGATGGTTTTAAATTTGAAATTATAAAGCATTTTTAATGATTTCTAGCATTTCCTTGTGAAATTCTTCATTACAAGAACATAATAAATTACCACTTTCAAAATAGTTATTTTCACCTTCAAAATCGCTAATAATTCCACCTGCCTCTTTTATGATAATTATTCCTGCTGCAATATCCCATTTATTCAGTTTATATTCCCAAAATCCATCAAATATCCCTTCTGCTAACATGCATAAATCCAAGGCAGCGGAGCCAATTCTCCTAATTCCACTTGCATATTTACTAAATTCTCTAAAAATTTTAATATATTCTTCAAGAATGTCAAGTTCTCTGTGTGGAAATCCTGTTGCTAAAAATGAGCCTTTTAAAGTTTTCCTTTTTGATGTCCAAATTCTTGAATTGTTTTTATATGAACCTTCATTCTTAATAGCATAATATAAATTCTCTCTAATTGGCTCATAAACTACACCTAAAATAATTTCATTTTTATATGATAAAGCTATTGAAACACAAAAACTATCAATACCTCTTAAAAAATTTTTTGTTCCATCAAGTGGATCTATATACCATACATAATCACTTTCTCCAATTCTACCACTTTCTTCACAAATGATTTGATGATCTTTAAAATGTTCAAGAATATAATTTTTTATAGCATTTTCACTTTCTATATCTGCCTTGCTAACATAATCATTATAAAATTTTTCATCAAATTCTATTTGTTTTCTAAAATAAAATTTAAGGATATTACCACCAATATAAGCGGAAGTTATCGCAGTTCTAAGGAATTTTTGAATAATAACAAATTTTAAAGTTGAAGTTTAGATGTTTTATGTATTGTCCAATGGCTTAAAAATACCCATTTCTCGGCAAGGGGGCTTTCGCTCCCTTCAATAACCCCCCGATAAGTTCAATAATTCTCTAAAATTTTCATAAGTTATTGATTATCAAGAACTTAACATTATTTATTGGACAAAGCAGAGTAGCATTGCCTTATTTTTAGGGTGAGTAGGAAAATAAATACTTTTAAAATTTCCTTTAAAATTTTAATACACTTGTTTATTCTTCCTTTTCATATTGATTCAATTTGGGTTTTTAAGGATAGTTTGAATAAAGTTATATTTGTAAAAAAGGAAAATTTTAGTTATGTTTCACCTTTTGTTAATGGAGTGGCAAGGTTTAATATAAATGGGAAATGTAATTTTAGAGATGAATGTGAGGGGGGATATTGGGGAATAATAGATTATAAAGGAAGAATACTATTGAACAACTTGGAATGGATAGGAGAATTTGTTGGAAATTATGCGATTTTTCAAAAAGGTTATAAATTTGGTTTGCTAAGGAAAGATGGAAGAATTATTCTTCCTGCTAAATTAGATGAAATTATTATTGTTGATAGCAATTTTATTCTTTATAGGATTGGTAATAATTGGGGGATAGTAAATTCAAAGGGTTATGTTCTATATGAAGCCCAATTTAACAGCTTTATAAAGCTTAATGATTCTTTATTTTTAATTACAAAGGGTGGAGAATGTGATATTTTTAATAGATGTGAAGGTAGTAAGTTTGGAATTATTAATAAAAATGGAAATTTTTTAGTTCCTTTAAAATTTGATGGAATTGGTGAAATTAAAGATAGTTTTGTTGAAGTTAGTTTAAATGACGCTTGGGGTCTAATGAAATTAAACGGAAAATTAATTATAGATATTAAATATGAAGATTTATTTTATCTTTGCTCCTATGTTTTCTTTAAAGAGAATGGTAAATGGGGACTTATGGACTTGAATAAAAAAATTTTAATAAAACCTAAGTATGAAGCAATTAGTAGAATTGAAAATACTAACTTTATTAAAATGAAAATTGATGAAAAATGGGGACTGATGAATTGTAATGGAAAGGAAATTTTAAAGAATGAATTTGATAATATAAATTATTTGGGTGATGGATATTTTTTAGCTCAAAAAAATAATTTAAAAGGTGTTTTTGATAGTCTTGGAAAATTGATTATTGATATTAAATATAAAGATATAAGTTATAGTGGTGGAAAGTTTATTTTATATGATGGTGATTATTGGGGATTTAAAAATATAAAGTTCAATTATTTGGAATTTGTAAATGGTTTATTGCTTGCTAAAAAGGATGGATTTTTTGGTATTATTGATACAAAATTTGAAGAAATTTCGGAAAATATAGATAGTTTTATTGTTTTTGAGAATTTTTTAAAATTTAGAAAGTTTGGAAAGTGGGGACTAATTTCAAAAGATGGTAATTTATTATTAGATGCTGAATTTGATTATATTGATGATTTGGATGATAATAAAATTATTAGAATTGTTAAAGATGGTTATTTTGGACTTTTTGATTTAAATAAGGGGATTATCGTAAAGCCAAAATATAAGTTTATTTATCGTTTTTATAAAAATGTTTATAAGCTTATAACTGAAAATAGTTTTAATTATTTTATATATGAAAATTAGTGGTTTTACATTTTTAAGAAATGCGTTTTTAAATAATTATCCATTTTTGGCTTCTATTAAATCAATTCTGCCTATTGTTGATGAATTTATTGTTGTTGTTTGTGATTCAGAAGATGGAACATTAGAATTGGTTAAAACTATTAATGATTCAAAAATTAAAATTGTTCAAGCACCTTTTGTTTCAAGTGAGGATGGTATAGTAAGGAAGTTAGAATTATAAGAAATAATTTGAACATATATTCCTATAAGGATGCTCAAGGTTTCAGACTATTAAATGGCTCTAAATTTAGAAAGTTAAATGTCGTTGATAGTAAGGCTTATATTCATCATTATGGTTATGTTTTTAAAGACTTAAAAGATAGAATTTATAAGAATTGTAAAAAGGAATGGCTTTGTGAATATAATGAAAAGCATCCAAAAGTTATGGAGGAATATATTAATAGTTATAAAGATGATTTTGACCCAAATAATTGTAATTATGAGCTAAATTTTGAGAATTTTATAAAACTTGTTAAAGAATTTTTTGATAAAATAATTGGGAAAAGACTTTTTGAATATAAACCTTATAATGAGATTAAATAAGCTGGGGCGGGAGGACTCGAACCTCCACCAACGGCTCCAAAGACCGCTGTCCTGCCAATTAGACGACGCCCCAAAGTGAAGTGCTAAAATTTTAAAGCATAAAAAACTGAATTGTTAAATTACGGATTTTAAGATATGAAAAACATCGTAAAAGAATTTTGTTCCATATTCATTGATATGTTGAATATAGAACATTTAAAAATTTGAAAGGAAAAACGTTTAATTTAGATAGTCTATTAAAAGCAAATCATTTAAAATCCGCAATAAATATATTAAAATCTCTTTTTGTTTTTCCATTTCTATTTGATGTCCAAATAATTTTCTTTCCATCTTTTGAAAACATAGGAAATGAATTAAAACCATTTGAATATGTAATTCTCTCTAAATTTTTCCCATCTATATCTATTTTATATAATTCAAAATTAAAACTATTTGGAGCATGGAGATTTGATGAAAAAATAATGAATTTTTCAGATGGATGAAAATATGGAGCAAAATTTGAAACACCTTTTGGGCTTTTTGTAATTTGCCAAAAACTATCCTTTTCTAAATCATAAATAAATAATTCAACTTCATCAGGTTTAACTAATCCTTTACTTAATAATTCCTTATATTCCTTTATTTCTAATGTATCTTTTAAATGTTTTGCTCTAAAAACAATATATCTGCCTGATGGACTAAACATAGCACCACCATCATAACCCAAAAATTTCGTAATTCTTTTAATAATTTTCTTATTCTTTAAACTTAAAAGATATAATTCTAAATCATTATCTTTTGAAGATGTGAAAACTATACTATCTGAAAAGTTTCCTTCACCTTCTGCATCATAATAATCACTTGAATAAAGCTCATAAGTGCTATCATTCTTTAAGTTATAAACAAATAAATCATAATTAAATAATTTCCAAACATAAATACCTCTTTTTATGTATTCATCAGCATATAAATACTTTGGAGATTCATTTCCTCG
>Ga0080007_1065698_pt1 | contig 11012 bp, 11 predicted proteins | sample OctOCTMetagenome_FD_69210 | JGI IMG/M metagenome (GOLD analysis project Ga0080007, IMG submission 69210) | Hot spring and microbial mat streamer communities from Octopus Spring Streamers, Yellowstone National Park, USA - OCT_B (SPADES... | ecosystem: Environmental > Aquatic > Thermal springs >...
AGAGATTCTCCCCAGAAAGATTTATTAAGAATATGGTAGCTGTAGTGGAGGAGGTGCTAGGCGGGAGGCGAAGCTAGAGATGATGATAGCTAGGAAGATGAGAAAGCTATACCCGTTGTTCAACGTTCTAAGGCTTATGAAGACCGTGAAACCACTAGGGGCAAGACGGGCAATCACGTTCTACACAGCACCACTGAGATGGCTTGCCAGCCTGGGCAGGGCGAGCTACTATGATGTGCTACCACCATTTCTAGTTGTAAGCTCAGGGTATGGATTGTTCTGCATGCACGCAATATCAACCTGCCATTTGAGGAGGTTTACGAGGTCGAGCACATACTACCAAACCTCATAGACGAGGATACAGTGTTCATTGATGTAGGAGCTTACCAGGGCCTCTACACGATGTATGCCTGCAAGCATGCTAAGAAAGTTCTAGCCGTAGAGCCCAACCCCATGGCATTAGCTTATTTGAAAACTAACATTGCATTAAACAACTGTCATAACACAATAGTGGTACCTAAGGCTGTGAGCGATAAGATGGGGGTGGTTAGGCTCAGGATACCTAGACCGGCTAGGAGAGGGCTCATACCCACAACGGCGTCAATAGTGTGGAGCTTCGAGGAAGCTCTTGAAATCGATGTTGAGACGGATACTCTATACAATATAGTGGATGAGGCGGGCCTAGACACGGTCGACTTCGTAAAAATAGATGTTGAGGGGGCCGAAGGACTAGTAGTGAAGGGGGCCGAAAAGACACTAAGAAAAGCTAAAGCAATACTCATAGAGATATGGCCTGAGAACACATGGATAATCAGCTACTTACAAACTCTGGGATATAGATTAACAAAGGTAATCGACCATTATATTTATAAAAACCATTTATTTCTTAAGAGTGAGCAGATGATCTAGAAGCCTTTAAATACTAGAAGCTGTGGAACTCGTAGACGGAGGGGTTTGTGTTGGTGAAGCCCAGGATATCATGCTTCATGATTGTTAGGAACACTCTGAGCCAAGGCTACCCGTTCGTAGAGGCTATAGCACAAGCACTACCAGTATGCGATGAAATGCTAGTAGGAGACGGAGGCTCGACAGATGGGACTCTAGAGGTTTTAAGGAGGCTGGAACAGTTAAACCCGAAGATAAGAGTATACATAGACCCATGGCCTGGGAAGGGGTTTGCATTCGACTTAAGATGGGCGACAAACACGTTGATGCAAAAGTGCAGGGGAGAGTACACACTATACATACAGGCAAACGAGGTGATACACGAGAAAAGCTGGGACTACCTAAGAAACATACCAGAAATATGGCCTGAGGCCCTTACATTCAGCCTACCATTCCTACTACTCTACGGGACACTGAGGTTCCACGAGCAGTACAGGTTGAGGATGGCTAGGAGGCTACCATTCATAGAGGCTATATACGATGCCTGGGCTCTAGGGCTTAAGAAGACATTCATGTTGAAGGAGCTACTCAAAGCGGCAGTCAACCCCATGTACATGGCTAGGATACTGTACAAGGGGCTACACAGGATATACGCTGACACAGGTGGGATACCGAAGTACACTGTGCCAGTAATACCACCAAAACCCGTGTGCAGGTACCAAGCAGTATACCCACTAGACCCTGTAAACAAGGCGATAGGAAGAGCCAGGACGTGGGGGCAGTACACGGAAGCCCTAGAAGCCAGGAGGAGGGAGGTACTGGAGAAGTGTAAAGACAAGAAGAGGGTGATGGAGGAGATACTAGAGGAAGCCAGGAGGACTATGAGATCAAGAGGACACCAAGTATCAGTATACCCCCCAAGCCTAAGAGAGGAGCCAGTAGAAGAACACCCAAAGATAATCCAAGAGTTATTAAGAGACAACGAGAACTGTAGCTATCATGTAAGAGAGGAGCTGTACAGCATAGTGAGGGAGAGGAGATGAGAACACTCGAAGTAGCAGTTCTAGACCCGAAGGCAGGAGGAGGAGCCATGAGAGCAGCGACGATGATATCCCTGAGGAGAAGGGTTGGAGTTGAGGACTGTAGAACCCTACCGATCAATCCACAGTTCTACGATTTAAACCACATAATAGTAGTCAACGCCTTTAAATCATGTCCACCGGTGGGCTCAGCATCAGTACTGAGTGTAATTCAGAGAACACCACTACCATGGAGCTGGAAGATCCTGCTGACTCCAGCTAAACTCCTCTACAGGCTCTCAAGCAAAGACTATAACCCGGATGTCATCATATCACATCATGAGAACATAGACAGTCTTAGAGTTGCTAGCCTAGTCAAAGAATATCTAGGCTCGAAGAGCATAGCTATACTCCAGCTACCCCCATTCTACGGTGACAAGGTGAGACTTCAAAGAATTCAAGGGTCCGTAAACATGTACTGGCAGCTCGTTATTTCGACGTCGAAGCCAGGCTCATTACCCGATCTAATCTACTACTCCTACTCGAAACTAGGAGTTCCTATATCCACTCGAATTGTGTGGAGCTCCGCCAAGAAACTTCTAGGCGGCTTTAACCCGATCCTTGCAACATCCCCCTCAATCCCGCTAGAGATGGGTGACGAATGGGTATATAGAGTGATCTCATTCCACGGCTATGGGCTGGATAGGGGGGAGCTAGAGGTTCTACTAAAGTTAAGAGAGACAAGTGTAGAGCCTCACAAGCCGTACATAGTGTTCCCAGCTAGGCTATCGATATCAAAGGGGCTAGCAGACCTACTCCTAGTATCGGCTCTCTTGAAACGCGCATATCCAAACTTCAAGCTACTTCTCATAGGTTCAGGTAGTAAGATGGTGGAGAGCCAGATGAGAAGAATCATTAGTAACCTCGAGCTCAAGGACAACGTAGTACTCCTAGGTTACATGAGGAGAGATCACGACTACTGGTCTTTGAGGAGGAAGGCTAAGCTCACAATATACCCTAGCCATGTAGACTCATTCTCATACACAGTTCTCGAATCACTACTCCTAGGAGTCCCTGTGACCGCCTACGACATACCAGCCCTGAGGTTAAATTACGGGGATGTCGAGGGGCTCTATCTCGTCGAGGAAGGTGATATAGAAGCCTTAGCCACGAAAATTATAGAGACTCTAGGTAAGAGGAAAGTGGAGGTTGAAATTCCACCTGTTAGGACAAACTATGATGTTGCATTGGAGGAGAAAACTTTAATAGAGAAGTTACTCTAGACCCTAGAGAGTAGATAGTTTAAAGACGAGGATTTATAATGAACGGTTTATTGCTACTCATCAATGTGCTTCTATCAACTATAAGTGAACTTAACTGCTCTAATTGCCTGTGGAGGTTGAAGATTGAGTCCATCCTAGGTTTAATTAAGAGTGGTTCGTAAGATCCGTTGAAAGGCTTTACTTTCATTGTTAAAGCGTCTAGAAATGCCCTCGTTTTAATTCGAGCGATGTCATAATCGTATATAGCTAGGCGAGCTACCATGTATGGGATCTCTCTGATATAAGGGATTAGCAGGCTTGAAGCTTTCAAGTAGCTGGAGGCTCTCCTGTATAGAAGTGTTCTACCTCTCTTACTCTCATACTCTATGAAGTCTTTACTTACTCTCTTCCTTGTAGAGCTTACGAAGTGCACACCTACAGTAGCTGGGATGACTGCTGATGTGAACCCATGGCTCCACATTTCTAGAGATAAATCCACATCATCATGGCGTATGATATTTATTCTATTAAATAAGAAATCTCTTTTACTTAGCACAATCCTTAAGTTATATAAGGCCATGCAGCTCACGGTATAGCTTACATATGAATATCCCTCCGGGCACTCGCCCACGGAGAAACCACCACATCTAAATCTGCCATTGAAGAACGTTGTTAGCAGTACACCAGCATCACTAACCCTACCATTTGGGAGCAAGTTGACCCCCTGAACAGCGGCAGTTCGTTTCTCACGCTCCATGTAACCCAGCATTTCCTTAAGACCTTCAGGGTTTGTTATCATGTAATCGTTATCCATTACAAACACTTTTCGGGGAGTGCAACCAGTAGTGGCAATGTATCGCTTGAGGGCAATGTTAACTCCACCGGAGTGCCCTAGATTGAATTTAAGCCTTAAGAGAGTTACCGTATCCCAAAACCTTTCTTGCACTATATCCGCGCTCCTATCCTTAGATCCATTATCAACTAAGATAACCTTAATGTTATCCACGTAGGTTGAAGCTTCAATAGCTTTATCTATAACCTTCAGGAATGTAGATCCTAAGCTCTCTAGACCATTATAATTGACTATGAACATAGGCACGGTCTCAGAGCATACAGTCACTTGGATTGACCTCCTAGTGGCTACTTCATCTCCGATATCATTTTGTAGAGCTCCTCTCTGATATAGTACACCTTATGCTCCTTATCCAGGATTAGCTCTCTCATTATCTTAGGGTGCTCCTCTACAGGAATCTTTAGCATGTGATCGGGGTAGAGGGATGGTGGTACCCCCGACTTCCATATATCAGCTCTCATCATCTCCAGTATTCTCCTGGCTACCTCATCTTGATCCCCCTCCTTTAATGCTAGGGCTTCCAGCTCCTGGATCTGCCTTTGTACGCTAGCCATACTAGGGTCTCCCTTCCAGAACTCCAGTCTTCCACGCATCTTACGAACATAGTCTAAGGGGTAGACGACAGCGTACCTGAAGACCGGTCTAGGTAGGACTACTGGAAGTGAATACCTTGGTGATCCCTTCTTGTAAGCGTATATGCTATGCAACCCCCTATAGATTATCCGTGCGAAGTAGTAAGGGTTAACTAAAGCCTTAAGGAACTCCTTCAACATGAAAGTCTTCTTAAGCCCTAAGCTGAAAGCATCAGCTTCAGCCTCAAGTATCCCAATATTCCTACCCATCCTAAGCCTGTAAGTCTCACCAAACCACAGATCCCTAACAAGCCACCAGAAGGGTAGGGAGAACGTCCAAGTCACAGGCCATATTTCGTGTATGTTTCTTAGGTAGTCCCAGCTTTTCTCGTGTATTACCTCGTTTGCCTGTATGTATAGTATGTATTCTCCCTCGCACTTCTGCATCAACCTGTTTGTCGCCCATCTTAGGTCGTATGCAAACCCCTTCCCAGGCCACGGGTCTACGTATACTCTTATCTTCGGGTTTAGTTGTTCCAGTTTCTTTAAAACCTCTAATGTTCCGTCTGTCGAGCCTCCGTCTCCTACTAGCATTTCATCGCATACTGGTAGTGCTTGTGCTATGGCCTCTACGAACGGGTACTCCTGGCTCAAAGTATTCCTAACAATCATGAAACACGATATCCTAGGCTTCACTAACACAAACCCTCCGCCTACGAGTTCCACAGCTACTAGTATTTAAGGACTTCTAGATCACTTGCTCTCTCCTTAAGAAATAAATAGTTTTTATAAGCATAATGGTCTATTACCTTTGTTAATTTATATCTCAGAGCTTGTAGGTAGCTGATTATCCATGTGTTCTCAGGCCATATTTCTATGAGTAATGCTTTAGCCTTCTTCAGGGTTTTCTCAGCCCCTCTCACTACTAGTCCTTCGGCCCCCTCAACGTCTATTTTGATAAAATCAACAGTATCTAAGCCTACTTCATCTATTATGTTATCCAGGGTGTCCGCCTCAACATTGATTCTAAGGGCTTTCTCAAAGCTCCACACTATGGACGCTTTTCCAGGCACATGTCCCCTCTTGGCTGGTTTGGGTATTCTTAGCTCGACTAGACCTTTTTTATTACTTATAGCCTTAGGTACTACTATTGTGTTATGGCAGTTGTTTAACGTTACGTTAGTCTTAAGGTACATTAATGCCATGGGGTTTGGTTCTACTGCTAAGACCTTCCTAACACGTTTGCAGGCGTAGACTGTGTAGAGACCTATGTAGGCTCCAACATCGACGAACACCGTATCCATATCTATGAGGCCTGGTAGAATGTACTTAATTTCATAAACCTCCTGAGTTAGAGAAAGAACATTAGGCGAGTGCGTGCAGATCATTCCAAATGGTGAATTTAACATTAAAAAAGGTGGTAGTGCTTCGTAGTATTTCACTCTACCTAGGTGGGCTATCCATTTTAATGGGGCTGTGTAGAAGCTGAGAGCTTGATTTGCCCCTAGTGGTTTTGCAATCTTCATTAGCTTTAGTACGTTGAGTAGCGGGTATAGTTTCCTAATCTTCCTAGCCATCACCATTTCTCATATCGCCTCTCATTTAGAACCTCTTTAACTACACTTAAGATACCTTTGGCGAACGTGTCTGGAGCAAATTTCTTAACATGATCCTCAGGGGCTATTAAGGGCTTCTCCAAGGCTCTCCTTACAGCTTCCTCTAGCTCCTCTGGATTTGGCTTCTTGTAGCCGTAGCAATAATTCCCGTTATTACATATATCACTCCACGTTCCACTTCTTTCAGGAACTACTGGTGTCATCCCTGAAGCTAAAGCTTCTAAAGGTGCTAACCCAAAATGCTCTCCCACCATTGTATGTAGGTATACAGTGCATCGTGATAAAATAAGGTTCTTAGTGCGAGTCGATATATTGGCTCTAACTACAACGTTCTCCGAAGCCCTAGACTTAATCCACTCATAGTAAGCTCTCGAAGTCCTACCATACACCCCTCCAGCAACTATGAATTTAACCCTAGGTAAAATCTTCGCAATCTCGAGTATTAAGTCGTATCTCTTCTCAGGACTAAATCTGCCAATAGTGGCAACGCAAGGTATCCTTACCTCATCGCGAAGTCTCAGAAGCTCCCAAACTCTAGGTAAAGGTGGGTATAATATGCTAGTCCTCGATAGTAAATCTCGGATGCTCTCCTCTAAACTGACGTACTTGATGATGGTATACTTAAAAGCTCTTAGTGTATACGTTGAGTTAACTAAGATTCGCGAGAAACTTTTGATGTACTTTTCGTAGAGGCCTCTAACTATGAACTTGAATGGTTGGATATAGAGCCACCATAAAATGCTTGTAGTAAAACTTTTAATACCCGAGTGTGTGGGACTTCTTAACTCATATCTTGAGCCTTCAGGATTCCAAAATCTATCAGTTATAAGTATTGCTGGGAAATGCATGTAAAAGATCATGGGAGTTTTAGCTTTGCCGCTCCAAATGTACGGGTAACCATGGGTTACTATGATTGCATCAAACATATCGTCATAGGATTGTCTCCACGATAATAAGGGCTTGTAGATAGTTAACATTTTAACGTTAACACCGGGAGCTTTAATAAACTTAATAGAGTTAGGTAAAGACTCTCCAATTATGTCAGTATAAGATGTGAAATCTGGAGGATCAAGGGTAGTAATAGTAACATTAAACCCAGCATCGGCGAGAGCCTTAATCGTATAATAAAATACCGTCTCACTACCACCGTATCCCCAGCGATGGTGGATTACGAGCACGTCAACCACTAATAATATCCCCCAACTACCCTATAGGAGGTAACGGTTTAAATTTATGAACCCTCTTAGAAGAATGTTACACCATTATAATTACATTGATGGATAATACAAGTCTGTCGAAGAATATGAAGGTACAACTAAATGTTGATAAAGGAAGGGAATACCAAGACAAGGCGACTTGTAGAGAAGTTAGGAGAGGTTATAAGTAATCTATAAGACTTTGATTTAATGTTGAATATGATTAGCGAGCCTTCCCTTCTCTTAGGAGATAAAGAGATTCCTAACGTAAGGAGATGTAAGTTCTCTATCTTTTTTCCCCTTAAGGCATAGGCTTGAATTTGGGTCTTTAGCTCATTACCTTATCATCTAAGGATGTGAGGGTTTAAAGCTTTTGTTTGAAGTTTGCATATTAAGTGACAAGGCTATGGAGGTATCTGGTTAATGTGTGAGTCCAAAGTAATGGTGATTTCAGAGAGGTACTGGCCTGAGGGAGGTGGAGGAGAGCTTGCAACGCATTCAATCATAAATATACTTAGGAAACTATGTAATGTTAGTGTAGTTACTGGCTCGCAGAATATTGCTCGCTTACCCGGCGTAAAGTACATCTATGAGCCTCTGCTTATAAAATGGAAAAGACCTATAATATGGTTTAACACGTTAATGCTTACTAGGAAACGTGATTTCGAGAAGCTACTTAGTGATAATAGTATTGTGTATATACCTAAAGCTGCCTATCCTATAATACCATATGCTAAAAAGATGGGTAAAACTGTTATTGTTCATCTTCACGGCTACATGCCTATATCCTATACCACTAACGTACTAGCACCTTACGAGGAGCATCGATACAGGATTAGACAAGATGATATAATGTTATCGTGTATGAGAGGTATTAAGAGTTGCATAGGAGCAAACCTACTGTGGTGGATACCTAGGGTAGCGAGAAAGTGGATAGCACAAGCAGATAAGGTAATATGTGTATCTAGAAGACATGCAGAAATAATTTCAGATTCGGCACCAGAGCTAAGAGATAAAATAGAGATAGCTCCTAATCCCCTCCCACTAGAACTAATAAATTTAATGAATAAAGAGTTTAGCAAGAACCTTAATGAGATACCAACGTTTCTCTATGTTGGTGGCGATAGTTACGTAAAAGGATTCCCTCTGCTATTACAGATACTAAGAGAACTAGGTAAACGAGGTGATAAGATAAGGTTCATTCTCACGAACTCTTATGGGCCTAGAAGTCTTAGGACTCTAAAGGCTTTAAATGAAAAGTATAGAAACCTGGAGATCAGAGTAGTAGGTAGGGTTACATATGAAGAAATTCTTAGCCTATATAAACAAGCATGGGCTTTAATATTTCCATCTTTATGGGAAGAAACCTTTGGCTATGCAGTTGTTGAAGCATCCCTTCTTAGCACGATACCAGTATCGTCTAGAGTTGGGGGAATTATAGAAATACTTAATGATACGAGCGCATCTAGATTTATGTTCTCACTTAACAATACTGCCGAGGCTTTCGAAAAATGTAGAACTATCAGTTCGCTTAGTCCTCGTGAGATTTTGGCTCTCGGTCGCAAGTTAAGAGGTGAAATGCTTAAGAAATTTGAGCCAGATGTAATAGAAAAGAAAATAATCAATATTTTTAAATAATATAGTATATGGTTAAAGTCATAGTAATCATTGATTGAGATGATAGAGTGTCTAATGCAAGGATAGACGTATATACTAGGTCCAAATTAACTCTAAGCATGTTTAACTTAGCATGTTGAAAGCTAAGGCTTTTAACGCTAGGATATATCAGAGGTTCTAGCTTCAGTAGTTCTTTCCCCATTGAGGGCTACGTCTATTAGCTTATCATTCTCCTTCGGACCTAGTACTATTCCGCACTGTCCATCAAATCAGAGACTACTAGAGCCTTAGCCACAACCTCATCCCCGGCTGCTATGCTAGGACGTAGACCTTTAATAATCCTTATGCGCACGTGGAGAGGCGAGGATCCTCCCTATCTAGGTTAAGCAACCTCACTACACCTTTCTCCTCTATCAGCTTCGTAATTCTGGTCCTCCGCTCTCCACCTTCCCCCTAACGAGATCCCTTATCTATTCAAAACTTCCATCGCTACTAGCGCTATCGACAACTATGACCTCGTAGTCTGGATACTCTAGCTCTAAGACGGATCTCAAGGATCTTAACACTATATCCATTATGCTCATGCTATTATAGTTAACCCATATTATGGATAGTGGAGGCCGCACACCATCCCCCTAGCAGGGTCTTCCAGCACTACCTCTTAAGCATAACTAGAGGTTTAGGGTTCCTCGCTCACCCCAACCTTAGAGTAATAGTGTTGCACCTGTAAGCTTAACACCCTCCCTTGGATCTAGTACTATCCCGTCTAAGCTCCTCAGCGTGAGCTCTTAGCCTCTTCTCGGAGAAGTCCACCGATAGCCCCTCTAGAACGGAGGCTTGGGATCCTATTTTACATTTTGCTATAGAGACTATGTAATATGCAACTCTCCCACTTGCTATAGCTAGATATTGGGCTCTCCTAGTCTCAGGGGTCCTCGTGTAATAACTCGTGTACATGATACCCACTGGATCCCCACGGCTATCGAGGACTAGGAGTTCCACACCACTTCTAATCATGAGCCTTAAAGCTTTACTAGTTAAACTCACACCACTAGAAGCTACCACCACCACATCAACCTCCCATATCGGCATCTTCCTCTTACCGCTCTTCGACTCGATAATAAGGCTACCATCGTTGTTAATGGATACTGTTAGCAGTATACCGTAATCCACGGTAGAACGCCAGTACCATGCGCCGACGGTCCTTTCAATTCCATTGAATGGATTCCAGCCTCTCAGCCATGTACTCGTCATATGCTACTCCGCTCTCTTTCAATTACATTGAATGGATTCCTACATATCTCCAAGTGGTACCACAGCTGACATAAGCACTTTCAATTCCATTGAATGGATTCAGTCATGGTAAGAGACACAGTCTGCCCAGCCACAACATCAAACGCTTTCAATTCCATTGAATGGATTCTCAGAGTATAGAAAGGGGAAGAGGTAAAAACGGGGTGTTCTTTCAATTCCATTGAATGGATTCAGGAGCTCTCGCTAGGACGGAAATAGAAGCGGGAATAAGATCTTTCAATTCCATTGAATGGATTCATTAGAATTATTGTCGAACAAACATAGCAACGAGAACATAGATCTTTCAATTCCATTGAATGGATTCGGGATGGCTGGAAACGGGGTTTTGTAGAACTTCTAAAACTTTCAATTCCATTGAATGGATTCAACAGCCCTGACAAACGTCTACGAGTACTCCAAGATGGCTGCGCTCACTTTCAATTCCATTGAATGGATTCTGCATCATCACGCTCCATATTAACTGTGGAAATTTCTCTCATCTCCATTGTATGGATTCTATTCCATTAAGCCCCCGGGTGGGGGCTCCATGTATATGGTGCCGGGTCAGGTATTTAAGCTTTACGCTCTCATCCCCCATTAGACCTCCCATGCTCCACATGGGAGTTTCCATTGTATACTGTTAGAACACAGGCTGATGGGTAGGGTGTCCAAGGGTAACGTATATAAGCTTTGGTTCAC
>Ga0080007_1064494_pt1 | contig 11005 bp, 11 predicted proteins | sample OctOCTMetagenome_FD_69210 | JGI IMG/M metagenome (GOLD analysis project Ga0080007, IMG submission 69210) | Hot spring and microbial mat streamer communities from Octopus Spring Streamers, Yellowstone National Park, USA - OCT_B (SPADES... | ecosystem: Environmental > Aquatic > Thermal springs >...
TAGAGCAGATGAGGACTCTGGCCGAGAGGGTAGGTGTGAGGTGCGTGAGCCAGAAGTACGGCGCCGATCCTGCCGCTGTGGCGGTCGACGCGATAGCCTCCGCCAAGTCGAGCAGGGCGCATGTCGTCCTCATCGACACCGCCGGCCGGTCGGAGCTTAACAGGAACCTGCTCGAGGAGATGAGGAAGATCAAGAGGGTGGCGATGCCGAGGAAGGTGATCTACGTCGGAGACGCTTTGGCCGGGAACGCGGCCGTCGAGCAGGCTAGGCAGTTCGACGCCTACGTCGGGGTCGATTACGTGGTCCTGACGAAGCTGGACAGTGACGTGAAGGGAGGTACCGCGATATCGGTCTGTTATGCCGTCAAAAAGCCTATACTCTTCGTCGGGATCGGGCAGGACCTCGGAGACCTCGCTCCCTTCTCCAAGTCCGAGATAATTGAGCGCGTTCTGGGAGAACAGTCCTGAGATTCACCGCTCGGCGTTGCTGGACGTTTTGCGGGCTCTCTCAGGATGGGAGGGTTAAGGCGACCACTTTCGTGTAGCGTTTAGGGATGCATGGATTTTCCATGTTCGTAAGGATTTTAGCGCTGCGGACTTGATTGAACTCGTATGAGTAAAGCGATAATGGCGCTTGTGGTCTTAGCTGCGCTCATCGGCGCACAGATCGTCGCAGCGAGTGCGGCAGTCGTGACTTATAGGCTGCTTTTCGGAGGACCGTATCCAGATGGTGGCAGTGGGATATTCGTCGACTCGACCTACATCTATATTGTGGGTGATACGTCAAGCTTCGGTCCGAATACGCCCAACCTCTTTCTCTCGATATTCAGATTGGACAACACGCACAAATGCAGCGTCGCGGTTGACCTAGGAAATGGCGCCGCCGATCGTGGTTGGAGGGTCATTGCATATGAAGGAGTTATCTACGTTATCGGCTATACTGATTATCCACAAAATGTTTTGCTAGTGAAATTCGACACGAACTGCAATGTCCTCGGCGCGGCGGTCTACGATATCGACGGTGGAGATATACCGTGGGGTTTATCCATTTCTTCCGACGGCTTAACTCTATACATAGCTGGTCAGTCGTCATTTGGAGCCCACTTGTTCGCAGTTAGGACCTCTGACTTCTCCGTTACATGGGCTAGGCGGTTTAACTTCACGAATCCAGGTGCAGGGGACATTGCGTACTCAGTCACGTTTTCCGGTAACAAGTTGTACGTGACAGGAAGGACCTCCACCGGAGACCTCTTCGTCTCTAGGTTCGATGCTGCTTCAGGAAACCACGAGCTTTCTAAGGTCTTCTCGACCCCACGATACGAGGAAGGTCGAGATATCGTCGTCACAGGAGGCACAATCTACGTAGCGGGCAATTACGACAATCCTGCCAACGGGTCGGAGTTCCTCTTCATTAGACTCGATGCCAACCTCAACTTAGAACTTGCAAGGACCTTCGGGACGCCCGCATCCGAGGAAGTGACATCACTCTCTATGGTCGGAGATCTTGCTTACGGTGTCGGAAGGGTACGTACGACTGGCCCCTTAAATGCAATACTGTTCGCCGTTAACTCTTTGACAGGCGACCTCTCACATGCTTTCGTTCTCAAAGACGACGCGTCTGAGGATCTAGCAGCACAAGATTCGACATCAACAGGGACTTGCCTGATTTACACCGGATATAGGATTTTCACCGGATATAGCTTTAGCTGGCCCGCATATTACATAATCGTAGACGCAGTGACTACTGGAACGGTAAACTTCACGGTGAACACGGTAGCACCCACGATGGAGACGCCCTCCATAATGTTCGACTTTCCTACACCGGCCTCAGAAACCTTTACACTGACTTTCAACGCACCATCTTTTGGTGACGCGTTCTACAGCTGGTTTTGCCCTGACACATTGGTCGTCACCACCACAACGACGACTACAAGCATCGTCACAACGACAAGCACCATTCTCACGACTTCAACGCTCAGCACAACAGTTACCTCCACCTCAATTGTCAGATCGACGACGACAATCTACGACATTAGGTCCGTTACTACAACCCAGACTACAGTCAGAACGATTACCAGCTCGACGACGGTCTACGACATCAGGACCACTACCATAACCCAGACTTCGTTTGTGACTGCCACCATGACCCAGTTCACAACATATTCCACAACCATCTCCACTACGACTACCCTCACCCGTTCAACGACTTACTCCACCACTGCAACGCAATCGACCACGACCACAATCACACAGAGCATCACGACGACCCTAAGCACCATCACTACCTCGACCCAGTACTTCGCAGAGCCCATAACGACCTACGTGGTGCCCCTGCTGCTGGTCATTAATACCGCGCTTCTGGGCGCCTCGCTCGTGATGGGACGGAGGAGGAAATCGTCACTCGGTTGATCCCCAAACCGTCACTCACGAAGTTCACCGCTCAGTACCCAGGAACCTGTTGGCTGCGTAGGACCCGAACCCTTCACCCCTTCCCCATCACTCGGAGCACCTTGACCCTGGCCTCCCTCAGGACATCGGCCACCTCCAGGAGCCTCTCAGGCGGGAGGGTTGCATAAGCGTGGAAGACCGTCAAGGCGAGCGACCTGGCAGCGTCCATTAGTTCCACCGCCTCTGCACCCATCACCTTCTTACCTTTCTCGAGCAGCGCCTCCAACTGATCCCTCTTTTCGTTGAGGAACCGGCGCCCCTCTTCAGTTATCTTGTAGAGCTTCTTGCCATCGACGACCTCCACCTCCACCAGACCCTCGTCCTCCAGCAGCTGGAGCGTCGGGTAGATCGCGCCAGGGCTCGGCGAGTAGAGGCCGTGGAAGCGGTCCCTTATCGCCTTGATCACCTCGTAGCCCCTCTTGGGTCCGTCCGCCAACGCCTCGAGCACCAGGATCCTCATGTCTCCCCTCGTCAGCCAACGGAGCCCTTGCCAAGGACCAGGCCCGAAGAACCACCTCAATCCGATATGTCGCGTAAGCTCTGATTATATCAGGATATCACTGGAAATCAGGCGAGGGGCTTGACACCGGCAGACCAGTAGAGCAGGTGGAGATTCCCTATGTGGACTCTTTTCAGGTGCCTTCGGGCTGCCCTGTAGCACTCCCAGACCTGCCTCTCCGGCGTCACCGGAACGTCGTCCATCTTGAAGTCGGGGTGGAAGACAAGGAGGCTGTAGGGTATTCGGTCGTCGAGGCTGGCGATGAACTCGGCTATCCGCTCAACTTCTTCCGCGTCCACGTAGTGCGGTACCAGCAGCGTAGTGGCTCCGAGGACCGGAGGCTCCGGCCTGGCGTCAAAGAACTCCCTGAAGACGAGCTCGAAGTTCCTGAGGGTCTGCTCGTTGCTCATCCCCGTCAGCGCCATGTGGACCCTTTCGTCGAAGGCCTTCAGATCGAACTTTATGTTCCCTCCGGTAATAGAGGAGAGCTCCGCGGCCCTCCTGACCAGCGCCGGGTTTCCGTCTCCGTTCCACTCCCAGCAGATCCTGCAGACCCTATCGCCCTTCGACTCGACGAGGAGCCTCGAGGCGTTGATCGCGAAGGGCATCTGGGGCTCAGCGGAACCGCCGAACCAGCACCAGCACGTGATCCTTTTGTTGGCGAGCGTCAGGTCGACCAGCTCCCTCGCGGTCACGAGCTTGCCGCAGCTCAGGACCTTGTGCGTCCAGTTCTGGATTCGGGTCGATCAGCAGGTTGCCGTTCTTCGTTACGGCGGGCCCCACCTTCCCCTGACCGGCTGGTCTCAGCGAGGGTCTCATCCCCATCTTCATGAAGGCGCGGAGGAGGAAGTCGACAGCGAAGGGTAGCACCTCGACCGGCACAGGCCCGCTAAGGTAGTCCCGCAACTTCAGGTAGTCGCCGATCAGAACTACCTTCCTCGAAGCGGCCATCAGGACCTTCTCCCTCGCGTGGGCACCTCCTCCCTTGACCGTGTTCCCCGCTCGGTCAACCTGGTCGAACGAGTCGACGTAGACGTCCGACTCCAGGAAGTCGCCGAGCGAGGCGATTCTGAGGCCGGCCCTCCTCGCCAGCTCCTCGGACTGCCTCGAGGTGGGTATCACTGCCTCTACAGCCCTCGTCGCGTCCTTCTCGACCTCCAGAGCAGGAGTATGCCTACTGGATTTCCTTGAAGAGAGAATCGAAGAACGCCTTGATGTCAACAGAGTCCCAGACGAACCTCCTCTGGAAGGACGGGAGCCAGAAGGACCACTCGCCGGAATGGGCCTTCAGGAGGAGGTCCTTGACGGAGACTAAGCCGGGTTCGACCTTCATCTGTCCTCGAGGATGCTATTGGAGATATTTAGCTTCGGCAGGCCCTAGCGAACGGCCGGCCGCAAGCCCCAGGTCAATCCTGTAACAGCGACCGAAAACTGATGTAACATGAAGTGCGGTAATGATAGGGACGAGAAGGCCCGAAAGGCCCTTCCTCCCGACGCCCGCAGGGACACAGCCTGACTCCTGTCCTCGCCGTTCACCGTCGAGAGCGGAGAGCCCGGGAGATCCAGATAGGCTACATAGTCCTGCTTAATATGTCATGAGGTATTCAATCTCTTTTCGATTCCTCAGGTACTCTCCTGCCGAGAAGATCTATTCTGTCTCTTTTCTCTTCATGGCAGGCCTCAGCTTGAGGGAAAGAACATAGAAGAGTTGATAACTGCAATTGCAGCGATGCATAATATCATCAGGGCAGGAGGAGAGGAGGTAATACCAACTTTTGACAGTACCCAGAGAGCCACAACTCGTTATAGATCGTCGTGGCTTGTCTAGGCTCAGTATGAAGTCGGAGGAGAGGGACGAGCTAGTGGGCTACGTCTCAGACCTAGGCTCTCTACTTGACCTTGAGATAAGCTTGGACGGCGACTCACTCAACATAGGGCTAGACGGGACCTCTATAGCGGTTTTGCGACTGCAGGAGGGCTGGGCAATAACCTGCGAGAACTACTCTGAGGGAGTCGGGATACGGATTTGGGGCTGTGAGGCTGAATTCTACCGCGACAGCAGGCCCTACATGAGGGGGTTGACTCTGGAGCGCAGAGGAGGCCTGCCGAGCTGGTGGTCGTGGGTTCAAATCCCGCCCGCCGCACCACGCGCTGCGCGGCTAGCTCCTGGGGTAGCCGACCTGATAGCCCACGTGCTTCGCCTCGAAGAAATTCACGAGCTCGGGGACGTCCACCTGCAACGCTAGCCACTTGAGCGGGTTGGACACGTTGTACTCGGGCTTCAAGCCCAGCTCCTTGAGCCTCCTGTCGGCCAAGTACCTCACGAACTGGTTGAGCGAGGCCGCGCTCATGCCGAGCAGCGGCCTGGGGAGCACCGCCTGATTATAGCCCTCCTCGAGGGCCACCGCCCTGATGATCAGCTCACGGACCGAGCTCATCGCCTCATCTGTCGCCACCTCCTTCTGCTCCCTTAGGTATTCATGGATCAGCAGTATGCCGAAGGCCAGGTGAAGGCTTTCGTCTCTCAGCACCCAGTCTATTATCGTGCAGAGCCCCCTCATGAGCCCCCGCTGCCTGAAGGCTAGTGCCAAAGCGAAGCCTGAGTAGAAGAAGATGCCCTCGAGGACGACGAACTGGCCCACGAGGTTCTGCAGTAGCGCTCTCTTCCCCTCGGCCGTAGAGAGGTCGAGCTCCTCCGCCACGATCCTCTCGATGAGCTCCCTCTGAAAGCGCTCCTTCTCCGCGACCGCGGGATGCTCCTCGTGAAGGTGTAGCACCCTCTCCCTATCGACGGGCAGCGTGTTGATCACGTACTCGAAGGCCATCGCGTGGTTCGCCTCCTCCCAGGCCTGGCGCGCAAGGTATAGGCGCACCTCGGGCGCGGTGAAATAGGGATAGAGCGCCATCGCAATGTTCGTCGTAACGAGCGCCTCCATAGGGTTGAAGAAGCCGAGCAATGTCTCCACCACCGCCTTCTCATCCTCCCCAAGCTTCTCCCTCCAGTCCCTGACGTCATCATGTAGCGGCGCCTCCTCGGGGAACCAGGTATTGCGCTTCGCCTGCTGCACCAACGCGTATGCCCACGGGTAGCGCAGCGGGAAGAGCCGCTCCGGCTTGATCCGCTGCCCTCCCACGAGGCCCCCGCTAGTAGCCTCAGTCACAACCCTCGCACCTCCTGCACGCCTGCAGGGCTTCGACCTCCTTCTGAGTCTCGATCAGCCACAAGGGCCTTCGTTCAGTCTTGTTCACGTCCACGGTATAGGGCTCGGCATGCATACGGGGCCTGACGAAGCAGTAGTAGGTGCTCTTGAGTCCCTTTCTCCAAGCGTAGAGGTAGACCTCAGCTATATCCGAGGGCCTGTTAGCCGCCAGGTACAGGGTTCGGCTTATCGCCATATCGACCCACTTCTGGGCGACGGCGGCGATATCTATGAGCGTGAAGGGACTGATCTGGAAGGCAGTCGGGTACTTCCTCTTGATGTCATCGGGCAGCCCTTCGATCCTCGAGAGATCACCCTGCTCCTCTACCAGCTTCTCCTTCACCTTCTCCCAGAGACCAAGGGTCTTCAGCTCGTTCATGAGGTAGCGGTTCACATCGATGAACTTGCCGGAGAGCGTCTGGCGGCTGAAGATGTTGGAGAAGTAGGGATCGAGGCCAGGCGAGGTGCCTGCAATGATCGATATCGTCGCCGTCGGTGCTATAGCCATCACCGTGCCATTTCTCATGCCCTCTCTCACCTTGGCCCGCAGGCTCTCCCAGTCGAGCCTCGTCTTCCTATCCACCTCCACCGGCACGCCCCTCTCCCGCTCTAAGTCCTCGAGCGTATCAAGGGGAAGCCTCCCCTTCGCCCACTCGCTCTCCTTGAAGCGTGGGAAGCTGCCCCTTTCCCTGCTCAGCTCATGGCTCGCCATTATCGCATGGTAGGAGATAAACTCGAGGAGCCTGTCAGCCAGCTCGACCGCCTCCAGCGAATCATAGGGTATGCCCTTCATCGCGAGCAGCTCCGCAAAGCCCATCACGCCGAGACCGATGGGCCTGTTGAGCAGGTTGCTGCGCCGGGCCCTCTCAGAGGGATAAAGGTTTACATCTATAGCGTTGTCGAGTCCCCTTACCGCTATCTTCACCGTTTCGGCGAGCTTTATCCAGTCGATCTCACCGTCCTCGCGCACGTGCCTCGCAAGGTTCACGCTGGCCAGGTTGCAGACCGCTATCTCCTCCTCGCTTGTTGGCAGGAAAACCTCGGTGCATAGGTTGCCCGAGTGTATGACACCCACGCCCCTGAGCATGCTCCTCACGTTCGCCGCGTCCTTGAACGTGAGCCAGGGATGGCCTGTCTCCATCAGGGCGGCCAAGACCTTTAGGTATAACTCCCTCGCCTTGACCTTCCTCCAGGCCCTGCTGGGCAGCTCCCCCGCCTCGGCCTTCGCGCAGTGGGTGGCGTAGAGCTCCGAGAAGCGCCTACCATAGGCCTCGGTAAGGCCCTGTACATAAAGCGGGTCGAAGAGGTACCAGTCGCCGTCCTGCAAGACTCTAGCCATGAACTCGTCAGGGACCCATAAGGCTGTGTTCAGCGAGGGCGTCCTGAGATAGGGATCGCCCACGTTTTTCTTCAGGTCGAGGAAGGCATCGACCTCGAGGTGCCAAGGCTCCAAGTAGACGCACATCGTCCCCCTTCTCCTGCCGCCCTGGCTTATCGCGCTGATGAGCCCATCGTACAGGCGCAGGAAGGGCAGGAGTCCTCCGCTCCTTCCGTTGATCCCCCTTACGGGAGCGCCGAGCGCCCTTATCTTGGTCACGGAGGTACCGATGCCGCCCGCATACTTAGCGAGCATGCCGAACTCCTTCGCCGCATTGAGGATGTGCTCTAAGCTATCCTGGACGTCGTAAAGGTAGCAGGAGGCGAGCTGATGGTGCGGCGTTCCGCTGTTGAAGAGCGTGGGCGTGCTGGGCAGATAGCGCAGGTTGGAGAGAAGCTCGTAGAAGCGAAGCGCCCAGGCCTCCTTATCCCTCTCCACCAGGGAGAGGCCCATGGCGACCCTCATCCAGAGAGCCTGGGGCGCCTCGAGCAGCCTGCGACTCTCAGGATCCCTCACCAGATACCTATCGTACAGTGTGTAGAGGCCCGTGTAGGAGAAGAGAAGGTCCCTGCGTTGGTCGAGGGCCCTCGCCAACCTCCCCAGGTCGAACTTCAGCAAGCGCTCATCGAGCACCCCCTTGTTCACACCCTCCTCGATATACGAGCAAAAGTAGCGCTCATAATCGAGGCGGAGGTCACCAGTTATTTCGGAGTATATCTTAAGGAGGAGGAGTCTCACAGCGGCGGCCTCAAACTTGGTATCATCAAGCACGTTTTGGAGGGCCGCGTGTATAAAGAGGTCGAGGACTTCATCCCTGGAGAGGCCCTCGTGGAGCAGACCCTCCGTGTCCTGAAGAAGTCTAGCCCTTATATCTTGCTCTAGGCCCGCCTCCTCCAATAGGGCCTCGAATGCCGCGACTAGGGAGGAGACCATGGTCGGATAGTCGACGCATCCACCTATATTTATATTTGAGCATAATTAACCTATATTTATATTTGAGATTAGATTTAAAGTCGATGATGTCCAAACAACGGCTTTATATAACATTAGACTCCCACAGCATGAAAAGAAGAAATAATAGTCGCTAGAGTCTATATATAATTCTTTTTGACCATCCCGGTTGGCCTTATCCAGGATGTGACCGTCTTTGAGTTCTCAGGACTTCCTCCGGAGACATTAGGAAGGGCTTTGGTGATACTGGATCAGGGGTTCGTGCAGACGAAATACGACAAGGACTCCTCTTTTGCAAGGGATCGCGTCAAAGAAAAGGCACTCCACTTGCACCTCCACAGGATCGGTAGGCGTCCCGATGGACTTCGAGAACGCTGTCAGATTGAGGGACGCGATAGTATAGGCGAGGGCAGAGGGAAGCGGAGAAGCTCAGTTGAGGGCGAGGCTGAATGTGAGGAAAGTGAGGGGCAGCTTAGTCGTCGAGCCGTATAGTGACGTGGTGACTCAAAAGGAGGAGGGCGTGAAGGAGTATTTTGGAGCTCCTGAACAGGTTGATGGGCGGTTCGTCCTCCGTCGAGGCTGCAGAAAGGAAGGGGAAGGAGGGCAAAAGGTCTGTGGCCTTCCAAGGACTTATTACGCTCAGAGCTACATTCCTCCAGGAGGAGGTGGCTGGGACGTGATGCCCGAGGAGGAGAGGGTCACAACCTACTCGGGACTCGTCAGGGTCCTCCGGGGGAGGATCGCGAGCTACGTCGCGGAGGGCATCGAGAGGGCGAGGCGCTGAGGAGGATGCCTGAGGTCATCGACGTCTACGAGGTCACCGGAGAGTACGACATAATAGCCACGGCCAAGGCAAATGACCTACACAGACTCAGGTCTCTTATTTCAGAGAAGCTGATGAAGATGCATGGAGTGAAGGCAGTAACCACTTCCGTCGTTCTCCACACTTACAAGCTCAATGGAAAAGAGGTCTTTGAGTAATGGATGTCATTGATGAAGAACTGAGAGAGTTTCAGCAAAAGTTAGAAAGAATACTTAAGGAGTTTTTGGAGCAAGGAAGGATAGAGATCTATGGGAACCTGAAGATAGTGGTAACCAGTTTCGACAGGATAGACAGAATGGCCTTTCTTAAAGGGAATACAATTCTTATAAGGGAATACAATCTACGTGAACATCAAGGCACGAACCTATCCGGAATTCGTTTTAAAGTATATAATTGCCCATGAGTTAGCGCATAAAGCCGTTAAAAGTCATACTTGGAGATTCCGGAAATATGAAAAAGGGAAAGGAAGAACTGTTGAAAATAACAAAGGTTAGATAAGTTGTAACACAAATCAAAAAGAGGAAGTTTTTATTTTTAGCCGTAGATTATGTCGGTACTGACAAGTTTTACTTAAGCCTTTTAGGGTCTCTGGACAAACAGGCATTAGCTTAAGGGAAGTGAAGGATAGGACTAGAGATTCTACAACAACATATAAACACGAAGACATTGAAGTGCCTAGAAGAGTTAGTAACTGCAATTGTAGAAGAGGCAGTTGAAGGAGCAACCGTAGAAGAAGAGCGCCAGGTTGTAGTAACCCGTCTCAGGACCCTGCGCGACGGCGTACTTCGGATATCCGCATCCCGTGGCAGCGGGGCACCACCAAGCGTTGCAGCAGTTGGTCACGTGCGGGTCGAGGTAGTAGTGCAAGAGGCCCTTCTCGGGGGTCGAGAGGCTCCAGAGCTTTCCGCCCTTTACTCCCCTGATGCCGCAGTACCCTAACTCTCCCTCGCCCATCACACACCTAGCTGCGCAAAGGTTGCATGGTATACCTCCGGGGGTCCTGGGAGGATCGGGAGGAAGGCCGAACTCGGCCCTGTAACGCCTGTGGTTGGAGAGCGCCACCTCGAGCGCCCTCTCCTCCCTTTCCTTCAAGCATTTTCTGCAGACGCCTATCGCCCTCGAGATGAGCGGCGACGTAACCCCGCAGACCGCACAGGTAGCCATGCCTACCCATAACTGGATCTGCAGGCGATCGGATTAGAGAATTTCGCAGGAATCACCTGCGTGTCAGGATTCGCGGATCGCTGTATGGAGAACTTGCATTGAAGAGCAACAGGCGGGCCCGCCCGGATTTGAACCGGGGATCTGCGGCTTAGGAGGCCGCCGCCTTATCCAGGCTAGGCCACGGGCCCCGCATCATCCCAATCGAGGACCCTCTCATCAACCTTCACCTGTCAGCATTTGACCCTCATAAGCGGTGTCCGAACATGTTTACATAACGGGAACCAGGGAAGCTGAGCGGGTTGGCGCAGGAGGAGGAAGTCAGGCTGCCGCCGCTGAAGGTCTTCCACCAGTGGGACCTTTCGCAGGTCGAGGTCAGGGACCCGGGTCTCAAGGCATACGTCGCGCTCTCACCGGCGGTCCTTCCCCACAGCGGAGGGAGGCACGAGCACCGTCGCTTCGGGAAGGCAAGGGTCAACATAGTCGAGAGGCTGGCTAACATGCTCATGAGGCCGGGGAAGAACGGAGGGAAGAAGCAGAAGGCGC
>Ga0080007_1077983_pt1 | contig 10996 bp, 11 predicted proteins | sample OctOCTMetagenome_FD_69210 | JGI IMG/M metagenome (GOLD analysis project Ga0080007, IMG submission 69210) | Hot spring and microbial mat streamer communities from Octopus Spring Streamers, Yellowstone National Park, USA - OCT_B (SPADES... | ecosystem: Environmental > Aquatic > Thermal springs >...
TTGAGCTGATAGACCTCAAATTCGAGGGGCTAGACGTCACGGACCCCGTCTGGAGAGACCGCCTCTTCTACATAAGAGCCACCGGCGTCAACCCCGCCGAGTACCTCCGCATGGAGACCGTACAGAAAGCCGCGGCGGAGCTCGGCAAAAGCCCCGGCGCCGCCGCCGGGACCGGCATAGTGCTGATACCGCCCCTGCTTTGGCCCCAGCAGACCCAACCGCCCGCCCCCCAGCCGCAACAGCAGCAACCCGCCGCAGTGGGCGCCGCCGTTGCCGCGGCGCAGCAACAAGGCGTGCGGTGTCCCCAGTGCGGCTACGTGAACCCGCCGGGGGCTAAGTTCTGCATCAACTGCGGCTACGTGCTCGGGAGGAGGTGTCCCCAGTGCGGCTACGTGAACCCGCCTGAGGCGAAGTTCTGCATGAACTGCGGAGCTAAGCTAGAATGACGCCGGGCGAAACCGCCGCGGCCATAGCGGCGCTGGCGGTGGGGATATACTTAATAGCCGCCTCCCTAGGCGCAGTCCAGCTCGCCGTGAACCAGCTGGTGGGCCTTGCCGTCGGCGTCTTCGGAGCGGCCTACATACTCGCCGGACGCACCAGGGAGTCGGCCTTCTGGGGCGGAATCTTGGCCATACTCGGCGTCGCCGTGGCCGCGGGCGGAGGGACCCCGCCGTTGTTCCTCCTCGGCGTCCTCCTCGTGTTTGTATCCCTCTTCGCCCTACTGGCCGGGAGGAGATGACGCTGTATCTCGCCATCGGCGGAGGCAGAGACGTGGTAATGGCCGCCGCCCTCGCCGGCGACGAGGCAGTGGGCCAGATCCCGTGGGAGAGATACGTGGTCGACCCCACGCCAGGCCCGGTGCCGCCAGACGCGCTGAGGGATGTGGCGAAGGCGGGGGAGGGCCTCTACCTCGCGACTCCCCGGAGCTATGCGGAGCGGGGCGGCCGGCGGTTTAAGACCCAGGGCATGTGCGTCGCCGAGGCGCTTAACAAGTCCGTATACCTGGTGGACCCCTACAGGCGGCCCAGCGAGCTGGCGAAAACCCTCGCCAGCTTCGGCAGGGTAGTTGGCGTAGACGTGGGAGGAGACGTCTTGGGCGTCGGCTGCGAGGAGTCTCTGGGCAGCCCGCTGGCGGACGCCTACGGCTTAGCCGTCTTGGCGAGACTCGCCGAGATGGGCGCAGAGGCGGAGCTGTGGGTCATGTCGCCCGGCGCCGACGGGGAGCTAGATAGAGAGTACGTGCTCCAGAGGGCGGCAACGGCGGCGCAGGCCGGGGGGCTGATAGGCCTCGTGGGGCTCGCCAGGGGGGAGGTTGAGGTTCTTTCCCGCCTCGTGGAGACCTGCGTCACCGAGGCCTCGGCCGTGGCGGTGCGCGCGTTTAGGGGAGAACACGGCGTGTCGACGCTGAGGGGAGGCCTCAGGAAGGTTAAGGTGGATCCCTGCGCCGCCGCCGGCCTCCGGCTGGACCCCAAGGCGGTTCTCGGGATGAATAAGGCGGCCCGGCTGATATACGAAAAAGACGCCTCCATAGACGTCGCCGCCGACCTCCTCCTGGCCGAGGGCATACCCACGGAGCTCCACCTGGAGAAGCTAATGGCGCAGGGCCTTGACCCCCGCGCCGCCGTGGAGGAGCTGAGGAAAAAGAAACGTTGCTAAGCCTTCACCGCCTGGGCCGACTTAGCCCCCTGTAGCAGTTGCCTATACCTCCCGCCGTCGAAGGGCCCCACCTTGGCGGCGGCGCTTTCGATGTTTACCCTTATGGTCAGGGCCTGGCCGTGCACAGTCACGTCGAGGGAGACGGTGCCTCCCACTGTGAGCTGGACGCCGGCGAACTCGCAGACGTTAGCCACGTAGGTGCCCGCGCCGCTTACCTGCAGGTTGCCCAGAATCTGGGCGAAGACCTCGGGCCCTAGATACCCCCTCTCCTCGTACAAGTTGCCGGCGTATCCGAGGTGCGTGCACCGGCCCTTCTCCGTCCTAGTCACGTTGACCCCGCGGAGGAGGTACAACATGGCGCTGTCGGCCGCCGCGGTCTCCGCTTGGCACCGCCCCGCGGCGCAGCTCACTACATACGTCAAGTTGCCCTCCGTCGCCGACTTAAACGTGATCTTAACCGGGCCCTGAGGCGGCAGATTCACCACAAACTCGCCAAAGCTGTAGTTGCCCTCCGGCCCCACCCCCACCACGCTCCACCCACCCATCCTCAGCGAAATATCCCCAACATAAACCGTCATAGTCACCGTGTAGTTAACCTCGTAATTTCTAGCACCAAACGGTGGTTGCGCGGCGGCTGGCGTGGACGTCGTTGATGCGGCCGGAGGAGTCGCGATCTGCGGAGTCGACGCCGTCGCCCCGGCGCTCTCCGGCGCCGTCGTAGATGTCTGCGGCGTCTGAGTGGTCGTGGGCGTCGGGGTCCCCGTCGCGCCTTTCTGGGCTGTGTATAGGAAGTAGAGCGCGGCCCCCGCCACGAGGATCAGCACCAGAGCCACCGCAACTTTGTTCATAAAAGTGGCGAGAGGCGTTGTTAAAAAGGTTTCGTCTCTGCAGGGGCTACTTCCTCCTCTTTTCGAAGGGGTCCTCCCGGCCCAGCACTTCGCTTAACAGCCTCTCCAGCTCGGCCGCCACCTCGGCGCCTCTGGGCGTCAGGGAGACGACCTCGCCGTCAGTCACGTAGCCGCGCTCCACGAGAAACTGGAGGTACTCCTGAAACCTGCGGTAGTTAACCCTAGCCACAGCCGCCAGCCGCGACCTAGGCATAGGACCGCCCATAAGCGCATGCAGAATCCTCGCCACCACGTAGACGTCAGGTAAGAAGCCTCCGCGCCCGCTCATAAAACTCCAAAGCTCTACGCACCCCCTCCGCCGAGCTCCCCAAAGCCCGCCAAAACGCCACGAGCGACGCGACGGCCGCGGTGTACCCAACCGCCAAGGCCAGAAAAGCCGCGGTCTCCCACAGAAACGGCATGTACACCTTCCCACCCACCATCAACACAACGACGCCCTCTCCAGGCGGCCCGCCGCCGGGCACAGCCCTCACAACCCTAAGCGTGTAGAACGTCAAGTTCCCCACGGCCGGGCTCTCCTGGACCTCGGCATAGAGCAGATGCGGCGGGTGGAGAAACACAGCCACGGAGAGGGCGGCCAGAGCCGCCATCGCCGCCGCGGCCAGCGCCCTAAGCGGGGCCGCGGCCACGCAGACGCGCCGCCACCTGTAGAGATACTCCAACGCCTCAAGCCCCTCCATACGCCTCCCACCCGGCACGAAGAGAGCCGCCAAAGCCGCCGCCGCGGCCGCCAAGTAGCCCCACGGCCCCACAACCCCGCCGAGGTACAACACGTGGAGGTACACCCCACCCCACACAGCCACAAGACTGGGGACGAGAACCCTCACCGCCGCCTTGCAACGACCAGCCAAAACAGGCAGAGAGGAGCCTACGTCAAGCGACATACGCCTCAAAGCCAAGGCCCGACGCAGTGCGACGCGAAGCCCCGCCGTAGATGCGTCCCCATACGCAAAACCAGACGCAGAAGGCCCCCGGCATATGCCGGCGTGCACTCCGGGTTATAAACCTTATGTACTCCAGGTATGAAAAATTTAAAAATTGGAGGGGTTACTGGTAGTACAGCGTCAAGGTGCCTCTGTATGTAACCGCGGCGGTGCCTTGGTTAATGACCATAGCATACACGGTCTGCGACGGGTCCACGGGGAACTGCGTCGAGATCCTTGTGCCGAATGTACACGCCAGCCGGCCGATCCTCGCGTACGCATCCACATAGCCCACACATACCTTAGACGCAGGGCTCCAGCTTACGCTAAACTGCATGGCCAAGACGCCGGAGTAGGGGCCATACGAACTGGCAGAAGAGGGCGCCAGCGTGCCGGAGATGGGCACCACCACGCGGATAATCGTAGGCTCCGGATCCTTCTCCACCATTACGCCCGGAGGCACCACCTCCACTATCTTACTCACAAAAGTCTCATTTGCAACCTCGTCGATGACCAGAAGCTGGTCCCCCACCAACTTGGCCCTGTAGTACTTGACGCCGGCCGGCGCAGGCACCTCAGGCACGCGATCCACCCTATCCACACGCACAGACTCCACAAAACGCACCTTCACCCGAGCCACCTCGCCACCACTCCCAGGATCCACCAACACAAGAGTGTCGTCTTCCAGCCTCGCCTCAAACAACTTCACGCTTGAATCCGCAAAACGCGCCGCCACCCGAGCCACCTCCTTACCAGTCCGGGGATCAATAAACTTGACAACATCGCCCTCCACCCCGGAAATATAATACTCCCGCCCGCCGTGACCACTCCCAAGCTGAGTAGCCGCCGCCAACGCCGCCGCGACCACAGCCAACGCCACAATCCCCAAGACCCAAACCTTCGCCATGTCTCTGCTTTGCAGAGGGCGTTATAAGCCTTATGGACTCCAGGTATGAAAAATTTAAAAAGTGGATATATGTCGTAAGTAATAAGGGTTTGAGCCGCCGTCCTCTGAAGATATGCGCCGCCGATGCGGCCGCCGTGGGCGCTTGCAGAGCTTTGACCCATCCACCCCGCGTTTTAGACCAATGCCTAATGAATCAACCCTCCGGCCTACGCGCAACGCCCCGCGCAGGCGGATGAACAAAGACAGACGGGCCCGCCTTACATGTCAAACACGGGTTAAAAGCGAAACGCTAGCCCCCGGCGAAGGGGGCCGGGGAGAGAGGAAAAAGGGTTTAGGAGTTTTCCATCTCTCTTTCTATCCGCTTCCAAGTTTCTTTTATAATTTCAACACCTTCCCTGAGGAAGTTGATTATTCTCTCCTCTTCTACGCCGCTCAGCTCGGCCAGGGCTTTGATGCGCTCTGAGTCGTTTAGTATCCGGAGGATTTTGTAGAGGTCAAAGTTGTAGATCATGTGCCAGGCCAATTTCTCCGGCGCGTAGACTATCGCCGCCGTCTTAATAGGCGGAACATCTATAAAAGAGTCGGCAAAACACCGCCCCACAATACCCACAGCACCGATGATTTTAACGTCTAGGTAGTACAGATTCACCCAAGCCTTCACATCATAAAACGACACAATCGCGTTAGGACCCTGTGGGCCGCCAATCCACACCACGGGATACACCATCTCGGCCGAAGGCCTCCCCCGCAACATGGAGTTCGGAGATTTATGTCCCACACCCAACACCAAATTGTTGCCGCATGGGTCCAGCTCCACGCCTAGGTGTCTCCGGGTGAATCGTCTAAAGTCTTGGTCGTCCATAACCATTAGGCGGACTGAGGAGCCAATACCTGTGGTTTCATTTTTATGCGCCACCAGTATGACGTAGTCGAGGTTGGATAGGAGGTAGAACTCCGAGATCTGGCGGTAGTTGGCGGATAGCCACTTGACGAACTCCTCCGGCGGCACCGTCTCGGGGTACGTCGCCGTGAGTCTAACCGCCTCCTCGAAGCTCTGGAACCGCCAGCTCCGAACAGACTCCCGCCACGCGGTGAAGTTACCCCCCGCGTAGGTGGCAACCACAGTGTCGTTACGCTTAGGCTTCAGATAATACCTCTGATCTGCAACCCGTAGCATGACGCCAGCGCTTATAAATTGGTAAGGCGCCAGCTCCAGCTCTACAAATACAGGCGGCCCAAGATCCTTCGGCCGCGTCCTCGCCGCGGCGGCCTGCTCAGCAACCGTAGACTGCGGCGTAGTGGCGGCGGTGGCCGGCGTAGTCGAAGCCGGCGGGGCTTGCACGGTAGTAGCTGTCGAGATCTGCTCGACGGTGGTTGATACTGCGGCTGCTGGCGGCGGCGCGGCTGGCTGGCGGTCTTCCGGCGGGGCGTAGGTGGGGGCGGGCGGCTGGCTGTTTACAGCCGCCACTAGCCCCAGCATCACCAGCAGAGCCACAGCCACCGGGATCAAAACGTACGTCCAGAGCCTCATGGCCACCACATCCGTCCCGTTATGGAATAACTATAAACCACGTTATCTTCTTGGCAGTATCCTAAGTATTGGAAGTTGCCCCAGGCATCGTATTTCGCCACGAAGGGGCCGAAAAATCCACTTCTTATCATAAACCACGGGTTTGTGCTGTCGCGTGCTTGAAGTGTCGTCAATCTGTTTACCGGTATACATTTCGCATCCACTAATCTGCCGGCGTAGTTATTTGCGGAGAACCACGCATAGCCGTCAGATATCTGGGATCCTCGGCACCTAAAGTCGGAGTACTCCTTTAGGTCGAAGATTATGCCCCATATCCGGTCGACATCATAACTGGGACCGGCGCCTACGCCGATTGCATAGTCGGCGCAGGGGGTATGTACCCAAGCGCTTCCTGCATGTAGTAGGGCCGCGGCTATCAACGTCGCCAGCGCCGCTATTTTTAGGAGCTGGGGTTTAGGCATGTCTCGTCGTGTGGGAGGCGTTATAAACCTCATGTACTCCAGGTATGAAAAATTTAAAAAGTGGATATGGAGGCGCCGAGCGTCTTAGCCCGTTTTGCGGTGGCGTCTGCCCGCTAGGCGTGTTAGGTGGAGCGTGGCTACTGTGGTGGCGTAGGTGATGAAGAACCTGGCCCAGTTGAGGTAGGTGGTCTCCGGGTTGTCGCCGATGGAGTAGAGCGCCCAGTCGGGCAACAAGTTGGCGAAGCGCAGAGGCGGCGCCGGAATGAGAGACAGCGCCAGCTGCGCCAGAAACACAACGACGACGCCTAAGAGGCCCCCCAGCCTCCACCCAGCCCAGAGAAGCCCAAGCCAGCCCCACACCAACACGTAGATCTGAGACGCAAAGAGAAGAACAACGCCCCACAAATCCCGCTGTGCAAAGAAGGAAAGAGCCGCAACCGGAAGGCCCACCGCCGCCGCCGAGAGGGCGAAACGCCGGCACTCCACAAAAACACAGACAGCAGAAACAAAAGCCAAGACATACCCCACATTAGCCCTAACCAGTTGCTGAAGGCCCCACCAAGGAGGCAGAACAGACGACAAAAAGACGAAAAACCCCAACAAAAAAAGAAGAATCGGTTTCCAGACCGACATCTCAACGAATGGGGATGTAGTACCTCACCCACCCAATACCCCCGTAAGGCTCCGCCGGCCCGCTGAAGTAGCTAGACGAACTAAACCCGACATATGTAAAGAAGTTAGTGAGGATGCCATCTCCAGGGTAGACCCATAAGGTACTTGCGTAGGAGTCACATACATACAACGATATGTAGTGTTTATAATCTCCGGAGACGACCGGTGCTTGTCCTATGCCTACATGTAATGTCGCACTAAGTATGAAGTCGTAGGAAGCGGCGCTGTAGTACTGGCCTAGGTAGCCAGAAGGCCCGCACGACCCTTGGCTACTAGGTGTCATCTGTATGAAGAGTCCCAGTCCCCACGTGATGAACCCCGCGGCGGTCAAGAGCCCGCCGGTGGGCAGACCAAATACCGTTCGTAGCAATTGTGTAGCCGTTATAACGTTACCAAACGTGTTGATAATAGCGCCGCCTATAGACACAGCAGCATCAAGGAGAGGGTTTGCATTACCCCGAGCGACATACAGCGTAGCCGAAGTTGCAAGGCCGTGAGCTCCGGTTTCCGCGGCAAGACAAATATACTTAAGCTGAGTATAGGCATAGCCGTCAGTAGGTATATAGGCATAAGAGATATGCGGATACAAGGGGGCGCCCGGTGTCAACATGGCGCCTGCTTGGGTGGTTATTGTCACGTATGCCACGGCGCGTATATACGGCGCCGTGTCGTTGTAGGCACGGTACGACTCAGGCCACACGCTATATGCCCAGTAGTCCCTAGCAACTATGGCGGATGACAGACCTGTGTAGGCGTATGTCTTAGATGAAGTAGGCAACCAGTTCTGGCTGTTGTGGCTCCAGATGTCGGGCCATCTCTGGCCGTAGATGTAGAAGGAGTCGAAGGCTACGTAGACCCTCTCCGGGTGCGAGGCGCTTAGGGGCGGGTTGAACTCCAGCACCAGCCAGATGGCTGTGGAGTTTCCGGCCAAGAAAGGCGCCGCCGCCGACTCGGGCAGGGCGCCTGTAATTCTGGGGAAGTGGTACGGGCCGCAGAGGTTTGAGACGTATCTGTAGCCGGTGGCCGTCACGGCGCTGTTGGGGTCTGCTAGGGAGTAGATCCTCACCGTGACGCTGGAGCTGGAGCTGCAGGTGTAAACTCTTAGGTTCTCAATCACGAGGTTTATGGGCGTCTGGGCTCCCTGCGGCACGCCCAGCCTGAAGAGGAGGCGGGAAACTCTTGTCCAGCCGTAGTCGCCTATGAACCTGTAGCCGGGTTGCCCCACCGCCGACCGCCAGTTCGCTGTGAGGAGGGAGTACACCGAGGTGTTCACCGGCGAGGGTCTGCGGTAGACCGCCGCTATGCTGGCGTTGACGAGGCGGTTGTGGGGGTTGGAGATCTCTGCGGAGAACCAGACGTATCTATTCGCCTCGTAGTCTGTGGTGGAGATCCTCAGCAGATACGCCCTCCCGAAGGGGGGTGCCCGCGTGACGACGTATCTATACGATGTGGGGGGAGTCGTGGTGGGGACGTCTGAGACGTAGATATAGGCGTAGACCCAGGGATCTCCCGTGTTGGTGAAGAACAAGTATATGTCGGCGACGCCCTTCCCCAGGTAGGCTTAGTCGGTGCGGCCTACCACGAAGTCTTTGGCGTTGGCGTCGTATCCTGTGGCGACGAAGTAAGTCACCTTGGCTCTGGGGTAGCCCGCCACGTTGGCGGGCCCCGCCACCCCGAAGATGTAGCGGGCCCAGCTGTACACAGTGGTTCCCCGCTTGCTTGTGTCTGAAAGAGGCGCCGCGCCTCCAGCGCCCTCCGTCTCGGTGACTTTGCTGTTTTCCGCCCCAGTGGCTTTGTTGTTTCTAGGCTTCCTCACGTCTAGCGGCTTTCCTCTGTAGAGGTATCTCCCGCCGCGCTCCTCGGCGTCGAGGAAGACGTACACCGCGGAGGCGTTTGGTAGCTCGGTGGCGTTTCTGGCGAGCGCCAGCCTTACTACGCCGAGACCCTCCACCTCTAGATCCACGATCTTAGCCTTAATCCCCCTCGGGACGGCCAGGGGTTTTTTGCCGAAGTAGGTGCGGGGTATGGCCAAGTAGATGCCTTGCGGGACGTACATGGTGGTGTTTATCCCCAAGTCGGCGACAATCACCTCCCTCTCTACCATCAGCAACACCACCGGCGCATGAATCAGAGTAGAGTTCAAAACCACATACGGCATATAAAACCCAGGGTCAAACTCTACAAAAACGTAATCAGCCACGTCATCAGGCAACTGCTTGCCGCCGGCCCCTCCAGCCGCCAACAGCACCACAGACATAAACAACACCGCCAGCACCTTCAAGTGGAAACCGGACACGCCCCTACCTTTGGGAGGCGTTATAAGCCTTATGTACTCCAGGTATGAAAAATTTAAAAGGTGGATGTAGGGCGCCGTTGAGCCGGCGTACGTACGACTAATGCGCCAGAATAGAGCCCACACACGAGAACGCCAAAATCCGCAGACAATCAATGAAATTAGTTTGTGGACCGTCTCTTGAGTATAAAAATGGCGGCTATGGGCACAACGGCAGCGGCGCCGGCCGCGGCGGCGAGGAGTAGCGGGGTTTGGTCGCGGCGTTCCGGGGCCAATTCATAGCCGGTTTTGGGCCAGAATTCGACTACCATGGGGCTTCTGCACACCCCCGCCAGCTCGACAAACCTCCTCACCACCTTCTCCGCAGTAACCCTATCCGGCGGAGCCGACCCATTAGGATAGGGGAACACCAGCATATAGGGGCCTATTCTGTTGAAAGTCTTCACGTGGATTATGCCCTCCACGCCGTCGGGAAGCTCCCTAACTGTGCCCAGCTCCCGCTCCAGCGTCACAGCCGCATTAACCACCCTCCTAACCTCCTCCTCGCTGGTCCAATACGGCGTTATGTAAATATACGCCGGCGGGGTTCTGCCGCCCGCCGCCTCTCCTATGCGTGAGAGAATCTCAAAGGCCTTCTCCCCGCTACTCGACGAAATCATAATAACGTCTTCAGAGAAGACAAAGCTAGCCCGCGCATCTTTCTCCTCTTTCAGTATAGAAACCAACCGAGCTACCGGCTTCTTTGTTTTATTTACTGTATTTAACGCGTCTGAGTAGCTTCTTAATACGGGCATCCTCAGCGCCTTCTCCAAGGCCCTTATTAGCTCTGTGGAGTTGTGAATATCCACCTCCACCGTGCGGTCTTCGGGAAGACCGCCGCCGGGTTTATAGATCTTGACCCTCCCCTTGAGTCGAGGCCCCAGTGCCTTGATGAAGGAGTCTAGGATCTCTTCGCTGTCCATAGGCGACGCGGGCATCCTCACCTCCGGTACTTTGGTATTGACGAGAGGCGTCTTCGCAGTCTCGAAATCCCTCACCACGTAGACGTAGACGGAACAGCCGTCTACGTCCATCACGAAGTCCGGCTTAGCCACGTCTACCAGTGCGGTGAAGTTCAACACGCTCACGTCCACCCACCTCGTGAAGTTAGGCGTAGCGCTCTGCGCATACGCCACGATGGACAAGACTACCAACAGAAGGACAACGCCTTTCATATAACCCACCGGTATAGATCCGCAGACCATACTACTCCAAGGAATAACTTGCAGGTTAAGTTGCCGTAAGGAAGGGATTGTGCCTTGGGGTGCCGCCATGCCGCTTTCCATATCTTAACCCTTCTAGTTGCTAACTTTAGGAGCTGGGGTTTAGACATAACATGTACTGTGGGAGGCATTATAAACCTTATGTACTTCAAGTATGAAAAATTTAAAAGATGGATGTAGCTGATGCGGAGGAAAACTGCGTACAGAGTTAAAGCCGTACGGGGAATAGGTGCCGTCTCTGCGTCACGGCCGTAGCTACGTTGTGGACGTGTCTCGCGTTTTGTTCCGGGCGGGACGCCTTGATGGGTTACGGTCGGTAAGAACGGCAGGTCATGCGATAAAGAGTACTAGTTTAGCCGCCAGGGAGTCTGTCTGCAGTAACG
>Ga0080007_1079086_pt1 | contig 10995 bp, 7 predicted proteins | sample OctOCTMetagenome_FD_69210 | JGI IMG/M metagenome (GOLD analysis project Ga0080007, IMG submission 69210) | Hot spring and microbial mat streamer communities from Octopus Spring Streamers, Yellowstone National Park, USA - OCT_B (SPADES... | ecosystem: Environmental > Aquatic > Thermal springs >...
TGCTTCGCGGCCTACCGCCTGAGCCGTGTAGTATCGACCCATGTAAGGTAGATGGGAAGGTCCTGTACAACCACATAAACTCCAGCATAAATTCAAAGCTTAAAGAGTTGGTGTCCCTAATCCCACCGGGCCACTCGCTCGTGAGCGCACATAGGGCAGGCATGATCGGCGCCTCCAGCTACGTAAATATAGACAAGAAACACTCCTACTGGCTCTACAGGCCGCCGCTAGACGGGTTAGTGAAAGTTGTTCCGCACCCGCGGCGTAGCCTAATGCTGCACCCAGCCTACAACAGAATGATAACAGTTAGAGAACTAGCACGTCTTTACACCTACCCGGACGACTTCGACCTACGGCCATTAAACCTGGATGAAATGTATCGTGCAATCGCCGATTCAGTGCCGCCGAAGTTTAGCGTCAAGCTTGCCATGGCGCTTAAGACAACTATTGAGAGCGGTAGAACGTAAAATTTATATTAGTAAATTATACAGATGAAGAATGAGTAGAACACTTGAGGATCTGATCAACTACGAGATACTAGATTTCTTACGAACTCGCCACCATGTTGAAAAACCACACATATCCGTTATCTCTCCGGTGCCCGTTAACCTCTGGCAGCCCGAGCTATGCAAAAAGTTTAGGGGCGATATTGAAGTTGAGGAGGATGAAGACGAAGGCGAAGATGAGGATATCTTTGCCTATAGATATCCAGGTTACATATTCGGCGTAGATCTGCTCAATGCAGAGTTAGGAAGTGGGCTCGTCGATACAGAATTTAGCTTTTACGTCAGAACAAAATACGACTATGACGATGAAAGCAAGTGGGATAATAGTAGTTATGCACATATACGCATAGGCGCTGCCATTTCGTCTAGTGACATTACTTATCGAATTACCGCCGGTTCAGTCTCTCAACCAGAGAGCTATAGTAAAGAGGTAGCTCGAAGCAAAGAAGGGTGTGTTGTTACGTCTTTTCTAGTGGTGCCAGTAGAATGTGCAAAGTTAGCAGGCATAGTCAATAATCTAAAGCAGTATGAAAAACAGATTTTCAACAGGCTTGCTGTAACCGCGCTGCCCGAGGGGGCAGCCTACAAAGAAGAACACACTATGCTTTGCATCGGCGCGGACAGCGCCACCGAGTCGGAGTTCGTCCATATAGTACCGGCTGGCCCGCGAAACTATGGTTTGTGGAACGCGATTAGGGCTGAGGTGCATGATGAGCAGGGCAACTTAGTGGCATACTATTATCCGTCATTTGGAATAATCATAGGCAGATGTATGCAGGTAGAGCGCTACGCCATAAAGGCGTACATAGTAAACCTAGGCGGCGTGGTGGAGCCAGTGGGAGGCCATTCTCTCGATAAAGGGGAACTACGGCGCTACTGCCAGAGGGGCGTACTCTATACCCATAACCCTAACGAAGGGGGGAGCCGCTGGGCCCTTGGTCTCCTGCTGGAAGTAGAGGGCCGGCTAAGGGCTACGGGTGGGGCTAGGCTCGGCATAAAGTGGGATGCAGCTCATGGTGGGCTGATGTATGCATACACCTACAATACGATGTTAATCGAAGAAGGGCCAGAGACGTACCTACTACGAGATTACGCGTTAGTGGATGAGGAATTACCTGCAATAAGGCGCAGCCAGCTTACTGTAAAGGAGTTCTTCAACAGACTAGTGAGTAAGCTTGCGGTCGACCAACGGTGCAAAGAAGCGGTGGCTGAATCGCTAACCTATATATCAGAAGCCCTGAGACGCATGGGGATTGAGAGGTTATATACATACCAAGAAGAGGTAATTGAGGAAGCCCTGGCGAGCCAGGGCTTAATAAAGAAGGACGGGCAAGTAAAGAGGTACATAGCAGTTATGGCTAGGACCGCCGGCGGTAAAACGATGTCTTTCCTAATACCCTCTGTTATTCTCTCGGTATATAGGAGGTGCAGAGAAGGGCGGGGCGTCAAGGCGATCTTCATGTATCCAACGAAGGCTCTAGCCAACGACCAGCTGGAGGAGGTTGCCCACTTGCTCTACGAGATCAACAGGGTTGCGCAAAAAGGCGGCAAGCCGTATGAATCTCCCACATTTGGCGTGCTCCATGGAAATATCAAGTTTAGAGAGGAGCACACAGACCTCCCACTCCCGTTGCCGCTTCGCTGCCCGGAGCACCACAGCGAGGTAGAGTTCGATGGTAACCATGTGGTATGCCGTGGGGACAGGCAATGCAGGTTCGCTGCATTCATAGAGAGACATATGAAGTTCATGCGCGACGACATATTCAGAGATCCGCCGGACATATTGGTTACAGATGAAGATATGGTAAATAGAATTCTATCGGGTGCGGACAGAAGAAGTCCTAGGTGGTTCGAGTGGTCGATATTCGGCGCTGGCTTCAAGAAATGCCCTAGTTGCGGCCACGCATACCCGCATATTTGGAGCCGAAAGTGTATAAATACAAAGTGCAAAGCAGATCTAGCCCGCGTACGGCCTGAAAAGCCCAGCGTTCCATCGCTTATAGTTCTTGATGAAGCGCATATGCTTACTGGCAGCTTTGGCGCACAGGTACACCACATGTTAAGTCTGTTGGAATACGTGCTTAATGGCCTAGCTGGACCAGCTAACAATTACTTGATTACCTATGTCCTATCAAGCGCAACGATGGGCAAAACTGAGGAGTTCGCCGCGAGTCTGCTTGGCGCGTCTCCTGGTGATATACGCGTGGTCAAGGCCGAGCTTGAAGAGGAGCGCGAGGCCGTGAGGCATAAGCGTATGTTTACGTTCATCATGCCGAAGTCATACACAATCGATGCCACAGCTGCTATGGCCCTCTGGAGGTTGCTTATGGGCCTAAAGCGGGTGACTGGCACCATGCCTAAGGGCATAGTCTTTACAAACTACCTCGATCTATCTAATGAGCTAATACACACGCTGAATAACGATGAGAAAATAGAGCAGTTGAAGGCTAGGATAGGGGGCCACTCTACGGACTTCGACAAAGACAGGGTAGATGTAGAAAACAAGTTTAAGAAAGGCGAGCTAGACATTTTAGTAGCAACAAGCACGCTTGAGGTAGGCGTGGACTACGGAGTCGTGGACTTCGTTGCGATATACGGCATGCCTGCGACCGTAACGAGCTTCATCCAGAGGATAGGGCGGGCTGGTAGGAATAGAGATGCCGTCGTTCTAGTACTATTCGACCCGGAGCGGAGGATTGACTACTACTTCTTTGAGAACTACAGGCTTCTAAGCAGCGGGGCTGACAGGGAGCTGGCACTGGAGCGGGAAATATATCCAGTCGGCAGGGACAACGAGGTGGCCCTCAGGAGGGCCGTAAGGAGGTATATAGTTGCGTCACTGAAGCTTTGCTGCTCCATAGGGTGCGGCAATGTGAACATACAAAAACTACTGTGCGAGACGGAAATTGGCGCGCACGCGCCCAACATAAACGAGAGGATAGGCCTTTGGAAGCGCGTCGCAAACGCAGTAAGAGATACTGCACAGCTGCCCCGCAGTCTCTCCTTACATAATAACATCATAACCAACGAACTCCGTGAGTCGATAGACAACATCCAGCGGAATGCAAGCTCGATAACCAACATCGAAGACGTGGTAAAAGTGCTCGGCGGCGGCGAAATGCTGTATAACCTAAGAGCTGCCGACGAGCAAGTTGAATTCGCCTACTACCTCCCGGCTCCCTATAATCGGAGAAGGCGGGATGTCAGATATGCCATTAAGCACGCACTGCATGGGCAAATCACGACGTACCGAGGATACTTCTTTGCCGCAAACGGTATAGAGGCATCAGGGACTAAGGAACTCAAGGAGTTCCTAAAAGAATAGTATGGCGCAGCCAGACTTGTTTCAGCGGTTTAAATCAGTGATTTCAGCCATGAAGGAAGACCAATCAGGCGCCATTGCAAACGCCCTAGAAGATATTCTAAGAAAGGCAGAAGAGGGAAAATCGATAGTCAAGTACGACCTGCAGAAGGTCACCTACGATTTTGACGCCCCGTTGGTTTCGCTCAATATACTTAGGTGCCCCAGCTGCGGCAGATTATTTAAAGCAGGCAGCGCGACTACGTGCCCATCTTGCAATACTAGCTTGTACCAAGCCTATGTTGGCGTACCGCTCGTCCAGATAGGCCACCATGGATACAGGTTCTCCACAGATAGTAACATTAAGCTTGTGGCGCCTATAACTACGATCGACTACGCATATTGCAAGAGGTATAGAAGCCTAAAGGCCCTAAAGCCTATTGAGCCTAAACGCCCACTTCAATCGCTTGCCTTTAAATGCCCCTTCAACGACGATTCATGCCAGTATTACCGCGATGGGCAGTGCACAGAGGGGTCATACCCGATATACTTCCCTCAATACCGAGGTCTGCCGCCAAAGGTGGCTAGGCCAGCCCTAGCTAAACCCTCTGTAAGTATTACGAAACCCTTCACCGTAACTGTATTTCCAAGCGAGCCAAAACAGGGGACTGGTAGGGCGCTTGGCGATTTAGTGGCTCAATATCTACCTGTTGCCAGAGAGGTAGTGGTGGGAGGGTTTACGGTAACTATACTCACAGTTATGTACCTATTGGGGCATCCCTACTCCAGTAGGTATAGACGGTTGCCTGTATTCGATGTGGATAGCCAAGGCAAATCCATTTTCCTAGGCAGAAAGCTGGAGACCGAGGGCCTTCTTGTCAAGCTAGATTACGATGCAATCGAAAAAATAGGGGAACCAATTAAGGCTACTCCACTAACAGTAGCGCATAGCATTAGCCACATTATCTTGTTAGCTCTTACACGACTCACGGGACTTTCGCCGAGCGAATTCGGCGAAGCCGTATTCATAGACAAAAGCGAACGCGTTGCTGAAATTCTCATATATGACAACTCGCCAGGTGGCATAGGTGGCGTAAGGACAGTCGCGAATGATATAGCTGATTTTGTCGAATACATTTGCGATTTCAGCAGACCGTGCCCGAGGATGTGCCGGAGCGCGTGTAGGGCGTGCGTCTTCTACGAGACTTGTGCATTTGGAAATATGTTCTTAAGCTGGAGGGCGGCTGAGAAGGCCGTTAACAGGTTCACTTGTTTCCAGCGAGGCCAGTCATAGGATGTCTCAAGCCTTAACTAGCGATTTTCAAAAGAGACTAATCGAAGCGATTAAGGAGTTCGGCGGATGCGCCTACCCTGAGGAGTTGGCTGTGAGACTTAAGGTGGATGCTGGGTCGGTGGCGCTAGTGTTAAGGCAGCTGGCGGCGCAAGGATTAGTATATAGGCTTGAGGAGAGCGTATTAGACTTCACCAAACCTTTGCTAACTTCCAAGTGGTGCATAGCCGAGCAGCAGAAGGCGCAAGTAAGCTCGGAGGTAATTGGGGAGGTTGTTGACCTAATCGTTAACCCCAAGCTGTATCGAGACCTAGGCAGATACGTGCAGCGCATGGGTTTCTCCGGCACCTTCGACGCGCTTAAAGGCTACGTCTGCTCATCAGAAATCGCGCTAAAGGTAATGATGCCCTACATAGGTGACCTGCTCGGCGTTATGCTGTCCGAATGTGTTGAAAGGCTAAGCCGCGTTGAGGTGAAGGTGATCACGGAGGTTAACAGTGCAAGTAGCGTTGAACCGATAAGGGGTTTATTGCCCAACATAAAGGTGCTCTACGCAACGCAGTACAACCAGGCTGGTAGCAAGAGTGTAAAGGTGCGGGGTGTCCACGCAAAGCTGATACTTGTAGACAGGCGGATAGCCGTTGTTGGTACTTTTAACTTGACGAAGTATCACCTCTACACAAATTACGACATCGGTGTCGTACTGAGGGGGGCTGTTGTTGGCTACCTGGACGAACTGTTTGAAGCGGTATGGAACTTCCTCGCAACGGGCACGTGAAAATGCGCGAGACCAGACGCCATAAAGGGCTAGAGGACGTTTATAGGGAGCTGTGGAGGACTCCTAGAAAGGATCCTGGCGGGATAATTAACTATCTCCTGGCATGTAGCCTGGACGGGGTCTCACGGGCTATGCTCCGCTATCTTGCCGACTTCAGGTCAGCTGAGACCGACTCGGATGTTCCGAGGTGTAGTAGTGGCGGCACCCCCTTTGTTCTCCTCACATACACCTTTGCAGCCAACAAGGCGTGGCTCTACCTATATAACCCTGGCAATAGCCGCTTTGGCGTGCTGAAGGTAAAGCCAGGTCAGAGCTTTGACAGAATTGTTAGGAGGTGCGCCCGCGGGGCTCAGCTCGTGCTCTGTGTAAGTGCTGGATCGATGCGTCATTTTGCCGGCCTCAATAAGGTAAGGAAGTATGGACGCGTAAGCATGAGGGTGCGCTGGCTAAAACGCCCGGCGGAGCTTCCATGCATCACCGAAGAAGACTTCGGCATAAATAAGGAGTTCTATGAATGCGTAGTTGGGCAGCTGGGCATAGTTCCGCCGCTGCTAGTCCAGCTCCCTCGAGACGTACAAGTAGTTGAGCCTGAGGTAGGGGTCATACTGCCCATCAAGCAAGCCAATGGAGAGATACGCACAGCGGTTGTACCGCTGAGACATCTCCACCGCATGAGCTTCACATCATTTAGCGCAATGCTCCAATCGGTCCAACGGCTTGCCAGCGATACATTCCAGCAGCTCGCAATCAGCGGCAACTTCGGCTGTACTAGCCTAAGGGATTACATGGAGCAGAAGCGCATCAAGTTATTTATCGAATACCTATCAAAAGAGGCTTTTAGCCCCTCGCTGGATGAAATAAGGATAGCCGGTACTCAGGAATTATACATAGACCTGCTCCGAGACCTAAGGCACGTGCACGGCGCTCTCGAAACTTGCATCGACGACACCCTAAGAGCTTCACCTACTACTGTAAAGAAGGCCGTAATGAGACTTATAGACGCTGGCGCCGAGTGCGTGCTCACCGTGCTCTCCATCCTTCCCAAACCAGGCATGGTGAGAAGTTACGAACTTGGTTTTTTAAAGAGGTTGTCCAGAGCTGGTTTGTGCCTGAGACAATTTGGCCTATGGCCTTAGGTGAATACAGCAAAGATGTAGAGGATGTTGCTGAAGTGGTTCTGAAGACTTGGCCCTTAGTCAGGAGGGATTTCCCATGGAGACACAGCGGAGATCCTTGGCGCATCCTGCTGGCAGAAATACTCCTTATACAAACCAAGGCTGAGATGGTTGTGAAGGTATATGACCACTTGGTAGCGCTCTTCCCAACTCCATGCGCGCTAACTAGTGCCGATGGTGAACAGCTAGAGGAGCTTCTGAAGCCGCTTGGGCTCTATAGGCAGCGGGCGCAACGGCTCCTCCGCATGGCGGAGTACTTAAGGAGGGTGCATGACTGCAAGGTACCATGCGACTACGAGATGCTGAGACGTATTCCAGGTGTTGGTGATTATATTGCAGCGGCTGTTTATATAGTTGCATGTGGTGGTTCTGCGCCGCTACTTGATGCCAACATTGCACGTATCCTATCTCGTACAGTATTGGGCGTGGATCCACCAAGGCGGTACATGACGGATGGCACTCTAGGGAGATTAGCTGGGTTGCTTAAGTGGGACAGAAAGCTAGCTTACGCGTTTATAGACTTTGCTGCGGCGTTCTGCACACCCAGGAGACCTCGTTGCAACGCGTGCCCTCTCAGAAGTCACTGTAAGTATGGTAATAGATATGTTTAAATTACTCTTATACCATCATCTATGGCTATAGGAGATAATTGCGCGGAACTGGCTTATGACTGCAATAGGTTTTTTGTTGAAAAATCTCGGGAAATATATCATATTTCTTGTAAATTAATGTGGAGTCCTGCAAGAAAGGGAGGAAAGACTCGACATGAATATGTTAATGTGGGAGCTTTGAAGCCTGGTGATTGTGTTATTCATTATGTTACGCAAGAAGATGCCAAGGAGAGCAGTGGTCTGAAGAAGGGTGCTAATAAAAGGAGAGGTGGGTGGTTTATAGCTATTTCTAAAGTGGGAAAGGTTGAAGAGATAGATTACGAACAATTTAGAGGGCGCCTGGAGTCGCTGCAATGCGACTTACGCAATATACCATCGTGGTTATACAAATCGCTCTTATCTTCAGAATCGACAGAAGTCGGTCTCAATGAAGTCAGTTATCTCGAGGTGTGGGAGAAAAAATACAAAGAATTTATGGGTAAATATAAACAGAATAATTCTACATTATTCTATATTGAACTTGATAGAGTTTATTGGTTTTCTCAACCCGTGAAGCTCAAAACGATCGTAGAGAAAATCTCCGCGGTTATGTATCGTGCCCCTATAATCGCAGCTTACCTAAACCCTATATGTACGAGTTGGGCGTTTCAAACCCTGAGACTTGGTTGTCCGTCTCCTGGTGTATTTGAAGCTCTAGGAAAGGCCGCAAACGAGTTAATTGGGCTGGCCGTGTTAGCCTCGCTCACAGCTGGTAAGAGCTTGTTGCTCGTGGGTCCGCCGGGTTCTGGCAAGACGAGTTACATACGTGATCTCCTTGAAGGGTTAGGCATAGACTATGTGCTTAGGACTGGCAACCCCGAGTGGACCGCCTTTGATGTGGTTGGGGGTTTTGACTTGCAGGGGAGGTGGCGCGACGGCTTTATTACTGCTGCCATCAGGAGGAGCCTGGAGGGCAAGCGGTCTGTGTGGGTTGTTATCGACGAGCTCAACCGTGCTAACTTGGATCTCGCTCTTGGCGAGTATTTTACCTTTCTTGACGTGGAGCATAGGAATAAGCCGTTTAAGGCTGGGGATGGGGAATTGAGGGTTCCTTACTCCTTCCGGATTCTGGCTACTATGAACAGCTTTGATAGGTCTTTGCTCCAGAAGCTGGGCTTCGCCTTGAGAAGGCGCTTTACAGTGGTAGATTTCGCACGGTTCAGAAATCTCAGCCACTCCGAAGAAGAGGTAGAGAAGTTCTGTGAGCGCGTAGCCAACCTCCCGCAGTGCGAGCTGCAGGGGTTCGACTCGGAGCGAGCTTTACGCATCTTCGAGCTTGCGGAGTCTCCGGATTATGCCGTGATCTTCAGCGAGGTCTATGATTGGTTTGGCAAAAATAGAGAGTCCATGTTGAAAATACAGGTGGAGTGCTCCCGTGCGGCAGGCCCGCTAGACTTGAGAAACCTGTTGGCTTGTATAATAGACGAAGTCAATGGAGAGCTGAGGGGGTATAGCTGCGAGGTGTGTCCCGTGGAGATAACCCCAGGTATCGCTGCAGATGCATTGAGGTTCCTCGCGGCGGCCAAGGCTCTTGACGCAGTGGTGTCGCGTGGCGCACCACAGAGCTGGCGTCCAGAGAAGTTGCTGTATCTTCTCGACTTTGCCGTCGCTGCGTATGTTGTGCCGCAGCTAGACGTCCTGTCTGGATACGTACAGATAGAGGGTGGTCAGGATCAAGCGGCGCAGACCTTGAGACGGGTGGCTGATAGGTTCCGCGGCTGGGGGCTGAAGGCTTCTGCAGAGTATGCGGAGAGACTGAGCCGCGGCTTCAATGTCCCCTAGTCTCCAGGAGGACGTTCAGGTATATTTGAACGAGCTGGGCGGCTTCGCCGAATGTGTCAAGTCTGCCGCCGAGGAGCTCAGGGATGCGGTCCTAGCATGGCTTAGGGCTGTCTACGGCGCCGAGAGACCGGCGGAGGTCGGCGTTGCTCTGCCTGGGGTTGGGGATGGGTGGGTTCGCTTCAGCGGGTTTGCAGGCCGTATAGAATGTCCCGGCGGCGTGGTGGAGGTGGTGCCTAAGGTTGGGTGGGATGGGGTTTGCAGGATGTTGGATGACGTCGTTTCCGTCTTTAGGAATCTACCGACGTATTTACGCGCGGGCTCTCCCCTGGGGGTTGTGGCGTCCGCCGTGGCGCTTGGGTGGGGGGATACCCTCGCCGCGGAGTATAGCCTTGCCGTACTGGAGTTGTCGTGGAGGTTTTTGCCGACGTTTAGGCCTCTCTCGTTGGAGAGGCTCTTGGTGAAGGCGGGGGGCGTGGTAGGGAAGCCCAACGTGGCTGAGACAGCCAAGTTTATGATGAGGGGCGTGCCGATGGGGGTCTTCTCTAGGGTTAGGGTCGTGGAAGATCTCGGTGCCGCCGCTGTGTTTAGGGCTTTAAACGAGGCCGTGAAGAGGGACCTGGAGGCCCTAGTTCAAAAGTTCGAAGAGTTTACGGACCTCAAGACGTCCAGTGTTGTGTTGACGGAGGAACTCCGTCGTCTTATCTCTGCGCATAGAGAGGTCTTACAGCGGCTTCCTGAGACCGGCGGCGTGTTGATAACGCGGGAGCTCCTTCTGAGTGTTAGGGAGGCTGGCAGGGGCAACCCGGTGATAGCCGCTGGAGTCGACCTGTATATAGCATATAGGGCGCATCGCCACCCCCTGAAAAGGGGCGGGGAGGGCCGTCTCCGCTTCATCTCGACACACAAGCTCTACGAATTGTGGATTTTAGCTAAGGTGCTGCAGCGCGTAGGGGCCATACAGCTTGCGGAGCATCTGAGTTTGAAAGACGGCGGTAGTTTTGTTAATAATGACATAGAGGTCAAATATGACGTATGGCATTACAGCAAGTTGCGGAGCCTGGCTGGCGACGTGCATACAAGGCCGGAAGGCAGAGCACATATAAGGCCTGATATCGTGGTGAAGCTCCCCGGCGGGAGGACGTTGGTAATCGACGCGAAGTATAAGGAGAAGGTGTCGGAGGAGGATCTCGGCCGGCTGCTCATCTACGCCGTCGAGCTTTCACAGCCAGAACTCTCAGGCGCCATGGCATACCTCGGGGACAACAAGCCGTGGGAATCCCACGGGAGAAGGATAGCGCTATGCAAAGCCGACCCGCGGACTGGCTATGTGGATTTCAGCTGTCTCGGTTTGGAGTGAGTATGCGTCTCTGCGCCAGGTAGGCACATTCACACTCATCGCTTGTATGCTTTTCGACATTGGCGTTGGTGTTGATGGGGGGGGGGGGGGGGGGGGGGGGGGGTTGGGGTGGGGGGGCCTAAAATTTTATATGGGTGGGGGGGGGGGGGGGGTAT
>Ga0080007_1074343_pt1 | contig 10990 bp, 12 predicted proteins | sample OctOCTMetagenome_FD_69210 | JGI IMG/M metagenome (GOLD analysis project Ga0080007, IMG submission 69210) | Hot spring and microbial mat streamer communities from Octopus Spring Streamers, Yellowstone National Park, USA - OCT_B (SPADES... | ecosystem: Environmental > Aquatic > Thermal springs >...
TGGCACAGGAACGCAACGAGGGAGAACCGCTGATAGTTGCCAGAAGGAACGCCTACGATAAAGCCTTTAAGGTTTGGAAGGAGTACAAGTTTGCCACCGTCTTAGGGGCAGACACGGTGGTGGTTTTGGGCAATAAACTCTTGGGAAAGCCAAAGGACGAAGAACACGCAAAGGCTATGCTTTTGGATCTTTCGGGCAGGTGGCACAAAGTGATCACTGCAGTAGCCATAATATCCCCCAAGGGAAGGGTGCTTTTCCATGACACCGCTTGGGTTAAATTTAGAAACATTGAGGAAGGAGAGATAGATGAATACATTAAAACAGGAGAACCTATGGATAAAGCTGGAGCCTATGCGGTGCAGGGGTATGGTGCCAAGTTTGTGGAAAAGATCCGAGGAGACTTCTACACAGTCATGGGTCTTCCGGTGGTTAAAACGGACCTTTTCCTTAGGCGTCTTCTTGATTAGCCTGGGTTCCTGTGCGTGGGTTTCGGTGGGAGTGGGGACGGATGGTTCCAATGTGAATATTGGAGTAGGCACCCAAATAAAAATTCAACATCGGAGGTAAGAGATGAAGGAGTGCATCTTTTGCAAGATCATAAGCAAAGAAGTCCCCTCAAAGGGTGTTTATGAGGATGAGTTGGTCTATGCCTTTCATGACATTAATCCCGTTGCACCCATCCACATACTAATAGTTCCCAAAAAGCACATCTTTGGTGTTCAGACCTTAGAACCCGAGGACGAGCCCATAGTGGGACATATGTTCTACGTGGCAAGAAGGCTCGGAGAGGAACTTGGTTTGATAAAAGGGGAGGACCTAAAGGGTGGCTACAGGCTAGTGTTCAATGTGGGTGAGGATGCGGGTCAGAGCGTCTTTCATCTGCATCTGCACCTTATAGGGGGCAGGAAGATGTCTTGGCCTCCGGGCTGATGTCTTCTCAGCTATACCAGTTTTTACTCAAAAAGGGCTTAGAGCCAAGAAAGGCGCAGGAAGAGTTTTTCCGCATAGTGCATAAAACCATAGAGGAAGGTTCCATAAGCATAGTCCAGGCTCCCACGGGCACCGGCAAAACCTACGGCTACCTTATACCCATAATAGAAAGGGGCGAAAAAGCCATCATATCCACTGGCACAAGGCTCTTGCAAGAGCAACTGAGAAGGGACATTGAAACCCTCAGGAGCTATTACTTTTACCTCACGGGGGAGGATGTGGATTATTTGGTGCTCAAGGGTAAGTCCAACTATCTTTGTCTGGATCGGCTAAGGGCTATGCCTTCTGAGCAAGTGCCCGCAGAACTTGAGGACCTATTAGACAGCCAATGGGATGGAGATGTGGAGTTTGCACGAGTAGACCCTGAGTTTTGGTCTAAGGTGTGCGTGGATGATGACTACTGCACGCCTCACTACAGAAGCATATGCAAATATAGGGATGAGTGCTACTATTGGGCGAAGCTCAAAAGAAGGGAAAAGAAGGCAAGGATCCTCATCATCAACCACGCCCTGTTGGCTTTAAAGGACTTTGAGGACCCACAGGAACGCCTCTTGGTAATAGACGAAGCCCACGAGTTAGACAAATACATAACCTCCTCTTTAACTGACGGCATATCCACCTATACCTTAAGGGTGGAGATCATGGAAAGGATCCTACAATTTTTGCCCGATGCGGACAATGTGGATGTGGAGGGATTCTTTGAAAGGAACTTCTCTGGGCTTTTTAAATCAGAACAAGAACAGGTGCCCCTGCAGGACTTGGGACCTTACGTAAAAGACTTTGAAGATAGCATCCTAAAGCCCTTAAACCTGTATCACAAGAGAATAAAGGAAAAGCTAATCTCAGAGGTCCACAACTTTTTAATGTCCTCCATGTGGGTAAGCGAAAAGTTTGCGGAGTATCTGAGGCGTTCAATGCTTTTGAACTGGGAGGAGTATTTTCAGCTTAAAGTGGGCTTTGAAGAACCTTCAGAAGAGGAAGAAAAGCTTATAAAAAAGTTGAAGACCTACGAGCTTTTGGAAAGGCGCCTTCAAAGGGTAAAGGACTTTTACAAGAGTATGAAAGAACGTCCTGCAGAACTTGGCTTTGCGGTAAGTAGAAGGTGGAGCAGTAGGCTAAGGACCTTCAACTACCGATTGGAGATGTTCCCTGTATTCCCCGCCGGATACTTTGACCTGAACGGTTATAAGGGAGTGGTTATAACCTCCGCCACCGCAGACCCGGAGGACCTCTATTACACTATGGGTATAGCGGGCAACTACTATGAACTTCCCCACAGCTTTCCCTACGAAAAGGTAGAGTTTGTGGTCTATGGGGTAAGCCCAAAGGAGAAGAAGGAATGGGAAGAGTGCTTAAGGTTTGCCTACAAAAGGCTCAGAACTCTTTATGACAAAGTTTTGGTGCTACTTACCAACAAAGAACAGATTGAACTCTTTAAGGGGGAAGAAGGCTTAGCTGTTCAGGGAGAAGACAGACTCTCCTTTTTGGTGGAAGCCCTAAGAAGGGGAGACATAAAGGCACTGGTTGGGCTTGATAGTCTGTGGTTTGGAGTGGATGTTAAGGGAAGAAAGGGACTTTTGATGGCAAAACTGCCCTTTGACAGCCCAGAGGACCCTCTAACTTACCACAGGATAAGATATCTGCGAGAGATCGGGGAGGAACCCTTTGAATACCAAAAGAGAAAAGCCCTAATAAAGTTCAGACAAGGCATAGGAAGGCTCATGAGGAGTAAGGAGGACGAAGGGACCATAATTCTCTGCGATAGGAGGATATTTAAGTTCAAGGAGTTCAAACAAGTGGTGGAGGAGTTAGGTATGAGAATAAAATACATAAAGAATGCGTAGGTGCGTGGCAGTAATAGGCTCCTCCCAAGCCAACGAAGAGGAGTATGAGGTAGCCTATGAAGTTGGAAGACACTTGGCTAAAAGGGGTGTTGTTGTGGTCTGTGGCGGAAGGGGTGGAGTTATGGAGGCGGTTTGCAAGGGTGCCAAGGAGGAGGGAGGCATAACGGTGGGCATCTTAACCACCTACACGGGCGAAGACGCAAACCCTTATGTAGATATAAAGGTCAACACGGGCATGGGCTGGAACAGAAACCCCATAGTGGTAGCGAGCGGAGAGTTTGTGGTTGCCATAGGAGGACACTGGGGAACCCTCTCCGAGATCGCCTACGCCCTAATTCTCGGAAAAAAGGTCATAGGCTACAAAACCCACCCAATAGAGGGAGTTAAGCAAGTCCATAGTTTGCAAGCCCTTCTGGATGAAATAGACCTTTCTCTTGAAAAAATGTAAAACTTGATTATTTTTCTCAATTATGACAAACAACCTTTTGTTTTTGGAGGATATGCTGTTTAGAACACTCTCCAAGGAGATAGAAGAGCGCCATAAAGAGGTGTTAGCCCTTTACAGCCATGACTTAGAAATAACCAACATTGCCAACAGTATAAAAAGGCTGTGCGACCATATTTTTGAAATTTACAAAGGCATACCTGACCCCTCAAGGAAGCTGGACGAGAGCCTGTATTCAACCCTCTACTATATTCTCAAGGATATGAGCATAACCCTTTACGACCTGACCATCGCAGAGGGAGAACAGCTATACTACGTAATATCCTCTGCCTATCAGAAGCTAAACGGTGCCGCTAATCTCCTCGAGAGGCTAATGCCCTAACTTCCTTTAGCACCTCCTCCGGTGGGATCTGCAGGCACTCGTAAGTATGGTACTTACACTCTCCTTTTCCGTGCAATGTGCAAGGCTGGCATGGAAGGTTCTTTATGATAACTCTTCCCTCCTCCGGTAGAAGGGAAAAACCTAAGGTGGGATGGGTTGCCCCATAAATTTGCACAGCCTTTGTGCCCACAGCCCTTGCAACGTGCAAAAGCCCAGAATCATTTCCTACAAAAACCTTTGCCAACTTGATAATGCCTGCAGTGTCCAAGAGGGAGAGCTTACCGCAGAGGTTCTGGGCGTTGGTTTTTTCAAAGCCCTCGCACTCTCCCGGACTACCCACCAAAACCACCCTAAAGCCCTCCCTCTCAAGCTCGAGGGCTAACTCTCTAAAAAAAGGATATTTCTTTTTTTTATACCTTGCACCCGGTCCAAGCGCCACAAAGCCCTCACCGTAGGTTTTTTTGAGCATTTCCAACCTCTCTTTGGATATAAGAAGGGAAGGTCTGTAGCCTTCTTCTCCGATGGCTTTTAGATAGGCAGACACCACGCTGTAGGGCTTTCTAAAGATAGGAAACCTCAGGGCAAGCCGTCTTCTCAAACTCTCCTTTTTGTAGCTTTTCCAACTTTCTCTAAGGAGCAGTCTTAGGACAAGGGTCTTTAAATTTTTGTGCAAATCCAAGTAAAGGTCAAAGCCTCTAAGTAGGTCTAGCCGGTTAAAGAGTTCATCCTTTCTTATCTGGATAACCTCAACCCTTGGGTCTTCCAAAAAGAGCTCGCCGTAGGGCGGATGGGTAAGAAGGTAGGGCTTGTAGCCCCTTTTTATGAGAGGCTCAAAAAGGCAAGAGGTCAGCACCACATCCCCAAGGGAGGAAAATCTGATTAGCAGGGCCCTTTTTTTATCCACCGCTAACAGGGGGTATCACCGCAACCGTTTCTCCGCCCTTCAAGATAAAATCCTCCCCCACATACTCTTGATTGACTGCAAAAAGGCAGACTTTAAGAACATCCGCCAGATGGGGTTCCCTTTCTATGAGCAGTTTTCTTAGCTCTCCCACACTACCGGAGAACTCTAACATCTCCTCATGCCTTCCGAGCTTTTCCCTTAATATGGCAAAGTACAAAAGCCTTATCATCTCAATCCACCTTCAAGACGCTCAAAAATGCCTCCTGAGGCAGTTCCACCTTGCCAAACTGCTTGAGTCTCTTTTTACCCTCCTTTTGCTTTTCCAAGAGCTTTTTCTTTCTTGTAACGTCCCCGCCGTAGCACTTGGCAGTTACGTTTGCCCTGAGGGGTGGAATCCTTTCGGATGCTATTATTCTATTGCCAATGCCCGCCTGCACCTTAACCTCAAAGAGCTGTCTTGGTATAACGTCTTTGAGCTTTTCCACCAACTGCCTTGCCCTTCTGTAAGCCTTGTCCCTATGAACTATGAAGGATAACGCATCCACTGGTTTGTTGTTTATAAAAATGTTCAACCTTACCAGGTCCTCTTCCCTGTAGCCTATGAACTCGTAATCGTAGGATGCGTATCCCCTTGATAGACTCTTTATTTTATCGTGAAAATCCAGAAGGATTTCGCTGAGGGGCATCTCATACTCTAACATGGCAGTGTTTGGGTCTAAGTACTTAAAGCCCTTTTGGGTGCCTCTCTTCTCTTGGCATAAGTTCATAATAGAACCCACGTATTCCTTGGGTGTGATTATGGTTACATTTACGAATGGCTCCTCTATGGCTTCTATTAACCCCCAGTTTTCGGGTAGTTCGGAGGGATTCTTGATTTCCTTTACAGTGCCGTTTTTAAAACGCACCCTATACACCACACTGGGTGCGGTGGTAATCAATCCTACGCCGTATTCCCTCTCAAGCCTCTCTTGAACGATCTCCATATGCAAGAGCCCCAAAAAGCCCACACGAAAGCCCATTCCAAGGGCTGGTGACATTTCTGGCTCGTAATAAATGGCTGCGTCGTTTATGGCATACTTCTCCAAAGCATCCCTTAGTTCTTCAAAGGTGTAGCCCTCAGAGGGGTATAGCCCTGCAAAGACCATAGGTTTAGCTGGTCTAAAACCGGGAACTGGACTGTCTGCAGGTCTTTTTGCATCGGTGATGGTGTCTCCAACCCTTATATCCCTAACATCCTTTATGGATGCTGCGATGTATCCTACCTCTCCCGCAGAGAGCTTTTCAAACTTGGTCATCTTGGGTGTTTGGGCTCCCACCTCCGTTACCTCAAACTCTTTGCCCGTGGAAAAGAGTTTGATCCTTGTTCCGGGCTTTACCTCTCCATCAAAGACCCTAACAAAAGCCACCGCACCCCTGTAGGGATCGTAATAGGAGTCAAAGATGAGTGCCTTTAATGGAGCCTTTGGGTCCCCCTTTGGAGGAGGAATTCTCTCTATTATGGCGTTAAGTATTTCTTCTATTCCTATACCCTCTTTGGCAGAAGCTAGGATCACATCATCACCATCAAGCCCTAAAATTTCTTCAATCTGTTTTCTAACCCTTTCAGGGTCTGCTGCAGGAAGGTCTATTTTGTTTATAACGGGGATTATTACCAAATCCTGTTCCACCGCCTTCCAAAAGTTGGCTACCGTCTGAGCTTCTATGCCTTGGGTAGCATCCACTAAAAGGATAGCTCCTTCGCAAGCGGCAAGGGCTCTTGAGACTTCATAAGAGAAATCCACATGCCCGGGAGTATCTATTAGGTGCAAAATGTAGCCCTTGTATTCCATTCTTACCGCCTGCAACTTTATGGTGATTCCTCTCTCCCTTTCTATCTCTAAGGTGTCAAGTATCTGTTCTTTTAGTTCTCTTCGGGAAACTGCGCCAGTGTATTCCAGCAAACGGTCTGCGAGAGTGGATTTACCATGGTCTACATGGGCTATTATGGAAAAGTTTCTGATTCTTTCCAGCATGGATTTTTAAATTATAAGAGAAAGGTGGGATTATCAAGATGTAAAAAAGGCAGGGGAGGATAGCCCCCGCAGGTGATCAATAAACGAGGAATATTTTCACAACCCTTTGGGCTCTAAAGTCCTTACCGAGCAGGTCCGCTACTTCCTTACCGTAGGCAGCTACCCTTATCTTTCCTATATCAACACCCTTCTTAGCAAGGTAGCTGGCGGTCATTTGTGCTCTCCACATAGAAAGGTTAAAGTTATAGCTGGATGGTCCTCTTTTGTCTGCAAATCCAACTACCAAGACCTCTCTACCAGATTCCTTTATCTTGTTCACTATCTCATCCAATTTCTTCGCCTCTGACTTCTTTATGTCAAATTTGTTGAAATCAAAATACACAACACCCACTTCCTCCAACTGCCACTTGTAAGGACCTACACCTTCAGTTTTTGGCCGAGGTGCCTCTGGCTTTCTAGCTTCTAGAGCCCTTATTCTTCTTTCGTGGTCATCTGCAGTTTTTTCAAGGGAGGAGGTTCTCTTTTCCAAGTCGCTTATTTTGTTGTTGGCTTCCGTTGCCAAGCTGAGGGCTTCTTCGGCGTTCCTTTTAGCCTCCATTAGGGCACTGTCCTCTAAAGTTTCTTCAAGGGCGGAGATTCTCTCTTCCAGTTCGCTTATTTTGTTGTTGGCTTCCGTTGCCAAGCTGAGGGCTTCTTCGGCGTTCCTTTTAGCCTCCATTAGGGCACTGTCCTCTAAAGTTTCTTCAAGGGCGGAGATTCTCTCTTCCAGGTTTCTTATCTTATTGTTGGCTTCCCTTGCCAACCTCAGGGCTTCTTCAGCGTTCTTTTTAGCCTCCATTATTGCCTCAAAGTATCCCTTGTAGCATTGGTCCAAGAGATGCTTCGAAAATACCTCCTTGGGGCTCCCGCATGGGTCTAAAGGCTTGTCTTGAGCAAACACAGCCCCCCCAAGTAAAGAAAGGGCTAAAAGGCTCTTCTTCATGGCATCACCTCCTTTTTGTTATTTTTCTGTTATTATCATAATATACCCTAAAAAAGATTTTATTAATCATACTTCTCCTTCTTTATTCTGTCTTTTTCCACACCAAGCCCTTCCAAGGTGAAAGCCATATCATCCACAAAGGCGGGTGGTCCGCAGAGGTAGTAAAGATTGTCTCGTAGATTGGGGACCTCTTTTAAGATCATATCTTTGTTTATCCTTCCTGTGTAGCCCTTCCAATGTTTTGGTATTTCCCTTGTTAAGGTATGCACCACCTTTATGTTTGGGAGCTCAGAGAGTTTATCAAGCTCCTCTCGGTATATGATCTCCTCATAGTGGGTGTTTGAGTATAGGAGCACCGCAGAAACATCCCAAAGCTGGGCGCTTTTTATGAACCTTAGCATGCACATTAGGGGTACAATACCACTGCCTGCACCTATTAGAACTATGTTCTTAGACATCTGGGGAAGCCATATAAATTTTCCGTAGGGTCCCTTTATCTTGAACTTGTCTCCTATCTTCACCTCCTGCGTTAGCACTACCGATGCCCTACCTTGGGGTGTGCGCTTTATAGTAAGCTCAAGTCTGTCTTTTTGCGTGGGAGGGCTGGCTATGGAGTAAGCCCTTTTCAGAATTTCACTGGTTGGTGGGTAGGGCACCTGTAGCATCACATATTGCCCAGGGTAAAAGTTAAAATCTATGTCCGATATATCAAACACCAAGGTTTTTGTTGTAGGAGTTTCTGTTTTAATTTCTATTACTTGGGACTCAAACTCAATTACGGGTAACTTTTCATTTTCCATAACTTTTAAATTATAGCCTTAAGACGGTTAAGACGGTTAAAATATTCTTTGATGATTAAAATATACGCCAGTTCGGCCTTTGGATTTACAGAACGCTCGGTGGATGAGTTTGGAACGATCTCAAAAGACAGAATTTTATGGATTGACGTGGAAAAGCCAACGGAGGAGGAGATCCTCTGGCTTAAAAGTGCAGTTGGCTTTGAAATGCCACCGAGGGAGGTCTTTGGAGATATAGAGATAAGCAGTAAATACAGAGAGGAAGGTGAAAAGATCTTTATGAATTTCTCTTTTGTTATTCAACAAAAGGAAGATATACTGGTAGAGCCTGTTTTTTTCTTCCTCAAGGGTAGGTTTATGGTGACCATCCGGTATAGAGATATACCGACCCTTCTGATCTTTCAAAGAAGGGTTGAAGTTCAAAAGCTTGTTTTCCAATTTCCAGAGGAGATGTTCTCACAGATCATAAGCATAGAGGTGGATAGAATAGGAGATAGGCTTGAGATCCTCGGAAGGCGTATAAGAAACCTCAGAAAGGAGGTCTTTGAAGAGCAAACGGAGGAGATCTTGAAAGATATATCCTACTATGACGAACTGAACATAACCCTAAGGGAGACAATAAACGAAAAGCTTAGAATTCTTTCCCACTTTGTAAAGAGTCCAAAGATCAACGCCCAAACCAAAAGAGAGATAAAGGTGATTCTTGAAGACCTTTATACACTCTTGGATTACACATCCTTTTACATGGACAAAATAGACAGCATACAGAACACACTGATAGGTCTTATAAACGTAAGGCAGAACGAAGCGGTAAAGGTCTTTACAGTTTTGGCAACCATCTTTCTGCCTGCAACTCTCATAGCAAGCATCTTTGGTATGAACTTTGAAAACATGCCAGAACTTCACTGGAAGTACGGCTATGTTTATTCCCTTGCATTGATGGTTATAATCACAGTAGTCCTCATCTTTTGGGTAAAGAGGAAGGGATGGCTTTGAGGAAACTTAAAGAAATCAAGATTGAAGATGTACTTTTGGGCTTTATAGTTTTTTTTGCCATTCTTTACCCTCTCATCATAGCCTTTATCATATACAAGTCAGACCAGCCGGTGGAGGATGAGTTAGTGAACGCTGTGGTGGAATACTTCGAAGAGGGCAAATGCACCTTGGACGGTCCAAAGGGGCTAACAGTGGAAAAGAGAGAAGACTTGGAAAGGCTCACAGCTATATGTCAGAGGATAAACCAAGAGGGCTTTGAGCTAAGAGAAACGGAGCTTGAAGAGGGAAAGGCTATTCTATTTTACGGAAAAAAGGTAAAGGGTATGGAAAGAAAGCTGGTTCTTGAGCTTACCCTTGAAGGAAACAAGATCACAGGTATAAGGGAATATGAAAAAGGGCGTTGATGTGGGGGGAACCTTTATAAAGGTCCTTTGGGAGGATGGCAGAAGGGAGAAAATCTATGTTAGGGATATATCCCAAAACAGAGAAGAGTTTATAAAAAAGCTAAGGGAGGTTATAAAGGACGGCAGACCATCCAGAGTGGGCGTGGCGGTGGCGGGATTTACCTCCTTAGAGGGAATGGTGTACAGGTCTCCCAACATTCCTGCCCTGGATGGGGTTGATGTGGGGAAAATTTTGGCAGAGGAAGGAATAGAGGGGGTTGTTATGAACGATGTGAGTTCTGGTGCCTTTGGGGAGTGGTTTTATGACCATAGGGATAGTAAAAGTTTGCTCCTTGTGGCAGTTGGCACTGGTCTTGGGGCGGGCTTTGTCCATGAAGGGAAGGTATTCTTGGGTAGCTGTGGTAGTGCCTTGGAGCTGGGACATCATGTAGTGGAAAAGGGAGGTTTTCTCTGCAATTGCGGTAGAAGGGGCTGTTTGGAGGCATACTGTTCCTCCTATGGTTTAGAGAGGTTGTATGAGGTTTTTTCCGGAAGGAAGCTGAAAGACTATCAGGTCGTCCAAAGGGCGAAGGATGGGGAGGAGGAAGCCTTAAAGAGCGTAGAGACCTTTAAAGAATACCTCGTCTTGGGTTTGATGAACGCGGTTCATATTCTTAACCCTGATTTGGTGGTGCTTGGTGGGGGTTTGATAGACCAACTTAGGGAGTTTCTGGGAGATTTAGAGGTCAGGCTAAAGGACGCGGTGGAAAGCTTGCCCTCTAAGTGTCTTAGGGTCAGATTTTCTGAGTGTGGTGAATTCTGTATGGCACGGGGGGCTTTAGCACTGACCTTTTTATGACGCTAAGAACTTAACTCATGCTCTGATAGGATCTGGATGCAGAATAGAGGTAATACCTAAGCAGTTGATACACCTTAGCCATATATTGGCTTGCCATCCTCACCTTCTCCTCATCCCAAGCCATAAGCATATCCTCCAGCAGGATCACCACCTCTTCTATATCTCTTGCGAGTTCCTTGTCTGCAAACATGGGAGACATGGCACTTAAGAAGGGGAGGGACACCAAAGTCAAAGACAGAGACTCCAAGGCAAGCTCCAAGAGGTAGGATTTTTTGTTTTCTTCTTCTAAAAATTCTATGTTGTTTAGAAGTTCCGAGAGCATTTCAAATATGTCCAAATAAAAAAAGGATATACGCATGGAAACCTCGGAGGAGGGCTTTATACTCTTAGCATGCA
>Ga0080007_1066783_pt1 | contig 10982 bp, 7 predicted proteins | sample OctOCTMetagenome_FD_69210 | JGI IMG/M metagenome (GOLD analysis project Ga0080007, IMG submission 69210) | Hot spring and microbial mat streamer communities from Octopus Spring Streamers, Yellowstone National Park, USA - OCT_B (SPADES... | ecosystem: Environmental > Aquatic > Thermal springs >...
CCCGCCACTTCGTCCAGCGGACCCGCCGGGATATCGAGGCCCAGTGGGAAGACCGCCCGTGCTTTCCCGAGAGAGCTCCCATTGAGGCCACTTACCGCCTCTCGCCGGCGTATCGAGACCTCTTCGAGGCCGTCTACAACTTCTGCACCGAGATCGTCCGCAGCGGCGAGGCCCTCCAGCCATATCGCCGCCGGATGCGGTGGTGGAGCGCCCTGGCCCTCCTGCGGTGTGTCATGTCCAGCCCCCGGGCCGCCCGCGTGGCCCTCGAGAAGCGGCGGAAAGGAGAGGCGTTTGCCCCGGAGGAAGACGAGGAGGGCCTCTACTACGTCTACGAGCCCACGGATCGGCTCCCGAGCGATGAAGCCCCAACTCCTCTCCTCGAGCGGGTTGAAGCGGAGCTCACCGATTCCGAAAAGGCTAAATTGCGCCGGCTGGAGAAGATGGCTGAGCAGATTACACCGGAGCAAGACAACAAACTCAAGGGATGCATGGAGATCGTGCGAGGGCTTTTGCGCGAGGGGTATCACCCTATTGTCTGGTGCTACTATGTGGAGACGGCGGAATACGTGGCCGAGGCCCTGGAGAAGGCCCTGGCGGAGGAGTTCCCTGATGCTCGGGTGCTCTGCCTCACCGGACGGGTCGGGGAGGAGCAGCGACGCCTTCAGGTGGATCATCTCCTGCGCGAACCCAGGCGGGTCCTGGTGGCCACCGACTGCCTCTCGGAGGGGATCAACCTCCAGCATGGATTCAACGCGGTGATCCACTACGACCTGCCGTGGAACCCGAACCGTCTGGAGCAGCGGGAGGGCCGCGTCGACCGCTATGGCCAGCCGACCCCGGTTGTGAAGGCTGTCCGCTACTACGGTGTGGACAACCCTGTGGATGGCGCCGTCATCCGGGTCCTCTTAAACAAGGCCCGTGAGATCCGCGACGCTCTGGGAACCTACGTGCCGATCCCCGAAGAGGAACGCCTGGTGGTGGAGGCTCTCGTGAACGCCCTCTTCTTCGGGAGGGAGAAGCCCACCGGCAGGCAGCTCCGGCTCGGGCTGGAGCTGGAGGAGCCCTTCGTCCGAGAACTGCACCGAAAGTGGGAGCTGGATGTCCAGCGGGAGAAGGAGAGCCGCACTCGCTTCGCCCAGCGGGCCCTCAAACCCGAGGAGGTGCAGCGGGAGCTCGAGGCCACCGACCAGGTCCTGGGGGATCCTAAGGCCGTCCGCGACTTTGTCCTGCTCGCCTGCCAGAAGCTGGGGATCCAGGTGCAAGCCGATCGAAAGCAAGCCGATGTGTGGCACGTGCTCACGCAACCCGAAGCCCTGGAAGGAGTCCCCGAGGCGATCCGTCACGCGCTCCCCAACGATTCCAGGGGACGCTGGACAATCTCGTTCACCAGCCCCACGCCCGAGGGGGCCGAATACGTCGGCCGGAACCATCCGTTCGTCGTGGCCCTGGCCCGCTACCTGTTCGAGCAGGCCCTGGAGGGAGCCGAGCATGCCGTGGCCGCCCGGTGCGGGGCGATCCGCACCCGCGCCGTGCAGCGCCTGACGACCCTGATCCTGCTCCGGCCGAGGTTCCAGCTCCTTCAGCCGGACCGCCCGCCGCTCCTGGCCGAGGAGGTCCTGGTGACCGGTTTTGAGGGGTTCGTGGACCGGTGGCTTCCACAAGACCGGGCGCTGGATCTGCTGAACGCCGAGCCCAGCGCGAACCTCCCGGCCTCCGAGAAGCGGGAACTCGTGGACCTCATGCGGGAGGAGGTCCGGCGCCTCGTGGAGGCAGCCCCCGACGAGAGTCCCCTGGGGAGGATTTTGAAGGAGCGGGCCCGGGAGCTCGAAGAGGCCCATCGCCGCATCCGGCAGAGCGTGGGCCGGCCGGTGCGAGGGCTCCGGGTCGAGCCCTACTGGCCCCCGGACGTCCTGGGCCTGCTGGTGCTGCAACCGGAGGTGGAGGTTTCGAGATGGCGGTAGCCCTCTCGCCAGCCCCTGCGTTGGAGCCGACGGCCCGAAGGGGGCCTGCGGTGCGGCTGGAGGGCGGGCTCCTGGGCCCGGACATCCTGGAGCGCCTGCAGGAGGGAGCGCTCCCCGGGCAGAAGCCCGCCGACTTCAACCTCTCCGCCGGACGCTCGCTTGTAGAGGAGATCGCTGCCGTTTTCCAGGATGCCCGTGACTTCTACCACGTCTTCCGACGCGGGTTGGATCGCCTTCTCGAAAACGACCGCAATGACCCCGCCACGACCCTCACCCGCGAGCGGTGGATGATCCCGTTCCTGGGCCTGCTGGGTTACGAACTCCGCTACAATTCCCGTTCTTATGAACTGGACGGCCAGCTCTTCGCCATCTCCCACCGGGCCGGCGAGAACGAGGACGCCCCGCCCGTCCATATCGTGGGCGCCCGCCGGAGCCTGGACCGGGTGGACCCCTCGGGCCGGCCCCGGGTCTCCCCTCACGCGCTCCTGCAGGAGTTCCTGAACCGGTCGGATCACCTCTGGGGCATCGTCACGAACGGCCTCGAACTGCGGCTCCTGCGCAAGTCCACCCTCTTACGCCGCCAGGCCTACGTGGCCTTCGACCTGGAGGCCATCTTCGAAGAGGAGCGCTTCATCGACTTCGTCCTTCTCTACCGCCTCCTCCACCGGACCCGCCTTCCGAAGGGGATCGAGGATGCACCCACGTGCTGGCTCGAGCGTTACCACGAGCAGGCGGTGGAGCAGGGCAACCGCGCCTGGGACCGCCTCCGGGACGGGGTCGAAAAGTGCTTGATCCTCCTCGCCAACGGATTTCTGCGCCATAGGCCCGCGACCGAGAGCGTGCGCGCGGAAGAGCTCTATCGAGACCTTCTGCGGCTGGTGTATCGGTTCCTTTTCCTGCTGGTGACCGAAGAGCGGGGCCTTCTCATCGGAAATTACCTCTACCGGGAACACTACAGCATCACCCGCCTCAAGCGGCTCGTGGACCGGCGGGAGGCTTACACGAACCACGATGACCCGTGGTGCGGGCTCCCGGTCCTCTGGCACCTCCTGCGGGATTCGACGCCGGTGCCCCAGGCCAACGGCAAGCCCCTGGCGACCCTCCTGGGCCTCCCCGTGCTGGACGGCGGCCTCTTCGAACCGCTCGCCCTCGAGAGCTGGACCATCTCCAACCGAGATCTCCTCGAGGCCTTCCGGCACCTGGTCTACTACTACGACGAGGAGACACACACCCAGCGGCGGGTGAACTACGCGGCCCTGGACGTGGAGGAACTCGGCTCGGTCTACGAGAGCCTGCTGGACAACCACCCTGTCATCCTGGACCATCCTGCAGGCAAGACCTTCGACTTCGCGCGGGGGACGGAGCGCAAGTCTACGGGCTCCTACTACACCCCCGCAGAACTTGTCGGAGAGCTGATTCGCTCGGCACTCGAGCCCGTCATCGAAGAACGGCTTGCCGAGGCAAAGCGAATGGCGAATTGTGAATGGCGAATGGTGCCAAAAGCCATTCAGGAGCGATTTGTCCATGAAATCCTTCCACGACTATCGCGATCTGGAGGTGTGGCAAAAAGCCATGCAGGTCGTCAAGCAGGTCTACCCTCTGACCGAGGGGTTCCCTCCCTCGGAACTCTACGGTCTGACCAGCCAGATGCGCCGAGCGGCGATTTCGATCCCGGCCAACATCGCCGAGGGTTGGGGACGCCGTTACACGGCAGAGTTCATCCACTTTCTCCGCCAGGCCAATGGCAGTCGCACCGAGCTGGAGACCCTTCTGATGCTCAGCGTCGAGATCAACCTGTGTCCGCAGGAAGCCGCGCAAGCGATCCTGGAGGAGCTTCAGATACTGGGCAAGCAGCTCAACAACCTGGAACGCAGTCTCCAACGGAGAAGGAGATCGCCGTAGCCTGGCAATCAACCCCATTCGCCGTTCGCCATTCGCTATTCGCCGAACACGCTCTTCTGTCCATCCGCGTTCTCGACCCCGCCTGCGGCTCGGGCCACTTCCTGCTTGCGGCCGCCCGGCGCCTGGGCCGGGAACTCGCCAGCGTCCGCACCGGTGAGGACGAGCCTTCTCCCGAGGCCCTGCGCGAGGCCGTGCGGGACGTCATCGCCCACTGCATCTACGGCGTGGACAAAAACCCCCTGGCCGTGGAGCTGTGCAAGGTCGCCCTGTGGATCGAAAGCCAGGTGCCGGGCAGACCCCTCACCTTCCTGGACCACCGCATCCGGTGCGGCGACTCGCTCGTGGGCGTCTTCGACCTCGAAGTCCTTCGGCAGGGGATCCCGGATGAGGCCTATGACCGGGACCGTTCCATCTCCAGGACCCGGATCCGCGCCCTGAAGGAGCGCAACCAGCGGGAGCGGGCCGGCCAGAGGACCCTCAACCCCGGCGCCGAACTGGAGGAGGATCTCCTGGAAAGCGCCCTGGCCGTGAGCGACCTCGAGCGGACGCCGGACGACTCCGCCGCGGTGGTCGCCGAGAAGGCCCGGCGCTACCGCGAACTGCGGAGCCGCCTGGAGCGCCAGCGCCTGGCCTGCGACCTGTGGACGGCCGCCTTCTTCTGGGACCTGACCGGCGGGGATCCTCCCACGACCGACGCCGTGCGCCGTGCCCTGGAGAACCCATCGACCCTGCGCGGAGATCTGGCGGGTCGGGCTCGGGAGCTGGCCGAGCGCCACCGCTTCTTCCACTGGCCCCTGGAGTTCCCGGAGGTGTTCGTGGAGGGGGGCTTTGACCTGGTCCTCTCCAACCCGCCCTGGGAGCGGATCAAATTGCAGGAGGAGGAGTTCTTTGCCACTCGGGCGCTGGAAATCGCTCATGCCCCGAACAAAGCCGCCCGCCAGCGCCTCATCCAGGAGTTGCCCGAACGCAATCCGGCCCTCTGGCGGGAGTATCAGGAGTCCCTCCACGCGGCCGACGCCACCAGCCGCTTCCTCCGCTATAGCGGCCGCTTCCCTCTCACCGGGCGGGGGGACATCAACACCTACGCCGTCTTCGCGGAACTGACCAGGCGGCTCCTCAAGCCCACGGGTCGGGCAGGCATCATCGTGCCGACCGGCATCGCCACCGACGCCACCACCCAGCACTTCTTCGCCGATCTCATGGAGCGGCGCCAGCTCGCCAGCCTCTATGACTTCGAGAACCGGAAGAAGCTGTTTCCGGCTATCGATAGCCGCATGAAGTTCTGCCTCCTCACCCTCACCGGACCCGAGCGACCGGCGAAGGCGGCAGAGTTCGCCTTCTTCTGCCACGAGACCCGGGACCTGCAGGATCCCGAGCGCCGCTTCACCCTCTCCCCCGAGGACCTGCGCCTGGTCAATCCCAACACCCGCACCGCCCCCATCTTCCGAAGCCGGCGGGACGCCGAGCTCACCAAGCACATCTACCGCCGTGTGCCGGTCCTGGTGGAGGAGGGGAAGGGCGAGGCGGGCAATCCCTGGGGAGTGGAGTTCCTGCGGATGTTCGACATGGCCAACGACTCCCACCTCTTCCGTACCCGGGAAGAGCTGGAGGCCCAGGGCTTCCGCCTCGAGGGCAGCGTCTTCGTCCGGGGCGCCGAGCGCTACCTTCCCCTCTACGAGGCCAAGATGGTCCACCAGTTCGACCACCGCTTCGGCGACTACCGGGACCAGCCGCCGGGGCGGGAGAGCACCCAGCTGCCTGAGGTGCCGGTCGAGCGCCTGGCCGACCCGAACTACGTGGTCCTGCCCCGCTACTGGGTGCCTGAGGAGGAGGTAGAGGCGCGCTTGACCGCCAAAGGCTGGGACCGGGGCTGGCTCCTCGGCTGGCGAGACATCACCAACGCCACCAATGAGCGCACCGTCATCGCCACCGTCATCCCAAGGGTGGGGGCAGGTGATACTTACCTCCTGGCTTTTCCCTTTGCCAATAATGTGATTTTTGGCCTCGTGGCGACGCTGAACAGTTTTGCTTTGGACTTTGCAGCTCGGCAAAAAGTTGGGGGCACCCACTTAAAATATCATGTCTTCAAGCAGCTCCCGGTCCTCCCGCCTGAGGTTTTCGATCGCCCTTGCCTGTGGTCGCCGGGGGAGACCCTGGCCGACTGGATTCGACCCCGGGTGCTGGAACTCACCTATACCGCTTGGGACCTGGAGGCCTTCGCGCGGGACCTCGGCTACGAGGGTCCGCCCTTCCGCTACGACCCCGAGCGGCGGTTCCAACTCCGCTGCGAGCTGGACGCCGCTTTCTTCCTCCTCTACCTGGGCACGCCCGAGGAGTGGGAGCGGGAGGCGACGCCGGAACTCAAAGCCCTCTTCCCCACGCCGCGGGACGCCGTCGCCTACATCCTGGACCAGTTCCCCATCGTGCGGCGGCGGGACGAGGAACGCTACGGACGCTATCGCACGAAAGAGACCACCCTCGCCGTATACGACGAGCTCACCAAGCGGAGCCGCCGAGGATAGGCCGATGGAGTTCAAGACACCAGCATCCTCGCTCTGCACCGACGCCGACATCGTCCGCCTGCGCGAACTGCACGCGGAGATGGATCGCGACATTCTTGTCTGCTATGGTTGGGAGGACGTGGATTTGCAATATGGCTTTTATTTCGCTATATTGTCTTACTAAGGGCTTGATGGGAAGTCCTGTCGAGGTTGGTGAAAGGGAGGTTGGGGATGAGTGGCTTACCGCTTGATCCTGGGCTTTATGTGAACATCTTTAGGGTTAGGCTACCAGATCAGCGGCTCAGCGTGATGGTGGCATCGTTCAGCGATTGCCCTTCGTTGCAAGAGCTACGCAATGAGATTGACCATGCAAGATGGCGAACTCGTGTCTACCGATATGGCGAATACATCTTCGGATATGGCCCAGACATGCACCAGCTGGGTATCAAGGGTTTTCAACCTCAGGAGATCAGAATTCTGAACCATCCCAAGTGGTGTGTTCGTCTGATTACGGAGGGGCTGGGTGATTTTCTGAAACAGCAAGGATATCGAGAGTTAGTTAGCTTAGGGCGAACGACCTTCTACGAACCACAACCTTACCGGACCGCTGCCAGTGGGCAGCTGCATGTCTTCCGTGGCTATGACTTGAGGACTATCTACTTGTGGAGGGAACATCATCCGATCTTCGGCCTGATTGTCGACATCCGCTGGGAGATCCAGGATAGTAACGGACGGAGACTCGATACGGCCGCAATTGCACAATACAACGCCGTTACTGAGGTCGCAGAGATTCAAGAAGAATATTTGCCTGGCAATCGGATCAACCCTGAGGTCTCCCGACTCAGGCTGCAAAACCACATTCTGCCGTTTGTACGCAAGCACAGGGAGTTTGAGTTGCCTGTGAGTGAAAATATAAAGGCGACCTTAGAAGAAAAACCCTTGCGTATCATCCTTGGAGTCTAAGTAGTATGGAGGACTTTTACCTGACTGGACAACAACTACAACTTCCCGCCCTGCGGTTCAATCCCTCCTCCCCGCAGGCGCAACATCAGAACGCGCGCTAAGGGCTTAAGATCTATGGTCCTTATGATGCGCAACGGCTCGCGAAGGACGCAGTACGGTGCACGCTTGTTTACCCGGCGCAGCTATCTGCTGAGAAAGCGGCCCTCGTCTCTGGTTTGATGAATGGGGTTGGTGCGTTCAGAGGCTTCCAGAGCCTGTTCCGTATCTCCTTAGTGTTCGTAGCAGAGAGGAAGATTCAAAACGAAACCGAGACTACTATTGAGTTTGCCATGAGTACTGCTCTTCGCGAGGACAAGCCAGACTTGATAGTGGTCCTGACAAGGGCAAGAAATCAACCGGTCTATACAAAGGTTAAGTCCTTTCTTTTGGGCAACGGCGTTCCAAGTCAGGTGGTCACAGTAGAGAAATTGCGGGATCCCAAAGAGGTTCCGTGGATACTTGAGAATATTGCCTTACAGATTTATGCAAAAATTGGGGGCACGCCTTGGACAGTAATGTCTTCTTCTCAGCAAAATGAACTCATATTTGGCGTAAGCCGGGCAATAGATAAGCAGAAAAATTGCGTTGTCGGATTCGTAACTCTCTTCACACACGATGGAGATTTCCAGTTTCTCTATTCGCTAGCGCCAAGGCCGATCGAATGGGAAAACCTTAATGAGTATCGTGACGCACTCGCCAGGTTAATAGTGGATGCCTATAGAGAATACGAACAACGGCAAGGTAGGCCATCAGCGCTTGTGATCCATCTCTGCAAGCGTCCTGGCAAGTTCCGCGAAATTGCTGCTGTGGAACAGGCGCTCCAGACAATCGGTGGTCACATTCCCTATGCTCTGCTTCATTTAAATGATGACACAAATTATCGCTTATTCGACACAAGTCATGCAACATATGTGCCTCGATCTGGCATAAAAGTAGAGATTAATCCTTACAAAGCCCTTCTCTTTTTGGATGGACGTTTGCCTGACAGAACAGGTGAAGAGACCCGGAGAAAGCGTGGCGTTCCTCGAGTGTTAGAAATCTCCATGGATAGGAGGTCCTCACTATCCATGAGCGAATTTCCACGGCTTGTTGAACAGGTCTTCGCTTTTGCCAGAGTCAACTAGCGAGGATTCAACGCCCAAACAATTCCTGCCACCCTCAACTACTCATACTTGGTGGCGCGGCTTGTGACGGAAGTGGGTGCAGACAACTGGAATGCCATTGTTAGTGCAGGCGCTCTAAGGGACAAGGCATGGTTCCTATAGACTTCCACCGCTACCGAACTGAGATTCGGCAGGTTCTTTTAGCCAGGCTTCAATCCCTGGCTAATGGTTGGGATCCATTCGTTGCGGCTTGGATCTGCTATGCCCTTGCCGCTGATGGAATCAAGAACAATCAGCCGATCCTTCAGTTGCGCGAAAGAATGCAGCGATGGCGACTCGAGGAGGACGTTTGGAAATATACACGAAACATCGGTCCAATGGCATTGTTGCTTTGGCTATCCGAGGACTGTAATCCTGATGCTCAGCTTGCGGAAAAGTTGAGCCGGACCATTAAACAGTTAGACGCGGATGATAAATTTTCGCCACTACGGGATGGCGAGCAAGTGTTTCTTTTGGCGCTCGGTCTTCGCGTTGGGGCAGACGAAGAGGCAAGTGCCTATCTCAAAGATCTTGTAGCTCGAGAGATGCAGCGAGGCCCTTTACGAAGACGCATCCTCTATGCTGCTGCTCTCCGAGAGTTAGGGGAAACGACATCTTGTCCGGCAGGTGAACCCCAAGATGAGGGTGACGTAATTGCATTGGTTTGGTGGACAGAGCGATACGGTGGGGACAAGTATGGGCAATGGGCGGGCTTCTATACTATCCAAGAGCGTATTGCACTCGATATCGAGGCGGCATCAGAAGGACAGAGGGTTCTCACAGTGCCTGAACTGGCACTGCTATATGAAGCTGTGGCCCGGGAAACAGAGTATCCCGACCCAAACCTGTTGTTCGAATCCTATCCTCTACATCCACGAATTCGACAGGTCGCCGAAAGAGATTTCAAACAAGGAAATTACTTTGGAGCTGTTTTTGAGGCATGTAAAGCATTAGAAGATTTTCTGAAAACGATCTCAGGTTCTACAAAAATCGGTGTTAGCTTGGTATCAGAGATTCTTGGTAAACCTGATATGAATCCAAGTAATTTCTCGCCTCCGCTCATAAAAATAAATCCTCTCGATCAAAATTCGGTAGATTTTATCTCTCAAATAGATGAGCAAGCTGGATTTTCTTCCTTAACTATAGGCATCTTTCGGGCCTTTCGAAATCCTAAAGGACATCAGCCGAAAGATTTGGGTTGGTATTAATGCTTATGAGGCGCTAGACCAATTGATAACAATTAGTTTAGTGATCAAAAGGATCGAAAAGGCAATCTATTTCAAACCATGAAAATGCTTACATGAAACTTTCGGGACGCTGAAGGAAAAGAAGTAGTGATAATACGGCGAATGCCGCATCCAGTAATTGGTATTGTAGCGCGTGAAAACTTGTCGGGGCGACTGGCCGGTTGCCCCTGCAGGGACCGCCGCGGGGGCCTGCGTCGTGTTCGTTATTATATCGCCGGTTTTAAATCCGCCACCACCAAATGCATCAATGCCCTGCGTGGCATGCCCGGTGCTCCCGTCTGGCAACGCAACTACTATGAACACATCATCCGCAACGACGAGGCGCTGAATCGCATCCGTGAATGCATCCTGACCAACCCTTCGCGCTGGCATCTGGATCGGGAGATCCCGCTGCCACAGGTGTAGACCCACTCTGGGATCTGTTGTTCCATTCCACACGTGACATCCATGCACCGATAGGGGCGAACGGTAGGTCGCCCTCTGACAGGAGTCAGGCCATGGGCATCTTCACCCTGCACCGACGGGTTCTTGAGGATTATCAGGGCTTCATTCGCTCCTTCCTCTGGATCCGGGATGAACGGATCCGGGCGTTCGCGGAGCGGGAACTCATGGAGGCCGCCCGGCTGTGGCCGGAGCCCCTGCTTCAGCTCTCCCCTGCCTATCGGCTGGACGCCACCCCGGATGAGCTGGTCGAGCAGGGCCTGCTCCACCCCGAGACGGCCCAAATCTTCCGCCGACGGGACGGCTCGGCCTATCGCCTCTACCGGCACCAGGTCGAGGCCATCCGGCTCGCCCGCGAGGGCAAAAGCTTCGTGGTGACCTCCGGCACGGGCTCGGGGAAGACGCTGTGCTTCCTCATCTCCATCGTGGATGCGGTCCTCCGGAACCCCGATCTCCCTCGCCCCACGGCCTTTATCGTGTATCCCATGAACGCCCTGGCCAACTCCCAGCTCCAGGCCCTCCGGGAGCTGAAGCAGTCGTATGAGGGCCGCACCGGTCGCCCCTTCCCCGTCCGCTTCGCCCGCTACACCGGGGAGACGCCGGAGGAGGAACGGGAGTCCATCCGCCGGGACCCGCCCCACATCCTGCTGACCAACTACGTGATGGCGGAGCTCATGCTGGTGCGACCGGAGGACCGTGCGTTGTTGGCGAATGGCGAATGGCGGATGGCGAGTGGAGATCGAGGGGCGGGCAGGGATGGGATGGTGTTCCTCGTGTTCGATGAGC
>Ga0080007_1078336_pt1 | contig 10980 bp, 8 predicted proteins | sample OctOCTMetagenome_FD_69210 | JGI IMG/M metagenome (GOLD analysis project Ga0080007, IMG submission 69210) | Hot spring and microbial mat streamer communities from Octopus Spring Streamers, Yellowstone National Park, USA - OCT_B (SPADES... | ecosystem: Environmental > Aquatic > Thermal springs >...
AATTGACCGGATATAAATCAAAATTTATATTATCAATAGCGATAATAATAAGTAATATATCTTTTTTTCTTATAAGTTGTGGACAAAAAAAAGAAGATCAGCTCCAAGTTAATTTCTCAGTACTAGTTTGCCCAACATTACAAACATTATCCGCAGGTAGGCTTCAAGGTGGTGGCGTGATTATTCAATGCTCAACCCGTACGGCTCAGATAACACAAGATCAAGCCATTATATTCTGGACAGACGGAGAAATATCATTGGCTCCAATAGAAAATGGAGGAGTTAATCCAAATAAAAAACAACCAATTATATCAACAAAATCTTTCATAACAGAAAATGATGAAATATTGGGTAAATATGAATCAAAAGGAGCAGAAAAAATTGTTTTCAATCGTAATGTAACTACCGCAGATTTTACAATTTCATCTTTCATCCCAAAAGACAGAGGGATAAATCGCTTCATATTCAAACCTCTTTTCCAAGAAGCTTTAAGATTGTCTGGGATATCAGGTGTGGAATTAGAATTCCCAAAAGATATAGTTTTAATTTCCACCTACCTTAACACAAAAAACTTATCATACATCATCTTCCCAATATTTGAACAAACTTTTATAGGATTTCAGGAAGCCGTAAAAGTGAAAGAGATCACATTGAATTTCCCAGATAACATATCATACGCAAGAGTATATTTGCCAATTTCTAACCCTACACTAATTTTTTTGGTACCACTACTACCTACAATTTTACCTGCCTTGAACTTGTCGGAGCTTTTGCATATCATTCCCCAAAAAGAGTACTATGAGATAAATCCCGAAAAGGGAGATAAAGTTCCTATATTTTTGTCGCAACTTAGAGAAAATATACTAATAATTGCAAGATCAGAAGACGGAAGAGTTTTCAAAGGTAATATAAACAAAAGACTTGACTCTCCCGTTGATATGGTTATTTTACCTCCGCACGAGGGTGATTTAGAATCAAAAATAAATTTTATTTTCCCCAAAGAAAATACTCAAAAAATCTTTAATTTGCAAATTTTCTCCGGATCTCTGAATGGATTTATTTTAATTTGGGAGGGACAAGCCTCAATAACAAATTATTCTCTACCAATATCTATTCCGAAAGACCTAATTTCAGATTTAGACTTTTATTATCTTAAAGCCCAATATGAAGAAACAAAAGAAGATGACAAATTTTTAATATCGGAAAAAGTAGAGAACTATATACCAAGCTCTTCTCCTTACATATCTTACAGTCTAAAAACACTCAGAAAAGAGAGCTTTGTATTACAGATAAGAGAAATAGGCTCAAAAATAGATATTTCGTGGAGAATACCATCTGAAATACCAGTAGATGATCTTTCTTTGAGTCAAGGTGAAGTTTTTCCAGAGTGTCTCACAGCAAAGGGTTTAGCTTTATTCATAACTAAAAAATGCTTTACTCCGTCAATACAAATAGTAGCAGAAGATGATAGTGGAAACTTTGTAGCAATATGGAAAATAACAGGTTTATACGAGAAAAATAGAGCGATTTTACCCAACTTTATTTCAAAAGAGAATATCTACGATATAACAGGGGAAATAGCACCGGAATTGAAAATCAAAAAAATAGTTCTAAATTTTTCCTTATTTACGGGTTCAAAACTTTTTGTATATGAACAGAAATTAGAACCAAAAAAGTAAAAGAACAATTGAAAGCGAAATAGCTAAAATTATGCTACTATTTCTGTCCCAATTCCTTGGTCTGTAAAAATTTCAAGTAAAACGGAGTGTTGTATTAATCCACTTATTATATGAACTTTTTTCACACCACCCTCTATTGCTTTTATTGCGAGCCTTACTTTGGGTATCATACCACCATAAATTACTCCCTCTTTTATGAGTTCTTCTGCTTCATTTTTTGTTATTGTTTTTAATATTTTACCATCTTTTCCTATTACTCCTTCCTCATCTGTAAGAAGAATCAATTTTTCTGCGGAAATTGAAATTGCTATTTCACAAGCTACTTCATCAGCGTTTGTGTTCATTGAAATTCCATCTTCTGTTACAGTCACGGATGAAAAAACAGGAATAAAACCAGATTGTATTATTTTTTCTATTATTTCTCTTTTTACCTGTTTTACTTTCCCAACTCTTCCCTCTACTTTTTCTGAAATTATGCAGAAGGAATCTCGCCCTGAAAGACCTACTGCTTTTCCTCCTTTTTTACAAATTGATGAAACAATTTTCCCGTTTATTTTACCATCTAAAATCATTTCAACTACTTCCATGATTTTGTCATCTGTTTTTCTTATTCCTTCTTTAAATTCTGATTTTATACCTAATTTTTCAAGAAAAGCCGTAATTTCTTTCCCGCCCCCGTGGACTATGACTGGATTTATTCCAACAAGTGATAAAATCACAATATCTTCTGATATTGAATCAAAAACCTCTTCTGAATCAAGAATTTTTCCCCCTATTTTGAAAACAAATATTTTTCCCCTGAATCTGAGAAAGTATGGAATTGCCTCTGTAAGAACATTTGCTTTATCTGAAAACTCGTTCTTTTTCAACATAGGAAATATATAATTAGAAAAGGAAAATATATAATAGAAAAAAAGAAATTTTCAAATTTTTTCTCAAAAATAAAACTGATATGGTAGATTTAAGGGATGAAAGCTGTGTTAATAAGTTAAAAGAGGCTAAAAATAAGCTGTATTGCGTCGGGGTTGGACCGGGAGACCCTTCTTTAATAACCATCAGAGGGAAAGAAATAATAGATAGTTCGGAGGTAATTTTTTGTCCTGTAAAATCTGTTCATTCTGAAAGCTTTGCTCTTGATATAGTAAAGAAAATTTGTGATTTGCAAGATAAAGAGATTTACAAGCTTATTTTTCCTATGACAACGAAAGAAGATAAGGCAAAGCCATATTGGATTTCAGCTTACGAGAAAATCAGAGAAAAAATCTTTGAAGGGAAAAAATGCGTATTTATAGTTGAAGGAGATCCACTTTTATTCTCAACCTTCAACAACATCCTCAATATAATAAAAGAAAGAAATGAATTTGATGTTGAGATTGTGCCAGGGATATCATCTTTTCAGATTTTGGCGTCGCTCCTTGCAATACCAATTGGAGATGGCGATGAAATAGTTGTCATAATGCCAGCTTCAATAAAAGAAAAATCAGGTTGCAGGACCGCTGAACTCAGACCTGAATTTGATGAAATACTAAAATTAGCTTCCACCATCTTTGTATTCAAATCAGGAAGGGTGATAGATGAGATAAGAAGAAAGTTGGAAGAGAATAAATCAAAAAATGGAAAATTTCTCGCCTTTTTTGGTGAACTTTGCGGAACAGAAAATGAGTTTGTATCTCCCCTGGAAGAACTCAATAAAAAAGAATTTCATTACTTTTCAACTCTCATGATAAAAAAAATTTCCGAGGATTAAAATCAATTTGTTATGACAACAGGAGGAAGACTTATAGGGAAAATATTGAGTAGATATGGGATAAAGCATCTTCATACCCTGTGCGGAGGACATATAATGGAAATATATGAGGGATGTGCTGATTACGGAGTAAGAGTTGTAGATTACCGACATGAGCAAGCCGCAGTATTCGCAGCAGATGCAGCCGGAAGGGTCACAGGCTATATAGGTGTTGCAGCAGTCACAGCTGGTCCAGGTGTTATGAATGCTATCACGGGAGTTGCAAACGCTTTCCGTGCTAATTCACCTCTCATACTTATAGGAGGACAAGCTCCAACTTTCTTTTACGGGAAAGGAGCCCTGCAAGAAATGGATCATGTATCTGTTCTGAAACCTATAACAAAGTGGGCTGTTCAGGTTCCGGATACAAAATCTATTCCTGAATACATGGCTCGTGCTTTTTCTGCTGCGCTTGACGGTCTCCCAGGACCAGTTTATGTTGAAGTGCCGATGGATATCATTTTCAATCCAGCAGATGACCTTGAAGCTCTTGAAATCTATTATTCAAGACCAGATGCTTCTCAAAAAATAGCAGATGCAATTTACGAAAAATTGAGAGAATCTAAAAGACCGGTTATACTGCTTGGCTCTGAAATTGCGTGGTCAAAGTATAAGAATTCTGTAAGAGAAATTATTGATAAAATCGGAGCTCCGGTTTTCGTAAATGGACTTGCCCGTGGCTCTTTGGGTAAAGAGCATCCTTTGCTTTTCAGATTTTCAAGAAAACAAGCCCTCGCCCAAGCAGACCTCGTGATACTCGCCGGTGTTCCCCTTGATTTCAGACTTGACTATGGTAGATCAATTAATGAAAATGCTTTCCTTGTGAGGCTCGGTCTTGACTCTCAGGAACTCAAAAGAAATAGAGAAGGAAATATTTCAGAAGTTTGCGATCCAATCTCTGCTTTGGTTAAAGTTGCCCAAAAAGTTGATTGGTCAAGCTCAAAGTTTTCGGATTGGATAGAAGAAATAAAAAGGCATGAGAATGAAAGGAAAAGTAAAACTTATGAGGAGGCAGAATCAGATTCTGTACCAATAAATCCTTTGAGGTTATGTAAAGATGTTGCAGATTTTATAGAATCTTTGGGAGAGAAGGTGATAATTGTGGGCGATGGAGGAGATATAGTTGGTTCCGCTGCCTACTTTTTAAAACCAACTCATCTTGGAGGTTGGCTTGATCCCGGACCTCTTGGGACATTAGGTGTTGGTGCTCCTTTTGCTATTGGGGCAAAGTTAGAAAAGCCTGATTATGATGTTTTTGTTATTTTCGGAGACGGAGCCTTCGGATTTAATGGCTTTGAATATGAGACTGCTTGTAGGTTGAAAATTCCATTTGTAGGTGTCATCGGGAACGATGCTGCATGGACGCAGATAAAAAGAGCACAGGTTCCCATGTATGGGAGAGCGATAGCTACTCAGCTTGAATACACAAGATACGACCTTATGGTTTCTGCTTTTGGTGGATACGGTGAGTATATTGAAAGACCGCAAGACATTATACCTGCATTAGAGAGAGCTTTGGAATTCTGCCGCCGCGAAAACAAACCTGCCTGTATTAATGTGAAAATAGGAGAGACTGAATTCAGAAAAGGATCAATCTCTATGTGAAGCTATGAGAATCTTTAATTTCAGATTCGTTTTTTTATTAGTTTTTAATTTTTGATTTTCAAGAAAAAACGATTTTCAACAGAAAAATGATTATTATATTTTTTTGAAATAATCGGTACGGAGAGGTGGCCGAGAGGTCTAAGGCGACAGCCTGCTAAGCTGTGGCGGGTTTAAAGCCCGCCTCGCGGGTTCGAATCCCGCCCTCTCCGCCACACTTGAAATTACCTTCTCTTGAAATTATCTTCAACTTTACCTTTTTCATTTCATTCTCATCTCCATAAACTTCTTTCCGAATTTTGTAAGCAAATTTATAGGTATGAATCTTACAAAAATTGAGTATAGCCGGTTCTGAAATCCAGGAACATATGGGCTCTTTCCTGATTTTATTGCTTCCCACATAAGCTCAACAGCCTCATTTACATCCATATACTTTTGGAACTGGTATATATCTTCTCTTACTCCTGCTCTTTTTTGAAACTCTGTTTTAATCCCACCGGGACAAATTGTTATTACCCTTATGTTTTTGTCTTCAACTTCTCTTCTTATTGCTTCCGAAAAACTCAAAACGAAAGCTTTCGTTGCCGCATAAGTTGCAAAATATGGGATTGGAAAAAAACCAGCCAAAGATGAGATATTAACAAGCGTTCCTCCCTCACCCTTTTTTATTCTATCTTGTAGAAAGTAGTGTGTAAGCTCTACAAGAACTCTTACATTAAGGTCTATCATTTCAAGTTCTTTTTTTATGTCAAGGTTGTAAAAGGGACCTATTGACCCAAACCCTGCGTTATTGACAAGTGTATCTGGGCTATGCTTTTGAGATATTTCGTCATAGAGTTCTTTCAGATTAACTTTTGTAAGATCTGCCGGGTATATGTGAGCTTTTCCTCCTTTTTTCTCTATTTCCTCCTTTACTTTGATGAGTTTCTCTTCTGTTCTTGCTATTAAAATAACCTCTATACCATTTTCTGCGAATTTTTTGGCAAGTGCTTCTCCTATTCCAAAACTTCCGCCTGTTATCAGAGCTACTTTCATTATTGGTTCATCATTCTTATTGACGATTCCTCTTTCTCCCATGATTTTATACCTCCTTTATTTTTATATATTCAATTATATATTCAATAAAAACTATTTATCCGCTTTTGTTTTCATATTTTTTTGAGAAATTTTAATTTGATTACTCAAGAAAAAAATTTTAAATTATGCGTTTTGTAGTTTTTATAACTGCACCAGATGAAGATGTTGGAGCAAAAATTGCAAGGACATTAGTTGAAAAGAAACTTGCAGCTTGCGTCAACATTTTGAAAGTTTCAAGGTCTATTTATAGCTGGCAAGGTAAAATAGAAGACCACCCGGAAGTTCTTCTTGTCATCAAAACGAAAGAAAAGCTTTTTGATTCAATAGTTCAAGAGGTTGAAAAAATTCATCCTTATACTGTTCCAGAAATTATAGGTTTTGAGATAAAAAAATCTGCTGAAAAGTACGCAAAATGGTGGGATGAAGTGACACTATGAAGTTAAGATTCAGAAAAAAATTTTTTTTGAACAAAATCCCTGCTTCATTTTATTTTCTGATTTCAAGTCCGAAAAAGAAAAATCTTTTGTTGCTGTAAAGGATATTCTCTACTCCCACAAAGAGAGTAAATAGTTTAATCCTACCTCCCAAAATAGTTCTTATATTTGGGAATTGATACCCTATGATTTCTCCCCTGATTAAGGAAAATGGAGGTTCTACCTCTAAATAAAACGCCGGGAAGCTTCTTATAAAGCCACCACCCAACGAGGAAAATAGCTCAGGGAAGGATACTCCTAAAACAGAGTTGAATCTTATAGTACTTTCCCCAGGAGGAGATACCGGACCGAACTCAAAAAATAAATTCCCTCTTTTCAATTTTGCAAATATTGACTGTGAAGCTAAAAATTCTTCATTCCTTACACCCCCCTCAAACTTTCCTCCTATTTCAAACTTTAAAGAAGAGACATTTTTTTCGGCTTCACCCAAAACATTTTCCGTCTTTTGGACTACTCTCTCTGCCCTTGAAGCTAAATCTTTTATTTTCGGTGAGACAGAATTTATGTCATCTATTATGTTTTTTATTTTATCTTTATCTTCGCCCATCAGTGAAATAATCCCTTCTTTCTCCACAGAAGCCAAGAGTTTCTGGATATTCTCTGAGGATTTCAAGAGCCTTTCTGAGATTTCCCTCGCATTTTTTGTTATCTCTTTTATATCGTCCGAAGATTTATTTACACTTTCCAAAACCTTCGGTTGTATTTTGTTGAAAGTTTCGGTGATCTCCATTATCAATCTTCTTATATCTCTGATGAGCTCTTCGGTTTCGCTTGAAATTTTACTCAAACTCTCTGCCGTTTTTTGGATGGACCTTGATTGGTTGATATCAGATACTATTGAGTTGAGATTTTCTGCAAGCTTTCTTATAGATTTCATAGTTTCCGAAAATTCAAAGAGAGCTTGACCTATATCACTGGCTATTTGAGATATTTCTGATTCACTTTTTTCCAAAATTATCACATCTCCGTCTTTTAAAATTTCTTGTGATTCTCCTTGTTCTATGGAAACGAACCTATCTCCTAAAACTCCTTTCATTTTGAGCTGAAACTTTGCGTCTTTTCTGATTTTTACTCCACCTTTTATCTGAAGTGTAATTATAGCATTTTTACCGTCCTCAGATAAGTCAATTTTTGAAATTTTGCCTATCTGGACGCCGCTCAAAACAACAGGACTTCCAACCCCTAAACCTTCTGCTGACGATGAAACAAGCCTTATTGTATATCCCCTAAACTCCCCGACTTTGAGTATTTTTCGTATTGTGAATACTCCCGCAGCTATTCCGAGTGCAATAAACACCAAAGTCAGAATAAAAGATAATTTTGGAAAGCCTGACACACTAATTTAAATTTAATTACAAAACTAATTTTTTTACTGTTAAATTTTCTTCGGTTAGATTACCTTTCCGAGTCCTATTATTTTTCCTTCTACAAGGCTCTTTCCCATTGCTTGACGAGAGAGAACAGGAATTTTATCTCCTCTTATGTATTTTACTCCAATTTTTCCATCTTTCTCGTAGGTTATACAAACTTCATCTTCCTCATTTATGAATATTGCATCTTTTACTTTACCTGCCTTTTCAGTTGGTGTGAGCATAATTCCCATACCACCCTTATTTTGAATTTTGAGATCAGAAGCTCTCACGGCTTTTATAAGCTCTTCTGTTGCAACAACAATAAGATTATCTTCTTTTCCTTTCGCAAGGACACATAAAGCAGAATCATCTTGCGCAAGTTCTATTGCTTTTGATACTCTTGCCGTAATATCGCTTTCTTCAACCCCTAAAATCATTCCTTTTTCTGTTACGAAGAAAATTTTATCGCCTTCGGAGCATTCTACAGCGTCTCTGAGCTCATCCCCCTCTGATAGTTCAAAAACTACATCACCTCTTGCTGTCATATCGTACACCTCTTTGAGTCTAAACTTTTTAGCAAAACCTTTCTTTGTGAGAAGTATGAGGAACTTCTGTTCATCAGCTGGACCGACATATATTACTTCTTCATCTTTTGAGAGCCTAACAAGAGCTTTTGCAGGTGTTCCTCTTTCTGACCAACCTTTCAATTTTGATATTTTCGCCCTATAAACTTTTCCGAGATTGCTCACTACTGTAAGGTCTTCTGATGCAAAAAATGAGCTCTTTACGGGCAATCTTCTTATTTTTTCTGTTTTTGCAAAAACATTCACATAAAAGTCGTGAGTAATTACAACTTTTACCTCCTCACTTATAAACTCTTCTTTTATCGGAGGTTCTGTTCTTATTTCGGTTCTTCGCGGATCACCGTACTTTTGTTTTATTTCCTCAATCTCTTCCTTTATTACTTTTTTAAGCTCATTCTCATCGCTCAAAATTAGTTTGAGCTTTTCAACAAGATTCTTTGTCTCTTCGTACTGTTTCATTATGGTTTCTCTTTCAAGCCTGGTAAGTCTTCCGAGCCTCATATCAAGTATAGCTTGGGCTTGTATGTCGGAGAACTTAAATTTCTTCGTCAAAGTTTCTTTTGCAACTTTTTCGCTCTCGCTCTCCCTTATCGTCTTTATTATATCATCAAGAATACTTATGGCTTTGAGATAACCTTCAAGGATATGAAGCTGATTTTGAGCTTTTTCAAGTCTGAACTTTGTTCTTTTGAGAACAACTTCTTTCCTCATTTCAATAAAGCTTGAAAGAAGATACATAAGGTTTGCCTGAATTGGTTGGATCCCTTGAATTACAAGCATATTAACGAGAAAAGAGTCTTTGAGACCAGCTTTTTCGTAAAGTTGAGCAATTATTGGTTCAATTTCATACTCTGGTTTGACATCAATTACTATTCTTATACCTGATCTGTCTGATTCATCTGCAACTCTTATTATTCCATCTATTATTTTTTCACTTGCAAGCTTTGCAATTTTCTCCACTATTTTTGCCTTGTTTTGTTGGTAAGGAATTTCATAAAAAATTATTGATTTTGATTTTTGCCCTTTCTCAACTTTATATCTGGCATAAATTGATATTTGTCCTCTGCCCTCTTTATATACCTCTTTGAGGTCTCCAACAACTATTCCCCCTGTCGGAAAATCGGGACCCTTTATTATTTTCAAAATTTCATCCAAGGTAGCTGAAGGTTTATCAATAAGATACAAAATTGCGTCGCAAACTTCTTTGAGGTTATGAGGTGGAATAGAAGTGCTCATACCAACTGCTATACCTGATGTTCCATTAACAAGAATGTTCGGAAATCTTGCCGGCAAAAATTTTGGCTCAGTCAAAGATTCATCATAGTTTGGAACAAATTCCACTGTGTTTTCGTGAATATCTTTCAGTAGCTCCTCTGCAAGTGGTGTAAGGCGAGCTTCCGTATATCTCATCGCAGCCGGTTCATCTCCGTCTATTGAGCCGAAATTCCCTTGACCATCTACCAGGGGATACCTCATAACGAAGTCCTGAGCCATTCTCACAAGTGCATCATAAACTGGCTTATCTCCGTGAGGATGATATTTACCTATACAGCTTCCGACTATCTTTGCACTCTTTTTAAATTGCGATTTTGAGGTTATACCTTCTTCCCACATCGTCCATATTATTCTTCTTTGAACTGGTTTTAGTCCATCTTGAATATCTGGAATTGCTCTGCCTATTATAACGCTCATTGAATAGCTGAGGTAAGAAGACCTGAGTTCCTTTTCTATATCTACTTGAACCTGTCTCATAGAACTGATTTTAAAACAAATGAATAAATTTTGAAAAAAAATCTGAATTGTTAATAGGAAATTACCAAATTTTAGTTCGCCATAAAATAAATTTTCAGGTACGTTTTATTTCTTTTGAAATGTGCTCATAAGCTTCTTTTATCTCCTCCACAGCAGCTTCATCTTCTAATGTAGTTATGTCCCCCAAAGGTTTGTTTTCTAATACCGCTCGCAAAAGCCTTCTCATTATCTTACCGCTCCTTGTCTTCGGCAAACGAGAAACAAAGAAAATCCGAGATGGAACAGCTATTGGTCCAAACTCCCGCCTTATCCAGCCTTTTAACTCCTCCTCAAGTTCCGCAGAAGGAGAAAATCCAGCTTTCAAACTAACAAAAGCAACAGGAACCTCACCTTTTATCTCATCTGGATACCCAACGACTGCTGACTCCGCGACCGCTTTATGAGATACCAGAGTTGATTCAAGTTCATAAGTTCCTATTCTGTGCCCTGCAACTTTTAAGACCTCATCTGCCCTACCCAGGACCCATATATATCCATCTTGATCACGAATAGCCCAATCTCCCGTAAAAAATAGCCCCTTGATCTTATCCCAATAAACCTGAACATACCTTTGATAATCTTCCCATATACCATCGGGCCAAGATGGCATCCCCG
>Ga0080007_1102847_pt1 | contig 10967 bp, 7 predicted proteins | sample OctOCTMetagenome_FD_69210 | JGI IMG/M metagenome (GOLD analysis project Ga0080007, IMG submission 69210) | Hot spring and microbial mat streamer communities from Octopus Spring Streamers, Yellowstone National Park, USA - OCT_B (SPADES... | ecosystem: Environmental > Aquatic > Thermal springs >...
TTAATACATGATGAAATTCCAACACCATCATAACTTGAGCCAATAAAATATATATTCTCATTTTTAAAAAATTCTTTCATCATTTTCACATTTTCTTTATGATTTATCGGATATTGAGGAAATGAATTTTCCCATCTATAATTAATTATTTCAAAATTTTTTAACTTTATATTGAAAATTTTATCCATTTCACTAATAATTATATCCTTTATTTCATCTTCTTTAAATGGTCTATCTTTTAAGAAAAATCTTAAAATTGCGAATTCATTTGAAACTTTTTGAGGCCATTTATTTGAATAAATTGTACAACCTTTGATATTTAAATTTTCTAAAGGGGAGACAAGAAAACCATTACCTAAATCTAATTTTAAATGTTCTTTTGTTATAATGTAAGATGTAATAGTTGAAGTCCATTTTGTTTTAAGAAATAATTCACAAATATCACCAAAATCTTTCAAAATATCATAACAAATAAAACTTGGAATTGCTAAAATAACTTTATCAAACTCATATGAAGAGAAATTTGTAAAAACTTTTATTTTTCCATTAAATTTTGATATTTTAATAACTTTTGATTCAAATAAAATTTTAACATTTCTTTTAATAAGCTCATCACTTAATTTTTTCACTATCTTATCCATACCACTTTTTATTGAAAAAAACATATTTCTTCTTTTGAGTTTTGACAATAAGGCAAATTTTAAAAAGCTCTTGTAATTTTTCTCTATCATTTTTAAATTTTCAAAAGCAGATAAAACACTTAATTCCTTTCCATCAGTATTATATATATTTGCTAAAATAGGTTGTCCAATTTTTAAGAAAATTTCCTTTCCAAACCTCCTCGTTATAAATTCCTCTAAGCTTTCATCATTTTCAGCAGATTTCTTAAATAGCTCAAATAATAAATTTATTTTTGATTTTATAGATATATCTTTTGATTTCAAAATAGAAATTGGATTTAGCGAAACAATTTCAGACTCAAATGCTAAAATTTTGTTATTGTAAAGGACATTTATCTTTGAATAATTTGGAAAAATAATTTCATTTTCAAGATTTAAATCAAAAATAAATTTTTCTACTTGAAAACTATTTAAAATTGAATCAGGTCCTAATTCCAATAAATTATTTTTAAAATTTAATGTTTTTATCTTACCACCGAGCTCATTTTCACTTTCAAAAATAAAAATTTCATCAAAAATATCTGATAAAAAATATCCAGCGGACAAGCCACTTATTCCTCCTCCAACAATTGCCAATTTCATAAATTTTCCATAATAATTCTTTTTAATAACATAATAAGCTCATCTCTATCGTCGGGCATAGAAGTTCTATAAATTTCTAAACCTAATTCCTTTCCTTTTTCAAAACACTCAATATCAATATCATATAAAACTTCAAGATGATCGCATAAAAATCCAATAGGAGCTATTAAAATACTTTTAAAACCTTTGTTTTTTACATCCTCCAAAACATCAAGAATATCTGGTCCAAGCCATTTTTCTGATGTTTTACCTGCACTTTGAAAAGCAAATGTCCAATTTTTTATATTATTTGAATTTGCTAAATAATTTGCCATTTCTTTCAATTGATAAACATATGGATCATTCCAAGTTAAAATCCTTTCAGGAAGACTATGAGCTGAGAATATAACAAACATATTTTCCTTAAATTTTTCTTTTATTAAATTGGACCACAATTCTAATAACTCTTTTTCCATATGCCAATTTTTAATTTCAATTAATCTCATATTATATTTTTCAAAACCTTTTCTTGCTAATTCAAAGTACTCTTCAACACTCATTCTTGAATAGTGCGGAGCAAGAACAATACCAATAGCATTCTTTATATTATCCATAAACATTTTTTCAACAACTTCATATATAAATGGCATTGAGTGCTTAAAACCAACATAAATTTTATAATTTGTAGGAAGTTCATTCTGTAATTTTCTCGCTAAGTTAAATGTTATATTGTAAAGAGGGGATATTCCACCAATTTTTTTATATCTTTCTTTTAATTCCTCTATTTCTTTATCAGATGGTTTTCTACCTCTTCTTATATCCGTATAGTACCTTTCCACATCATCTAAGTTTAATGGGCTTCCATATGCCATCAAAAGAACACCTTTAACTTCCATAAATTTCCCTCCCTTTTTGATGAACAAATTCAACAAGCATTTTAACATTTTCAACAGGTGTTTGTGGTAAAATCCCATGTCCGCAGTTAAAAATATAACCTTTATTATTTTTTATTTGATTTAAAAGCATTTCAACTCTCAACTTTATATTTTCAAATGAAGTTAATAAGACACAAGGATCAAGATTGCCTTGAATAGCAAATTTCTTATCTATATTAAATAGCTGTGAAATATCTACCCTCCAATCAACCGAAAAAACATCCGCATTTATTTTATTTATGAACTTTATAGCCAAGTCACCTAAGGAAAAATATATTAGAGGAACTTTAAATGATTTTAATTTAGAAATTAAATTTTCCAAGTAAGGTAAGACAAAATTCTCAAATTCATAACTTCCCAAAACATATATCCAACTATCAAAAATTTGTAATGCATCAATGCCTTTTTCTATCTGATATTTCGCAAACATAAATAAATTTTCCGTTATTTTTTCCATTAAATAATGCCAAATTTTCGGTTCATTTAACATTAAGAATTTCGTTTTTATAAAGTTTCTTGTAGATTTTCCTTCAACTAAATAACTAACAAATGTAAATGGACCCCCTATAAAACCTATAATAGGAACATCCAAACTTTGCTTTAAAATTGATATTGTTTCACCAACAAAATAAATTTTCCTTTCATCAAAACATTTTAAATTTGAAATATCTTTATAATTTTCAATAGTTTTTAATAAAATGGGACCTTCATTTTCAACAATATCAAACTCAACATCCATAAAAATTAGAGGAGTTGTTAAGTCAGAAAATAAAATACAAGCATCCACATTTAACTTTTTAACAGGCAATATGGAAACATAGGCACAAATTTCTGGATTTTTTATAATTTCAATTATGCTATACTTTTCCCTTATTTTTCTATATTCATTTAAATATCTTCCCGCTTGTCTCATAAACCAAACAGGTATTGTATCCACTTTTTCATTATTACATGCCTTTAAGAACCTTGTATTCATTTTATACTCCCTTTTATTGCCTCTATTGTTTTTTCAATATCTTCATAACTATGAGCATATGTTATAAACCATGCTTCATACTGGGAAGGTGGAATATATATACCTTTTTCTATCATTTTCCAAAAGAATTTTGAAAATTTTTCTTTATCACACTTCAAAACATCATTATAGTTTTTAACAGGACCTTCTTTAAAAAATATTGTCATCATTGAGCCAAACCTATTTATTGTTATAGGTAAATTTTTTATATTCTCCTCCAAAATTTTACCTTTTTTATCAAGCTCTTCATATATTTTTGGATTTTCTTTTAAAATTTTTAGTGTCTTCAAACCAGCAACAATTGAAACAGGATTTCCAGAGAATGTTCCCGCTTGATAAACAGGACCTTCCGGTGAAACAAGTTCCATAATTTCTCTCCTTCCACAATAAGCACCTATTGGCAATCCTCCACCGATGATTTTACCCAAACAAGTAATATCAGGCTTTATGTTGAATAATTTTTGAACACCACCAAAACAAAATCTAAAACCTGTTATAACTTCATCAAAAATTAATAAAGAATTATACTTAATCGTTAAATCCCTTAATTTTTCAAGAAAATTTTTTTCAGGTAAAACAACACCCATATTTCCTGCTATTGGCTCTATAACTGCACAAGCTATTTCTTCTCCAAATTTTTCAAAAGTTTTTTCTAATGCTTCAAAATCATTAAACGGAATAACAATTGTATTACTTTTAACTTCATCCAACGTTCCTTCACCTAAAATCAAAGCATCGTAATGTTCATGATAACATCCTTCAAATTTCAAAATAAATTTTCTTTTTGTCCCATGCTCTTGCAATTCTTATTGCACTCATTAATGCTTCCGTTCCAGAATTAACAAATCTACAAAGTTCTACTTCTAATGCAGAGCATATCATTTTAGAAAGCTCTATTTCATATATTGTAGGAGCACCAAATGTTGTTCCTTTTTCGCAAACTTTTTTTATTTCCTCAATAACCTCCTCATAAGCATGTCCAAGAATTATTGCCCCATAAGAAGCACAATAATCTATAAATTCAAAACCTTCAACACTGTAAATTTTTGAACCCTTGGCATGAGATATAAATATAGGATTGCCTCCAACTTGCTTAAAAGCTCTAATAGGGCTATTAACACCACCAACAAGATATTTTTTAGCTTCCTTAAAAAGTTTTTCAGATTTTTCAAATAACATTTAATATATCCTCCTTTTTCATATAAATGCCTGTAATAATAGGTGTATCCCTTTTTGTATATATTCTAGCTTTTGTTGTTCTTAATTCTTCAACAAGTTCTTCAAATTTCATTAAGTCATCAGTTTCATAAGCAACTACAAACTCACTATCATTCAGTCCAAAAGAATAAATCAATAATTGTAGAATTTCTTGATATTTTCTTCCTATTCTTATATGCTCGTACATCATTTCTTTCCTCTCCTCAAAACTTAGTAAATACCAATCCGCAGTTTTTACAAAAGGATAAACAATAAAATAATTTTTTCTATTATCAGTAAAAGGATTGATTTCTTGTGGTGATTGACCTTTCGTATATATTGAAGGTTTTGTAAATCCCCAAAACATCTCTTTTAATTCAACAATATCATTAAATTCAAATTTATGTTTTGTAAATGAAATGAAAAAATTTTCTATTTTCTCAAATGAAACAACACTCCAAACTAAAATATCATATTCACTTCTAAAAGGACTTGTAATATAAAAGAAAACCCTATCTGTAAATTTTTCAAAGCCATTTAAGAAATCTTCAAAATCTTCCTCCATTTTTTTCTTATAGAACGCGTAATTAATGCCACTTATGTAATCTTCAACTTTTTTTTCCTTCCTTTTTATCTTATATAACGAGTAATGAATTAAAAGCTTCTTATCCATTTTGAAACCTCCTTTGCAAAGTACGTTATAATAATATTAGCACCTGCTCTTTTTATTGATGTAAGAATTTCAATAACAATATCCTTTTCGTTTATCCATCCTTTTTCAGCGGCAGCCTTTACCATAGCATATTCACCACTAACATTATAAGCAGCAATAGGAACATTAAATTCTTTGCTAATAGCATAAATAATATCAAGATAACTTAATGCTGGCTTTACCATTACAATATCAGCTCCTTCCATAATATCCATCTCAACTTCAATAATAGCCTCACGAGCATTGGCATAATCCATTTGATAAGTTGATCTATTTCCAAATTTCGGAGAAGAATCCGCCGCTTGTCTAAAAGGACCATAAAATGAAGAGAAAAATTTTGCGGAATATGACATTATTCCAACATCTATATAACCTTCATCATCAAGAGCTTTCCTTATTGCTTTTACTTGATGATCCATCATAGCACTTGGTGCCACAATGTCAGCTCCTGCTTTGGCATGAGAAATGGCTATTTTAGATAAAATTTCAAGTGTTTCATCATTTAAAACTTTCCCATTCTTAACAATACCACAATGCCCATGAGTTGTATAAGAGCATAAACAAACATCAGTTATAATAGTGATTTCAGGGAATTTATCTTTTATCATTTTTATAGCATTTTGGACAACTCCATTCTCATTATAAGCATAAGAGCCAATTTCATCTTTATATTCTGGAATACCAAATAATAAAATTGCCCTTATTCCCAAGTCCTTTATTTCTCTAATTTCTTCCAATAAGTTCTTATAACCTAATCTAAATTGACCTGGCATACTATCAATTGGCTCTTTTGCCTCTTGATAAGGAATAACGAAAATTGGATAAACAAAATTTTCTAAACTTAATTTTGTTTCCCTTACAAGTTCTCTTATGCTATCTTTTATTCTCATTCTTCTTGGTCTTCTCATACTCTTCAACCTCCTTTATTAAGCCTTCAAAGGTATGCTCCTTTGCTACAATATCAACCCTAAAACCCATTGAAATAACTGTCCTTGCTGTTATTGGACCAATACAAGCAATTTTTAAATGATTTGGAATTGTTTTAATAGAACTAAAAAATGATTTAGCAATTGAAGAGCTTGTTAATAGAACATAATCTATTTCATAAATAATTTTCTCTAATTCCTTACTTATATCAACAATTTTAACATCATAAACGGGAATATCAACAACATTAGCACCTCTTAATTGAAGAATATCCACAATTGTTTTTCTTCCAATTGATGACCTTAATATAAGAATATTTAAATTTTTTACATCTCCAAGAACATTAGCCAGGCTTTCTGAAATAAAACTACTTGGAATTTTATCTGCCTTTAATCCGTAGTTTTTAAGTTTTTGTAATGTTGATGGACCAATAACTGCTATTTTTGATTTTATATTTTTTGGATTTAAACCAATATCCAATATATGTTTCATAACAATTTCAACACCATTTGGACTTGTAAAAATTAACCAATCATAAAAACCTTCAAATAATTTTTTAATATGAATATCAACAAATGACCAATCATTAGTAGGAATAATTCTTATTGAAGGAATAACAATAGCAATACCACCTTTTTCTTTTATCAATTTGACAGAATTATCTATATGCTCATTAGGTCTTAAAATTAAAAATTTTTTATTTAAAAATATCATTTTAATAACCTATAAGCAAGCTCTTTACTTATATTTTCTGAGTTTTCAATATCACCAGTTATTGTAAGTTTCTTAAATTGAGGATTAGAAACCATACCTATTATGAAAAATTGATTATCTTTTATATAAGCATAAGCTCCAATTGGAAACTTACAATCACCTCCAACCTCTTTCATAAATGTCCTTTCAGCGATCACACATATCCTTGTTTCAAAGTCATCTAATGGTTTTACCAAATTTAAAATAAATTCATTATCTTTTCTTACTTCAAGAACTAATGCACCTTGACCTGGTGCGGGAACAATTTTTTCAATATCAAAAATCTCGGTTATTAAGAAAGATAATCCAATTCTATCAATACCTGCTTTTGCCAAAATTAAAGCATCAACTTCACCATTTTTTAATTTTTTTATTCTTGTATCTATATTTCCTCTAATTGGAATAATTTTTAAGTCCTTCCTTATTTCTAATAATTGTACTTTTCTTCTTGGACTTGAAGTTCCTACAATAGCACCATAAGGCAGGTTATTAAAAGAAAAGCGAGAGATCATAACATCTCTTGGATCAGCTCTCTTAGGAATAGCTCCAAATGTCAAATTTTCAACATCATCAGGTGGCACATCCTTTAAACTATGAACTGCTATATCTATATTTCCTTTTAATAATTCTTCTCTAATTTCCTTAACAAAAGCTCCCCTTATATTTTCTCCAACATCACCTGATGTTTTTATTATTTTTATAACAAAATCAAAATCTGGATAAATTTCTTTTAACTTATTAACAATTTCTTTTGCTTGACTTAATGCTAATAAGCTTCCCCTTGTTCCTATTATAATTTGTTTTCTTTTCTCTAAAATTAAGGGTTTATTTAATATAGCACTCTCAATAGTACTTAAAAAAATTTCAGAATTATCAAAATCTCTTGCAATTTCCTTCATCTTTGAAAAAACATTATGTAAAACTTTATTTAAAATTTTATCTTTTTCATATTCAGAAATTAAATCATCAACATAAAATTTTATGTTTTTTATAAAAGGATAACTTCTTTTCTCCCTTAACCATCTTATAAATTTTTTAACCTCTTCTTCAACAAACGTTTCAGCTAATAAGAAATTCTTATTCTCTGAAAATATAAAATCATTCAAATCATCAAGATTATATAATTTACATTTATTTCCTATTTTTGGATCTATTGTCCTTGGAACACCAAGATCTATAAAAATAATTTTCTCATTTTTCACATCATCCAAATTAACAATATAACTACTTACATTTGAAGCAGAAATAACGAAATTCATTTTATTTAAAATTTCTTTTATTTGATCATAGCTTATGGGAATAACATTCTTATTTAAAGCAAGAAACTTAGCCCTATTAAACTCTCTACTTGCAACAAAAATTTTATTAAATTTTATTCTTTTTAAATTATTGAAAATTTCAAAAGCCATTTCACCTGTTCCAATAATTAATATATTTGGCTCTTTTAAATTAAATTTTCTAATAATTTCACTAACCAAAAAACCAAATGATAAATTCTTATTATATAAATTCGCTCTTAAAAATTTTCCAAATTTAAAGCTCCTTCTAAATAATTCACCAAAATTTTCTTTAATAAATCCGAACTTCAAGCTTATATTATAAAATGTTTTCATTTGTCCTAATATCTGATGTTCTCCTATGACTTGGAATTCTAAGCCTGCTGACAATCTAAATATATGTCTTATTAAATTTTCACCTTCGTAAAATCTAAAATAATTTAAATCATTTAAATTTGATGATTTTTTAAATTCTAAAATTTTTTTCAAAATATCATAAATATTTTCATAATTAGAAAAAATTCCAAAGCGATTACATGTTGAAATAATATAAACCTCTTCATTGAAATCATTATCTTTCAGGAATTTTAAAATATCCTCTACTTCTTTTTCATTTAGATAAAACTTTTCTCTTATTTCAATTGGAGCAGTTTTATGACTTATTTCTAATCCATAAATTTTTAACATTTAAAAGGAATAAAATTTTAAAGGATGAAAATTTTTCTAAAATTAAAATTGTATATCAAATTTAATTAAAATTGTGAAATTTTGATTTCCAGTCATCATGACTTTATTTAAGCTTCTTGTATGATTTATTGTAAAGTTAGCACTTACAGAATTATTAAATGTATAATATCCTTGAATGCTTATATTTCTACTATAATTATCAAAATCAGTAATTTCATTATCTTGGTTTCTTGTAATTTGCTTAGAAGAGCTAACATTATAATTTAAATTTACTGTTAAATTACTTCTTAAATTTCTAACAAGTGGAAAATTATCTGATGGTGTGATTACTCTGCTTAATGTTAATGTTAAATCGTTTGAATTATTAGTGCTTTGAGCATTTCTATAATCCTCAAACTTTGAAACCTGCTTTCTATTATTATATGTAATTGAAATGCTTGTTCCATCTTTTATTGAAATTGATGTTTGGATAAGTGGTGAAAAATCTCTTAAATAACTCGTTGTAATTTCTAAGGAATTATCTGGTCTTATATTGGTTGTTTTTGAATTTGTTATTCTAAAACTTGATGTTAAATTAGGAGATGAAATAATATCTTTTAATTTGTTTGGTATTGGCACAGAGTAGATATTTAAAGTAATGTTAGGATAACCTTTGTCTTCTTTAATTGAATTTATTGTTGAATAGTTTTTATTTAAATTATATGAAGGACTTGTTGAAATTGAAAAATTATTCCAATTGAATGATTGATTGTAAGTTAAAGCATAATTTTCAGACCAACTAAATTGACTATCAGTTTTAGGAAATGATAAACCAATTCTAAATAAATAATTTTGAGAAGATGTTTGTAATGGAATGTTGAAATTTTTTGAATAACCAAAGCTTAAATTAGGCTCACTTAAAAGTAATTTTGTGAAAATGTTTCTTGTAGATATATTATAATTTACATTTGAGCCTTGCGAGATATTGTAAATTTTGTTAGTATCAGATGAGACTTGATTTTCAGAATAATTAGCGGTATAGTTTATTGAATTGTTTATGAATGGAATTGAGAAATTTAAAGAATTGTTAAAACTTTCTGAAAGTGAAGTCCATTTATTTCTAATTCTATCAAAATTCCTACTTTGACTATAAGAATTTGACAAATTATTTATTATTGAATAGTTAATTGAAAAACTCCCTCCAACTTGTCTATTAGGTGTAAATTGACTTGTCCCCGAAATAAAATTTATATTCTTTTTATAATCTTCTCTATAATTTAAAGATAAATTGAGGTTTCTTGGTAAATAATAAATTTCTTTATTTAAAATTTTAGGTGGTTTTAAAATTGTGGGAACTAAATTATAACTTCCAGAGATATTAAATGAGCTTGTGCTATCAGCAGATGTCCAACTTTTTGAATTAGCAGTATTATAGCTATATTGGAAGCTAAATGGGTCTAATACATATCTTAAAATTCTATTATTTGATGGTGATTTTCTATAACTTGAAGAAATAGAATAGCTTTTACTAAATGTTCCATATTTTTCTTTATCTTGCTCAATAATTAAATCTGTTCCTGTTTGATATTTTGGGTATGTTTCACTTGAATTATAAGTAAATGACAAAGGCAAACTTATACCCCAAGACTTACTAAATAATCTATCTAAATTCATATTGTAATTTAATCCAAAATTCTCGCTATTATCATTTGAAGGTTTATCATCCAATAATCCTCTAAACCCCGCTCTTTTATTAGTATATGATAAATTTAAATTCATTAATGTTCCAAAATTCAAAGAGCCACTTAAATCCATCGCTAATGCCTTTATATTATCAGGCTCTATTACTCTAATATCATCAATCCATATTGTTCCACTTATAGGAATTTGACTTTCATTTAATAAAGCTACACCATAAAACCTAATATCTAATAAATTTGGATTACCCTTAAATCCATAATTTTCATTTTTATAAACTTGTGATGGGTCAAAATTCCCATTATCTAAAATTTGTTTTTTAAATTGAACAATTTTCTTTATATCAATTTCTACAATTTGCCAATCATTTGAATTTAACGGATATTCATAAAAGTAATAATTTAATGTATCTTTGCCATATTTGAAAATAATTTTTGGATAGGGTGGTGTAGTGTTTGGTGAGGGTCTGACATAAAATGAAATTTTATTATAAAATGTTAAATCATTTCCCCTTGTGCTTGATTTATATGCTAAAAATTCTTTATT
>Ga0080007_1074263_pt1 | contig 10961 bp, 12 predicted proteins | sample OctOCTMetagenome_FD_69210 | JGI IMG/M metagenome (GOLD analysis project Ga0080007, IMG submission 69210) | Hot spring and microbial mat streamer communities from Octopus Spring Streamers, Yellowstone National Park, USA - OCT_B (SPADES... | ecosystem: Environmental > Aquatic > Thermal springs >...
CATCTGAGAAAACTTCGCCATATTTTAGAAACTTTCTGAAAAAAAGAGTATCTTTTACATATTTTGCAGGAATACATTGCAAAACAACAGAAGTCGTAATCTCATCTTTTTTCAGTATTGCGTTTCCAACGATGAGAGGGAAAACAACTCTTACTCCTTCAATTTCCTTTAACTTGTCAACAAATTTTTCCCAATCTTCAATCACACCTCCATATTTTGTTATGAGTATGTGAGGAGTTATTCCGAGAATTTTTTCTTTCAGTTGCTTTCTCAAGCCCGTCATCACCGAGAGAACAACGATTAAAGTAGCGACTCCAACTCCAACGCCTACAATTGAAAGAGAACTCATCAATTTAAGAAAAGGAGATCTACCTCTGAAATATCTGAAAGCTAAAAATACAATATCTTTATTCAGTAAGTATTTCACTTTCTTCTTCTCCCACCCTCACGGTATGTTCAAAATGCGCGGCAATTGAACCATCTTCTGAGACAACTGTCCAACCATCTTTAAGAACTTTTACTTTTCCACTTCCAGCACAAACCATAGGTTCAATACAGATAGTCATATTTTTCACAAGAACTATTCCTTGTCCCGGTTTTCCATAATTTAATATTGGAGGATCTTCGTGGAGTTTTCTACCTATACCGTGTCCGCAATATTCTTTAACCACAGAGAAACCATATTTTTTAACATAGCTTTCTATTATATTTCCAATATCACCGGTTTTCACCCCATGCTTTAAAAATTTTATTGCTTCAAGCAGAGCTTTTTCAGTGACCTCAACAAGAAGCTTTGTTCTCTCATCAACATCCCCTATGATGAAAGTTTTAGCAGCATCCGCATGAAACCCACCGTACATTACTCCGTAGTCAATTGATACAACATCTCCTTCTTTCAATATTTTTTCTTTATATGGTATTCCGTGAATAACCTCGTTATTTATTGAAACACAAGATGAAGCAGGATATCCCATGTATCCGTAAAAGGACGGATGTCCTCCTCTTTTTTTTGCGATCTCCCACGCTAAATCATCAATTTGCTTTGCTGATACTCCGGGTTTCATCAATTTTTCAACTTTTTCGAAAAACTCCGCAACTATTTTACCAGCTTTCCTTATATTTTTTATTTCTTCCTCTGTTTTAGGGAGTATCATATATTATCCTTTTAATTATTAAATTTTATGACGATCTCAACTGATTTTTTCTTATATTTTACATCGCATGAAGCATTTGGGAAAAATTCGTTTATTTTAGATAGTATTATATCTAATTTTTCTTTATCAACAATTTGCGAAATTGTATCATCTCCATTTTTTGATTTTCTTTGAGATTTTAGCTCTCTTACTCTCTTTTCTACTTCTCTGACATTAAGTTTTTTCTGAACTATTTCATCAGCAATATCTTCTATGATTTTTTCATCTTCTATTGAACACAAGACTTTTGCATGCCCTAAAGAAATTTTACCTTCATCTATTAACTTTTTAACACTGTCAGGAAGTCTCAAAATTCTCAGCACATTCGTTACATATGTTCTTGATTTTCCTATTTTTTTACCTATATCATCGTGAGTGTATCCCATTTTTGATAGCTTATCAAAAGCAAGAGCTAACTCCACAGGTGTTAAGTCTTCTCGTTGAATATTTTCAATAAGAGCTATCTCAAATGCCTCCTCATCTGAAACATCTTTTATAATTGCGGGAACTTTTGTAAGACCAGCAATTTTGCTTGCCCTGAGTCTTCTTTCTCCACATATAAGTTCGTAATATCCATCTTTACCTACTCTAACAATAAGCGGTTCTATTATACCTTTTGATTTTATGCTCTCCGCAAGTTCCATCAAACTTTTTTCATCAAAATTTTTTCTCGGCTGGAATATTGAACTCTTTATTCTTTCTATTTCTATCATAACAACCTCGTCTTTTCTTACAAAAGTCAAAAGAGCTCCCAAACCTTTTCCTAACTTCCTCTCCATCAATATAGAACTTATTTTATCATTCGTTTCTAAACAAATTCAAACTCCAAAAGAAAATATAAAAAAACATGAAGTAAAAAAAAAGAAAATTATTAAATAAAAAAATTAAAGCGGGGACTAAAAATAATTAGTGTTATGGAAAAGGGACTTGGGCCTTGGAGAGTTGTGGCATCTCAGATATGGGACCACCCACACGACCCCACAATATATGGTTTCATAGACATAGATACGACTGACATACAAGAATACATAAAAGAAGAAAGAGAAAGAACAGGGGAAAAAATAACTATCACCCATGTAATAGGAAAAGCAATCGCAGATACTCTGGGAGAGCTTCCACATCTTAACCTTATAATGAAAAGAGGGAAACTAAAACAAAGAGAATCAGTAGATATATTCTTTCAAGTTGAATTCGGGGAAGGTCAGCTTGGCGGGGTTAAGATAAAAAATGTAGATAAAAAGAGTCTTGCGGAGATAGCAAAAGAACTCAGAGAAAAAGCACAAGAATTCAAAGAAGGCAGAGAGAAAAAAATGACAAAACTTATAGAAATATTCAGCAAACTTCCACCATTTATCTTAAAGTATATGTTGAGAATTTCAAGATTTTTATCATATGAACTTGGAATAAGTATAGGTGGGCTTGAACAGGATCCGTTCGGTTCAGCTATGGTAACAAATGTCGGAATTTTCGGACTTGAAATAGGATTCGCTCCATTATTCCCACTTTCCAAAACTCCAATAGTAGCTACATTAGGAAAAATAAGATTAAAACCAGTTATTGTAGGTGAGAAAATAGAACCTCGCCCTGTTATCTCAATAGGAGTCGCAATAGATCATAGATATTATGATGGATATCACATAGGAATACTTGCGCGAAAGTTCATGGAGAAAATAGAGGGGTATTCTAAAACAAAGTAAAAATATTTTTTATTTATCTTCTTCCTCGTGGAATTCCCTTTCCTCCTTTCATTTGAGGCTTAACTTGTTTTGGTCTTGGAGATGAAGGCGGAGCCAACCTTTCCACTTCCACTGCCTTCAAACCTTTTGGGTCCTCCTTCAACGAGAACTCCACCTCTTCCCCTTGAACCAATGTTTTGAACCCCTGTGTTTTTATTTCCGACCAATGAACGAATACATCACCTTGTCCGTCTTCCCTTGTTATAAAACCGTATCCTTTTTTTGAATCAAACCACTTTACCTTTCCTTTTAACCTCATTTATGTTTCAACCTCCACAGATACTAATTCAAACGACCTAATCCGCCAGAGAAGGATAAACCTCCCTGCGGATGGTCAAAAATATGGGTGTCCTTACAAAGCCATTTCTCCCACCCAAAAAGAGAAATGACCTTTTTTATTTTACCTACTCTTTTATTTTAAACACATTTTCCTTAAAAATCCAATTTCCCTTTAATTTCTTCCTATTTGTCCAATAATTCATAAACACCAAAAACCAGAAAAATTTGGAAAAGAAAAAGAGGTAGTATTAATTTTAAACATATAAACAAAGGAGGTTATAGGATATGGAAGAAAAAAAGGAAAAAACATCGTCAGAAGCAAAGAAAAAGGCGAAATCCTCAAGAAAGAAAGAAAGAAAAAAAGAAGGGGAAGAATATGAGGAGATGAAAAAAGAAGAAGAGAAAAAAGAAGAGATTAAGGTTCAAGAGGAACCTCGGGAAGCCGTTCAACAGGAGTTTGCTCAGCAAGAATCAGAATATGGAAAAAATCTTCTGTCTTCCATAATACAAAAAGCGAAGGAGATAGACATAATACAAAAAGCAAAAGATAAAATAAACTCACAGATACAAATAGCTAAAAACATGTATTCTCTTTTTCAAGGTATGAAACAAGCGTATGGGGGAGATACGAAAAAAGTGCTTCAAGTTGCATTTGGCTTTGCAAAAGAAGAGATAAAAAGAAGAGCAAAGGAAAAAGCGAGCGAGCTAAAAGAAAAAGCAAATGAACTAAAAGGAAAAGTAAATGAACTAAAAGGAAAAGCAAATGAACTCAGAGAAAAAGCGAAAAAAATTGTGAAAATATAGAAATTAAAAGTAAAAAGATAATTAAGTTAGAGAAAGTTATGGAAAAGCTTTTTTCGTCTGAATCTGTCACAGAGGGTCATCCGGATAAGCTCTGCGACAAAATAGCAGATGCTATATTAGATGAGTATATAAGGCAAGATAAATTTGCAAAGGTTGCTTGCGAAGTTCTCGCGAGCGGAAATATGATAGTTATAACCGGAGAATTCTTTTCTCACTCAGGGGTAAAAGTTGATGTAGAAGAAATAGCGCGAAGAGTAATAAAAGATGTAGGATACGAAGATGAAAAGAACGCAATAGATTGGAGAACATGCAAAATCATACCATATATAAAAGTTCAATCAGAAGACATAAGACAAGGAGTTGAAAGAGAAACAGGAGAAATAGGAGCAGGAGATCAAGGAATAATGTTTGGATACGCAGTTGATGAAACCCCAGAACTTATGCCACTTTCTATATCTTTGGCTCACAAAATAGTAAAAAAACTTGCAGATAAAAGAAAATCAGGTGAAGCCCCGTTTTTGAAACCAGATGGAAAAAGTCAAGTCACAATAGAATATAAAGATGGAAAACCAAAAAGAGTTCATACTGTTGTTGTATCAACTCAACACTCTGAAGATATAGATATGAAAACTTTGAGAGAATATGTAATTGAGGAAATAGTAAAAAAAGTTATCCCACCTGAACTTATGAAGCCAGAGCCGAACTATTTTGTAAATCCAACGGGAAGATTTGTAAAAGGGGGACCACTTGCAGATGCAGGTCTTACAGGAAGAAAAACAATAGTAGATACATACGGCGGACACGCAAGACATGGCGGAGGAGCCTTCTCCGGCAAAGACCCAACAAAAGTAGATAGATCTGCAAATTATATGGCTCGCAAAATTGCAAAAACCATAGTCGCCTCCGGTATAGCTAAAAAGTGTGAAGTAGCTCTTGCTTATGTGATAGGACAACCTGAACCGATCCATATCACTATTGAAACTTTCGGAACATCAAGGGTACCAGAAGATAAAATAGCAAAGGCTGTAAGAGAACTTTTCAGGCTTTCAGTCAAAGATATAATAGAATCTCTTGATCTCAGAAGACCGATATATGAAAAAACCGCAACATACGGACATTTTGGAAGAGAAGATGAAGATTTCACATGGGAAAAAGTTGATGGGAATCATGTTGAAATTCTCAGGTCTTTAATCTGAAACTCCAAAAAAAAGAAAAGAAATTGAAGAGGATGTGCAAAATATATTCTGCATTAATGATCGGATTTTTGGTGATTGCAAGTTGCAAACTTAGTGGAGATCCCGAGATAATAAACTCCACCGCGGTTAATGAGGGAAAAGATTTGAAAATAGAATGGAAAAAAGTTGAAAACGCAGGAGGCTATAAACTATACTGCGATGGAAAAGAAGTCTGGTATCATGATATAAAGGATACTTCATCCATCATACCAGGTCCATGGTATTACTGTGATTTTCTCGGTTGCAGAAAAGGTGGATTCACCTGCAAGGCAGTAGAAGTTTTAGCTTACTCATCTTTGGGGGGAGATAAGCGAACAGCATCGCTAAATTTAACTTCAAAGTTTGCGCGCATAGATGGTCTTGTTTCTCATGATACAGAGGGCAATTCTTGGATCAAAATTGATTTTTTAGCCAGTGAGATAAAAGCAGTTCCAGAATACGAGGTCAATCCAAACATCCCGAATACAGCTTGGTTTATTTTTTATAACAATTCCGGAAACCCGGAGTTTAGAGATGCAGAAGAAGTTAGAAAAGTATCAAATGTGAGAGTAAAATTCAGTGATAGTTTCAACGAAAATACCGTTCCCAATCTTGCTCCTGCCCCAGAAAGTTATAGCACAAAAATCACAATTTCAATAGGCAAAATTTACCTTTGGATAGATAGCAAAGGAAACGGTTATGGAAGTGTAGATTCAAGTGACTACTTTGGTGCTATTTTAGTCAAAAGCTTGATAGAGCAAGATAACCCTATGATTTACCGAGGAGAAGGTCCCTACAAAATTGACCTTGAAATACTCCTTCAGGATAAAGTTAAGGGATTAAGATGGGTAAAGTGGTAGTTTTACCAATTTTTTTATCTTTAATTTTTTTAATCTTTAATACCGAGCTTTTGTTTAGTATATGGAGGCGGAAATCTATTTCCCCATTTTTCTATATTTTCCCACAAGTTTGAAATTTGAAGGAGTAAATCTTCTCTGCCGAAAGGAGCAACAATTTGTATCCCAGATGGAATTTCTGCTTTTTCATCTAACCATATAGGTAAGGAAATAGCAGGAACACCGGTTATGTTTGCATATTGAGTGAATGGAGTTCTCTGAAAATTTTTTATTTCAAGCTGTCTTAAAATATTGCGGAAAACTTTTACTTTATCCATAAGTTTAAAAAGCCCAAGCCTTACTGAAATTCTCAAAAATTCTTCTTGAATTTTTGGAGGTTTCAACTCTCCTATTTTTGCGGGTAAGAATGCACAAGTTGGTGTCAGAAAAACATCATACTTTTCAAAAAATAAGTTGAGCTTGTATATAAGCTCATATCTTTTCCATGTTGAAAGAATATAATCACCCGATGACCTTAATTCTCCTAATGCAAAAAGAGAAAGAGTTGTAGCTTCAACTTCCGAAAAAACTCTTTTTCCGTATTTTTCTTTAAGCTCTTTCACAAGAGCATTTGCTTCACCATAATACATAGAAAGGAAAACATGGAAAATATCCCATCCCCATCCCTCAGGTTCTTTTTCTTCAACATACCAGCCTATTTTTTCAAATTCTCTTGCAGCTTTCAAAACTGCATCTTTATAGAATTTGTCAACGGGAGTATCTATGGGAGATCTCGTTGTAAAGGCAACTTTCAACTTTTTCGGCTCCCTTCTATAAACCTCAGAGTATTTTTCCTTTGGAAGTTCAATTTTGAAAGGAGATGTTAAAGAATATCCACTAACAACATCCAAAAGAAAAGCTACATCTTGCGTAGTTCTTGCGAAGAAAAAATTTACTCCAAATCCTTGCCATATCTCACCTCGTGGAGGACCTGCCGGAGTTCTTCCGCGTGAGGGTTTCAAACCTATTAAACCTGTATAGCATGCTGGAATTCTTATAGAACCTCCTCCATCACTTCCTGACGCAACCGGAACCATGCAACTTGCAACAGCAGAAGCAGAACCACCAGATGATCCACCCGGAGTAAGTTCCAAGTTCCAAGGATTCCTTGTCGGACCAAAAAGATCGGGTTCGGTATATCCTAAAAATCCAAATTCAGATGTGTTAGTTTTTCCAAAAATTAATCCACCGTGTTTTCTTATTCTTGATACAAACTCACTTTCATAATCTGGTATAAAATCTTTGAGAATTTTTGAGCCATCAGTTGATCTGACACCCGGATAATGTTGTCTGAGGTCCTTCAAAAGCAGGGGAACACCATAGATTTTTCCATTTTCTTTTACTTCTGGTTTTTCTAAATTTTTCAAATCATCTTTGGCTTTTTCCTCCATCCATATGACTATTGCGTTAAGGTCAGAATTTAGTTCATGCGAAACTTGGATTGCCGTCTCAAGAATTTCAGAAGGACTAACTTCTCCCCTCTTTATCAGATCTGAAATTTGTGTAGCCGAAAGTTTTACATACTCCTCTTTCCTGATCATCAAATTAAATTTTATTTTTTTTGAGAGAAAGAAAAAAGATTTTAGATTTTGAGGATATGAGAGAAAGCGAAAAAGAAAATAGTTATGTATATGGCAAATATAATGTCAAGTATTAAACCAGCTTTTATCATGTCTTTTAATTTGATATATTCATGTGCCATAGACGATAGCATTAGGCGGAGTAGCAATTGGAAGCATAAAAGCCATAGAGACAGCAACAACAACAGGTATAACAACATTTTGAGGTAAAATTCCAGATTTTGAGCAAACTGAAATCAAGATCGGAACAAACATTGAAGCAACTGCCGTATTTGATGAAACCTCAGTTAAAATCTCGGCAAAAACTACAACAGAAAAAATCAAGAAAATCAAAGGTAATTTACCGATCACTTTCAGAATTGTCTCTGATATCGCATCTGCAAGACCAGTTTTGAAAAGTGCATCTGAAATGGCAATTCCACCGCCGAACAAAATTAGTGTTCCCCAATCTACAAATTTTGAATCCCGCCAGTCAAGAACAAATTCTCTTTTTGACAGATCAACTGGTAAGATGAAAAGAAGAATACAACCCAAAAGTGCAATAACATATTCATCAAGTAAGGCAAATTTTCCTTTAAATATAGTTTTTATCAAAGGATTGATTATCCAAAGAAGAACTACGATAGAGAAAACGAAAATCACCAGTTTTTCTCCCTTTGAAAATCTTCCAAGATTTTTTCTTTCACGAATGAGTAATTCTTTTATCTCTTCACTGATTTTAACATCAAATTTGAATATGAATTTCAAAGCAATCCAAAGAACAGGAGCTGAAAATATAACGAACGGGAACCCGAAAGTCATCCACTTAGCAAAACTTATATGGTATCCTGCTTCTTTTGACAGAATAGATATAGCTATACCATTTGGTGGAGTTCCTATGGGTGTTCCAATACCTCCCACAGACGCCGCATAAGCTATTCCAAGAACAGCCGCTTTAGCGTAATTTGATTTTTCATCTATATTCAACTTTCTCAAAATACCGAGAGTCACTGGTAGCATCATAACTGTGGTCGCAGTATTTGATACCCACATGGAAATAATAGCAGTTGATATTATAAGAGCTAGAAGTATTCCACTAGCAGATTTTGAAAGATGCGTTAGGATAAAGAGTGCTATTCTTTTATCTACTCCCCACTTTTGCATCGCCCCAGCTATTAAGAAACCCGCAAGGAAGAGAAAAATAACAGGATGCGCATAATTTGAAAAAACATGATGAGAAGATATTTCAAAAATTTTTCCATCCTCAACCCCCCAAGTATGAAATAAGGGTAGAATGACACAAGGGAGTAAAGCCGTTGCTGGTATAGGTATGGCTTCTGAGATCCACCAAAAAATCATCAATATAAGGAGTGCAAATACAACCTTCATACTATAAGCAAGTTTCAAGACATCTTGAGTTTCCTCCGAGACAGAAAGTTTCAGCTTTGCGTATTCAACAAAAGTTTCGCTCGGTGGCAGAACTAAAATCAAGATAAATAAGGCTAAACCTGCAAAAAGTCCGAAATTACCCTTGATTTTCTCAAATCTCAATTTTTTTCCATTCTTCTATTATCCTTCTTTTTTTATTATCTTCTTCTTTTTCTTTATTTTTCTTCTTTTCTTTTACCTTATTCGCTTTCTCTATTTTTCTTTGATCTCTATTTTTTTGTTTTTGATTTTATTTTTTCTTCCTTCTATTTTTTTGCTTCTTGCTTTTCAGCTTGTTTTTCTTCTTTTTTCTCTTCTGCTTCTCTTTTTTCTTTTCTTCTCTTTTCCTTTTCTTCTCTTATTTCCTGTGCTGATTTTATAAGTTTTAGCCCTCTATAATATCCACATTCTAGACAAATCTTATGAGGCTCTTTTAGAGCTCCACACTGGGGACAAACTTCAAGGTTCGGAGGTATAACTTTAAGATGAGCCCGCGTCCTCTTTGCTCTCATTCTGCTCCTTTTTGATTTTGGAACACCCATTTTAGTCTCTTTTAGCTATTTTTGAATTAGGTTTCAAAAAAACAGGAAATTTCTTTTTGATATTCTATCCTCAAAAAATTACTATTTTATGGTTGGAGTACAGAGCTTGAAGGTTTCCCCAAAAATTAAATTCCAAGCAGCTTTTAAAGAATGGAACTCAGTAATTGAAGCTCTTGGCTCAGGAGAACAAATAATTATTTTGAGAAAAGGAGGAATAATTGAAGATGAAGGAGATTTCGTTCCTAAAGAAAAATTTTTCTTTCTATTTCCAACAAAAACACATGAGAAACCAGAGCTACTCAAAAAAACTTTTCCACAAGATAATCTTGGAGAAAACGAAATAAAAATAAAGTACTGGGCAGAGGTTGTTCTTGCGAAAAAAATCAAAAACAAAGAAATACTAAAAAAAATAGATGATTTCCATATATGGAAATATGAGGTTGTTGAGGAAAGATTTCACAGGTGGCAGAACGATGAAGTTTGGGCACTTGTTGTCAGAGTATTCAAATTGAAAAATCCTGTCATAATTAATAATCATCCAGATTACGTAGGATGCAAATCGTGGATAGAAATAAAAGATGAAATAGACATAACACAATCTGAACCTGTGCTTTCAGATGAAGAATTTGAAAAAAAATTTAAGATGTTAAAGGAAATACTTGAAGAATAAGTTTCAAAATCTCAAATTTTTTCACCCTTTTCTAAAATCAAAACCCCATCCCTTTCGGCTCCTTTCTCCTTCAACATAACCTCTACAATCTCGTCATCGCTTAATTTCAGATGTGCAGAAAAAAAGTCAGGATGAATAGGTAATTCCCTCCCTACCCTATTTATCAAAGTAAATAACCTTACTTCCTTTGGTCTCCCAAACTCAAAAATTTCAGACAAAGCAGCTCTTACAGTTCTACCCGTATATATAACATCATCAATAAGGTATATTTTCGCATCATCAACAGGAAAATTCATTTCGGTTCCCTTAACTATTGGATGAGGATTTCGTGTAAGGTCATCTCTCCAAAATGTTATATCAATTGAACCAAAGAAAAAATTTACATTTTTTTGCTGAGATTCAGATTTCAATCTCTCGTAAATTCTTTTAGCTAAGAAAAATCCGCCTGTTTTTATACCAACAATTGCTATGTTATCTTGAGGTTTGGCATTATCTAATATTATATCTTTTGCCTCTGACACAAATTTGTCAATAATTTCCGGTCCAAAAAGAACTCTCATGCTTTCTTTTCCTCTGACTTTTTCAATTCAAGAGCTTTTTTGAATTCGTTCACCATCTCATCATCAATATCTATTAAAAT